>Ga0209342_10003960_pt1 | contig 15471 bp, 34 predicted proteins | sample RifCSP16_2_FD_184023 | JGI IMG/M metagenome (GOLD analysis project Ga0209342, IMG submission 184023) | Soil microbial communities from Rifle, Colorado - Rifle CSP2_sed 16_2 (SPAdes) (version 2) | ecosystem: Environmental > Terrestrial > Deep subsurface > Rock core/Sediment | place: Rifle... | reverse complement strand
CCGACTGGATGCCTGTGCAGCCGATCCCCGACGAACTGGCCGAAGCGCTCATCCGAGAGGTTGTCCGAGCCTACGGTCCACTAGGATGGAGCCGCCTAACGTCGTTTGCGAAAAAGACTCGGCCAATGCGCGGTATCAGTCAGGGCGATCCGCTAGACCTCACCCCCACGCAGCGCACGAATCTTGTCTTGCGCACCATCGCGGCTCGATTCGCTCAAGGGGAGTACGACACTCCTGGCCCCCGCGCTTCCCTGGCGGAACTGAGGGAGCGCAGTGAGCAGCGGGCTAGTTGAGCCGAACTTCCTTTTCGAAGGCCGCGCTCTCTACTACTTCGACAACGCCCCTGGCCCAATCCAAGCCGCTCTCGGTCAGCAGGCGGCACCCACGCTTTGAGCAGGTCGATGATCTGCTGGTCGAAGCTAAACGCGACCCGCCAGCCGGGACGGGCATGGTCGGCCCGCAGCCCCGGCTCGCCCGCGCGGTACATGCGGAGCAGCTTCACAGCCCCAGCTTCCCTTGGCTCGCAGGCGCGATCTCCACCGCGTCGCCCGTGAGCACGCGCGCGTCAGGCTCGCTCACGGGTACGACTCCTGGGCGGCAATATATTTCGCAACGGGAATCGTAATGGGATCTGACCAGCCAACCATCTGCTGCAACACCGAATACCACCTCCCCCGCTCCTCGTGACAGTCCGCGCACGGCCTCTCGTTGTGCTGGCACTCCAAGCAACACACAGACGCATCAACATAGTTACGGCGCCGAACCCGCCTGCGAAAACGCCGCTGGACACTACCAAGCTCACTCACGGCGCAGCATCTTCGCTATCGCCTCGCCACGCCCGACCCGGAGCGCCTGCCCGCAGCGGGGACAGTTGTAGCCGTAGACAGACTTCGGCAGCGCCGTCCACCGGAAACACCTCGGGCAAAAGACCGGCTTCTCGTCGCGGGCCAGTTTGCGGAAGGTCATGGTCGTGCCCTCCTTCGTCTCCCCGCCATCTGGTCGCGCATCGCCTGCCTATCCCTGCCCGCCGGCGCCATCTCGAGCAGCCGCAGTCGCCCCAAGTGGCAGTGCCCCACCGCGATAGCGTCCGCCTCGTGGTCCGAAAGCTCCATGTTACCGAGTGCCGGGTAGTGCAGCCGCACCGCCCAGATGGTGGCTGCCTTGTTGGCCTGCCGGCCGCCCCAGTCGCCGCGCCCAGTGACCATGAGCCGGACCGTCGGCGGCACATAGCAGCCGCACAGCCCAGCGAAGTCGTTGGACCACTCCGAGAGGCTCGTGAGCAGCGCCCGCAGCATGGCCGGCGTGCGCGGCCCCTTGCTGTCCTCCCACGCAATCGCAGTGACCTCGGCGGCGTGGGCCTTGAGCTTGAGCCCGCCCATGATCACCGGCAGCCGTTCGTACCGCTTCGCACCGGGCAGTGGGCCGACGGTGCCCCACTCCTCAAGGCGGTCGCCGAAGAACAGCGCCCAGCCGGTCATCAGCGAGCCGGGGTCAATCGCCAGGAATTTCACGCGGCACTGCTCCTTCCCAGCAGCTTAAATCGCACGACCCAGAGGGTGCGCGGCTTTAGCTTCCACGTCTGCCACAGCGTCCAAGGCGCGAGACCGTCCACCTTCGCACCGATGCTGTCCAAGTAGGCAAATCCCTCGGCCTCATAATCGGAGTCCGGCGCGTCCCGCGTACTCTCCCGGTAGGGCACCCGGGTAAGCTGGATCGTCGCAACCTGCTTCCCCCCGTAGCGCGGGCTGCGGTCATAGACAGCCACGGGCTCGCCCTCACCGAAGCGGGAGGCGTAACTGTCGTCCCACTCCCGCCGCGTCACTGTCTTTCTCCCAGCCAGCAGTGCCGGTGTCGTCCAGGCGAACGAGATGATTCTCATGCAGCTCACTCAGGGTGCTCCTCGTCCCATCGCTTCAGGCGCTCGACCTCCCGTTGGCACACCTTGCAGGCGTCCGGGCCTAGCTCGCGACGCTCGGCAAAGAAGTCTTCTTCCTCCCAGAGCTCACGGCCACACGCCGTCCTGGCCCCCGGTTGCTCCAAGTGCACCTTCGAGCTGGCGCCAATGCGAACCGTCTTCATGCTTCCGCTCCTTCCCGCCTCGCCTCCAGTTCCAAGCGCCACCGGCGCACAAGTTCCCCCACGCTCTTGCAGCCATTCCGCGCTGCGCCTGCCCGGAGGCGCCGGACCGCAGCCGCCGGAGACGGCGGGTGACGATAGCCCCAACCGGCCCCCGGCGGCTGGCCCATTGAATCAATCAGCTTGTGCACGCTGTCCCGCTCTCGCTCACTGAGGTCGAACACCGCGCCCCTCCAGGATGCTCTGGGCCATCTGCCGCTCCTTCGGCCAGGACGACGCGGCGCCAGCGACGAAGGAGAGCGCGTGGTCATCCAACTTCTCCAAAAACTGGCGGTCGTAGTAGCGCTGCCTGACCTCCTCGCCGCCCGGCAGGATGATGCCCCCCTCCTCCGGCAAGGAGACCCGCGTCAGCCCGCGTGGGTCCTTCTCCCCGCCGCCGATAGGCGTACCATTCAGCGTCCAGCCGCTCGGCGCCGGCGGGTTGGCAGACTGACCTGGCGACGCCTCGGACTGGAGGCGTTGCACGATCTGCGCCACGTAGTTGATGTGCTTGGCCTGGTAGCTCTTGGCTTCCGCAAATGCTTGGGCCACGATGTGCGGCGACGCCTGGTCGAAGGCCCGAAGTTGCTCCAGCCACTCACTCGGTACCCGTCCGAACGTGGTTTGGCATAGGTCGCAGACGAGGGGGCTGGGCCAATTCGTCGTCATCATGTCTGGTCGTCCTTTCTGGGAGTAGCAGCAGCCTCGCGCCGCAGCGCGCCTGTGCGCGGACCTGACTTATGCTTAGCTGCTTCTCCCTTTTTAGCAGTAGCCTTACGCCGATCCCGGGGATCTGTTATCTGTGATCTGTTATCTGTTATCTGGGGACGTTCGTTTTGTGTTCCGTCGAACGCCCGGCGAACGTTCCGGGAACGTTCCCGCGAACGTTCCGTCCGGGCCGTCACGTTGTCGGATTTGTATTGAAAATGGTCCCAATGATGCAGCCGGTACACACCGTTTCGGCGGTCCAATAGCCCGGCTTTGCACAGGGATTCGAGTGCTTGTAGGCAGCTATTGCGCCGCCAGTGCAAGAGTAGTACCAGCGTAGTAGCCGGCGGAAGCGTGCCGCGAGGCTCATGTTCGTTGGCCACGCAGAGCAAATTGATCCATACCCTGAACAGATGATCGCTCAGCGCCAGCACCTTCGGATCACGGGCCACGCTGGAGTAGAGGCGCAACCACTTCATGGCATGAACTCCCGCGTGGCGCCACAGTAGCGGCAGTGGCCACGGCCAGCGACGATGACCCAGCGGTGCGGCGGGCAGGACGGCTGGGGGCCTTGCACGATGGTGGCGGCGGGCTCAACGACGACGGCTGGCTCCGGGACGCTCACGGCCAGAGCTTCCGCGCGGGCTCCGTCCAGCCAGCGCTCCAGCTTATCGCTCTCAAGGGCCAGCGCCGGGACATAGGCTGGCTGCCGTTCACGCCGACAGACGGGGCTCGTCCTACAGCTGTTCCGGCAGGGTGCGCACCGGGTCCGCAAAGCATTCGCTAGGACCTCGAACGAATCGCCACAGCACGGACAGGGACGGATGATGTAGCTCATGATCTCGGCCTCCTTCGGTGGGAGATGCACCTCCCGCATGGCATCTCCCTCGTGCCAGCGGGCGTGCGCGGCGCCGTCCACGATGGGCGTCCCGCAGGCGCAGCGGAGCGAGCTGATGCCCGTCTCACCCATCGCGGGCGTCCAGGAGGGCGCAGTAGTCCTCGTAAGGTTCCGGCAAGCCGAGATGGCGCCGACAGAGACGAGCCGCATCCCAATCCTGAGCTTGCGGAGCCCATTGCAAAATCGTGGCATGACATTCCGCTGCCAAGCTGCGCAGCGCCTCCTCCAGCGCCCGGATGCGGGCCCTGAGATTGCCTCTAGTCTCATCGGCCCAGTGCCCGCCGGGGCAGGCGTCGCCTACGTAATGCGTCTCACCCCCCATTACGCCTTGGCCTTCCTGTCCTCGCGGATGCGTTCCATCGCCGCGTTCAACTCCTTCATCTCCTCGTCGCTGCCGCCCGTGTCGGAGTGTGCCCGCCTCGCCCGCGAACGGTACACGGCGTCGATGTCAGCCATGTCGGCGTCCGGCCGCACGCCCAGGACCTCGTAGGGGTCGCAGTAATTCGCCGGCGCCGGGAGCTGAGCGTACGCCTCCCGTAGCACCTCTCCGATACCCCTGGCTTCGTTGAGCCGCATCGCCTCCACCGCCAGCCAGAGGACGCGCAGATTGTCCACGGCGCGGGCCTGCTTCGCCATCGTCAATCGGACGTCCTGTCCGCCCCTTGACGTGTAGCGCAGCGTGACGGAGCGCTCGTCTTCCCGCTGATAGTAGTTCCCGGCGCGGGTCGGCGTGAGGTTGGCGATAATGTTCCAGTCATTGATGCCCCATTTGCGAAACGTCTCCCTGAATTCCGCCCGCGTCTCAGCCCAGGATTTCCGCGTCGTCAGGTCATAGCTCATTGCTCCCTCCCATGGACTAGCCCGCATTCCCGGCAGCGGTGCAGCCGCACGAGTGGGCGGTTCCGTTTCCACCAGCGCTGACGGCAGACGCCCCCAGCGCAAAACCTCTGGCGCTTTCTGGGCTTCGGCACCTCTGCCCCGCACTCCTCACAAACGAGCGCCAGCATGCGTGTACACGCAGCCAATCGGCCTGCTAGCCTTCCTGCTCGACCCGGCCCGGCGTGTTCCGCTGGCCTTCCTTCGCCTCGAACTCCACGGTGCGCGCTTCCACCGTGCGTGGCCGGGCCTCCACGAAGTATCCGTCACCCAGGAGGAATCGCGTGTTCTCCTCCACCGCCGGCGTCAGCGCCTTGATCCTGGCCTTCGCCCTGGTGTGCTGGGAGGCGACTTCCCTCGTCTCCAAGCACTCCTCCACCGCATCCAGCAGCTCTGGGTGTTCCAGAATTTTGTCAAATAGCCCGGCCTGCCCGTCCTTAGATACTGCCGTCATGCCTTAGCTCCTTTCTACTCCTGCACCGTGCGCTCCTGCTTTCGGCATGTTTGTCACGCCGCCTCCTCCCCGTACACCTCACGCCACACGCCGCAGACACAGCAGCCGGAGCCGCCAGCCCGCGAGGTAGCGCCACTCGCCGTCCGGCAGCCGGATGTCCCAGCTGTCGGCGTCCTGGTCCCAGTGCAGTCGACAGCCCATCTGCCTCAACGCGTGTAGGCAATCCGTCACGATGCTGGCGTCGCTCCTCATGACACCCACGGCCAGCGCAGGTGCCAGCCGTCGCGGGCCAGTCGCAGGCCTGCGCCTATGATGCCCACGACGCCCACCAGGACGCCCCCCGCGAAGCCGGAGAGCCACGCGAGCCAGAAGTCCGGGGCGGTCACGCCTCCCCCTCCGGCGAATGGCGTAATCCAACGTAGGTCTCGCCCAAGCCCTCGGCCGCTCGCTGCTGCACATCCTCGCAGCGCCGCCGCCATCCGCTCGCCGCACATTGGGCAAGGTAACTATCCCTTGACTGTAGAAACGCAGTGTGAGAGAATAGGTATGGAGGTGCAGAGTCATGCCGCCAGCGAACCGAAACAAGCCCATCCGAGCGGAGTCCTCTGATTCGCGCTACACCCTTATGGACTTCATGCGCGAGTTTCCCGATGATGCGACGTGCCTTGAATGGCTGTGGCGCAACCGTTACTCGCCGGACGGCGAACATGCCCACTGCCTGAAATGTGACTCGGATCGCGCCTTTCGCCGGTACGAGACGGCGCAGCAACGCCAGTCTTGGACGTGCACGGCTTGTGGGCACCATGTCCAGCCGACAGCCGGAACAATCTTCCAGAAGTCCTCTACGTCGCTTCACCTGTGGTTCTATGCGATGTATCTTATGACCAGCACCCGCTGTGGTATCTCCGCGAAGCAATTGGAGCGCGAGCTTGGGGTCACGTACAAGACGGCGTGGCGCATGGCCTACCTGATCCGGAATGAGCTTATGCAGCAAGAAGACGGGGCGTTCTCCGGCGAAGTTGAGGCCGACGAAACCTACATCGGCGGACGACGACGCGGCACGCCGCGTGGCCGCCCTGGCCCCGACTCCCACAAGGTCGCTGTCTTCGGAGCGGTTGAGCGGGGCGGGCGAGTCATGGCCGTGACCGTGCCGAACGTCCGCAAGGCAACCCTGATGCCGCACATCGAGCGCAAGGTGCTGGCCCGCTCCATCGTCTACACCGACGAATTGAAGTCCTACAGCGGCCTCACGCGGGCCGGGTACTACCACAAGCGGGTTCACCATGCCGAACAGGTCTACGTGAGCGGGGATACCCATGTCAACACGATTGAAGGCTTCTGGTCCCTGGTGAAGCGGGGCATCGGCGGCGTGTACCACGTCGTCTCGGCTAAGCATCTTCAGGGCTACCTGAACGAGTATGCGTGGCGCTACAACCGCCGGAACGATGGCCGCGCTCAGTTTGAGACGCTACTTCTTCGGGCGACGGCGGGGAGTTGAGGGCTTCGGCCTCGCCGCCTTCTTGAGGTTGCGAAGGAAGTCCTCGCGCTTGGGGACCGGGATTTCCTGACCGTGCGGGGTCTTCTGGGTTGGCTGATCGGTCACGATCTGAGTATACATCATGCATCCTCTCGATGGCCCGCGCCTCAAGGTCGGGCGAGCAGTGGACCACCTCAATGCCCTCCGAAGGCTCGAAAACGCCTTCTTCGCCGATGAACAGTATGAGGTTGTCCGGTCGGAGTTCAATTCGCAGACGGGTAAGTACATCTATCGCGTACGAGCGAATGTCGTACCTGGCCCGGACTGGGGAGTTTATATCGGCGACATTGCCCACAACCTCTGCTCCGCTCTTGACGGCTTGGTCTATCAGCTCGCGCTTCTGAACCCGAAAGTGAAGGCACCGGCACCCAACATTCAGTTCCCCGTATTTCTCCGTGGCAGAACGAGCAGAACGAGGCTCAACAGGAAGGGTCGTCCCATCCAAGTCAAACAATTCGAGGGGATGGAACTCGGCAATGGCCGCAGCATGATTCGTGATCTTCTTCCAGAACATCAGGCAGTGATCGAGCGGCTGCAACCGTATAAGCGCGGGCGTGGCGGCAAAGCCAACCCGCTCTACTTGCTCAGGAAGATAAACTTTGCCGACAAGCACCGCCTCGTTCAAGTCGTTGGGATCAGGCCCTTCATGTATAGCTGGAGCAACGCAGCCGATGACGCGGACATTCGCCACTTGCCGTACCGAGTGCTCGAAGATGGCACAAAACTCGTGGAAGCCGCCCCGCACGTGCGCGTGTACCCGCACGTCGTTCCTGAGATAGCGTTCTGGAAGGGCTGCGCTCCAGCCCGAAACCTTCCTGTCACTGACACGCTGCACGACATTAGCGATCACGTGTCGGAAATTGTCGAAGGTTTTGGGCCGGAGTTTGACTAGCACTCCTTTGGCTGCGTTCGCATCGCCCCTCACCCTAGTCATGATGAACCTCTACAGTCAAGGGATAGTTACCTTGGGCAATCCCAGAGCAGCAGGGGCAACGTGTTCTCATGTCCCGCGTTGCACGCCGGCGGCCTGCCTTCGTACTTCTCGCGCAGGGCAGCCAGTTCCTCCGCGGGCGTCATGCCTGCGCCTCCTGCGCCGCGTTGGCCTTCGCCTGGCGTAGCTGCTCGTACAGCTCCGGGTACAGCTCCGGGTCCGTCGCGGCGAGCGCGTCATCGTTCGTGTCGATCAGGCGCCAGACCTCGCTCTTGCTCTTGCAGCCGAGGGCCTGAGCGGCGCGGTAGAACGTCCCGAGATCCTTCATCGGCGGCGTCGGCGGGTATGTCGCCCACGGACCGGCGGCTTCCTCCTCACGGGCTTCGGGCGGCGGCCCCTTGTAGCCCTCGAAGCCTATGGGCACACCATCGGCGTCCAGCTCTGGGGCTGGCGGCTCACCTTCCAGCAACTGGCCTTCAATGATGGGCTCCGTCTCTTCGTACGTCGCGGCCGCATCGTCCAGCCCCACGCTGGGAATGCTGTTGACCAGATCAGGCGCTCCCAGCCGACAGGCTCGTTTGACGGCGGCCCAGCGGAGCATGTCCGCCGGGTAGCTCGTCCAAGCACCCTTTGTGATCTGACCAGACGCCTTCGCCATCGCGGCGGTGTATGCCAGCCGGACTACGCTGCGACCGCCACGGCGCAACTCGACCTCGCATTCCGTGCCGTCCGTGCGGTGGAAGATGAACTCCGCCGTTTCATCGCGCGCTCTGACCAAGCCCATCATCAACTGCGCGTCTGGCTCCGTTCGACCGTTGACGACGAACACATGGCGCAAGGCCGTCATGGGTCTGACGCCTAACTCCCAGCCCGCCAGAATCACAGCGAACGCCTTTTCCGGGGAATCGATGCTGGCCGGGATGGCGTGTCCCCTGGCCTTCGTAATGTTCCCGGCCAGCGTGAGCATCATCGCCACTTCGTCTTTCATGGGGAGCACAGCCACCGGTGGCGGGCCGTCGGGTTGCACTGGGACGAGGGATGTTTCCTCTGATTCGTTCATGGCTTCCTCCGCGTGTTTGCAGTAGGCGTACGAACGGTAGCCGGGGCAGTCACAGACCGCCCGCCCGTTCGCCACGTCCACGTGGTACTCGATTCCTGCGCGCGTCTCGGATGGGACGGTGCTCACGGCTCCTCGCTCACCTGCGCAGGCGCTCGCTGCCGCGCTCGATTAACCGGATTCGCACGCGCAACTCGAAACGGTACAGGTTCCCCGTCGCCGGGTCCCGCCACAAGCGCACTGGGTCTATCGGGTCGACGCCGGTGGCATGGGCGAAGAGCGAGCAGGCCGCACGCTCGGAACGCGCACGGGCGGCGGCGGCCATCCTGTCGGCTTCGACGGCGGCGAGGGCAAGGCTGGACTCCAACTGAGCCATCAGTGTGCTCATCGCCCCACCGGTCTCCTCTCCGCCTCAAGCCCTGCCTCGTAGCACGGGCAGCCCGTGTCCGGCGCGCAGCCGTCCGGCTCGTGGGCGCCGCTCCGGGCCAGCTCCAGCCGCAGCTCGCGCTCTATCGCGTCGGCCACGTCGGGGAGCCGCTGGCGATCCTTCGTGACCTTGCGGGCCAATCGGACCGCCGCCTCGCGGATCGGGGAGTAGCTGGTGGCCGTCATCGCAGCGCCTCCGGGATGTAGGAGCCCATGTCCGGCTTCCAGGCGTAGGCCCATTCCCTCGCGGCCGACATGTCCCGGTGCTCCGGGTCGTTGAAGCGGCAGAGCGGCATGTCCCTGTCCTCACGGACGTAGAACGCGTATGCCTCCCATCCGCCCTCGATGGCGCGCACGCTGACGCGTATGGGCCGCTGGCCGGGCCCGAAGCGCCAGCCACAGTCGTACTCGGTCGCTGCCGCGTCGGCTGCGATGTCTCGCGCAAGCCGCTCCATCCCAGGCATCAGCGGCGCCTCCGCTCGGCTTCCGCCAGCAGCAGGCACAGCGTTCCCAGCAGCAGGCCCAGTCCTGGCGTCCACCACGCGCTTGACGTTAGAGCTTCCATCGTCATATCCTTCCATCGTAGGTCTCCTTTTTGTGAGCGGAGCGCCCCGGCCTTGGTCGGGGCCTTCCGTTTTCAGTTGCAGGCCGGGCATGGGACACGCACCATGACGATCCTGGCGCCGCCCGAAGCCGTCCCCCATGTCCACCCCTTGCCGTTGCAGACGAGGCACGTCGCCATCACGGGATCACGCACCCGCTGGACGACCCGACGGCTACGTCACCGATGCCGGCGTTCAGCAGGAGCACCAGCACCAAGGTGTGCCATCGATGCAAGCTGGCCATCTGGAGTAATGGCCTGTCGCGTCTTTGCTTCAACCAGTTCATCATGTCTCGTTCTCCCGTAAGGTTGAGAGCCCCGGCCCCCCGGTCGGGGCCCTCGGGCATGTGTGTACCTCTTGTTCTGGACCTGACCGAAGGCTCCTTTCTTGAACTAGTCGCTTGCCGTTGTCCCCATACCGCAGCGAATCTCCAGAGCACCTACCCGGTCACTCGCCGGGCGGGCTCGCTGCGAGCGGTGGGCGGACATGCTTCTGGCGCTTCTGGCAGCCCTGGCAACGACCACTAACGATGCGATGGCTGCGGCTGCTGTGCTCTATCTCGTACCACCTGACGACGAAGGTGCGATTATCAGCACAGAACCAGCAGTAGGCGCGGTACGTCTCAGAAGTCATGCGCAATCTCCCGACTGCCAGACGCTCAACACGAAGGGCAACACGTTCGGGGCCTTACGATTGACATACATCACGTCTACCAGCGTCACGCGCCCGTCGCCGCTCACGTCCGCCGCCGCGCATATCGGGGCCTTTGCGTAGACGCGGGCGGCGCCAACGTACAACGCGAGCAGTAGAGCCAGCAGGGCCAAGTATAAGAGGACTTGCTGTCGGATTCCCATAATTAAGCTCCTAGGTGGTCACGGGGCGGGCGGCATCTGGTGGCCACAACACAATCGCCAACTGCATGATTGCTGCTGTCTGCCCCGCCCGCCCCGGTGAACCCATGGGCGCTGGCCAGCGGATGGAAGCCAGCGCCCGGACAAGGAGTGCAGCGCCGCGCCGGGCATCGTGGCCCGTGGCGGGCCGGTCCATGGCGCAGCGCGGGCTGCTGTAGTAGGGGCCGCCGAGCCGAGAGACCGTGTGTGCGTACTCGGCGGCCCCGGGTCCGTCCCTGCGACAAGGAGGCGCAAGCCGCAGGCAGCAGGGAGGCAGGGTAAGAGTTGCCCCTCCGGGAGTAAGTCGCGGGTCCTGCTCCTCGGCCAGTGGTACCGCGAGGCCCTGTACTCCCTGCTGTCTGGGGCCCGATCATATGCTCACGTACCTCCCGTCCTGCCCAACCCACGAGGGCTCCCGCTGTCGCTCACCCCACGCCGCCTTGCGCACGGCCGCAGCCCGGATCCCGGGCGGGATCTCGTAGTCGATATGGCCGCACTGGAGGCAGGAGGCGACCTCGCCCAGCGTGTAGCCGCACGGGGTCTGCGGCAGCATCTGGCCACGGCAGCGCGGGCAGGGAGGGAGGATCATGGTCTGAGTCCATACTCCTGCGCGTACGGCAGCCACACGGAGTCCCAATCAATCAGCACGTCCGCTCCGGTCGGAATGTGCTCTCGCAGAATTCGCTCGACCAGTTCGGCCAGCATGAAGCGGCCTTGGCCATTGGGGTATTTGCGATCTTCTACCAGCCCGATGCCCACGAGCATGCGAGCGAGGTCCTTGATGGCCGGCCTCCAGCGGCACAAGGGCTGATAGCAATCAGGGTCTCGGAAGATCACTTCGATCCACTCTCCGTTCGGTTTAGGAACGAGCCGGTATTCGAGTGCCGGATTCAATCTCGTTCCCCCAAGGTTCCCAGCCGGCGCGTTCCCCACGAGCGAAGAGCTCGATGTAGGGACCGTCGTACATGGCCTCGACGATGTCATAGACGATGTCGGGCTTGCGCGAGTGCTCACGCCGCTCCGCCGTGATCACAGACGGGAAGGTTTTCTTTGGTAGACAGCTACCCCGCGTGGCCACATACAACAGCTCGTGCTGCCCGCGTGCATAGAAACCAGCAACGGTGTTCGCCTTCACCCAAACCAGATTGGTCTTGTAATCGAAGCCCCACGCTTCACAGACCCGGAGTCCTTCGGCGAGGAACGGGTTTGTAACCCACAGGAAGAGCACAGCATCGTCGGCCGCCCGCTCCTCGACTTCGAGCGCACAGATCGCCTCCAAGGCCATGGTCGGGTAGTGGGCTTCGGCGCTGGTGTCAAAGCCGGTGTTGTCATACGACCAGGGCGGGTCGGCGTAGACGACCCGAAAGACGCCGGGCGGGAGCTCCGGCGTTTCAGCGCCGAGCGCGTCCTCGAGGGCTGCCTCCAGCTGGGCCACCGACCAGCCGTAGCGCTGGGCCTTCTCCAGCCAGGACTCCGGATCGAGAACGCGCTTCGGGGCGACCAGCCGGAAGTGTGACCAGGTCAGGGAGGAAAAACTGACACGTGTCAGTTTTTCGAACCGAGCTGCCACCCGGCTGTACCACTGCAACGCTGAGAAGTTGACCCCCACGGCGCCGGCGTAGTTCTCCAGGGTGCGTTTGCCATAGGCCGTCTGCACTTGGCAGGCGAGATCGCCAAGCTCCCAGGCGGCCGCGTCGCCCCGCTGGCGGGCGTCGATGCCGTCGAGGACCAGGGATTCCCAGTCGGCCCCGACGCCAGCTTCTAGGTCGGTCCTAGTAACCGGGGTTCGACTCCCCGTGGGGGTACCAGATTCTGTCATGGCAAAGGCAGTATAGCACGGGTGTGTAGAACTGTGTCAAGCCCCCCAGCCTGGAATTTCGGAGGAATTTTGCACACATGTTGACACGGCGTCCAGGACGGCCTATAGTAGAAGCGAAGACTATGCTCGGCGAATTCATCCGCATGCGTCGCGCCGCTCTGGGCCTCAGCGTTCGAGAACTCGCTGACCGTAGCGGCCTCACCGAGAGTGCCATCTATATGATCGAGCGCGGTGAACGTAGGAATCTCCAAGCGACCACCCTCCGCCGACTGGCGCCTGCTCTTGGTGTTCCCGTCGATAAATTGCTCAGTCTCACCGAAACCTCCCCGCCGGAGGAGGACGCGTCACGGACGCCTGGCGTTGGCAGGACGCCAAGGAAGGCTACCGCCTCTACCTCATAGGAGCCGGACGCTCCCCGCAGACCATCAGGACGTACCTCTACAACGTCAGCCTCTACACGCGCTGGTGCGAGGCCCAGGGCCTCAGCCTCCCATGTGCAGCACCGGGCGACGTCTCGCGTTGGTTCGCCTCGGAGGTCGGGCGGACCTCGCTCTCGTCAGCCGTCTCCCGCTTGATGGCGGTGCGGAGCCTCTATCACTTTCTGCGCTCCGGCGACATGGCGGAGTTGGGCGGAGTTTCAGCGGAGGCCCCGAACCCCACCGCCCACATCTCGGCCCGCCGGCCGAAGGTGCAGCCGCGCTGCCCGTACACGCTACCAGAGCTCCGGGCGCTCCTGGCCGCCTGCGAGGCGCCGGAGGAGCGAGCCTTCCTGCTCTTCTTCATCGGCTCCGGCTGCCGACGCTCGGAGGCCCTGGGGCTGCGTCGGGCAGACGTGGACTGGGTGCGGGGCGAAGTCCTGATCCGGGGGAAGGGGGCGAAGGAACGCCGTGTCGCGCCGGGCCGTCACGCCATGCTGGCTCTAGGACGGTGCAGCAACCGGTCGGGCCGCCTGTGGCCGCTCTCAGAACGCCAGGCCCAGCGGCTTTTGGCTCGCATCGCCCGCCGCGCTACCGTCGTCGGCGCCACCTTCCACCGCTTCCGCGTCACGGCCGCGACCGGCCTGATGGCGCGGGGCATGGCACTGGACGAGCTCCAGCAGGTCCTAGGCCATTCCGAGATCAGGACGACCGCGCACTACGCGGCCTACAATGTGGCCCAGCGTGCCCTCGCGCAGCAGGCGCGGCTCTCGCTGGCGGACGCGCTGTAAGCGACCCAAATTTTTTTGCAAATCGGCCCGAAACCCCTTGACAAACCATAGGACATGTCCTATACTCTACGTAGGAGGTAGAGAGATGGAGACGCGGATCACAATCCAGAGGCCAAACGGGGAGACCGAGGTAGTCACCAGGCGGGGCAGCATCCTCCACCCGGCCACGCGCCGGCAGATGGAGTACGCGACGAGCCAGGCGGGCCGGGGCACGATCATCGGCTGGGAGGTCGTCGGCGAGCTGGCCCCGCTCGACCGCTGCAAGCTCTACTCGCCGGACCAGGGTTGCCCGCTGCACGGGGAGATGTGCCGGTAATGTCGGAGTACATGCGGGGCTACCAGACGGGCTACAAGGAGCAGCTGGAGGGCGGCGGCACGGCCAGGGCGCTTGCCGAGGCCGAGGCCCAGGAGACGGTCGACCGGCTAGAGGGCTACCCAGACCAACTCGCGGCTGACTACTGGCTCGGCTACTACCATGGACGCTACCACGCCCGGACGGGCCACGCGCCGCCAGGCGAAATGTATAGAACTCGTGTCAACTAGCCTCCGCCGCTGTGTCTTCTGTGGGCGCCCCCTGGCCGGGGCGCCTCAGCGTCGCTACCACCTACGCTGCAAATGGCGGCTGCAGAAGCGCCGTCAGCGGGCGCGTCACTCGCACCGCGTGGCGGCCCAGTAGCCCACGGCCACGAGTAGGGCGCCGCCTATGAGGTAGGCCGCCAGGCCGGGCACCCAGATAGCAGCGAGGATGATCGGAATGCCGCTCATCAGGAGAGCGCCTCCTCAGCCCGCTTGGCTCCGGCCTCTAGGTCTTGGGCGAGCCGCTTGAGGGCCGCGGCCACCGTGGCTACCTCAGCCGGATCGCCGCCGGTCTGGAGGTTGTCGTACACTAACTTGATCACGGCCTCGATTGAGCGGTCCTGCTGGGTGAGCTGGCGGTAGGCCTCAGCCAGGATAGCGTTCGTCGCGGCCAGGGCGCCGCGAAGCTCCTCGTAGTGTGCGTCGGACATGGTTTCCTCCTTCGGCAGCAGCCGGAACGCCTCCGGCCGAAACACGTTCAGATCGGCCTGCTCACCACAGAGATCGGTGGTTCCCCGCAACTGCCAGCCTCCCACCTCGCTCGCAGTCCAGCCCCCGAACTCCAGCGCCGACCAGCCTTCCGCCGGGTCTTGCGTCGGTGCCGGCCACTGCACCGGCGCGGAAGGCGCCAGGTCACGGGGGTAGCGGGCCACCCAGAGCGGGAGGTCGGCGTAGTGAGGGGTGTTATGCATAATCGTCGTCCAGGAGTTGCGCGAGGCGTAGACCCAGGGCGGGAGAGCGGCGCGCACGCCGTCCACATATTGCGGCTGGAGGCCCTCGCCGGCCTCCACGTCGAGGGCGAAGAATGCGAGGTGCTGGCGCATGGGGCCGATGTGGCTCAGGGCATCGTTCCACTCTCGCGGCGGCCAGCCGTAGGCAGCCAGTGCTAGCCCCTCCTCCAGTGCCGCCTCGCACTGCTGGCGGAAATGGACGTTCTCGCGTCCGGCGACGTAGCCACCGCCCCATGCCTGGATCACGGCGGCCTCGACGCCCCACGTCTCGGCCATGCACCGCCAGGCCGAGCGGGGGATCTCGCGGGTGAACTCGCTGACGTCGACCACGCGGATGCTCACTTCTCCTCCTTCTTTGGCGGCGGTCCGTTCACGGCCTCATCGATGGCGTCCAGCACCCTGGGCTACGCGGACGGGAGCCAAGAGCACCTCTTTGGCCAGCTTGCGGATGATATTCATTGCTTCGCCCTCCCCACCTTCTGCGGCATGACCTTGTGCGGCCCGGCGTGACCCCGCTGGCGCGTGCAGCGACTCAGGCCCTTGGCCAGCGGGGCACCGCAGAGACGCGGGCCCCAGCCGCAGTTGACGCACCGTAACTCGTCCTCGTCGCTGGCGACGTACCGCATCATCAGCATCTTCGCCCT
>Ga0209342_10003959_pt1 | contig 15473 bp, 15 predicted proteins | sample RifCSP16_2_FD_184023 | JGI IMG/M metagenome (GOLD analysis project Ga0209342, IMG submission 184023) | Soil microbial communities from Rifle, Colorado - Rifle CSP2_sed 16_2 (SPAdes) (version 2) | ecosystem: Environmental > Terrestrial > Deep subsurface > Rock core/Sediment | place: Rifle... | reverse complement strand
GCCATGGAAAGCGTCTTAAAATTCTGCTCGAGCTCCATGTCGATGCTGAACTCGACGAAGACGTATCGGTCGCCGCCGTAGTCGTACCGGGCACTCCGATGCGCCAACGCATGCCTCCCCGTCCCAAGGGACCGATCCCGGGATGCTGGGCCGACCGCAGAAAAGGGACGGACGCTATTTATCCTTATTCGTGCGGCCCGATTCTTTTCGGTGCGAGGCGTCCGTTTTCGAAGCACGTTCGAGATGCCCCGCCCTTCTCCGCCAGATAAGCAATCCGATTGCGGCGACGAGCGCGATGGCGCCGGCGATCACTGCCGCGAACGGGACGAGGGGCGTCGAGCCCGCGGGAATCACAAACCCGCCCGGGATCAATCCGAGGTTCACGCTGTGCGTTAGGTTCTCGAGGTTCGTCCAGTTCACCACGGTCCCCATGGGCACGCGGATGACCTCCGGGTGGAATCCCATGTGGTCGATCGTCACGCTCACCCGGCCCGGCGTCTCATTCGCGTCCACGACCTCGATGATCCCCGTCATGTCGTGGTGGGGATGGCAGTGGTAGACGTACACCGCGGGCTCGGCGAACGTCGTCTGCCAGGAGTCTGAACGGTTCAAGGGCGGCGACGCCTGCGCGATCGTGAGGTTCCATTCGGGACCCGGAGGGTGCCCCTGCCATCGCCGCCAGTCGATCTCGGCATAGATCGTCCATGTCACTCGAACCATCGCGGTTCCGGAGTTGCGGAGCACTAGGAAGTACGGGAGGTCCGCGGTCAAGTCCGAGATCGATTGGGTCCCGTCGGGCACGGAGAGGAGCGGATCCACGAGCGTTCGATGCGTCGCCCCATCCCGGAACGCTACGAAATTCGGGAAATCGAAGAAGAGGACGTCGACGCGCCCGGGCGCAGCCGCGGTGACTTCCCACCAGGCGTTCCCCATGTAGTTGAAGTAGTCGCTCCGGAGCCAGATGAAGTGCGCCTCCCACGCTCCCGGGTCCAAGGAGTCGACGCTGCCCTTGTAGTATGGCTTGTGCGCGCCACGGGCGACGCCCGCAGCCGCGACGACCAGGACGATGAGCAGCAACGCCGTCCCCCAACGCCGCACGCCCGTTGCATCGGCCCCTCGGGATAACAACCTTTCGTACCCATCCCTCGATCGCCGGCCTGAAAGGCTTTAGGAACGGCCGCCGTTCCGCCGGCCGATGTTCAATCGCATCCTCGTGGCGAACCGGGGCGAGATCGCGGTACGCATCATGAGGGCATGCCGCGAGCTGGGCATCCGGACGACTGCCATCTTCGCGGAACCCGATGCGGGCAGCCCGTTCGTGCGGCACGCGGACGACTCCGTCCCGCTGGGGGGATCGAAACTCTCCGAGACCTATCTGGACATCGGGAAGGTCCTCGGGATCGCGGAGAAGACGGGCGCCGAGGCGATCCACCCGGGATACGGCCTACTCTCGGAGAATCCCGCCTTCGCGGAGGCGTGCAAGGAGGCCGGGATCGTCTTCATCGGCCCGCCGGCCGCGGCGATGCGCGCGATGGGGGGGAAGGCGCCTTCCCGCGATCTCGTGAGGAAGATCGGCCTCCCGATCATTCCCGGGAGCGAGGGGATCGTCCACCGGGTCGAGGACGCGATCGAGGTCGCCGAAGGCCTGGGGTATCCGGTCATCGTGAAGGCATCCGCGGGCGGCGGCGGGATCGGGATGAAGGTCGCACGCAACCCCGACGAGCTCAAGGCGGCGTTCGAGACCACGCAGCGCCTTGGCGTCGCCTCCTTCGGCGACGGCCGGCTCATCCTGGAAAGGTGTCTGGAAGACCCGAGGCACGTGGAAATCCAGGTGGCCGCCGATGGCCGCGGGCGCACGGTCCATGTGTTCGAACGGGAGTGCACGGTGCAGCGTCGCTTTCAGAAGCTGCTCGAGGAGACTCCGTCGATGGCCTTGACGGAGGACCTCCGGAACGAGATGGGGGACGCCGCGGTGCGGATCGCGCAGGCCGCCGGCTACGTGAACCTGGGCACCGTCGAGTTCATCGTCTCCGGGGGCCGCTACTACTTCCTGGAGATGAACACGCGCCTCCAGGTCGAGCACCCGATTACGGAGGTGACGACCGGGCTGGACCTGGTCCACATGCAGCTGCAAATCGCGGCGGGAGAGGCGCGTCTCCCGCCCCAGGGCGAAATCGGCCGCCGCGGACACGGGATCGAGTGCCGCATCAACGCGGAAGACCCCGCGAAGAACTTCATGCCCAGTCCGGGCACGATCTCAACATGGACGGAACCCGGGGGGCCGCACGTCCGGGTCGATGCGGGCGTCTCGGCTGGCCACACCGTCTCCTTCCACTACGATCCCCTCCTCGCCAAGCTCGTCGTGTGGGGTGACAGCCGCGATCTCGCGATCCGCCGCATGTCGCGAGCGCTCTCGGAATTCCGAGTGGAAGGGGTGAAGACGACGATCCCGTTCCACCGGACCGTCCTCGAGGACGCCACGTTCCGCTCGGGCCACTACACGACGGCGATCGCCTCGCACATCAAGCTCCCATAAGGTGCGCGTGTCCCGCCAGCGTTAAATCCCGGACGGGCATTCGACCCGCGGGGGCGAAGGAGGATGGCGGTGAGCGCCACAATCACCCGCGTCCGGAACCGGACGTACGACTTCTATCGATGGCGGTACGAGAGCGATTTCCTGGTGAACCTCGGACTCGCAGGCCTGTTCGCCTGTCTCACGGGATTCGGAGCGCTCGTCAAGGTCTACCTCCCATGGACGCCCGTCCCGATTACGGGACAACTGTTCTTCGTCCTCGCGTCCGCCGTGCTCCTGGGGAAGTACTACGGCGGCTTGAGCCAAGTCCTCTACGCTTTCATCGGGATCCTCGGCGTACCCTGGTTTGCGGGATCGAACACGAATCCGCAGACCCTCGTTGAAGGCGTGCCGGGGCTGTACCGCGGCGTCGGGGGCCTCGCGATCCTCGCGGGACCCACGTTCGGCTACATCCTCGGATTCGTCGTGGCGGCGCTCCTGATTGGTTGGGCGATTGACTCCAGGGTCCGCTATCGCCGTCCGGCACCGCTCGGGCTCCTCCTCCTCGCAAGCACAGGAATCGTGTATCTGCTCGGCGCCGCGTGGTTCTACGCTTGGTGGACCACAGGGTTCGGGGTCGCGGCAGGGCGTGGGAGCCTCTCATTCGAGGACCTCATGATCCGCGCGGTCATCCCGTTCATCCCCTTGGACCTCGTGAAGGCGGGGATCGTGCTCGGCATCGGTTCCGTCATCCTCCCGAACCGTCCGTTCGCCCGGGAGAAGGACGCGCGCGCAGAGGACCCGCCCAGCTAGGCCGTGACGACCGAGGTGTCTTCCTTGAGGCGCTCGATCACGATCCGCGTATCCGAGCGTTCGATGTCCTTCATCGAGATCATTTCGTACACGATCCGGTTGAGGTCCGCCCGGTTCTTCGCGCGGATCAGGACGACGTAGTCCGTGTCTCCCATCAGAAAGTAAACGGCCCATACCCCGGGGATGCGCGGCAGCGCCTTGCTGAGCCGCTCATATGACTTCGGGTCGTACTTCGACCTGATAAAGCTCACCGCAAGGATGTCGTATCCCAGTTTGCCCGGATCCACGACCGCCGTGTATCCCTTGATCACGCGTCCGTCCTCGAGCCTCTTGATCCGGTAATGGACCGACGACGATGCGAGTCCGGTCGCCTTCGCGAGGGAGCTCAAGCTGATCTTCGCATCCTTTTGGAGCCTCTCGAGGATGATCCGGTCGGGTCCCTCGATGTCCTTCGGTGGCAACGCCGATGTCCGCCGCCTTCGGCGGGCCGCGGCCGGCATGTCATCCCGCCTTCGCGAGGCCCTCGAACACCTGCACGATCGAGGAGAAGTCGCGGTCGCCGAGGCCCGACGCAATCGCCGCCTGGTGGAGTTCGTTGAGGAACGACGTCAGGGGCATCGGCACCTTCACCTCGTCCGCGGTCGCGAGGGCCAGGCCGAGGTCCTTCCGCATCAGGCGTAGGGCGAACGTCGGGACGAAGTTGCCCTCCACGATCGCCTTCCCTTTGAACTCGAGGAGCGGACAGCGCGCGGATCCCTGGAGGATCACGTCGAGCATCTTCTGAGGAGGCAGCCCGGCCTTCTTCCCGAGGACGAACGCCTCCGAGAATCCCGCGAGGATCGCGGCGAGGACGACATTGTTGACGAGCTTCATGTAGCACCCCATGCCGTTCGGCCCCATGTGGAACACGTTCTTCGCCATCGCCTGCAGGACCGACCTCAAGGACTCGACGACGGACGGATCGCCGCCCACGATCACGGTCAGGGCTGCATCCGCGGCCGCCTTTGGGCTGCCCGAGACGGGGCTGTCGAGCATGACCATCCCGCGCGCCGCAAGTTCCTTCGCAATCGCGACGGAATCCGCGGGGGAAATCGTGCTCATCTCGAGGATAGGCAGTCCGCGGCGGTTCGACGCCGCGACGCCGTCCGGGCCGAGGAGGACCTCGCGGACTGCATGCGCGTCCGCGAGCATTGTGATCACGACGTCCGACTTCTCGGCCACCTGTTGCGGCGTCTCCGCCCAGACGGCCCCCTTCTCGAGCAAGGGCCGCGCCTTCGACTCGGTCCGGTTCCAGACGACGACCGAGAATCCCGCCTTCAGGAGGTTTGTCGCCATAGGCGCCCCCATGTTGCCGAGACCGAGAAATCCGACGACCTTCGCCTCCACCACAGAAACCACCGCCACGCAAACAGCTCTGTCCGCTAAAAAACCATTCGTCTGTCCTCGCGCCTTCCTGGGTGCGCTTCGAACGCGTCGGCCCTTTTTCGGCCGGCGGACGAACCCCCCACATATTTCTTATATCATTGTGGGAATGGCGTACCCGCGGAACGCCGCTTCGCCGACGGGAAAGCAGGTGTTTGGGGAAGGAGGATGGAAGGAACCGATCAGGAGCCTCTGGTCCGGATTCGCGATTTGTCGAAGACGTTTCCCGGCGACGTGAGGGCGCTGAAGAACGTCTCCCTCGACATCCGCCGAGGCGAGTTCTTCACCCTCCTCGGTCCGAGCGGGAGCGGAAAGTCGACGCTCCTGAAAATCCTCGCGGGGCTTGAGGTGTCCGATTCCGGACAGGTGATCATCGCGGGCATGGACATGACCCGCGTGCCTCCATATCGCCGCAACACGAGCCTCATCTTCCAGGAGTATGCGCTGTTCCCACACATGACCGCCCAGGAGAACGTCGAGTATGGCCTGAAAGTGCGCGGGGTCGGGAGCGCCGAGCGCAAGCGCAAGGTCGACGACATGTTCCGGTTCGTGAACCTGGACGGCAAGCAGAAGCGGCGCGTGTGGGAACTCTCCGGCGGCGAGCGTCAGCGCGTGGCGATTGCGCGCAGCATGGTCATCGCCCCGGAAGTCCTGCTGCTCGACGAGGTCCTGAACACCCTCGACGAGAAACTCCGGAAGGAGATGGAGATCGAACTCCGACGCTTCCAGCACGAACTCAAGAAGACGTTCCTCTTCGTGACCCACAGCCAGGAGGAGGCGCTCACGATGAGCGACCGGATCGGCGTGATGAACTTCGGCGTGCTCGAGCAGATCGGGACGCCGCTGGAGCTGTACCGCTCGCCGAAGAACCGCTTCGTCGCCGACTTCATCGGGATGAGCAACCTGTTCTCCGGCGAGGTCGTCGCCGCAACCGATGGACAGGTCACGGTGGATGCGGACGGCCTTCGAGTGGAAGTCGCGTCGAACGGATCGTCCCTCGCACCCGGGAATGAGATCGCGTTCTTCGTGCCCGACGAGCGCCTCGAGCTGGGCCCGGCTTCGGACCGGATGACGAACCGGTTCCCTGCGGAGGTCAAGGACGTAATCTTCAAGGGGCCGTACGTGCACTACGAGATCGCCCTCGAAGGTGGGCGGCTGCTCCGCGCGAAGAGGATGGGCGAGCGAGAACTCCTGAACCGGGGCGCGAAGATCCAAGTCGGATGGAATCCGGCGGACGCGACGCTCCTCCACGGTTAGCCGTTTCCGCCGGGGGGGGACGCGGAGTCCTCGTCCCCGCGCCCTCGATCCTCCGCATCGGTAGCGGTTCGCGGCGCCGGATGTCGGGACACCTTGTGGAAATCGTCCGCCCGCAGGATCGTCCGCGCCGCCTCGACGGCCCGTCCCCACGCGGAGACATGGGGCGCCAGCGGCTCCCAGAGGAGTCCATGGTCTCCGTCCACGGGAGCCTTGGCCCCCGCAAGGAATCCGACCTTCGCGTCCGCCGCACTCGCGGCTCGTAGGGCAATGACCGCGTCCCGCGAGTTCAGCCCGAGGTTCTTCGCCAGGCATGCGGTGATGTCCTCGAGGGCCCGGCCGAACGCCTCGACCGCCAGCTGCTCCCGACCTTCGACCCGACTCGCCTCTCGCCTCACGCGGACACTCGCGATCATCTCGACCCCGGTACCACCGGGAACGAGGCGGGGATCCTCGATGACCGTCGCGACCGACGCGATCGCCTTCTGTGCTTGCGTCTTGTACAGATCCGACGCGGCGTCGCCCGGTCCGGAGATCAGAAGGCTGACGACCTTCGGGTTCGGGCAGCGGTCGATGATCAGGCACTTCGAGCCGCCGACCAGCCGCTCCTCGACGAGGCCCGCATGGCCCAGGAGGTCCGCCTTCACCTGCCGGAAATCCTTAATCAGCGATCCGCCCGTCGCGCGCGCGACGTGGTCCATGTAGGACGTCTTCATGATCCGACGGATCCCCAGGATGCCCGCTTTCGAGAGGAGCTTGTGGCCGTAGTCGGAGATGCCTAGCGTGCACAGGACGACGTTCGCCCCCGCTCCCTTCAGCCGGTCGACGATCTCCTCGGTCTGCGCGTCGTCGAACGCCGCGTACGCTTCCGCCTCCGCGGGGCCCTTGAGCCGGATCTGCGTGTCGCCTATCCACCGCAGCCTAGGGCTGTGGACGCCCGCCTTCCCCCGGATCGGGGCCGCGTCCAGGAGCGCGATCCGGGCCCCTTCCACGCGGGCGGGCATCGTCGGGTCGTCGCGAGATCGATCGAGGAGATAGCCGTCGATCCGCTGGACGGCGAACCCACCCCGTCCTTTTGCGAAGACGTGGATGTCGTCCCGGTCGCACCGCCACCCTCCGCCCGCCGGGCTGGCGACCTGTCGCGCGGCCGCCACGATCTCCCGCGCCAAGGCCTCCCGAGGTCCGTCCTCGAGCCAGCCTCCGAGGGAGCCGCGCGCGACGTCCAGGAGGTCCTCGTCCTCGAGGGGGTCTTCCGTCGTGGCAGCGTCGGCCGCCGCCTGCGTGGCCACGTCCAATCCGATGTCGTACCCCCGGATAATCCGCGACGGGTGAACGCCCCGCGCGCGCAGTTGCTCGGCCCTCCGCAGCAGCCGGAGCGCAAAGAGGACGGCGAGCTTTGTCCCGTCCCGCCACTGCTCCTCCTGGGCCGCGGCGACCGCCTTGACGACCCGGCCCACCGGGTGCGGGGAATCCAGGAGGGCCAGCATGCGGGCCCCATCCGTCGTCGGCACCGGAAGCCCTTTCGGATCGAGGAACAGCTTCGCGCGACCGCCGGGCCCATACGCGGGCGCGAGGAACTCCTCGAAGGCGGCGGCCATCCCGAGATTGTGCGTCAGCAGATCGAAGTCCGCGGGTTTTCCGCCCGCTCCGCTCTTCGCCGAAATCGGCGGGGCCTGCATCGCGCCGACCGCGAAGGGGTGATACACCTTAAGGCCTCCTCCGGCGACCTGTTTCGGGCAGGGCGAAGACCGCGAGGACCGACACGACGGACAGGAGGGCGAACGCGGACAGGGCCACGTCGAACGCCTGCGTCTGGTCGACGGAGATCCCTGCCCCGAGAGGACCGGCGAGGGCGCCCACGTAAGCGATCGAGATCACGACGCCGGACCCGCGGCCGATCTCGTCGGGTGCGAACAGATCCACGGGCAGCAACAGCGCGATCGCGAAGACGGCCATCTCCGAGAAGCCGAGGCCCACGGACACGAGCGGGAGGGCGTCCTGCGACACCGCGGGGAGGACGAGCAGCAGGGCCGCGATGAGCACGTGCGGTCCCCAGAGAAACGGCCGCCGGAGCCCCGTCCGATCCGAGAGGACGGGCGCAAGGAAAATCGCGGGTACGCCGACTCCGATGAGGACCGTAAGTTGTCCGAACGCGTCGTCGAGGGAGAGGCCTCGGTGGGTGAGGATCTGCGGGTACGTGCCGACGAGGAAGAAGTAACTCGCGTTGCCCGCCGCGAACACGAGGGCAAGCAACCACAGTTCGCGACGCCGCAGGAGGACTCGATAGCCGAGTGGCGTCGCGGGACTGTGAACCTTCCCATCGGAAAGCAAAAGGCCCCAGGCCGCGACGACGACAGCGGCCGCGGCCGCCCACACGGCGAGGGCGTTCTGCCACGAGTCCAGCGCCTCGGCGAGCGGGCCCGTCAGGTACACCCCGGACACACTCCCTGCGATGAGGCCCGTCGAGTAGATGCCGGTCGCAAGGCCACCGCCCGAGGACCCGTAGCGCGTGCTCACCAGCTTCGGGAGGTTCGGGATGACGATCCCGAGTCCGAGGCCGAAGACCGCGGCTCCGAGGAGCAGGACCTCGGACCGACCCGAGATCGCGCGGAGGCCCGCGCCCGCGACCGCAATCACCCCCCCGAGGGTGACGGAGCGCTGGACCCCATGGCGATCCGCGAGGTATCCTCCGGGAATCGCGAACAGGGCCATCGAGAGGAACGGGAGCGCGAGGACGAGCGAGCGGACGGTGAAGCTTAGCCCGAGTTCTGCCTGAATCGTCGGGAGGACGGCGTCGACTGCCAGGAGGAGGCCCCACATCATGAAGCCGATCGCCCATGCGAGGCCGAGCGCCCGCCGCGCGTCCCGCGTTGTGCTCCGCGGATGCGGATTCACGAGGACCTTCCCCGCCGGGATAAGGAGGGGAGAGACAAAACACGCTATGTTCCTGCCAAGCGGAGGTTCGTGCTTTCATCGGCATCGCGGCAAGGCTTATGTCCGCCCGCAGCGGTCCCGCGCGGCGGGAAATCAACATGAAGGAAAAGGGCAGTCGACGAGGCCGGAGAGGTCCCGAGTATCGGATCCGCGTGGCATTCCGTGTGCCGCTCGAGTTCGCATTCGCGTGGTGCACGGACTACACGCCCCAGGACGGATCCCTCGAGGGAGAGTCGTACCAGCGAAAGATTATCGAGCGCACTCCGCGACGCGTGATCTTCGAGGATCTCGAGGAGACCGCCTCCGGCTGGGTCTGGTCCCGGGACATCGTGACGTTGCGCCCACCGAACCGCTGGCACATGGACGGCGTCGGGAATCGCCGCGACGTGACGGCGGAGTACCGCCTGTCGCGCCTCTCGGACGGCCGGACGCAGCTCGAGCTCCGATGGTGGCGGCGGCCCAAGCCGCCGGGCAAGAAGATCCCTCGAGCGCAGAGGGAAGAGGAGGCAACGCGCGCGTGGAAGCGCTTCGCCGCCGCGATGGAAAGGGATTACCGGCGCTCTCGACAGACCCAAGCCGCATCGAAGCACGGAAAGTCGCGCGTCTGAGCGCAGACCCGGTCTCGTGGGGCGGGAGGCCCTGTTCTTAGGACACCCCCAGCCGTCGGGTGCCACGCCCACGGAGCCCTTGGGGCCCGTCACCGATAGGATCGCCGATAGGGCCGCCGGTCCCTCCCGCGCGGCCCGCGGGCCGGACCTCGGGGCCCACCGCCCGCGGGCCTGTGCACTTTCGGCGGGGGCGGCGCGCGGTAGTCGAAATCGGGCAACGTCACTCGGGGGATCGTCCGGCCGAGGGCCTTCTCGATGCCTCGGAGGTCCGCCTCGTCCTCCGGCGTCACGAACGTGATCGCCTCGCCTTGGGCATCCATGCGGGCGGTCCTTCCGACGCGATGGACGTAGTCCGTCGGCACGGGCGGGACGTCGTAATTGACCACGTGGGTGATTCCTTCCACGTCGATGCCGCGTGCGGCCACGTCCGTCGCGATGAGGATCTGGTGCCTCCCGCTCCGGAAGCCGGCGAGGGCCGTCTCCCGCTGGGACTGGCTCCGGTCCCCGTGGATCCGGCCCACGTCGAAGCCCGCCTGATCGACCTGACGGGCGACGCGGTCCGCGCGTCGCTTCGTCCGCACGAACACGAGGACGGACATCATGTCCTCCCGCCCGAGGAGGCGGACGAGGAGGTTCGTCTTGAGGTGCTGCGGCACCGGGTACACTTCATGGCGGATCGCCGCAGGAGGCCGGTGGGGCGGCGACACGGAGATCCGGACGGGATTTCGCATAATCGTCCGAGAGAGCTGCTCGATCTCCGGGGGCATCGTCGCGGAGAACAGGAGCGTCTGTCGTTCCCGCGGCACGGCGTCCACGATCCGCCGGACGTCCGGGAGGAAGCCCATGTCGAGCATCCGGTCCGCCTCGTCGAGGACGAGGACCTCGAGGCCTCGGAAGTCCACGTTCCGTCGAGACATGTGGTCCAGGAGCCGACCGGGTGTCGCCACGACGACGTCCACTCCGGTCCGCAGGGCGTGCTCCTGCGGGGCCATGCCCACGCCTCCATACACAGCCTTGCCGCGGATTCGCGTCCCTTTCGCGAGGCCATGGAGGGCGACCTCGATCTGGGCCGCGAGTTCTCGAGTCGGCGTGAGGACGAGGGCGCGCGTCCGGCCTGGGGCCCCCTTCTGGAGACGCTGGAGGATCGGGAGCAGGAATGCGGCCGTCTTGCCCGAGCCGGTCTGGGCCGTGCCGATCACATCCCGCCCTTCGAGGATCGCGGGAATGGCCTCGCGCTGGATCGGCGTGGGGACCTCGTACCCGAGGGAATCCACCGCCCGTACAAGGGCGGCATCAAGGCCGAGGGAGCTGAACGCTCCTCGGGTCTGGGTCGATTGCATCGGGAGGCCTACGGGTCCTTGGGCTTAAGGCTTCCCACGCGCGGAGCCCATGTCCGGACTTGCACCGCCCGTCCCGGTCCCGCCGGTGCTTGGATGCCTTCGATACGGTTGCGCGTGCGGTCCGCCCATCCTCAGCCTTATCCGGTTCAACCAAGTTCCCTCGCTCATGCTCACGTTCGAGACGGTCGCGGTCGTCGTCCGGAATGAGACGGGGGCGGCCACGTGGTGGAAGGAGAAGGTCGGGTTCCGTGTTGTGACGTCGTGGCCACACTGGGTCACGGTCTCGCCGAGGGGCTCGAACGTTCGACTCCATCTGTGTCCGGACGCCCGCCCGGAGAAGGGGAACACGGGTTTCCTCTTCTCGACGAAGGACATCGTGCGCGAGGAGCGGAGGCTCCGCAAGAACGGCGTCAAGATCACGCGACCAATCACGAAGGAGGACTGGGGCACGACCTTCAGGTTCGCCGATCCCGATGGGAACGAGTTCTGGGTCATCGAGGATTAAGCGCAGCCAAGGATGCGCCATCGCGATCGATGCGATTCACGATGGATCGCTCGCGGGCAATGTCGGGCCTCGAGATCTCCTCGTCGGGCCGCGAATGGGTTCCGATAGGGAGCGAACGTTCTTCTAAGGGTCGCTCGCATGTCGATGTCAGGCGAGCAGTATGCCGAAACCCAATGTGCTCCGCGAAGCCGAAAGTCGAATCGTGGACGTCAAGTCGGACCTGAGTCGCATCTCGCGCATTCGGATCGTGGCCTACCGCGAGGGCCAACTGAACGAAGGAGCCGTCCAGCAGTTCCGCCTCCTGGAGGCCGAGCTGCGCAACATCGAGGCCCTCGTCTCCTACGTGCGGACCGTGAGTCCTGCGGCAGGACGCGAGCTGAAGGGGCATCACGCGGACGCGACCGCGCGCTTCGCGCGGCTGCGGGCCGCTGGCGACACGTCCGCCCTGCAGGACTGGCTCAAGAAGGACCTCGCACCCCTCGTGAACAAAAGCGAGCAAGCTGCCCATCTGGTGGCCACGGCCCTCCGCCTTGCGGGAGGGAAGGAGGCAAAGCCCTTCGCGTGGCAGCTCAGGACGCAGGACTAGTCGGACCGAGAGGCTTTCCTGTCGGCCGGGCGTCCGAGTGAGGGACTACTCGATCGGTGCCCCCGCTGCCGCGGGATGCGAGACCGGTTGCCCGACTCCCCGGAGACGGCAGGTCGGGCACACATCGAAGGATTCGACAGGTCGCCCGATCCGTTGCGCGAGTTCGACGAGCATCCGTCGAGGCGCGACCTGGGCTCCGCATCGCCGGCATCGGGACCATTCATCGGAGAACAGGGTCACGTGAGAATCCACGAGGTCGAGCCGGACTTCCGGGTGAACCGTGAGGGCCCCCTCCGGACAGGATGTCTCGCACAATCCGCATGCGTCGCAGCGCTTGTGCTCGAACTCGATCCGGAGCTCCTGCGAGTCCGCAGGCACGCGGATCGCCGCGGTGGGACACCGGTCTCGGCAGACGAGGCACCCCGTGCATCGGCCCTCTTGGATCTCGATGAATCCCGCACCACGCCCGCGAATGGCGACGAGGCCCTCCTTCGAACCGACGGCCCATGCGACCCCTTCGTGCAGGGAGCCGAAAGGCGCTCCTTTGCGACTCCTCGTCCTGCGCGGCACGGGCCGCTGCAGGATGGCAGGCAGCTCTTCTGGGTCCGCCTCGATCACGCGGTCACGGAGCGATTCCATCTGCGTGATTCCGGCAAGGGCGCGAGGCATCGGGTCCCAACATTGTTGGGCAGGTTCGCACGCCCGAGCGTCCCGCACGCACACAATCTGATCGACGCCCGTCGCGAGGAGATCCAGGTATTCATGGGCCCGCAAGGCTCCCAGGCACGGGAGCTCGTGGAAGAGCGTCCCGGTCGTTTTCGCACGTCGAACGTTCCGGAGGGCCACGATCGCGGACGGAGTGCATGCGAGGACGAGACGACGGGGATGGACGGCCGTCGCTTGGACCCATGCTCCGATCCGATCATGCAGGCGGGCGTAGTCCGCGAAGGGATTCTCCATCGCACCCGTGGGGCATGCGGCCACGCACCGGTCGCACCCTGTGCACGCCGCCGGGCGCAGTCGGACGAGGCTTCCGTGCAACTCGAGGGCCCTCGAAGGACACGCGGACACGCATAGGTCGCAACCCGACCGGGCGCGACATCGGTCCTCCGCGATCCGAGGGATCGCGACGACGGCCGACGGATGCATCCCCCGCAGAAACGAGCGGCGTGTCACGGCGCCGCGCACGCGGTTAGAGGGCTTCACATGCCGTTCGTCGGCCTCGCGGAAGTCTCGGACGGCGGCCTTTGCGGCGCGGAGGACCGCCTCGCACGCGGCCGACGTGGGAGGGACGGGGACATCGACGAAGTCGACGTTCAGCGGATGCAGTCCGGCGGCCTGGGCCGACTCGAGGAGGAATTCCCGTCCTTCGGGTGCCGAGGCGCCAAGGACGATTAGGTACTCAACGTGCGACTCGAAGATCTTGCGAAGGGCGTCGGCGTCCGTGCAAAGATCGGCCACCCACCAGAGGTCCACGCGGCCGTTGTGTTCGGCGAGTCGCGCAAGTCCCTCGGGCCGCGGGGCGCCGCACGCGCCGCACAGGGCGATCGCGATCTTCACGGCGTTCCTCCGGCGAGATCGATCCCCACGAGGCGGTCCGCCACGCGGGCCAGCTCGAGATAATATGGGTGGGCGGAGGCGGTCTCCAGCCGCGAGACGAAGGCCGGAAGCCACCGGGCGAGGTGGCGATCCAGGATCGTCTGGAAGGTGTCGAGGTCGTGCTTCTCGAGGAACTCCGCCGCGAGCGCGAGTTCCACGGAGACATGGTCCGGCAAGAGGCGGACGCCGTCCGAGACCCGTCGTCCTGAATCCTCCAGGAGGCGTGCGACCTCGGCGGCGGATGGGCCCATCACCCGACCGTCCCCGCGGTACGCGGACTCATTCGCAGGTGCGGCGAGCCGTGCGGGACCGATGAACAGTCTCCGATGCTCGCCTCGGAGGTCCGGGACCGACGCCCGGGCGGCGGCCTTCCGGAGGACCTCGATTCGCGTTCCGAGGACGGGGCCTCGAGTCCCCCGGATCGCGTCGCCCAGGGCGTCCGCGAGCGCGGCCGGAGGCAGATCGTCCCTCGGCGGCAGGAATCCTTCCGCCAGGAGACGATACGGTGTCGATGCTTCCTTGAGCGTGGCGGGTGCCCGCACCCCTCAGCCCTCCGCCCTGTGAAGCTCCGTATACATCGTCCCGACGGGGAACACCTTCGTCGCGAACGCGAGGAGCAGGATCCCGAGGCCGTAGACTCCCGCCACCATGAGCCCTTCTCCGAGCGTCGGCGCGTAGACCTCGACGCCACCGGCGAGGGAGGGGAACAGGAGCGGTGTCACGACGATCAGGAAGCGCTCCGCGAGAATGCCAACGAGGATCATGGCCGAGGCGGCGGCGACGATCGGGCGGGTGCGCGTGCGTCGGTTCGCGAGGAGGACGAACGGGATCACAAGCCCCACGAGGACGAGGAGCCAGAAGAACGCCGCGTACCCACCCGTCGTGATGAAGGACCACACCGCAAGGGGCCCGGGCTCCGCGCCGTAGAAGACGACCGTCCACTCCATCAGCAGGAGGTATCCCAGGATGGGGAGGAGGATCGCGAGGATCCGACCAAGTTCCTCCACGGTCCCGGGTGCCACGGGCAACCGGACGCGCTTTCCCGCGACGACGATCACGAACGCGACGAGGGCGATGCCCGACACGACCGCCGAGATGACGAACAGCGGCGGCATGATCGCCGTGTTGTATCCCGGGCGGGCCTTCACGACCGCGAAGATGAGGCCCGTGACGGAGTGGAGGACGATCGCGAGAGGCAGGACGAAGAACGCGATCCGCCGGACGAGGCGTTCATCCCGGGCGAGGGCCTTCGGGGACACGTCCCAGTAGCCGAGGACCAGGAGGCGGTACAGCCACCGCAGCCGGCCGGGCCTCGACCCGAGGGCGACGACTTCCCTCCGCACGCCGTAGTATAGGTAGACGAGGCAGACGGCGAGGTAGGTCGTCAGGACGATCACGGTCCAGACGAGCGGCGATTCGATGCGGCCGAAGAGGAGGAGGTTCACCGCGCGTTCCGGCCGCCCAAGGTCGAAGGCGATGAACACGGGCACGAGGACGATGCTGATGATCGCGAGGAGTTCGGCGAACGTCGCGATCGACCGGAACCGCTCGATGTTCAGGATGTGCACAAGGGACGCGATGATGACGCCGCCCGCACTGAGGCCAATGAAGGCGACGTAGTTCACGACGAGGAGTCCCCAGGGCACCTGATCCGTCGTGCCGGCGTCGACGCCCGTCGCGAGCTCGACCGCGCGGACGTAGGCCGCGACGAGGAACGCGGCGAGGGCCACGACCACGACCGCCGCGAAGAGCACATCGACCTTTCCACGAGGACGCGTCTGCGGTGGTTCCGACATCGTCATCCCTCCGAGAGATAGGAGACCTTCGGACGCGTCCCGAGCTCCTCGAGGAGGCGGAACGCGCGCTTGCTTGCGGCGAGACGCGAGACGCTCGTCGTGGG
>Ga0209342_10003958_pt1 | contig 15475 bp, 12 predicted proteins | sample RifCSP16_2_FD_184023 | JGI IMG/M metagenome (GOLD analysis project Ga0209342, IMG submission 184023) | Soil microbial communities from Rifle, Colorado - Rifle CSP2_sed 16_2 (SPAdes) (version 2) | ecosystem: Environmental > Terrestrial > Deep subsurface > Rock core/Sediment | place: Rifle... | reverse complement strand
CCGAAGGAACGGGAGGCCTGGAGGCATCGCAAATGAGGACTCGAAGCGCTTGGTACCGCACGAGGCGTTTCTCCAAGGAAGTCGTTTTGGGATACGACAGCTCCAGGGGCGAGTGCACCGATCATCACTTCCAGGCGGCGAGGCGGCATCTATGCCGAGGGCGGCCGGCCCGAACTCCTCGCGCGTCCGATGCGCCGAAGGAACACGACGACGCCGACCGCCGCCAGCGCGCCGCCGAGGGCGAACGAGAGCGTGGCGAGAATCGGCACCCCGCGGAAAGGGGTGCGGACTGTGATGGGGATCTGTGCATCGAAAATCTCTACACTCTCTGCATCCGCCAGGAGGGTGTAGGTCCCCGCCACGAGGTCCGCTGGGAGGTCAAAGGTGAATGCGAAGAAGCCGTCAAAGGAAGAGGAGGAAACGCGGGCATCCAGCACGGGAATTCCGCGGCCCTGTGAGTCGAGGAGCCGCAACCAGACGGTCACCCCGCCGAGCGGGAAACCGCCGAACTGGATCACTCTACCGTTTGCGACAACCTGCTCGCCTGCGTCGAACGACTCCCCGGAACGCGGGGACAAGAGCAGGACCTGACCCTGCTGCGCGGTCGCCGGAAAAGAGGCGAGGCCGACGAGCACAACGGCCGACAGGACGATGGCGAAACCGAACGCGATCCGAATCGGCTTCCCCCCTCATCCCCTTATCCGGTCGCGCCTATTTCCCGTTTCCGCCCATGTCACAAGTCCGCCGCAGCGGGGGATGTCGGGGGCGGGATTCGAACCCGCGGCCTCCGGATGTCCCAGGAGCGCACGTCATCGTCGCAGAACCCTATGAGTCCGGCGCTCAACCAGGCTGAGCCACCCCGACGCGCCGCGACACCCCCGCGGGATATACAAACGTTGTGGGGTTCACAGCTGCTCGAGCTCTTCCGTTTCCTCGGCAGGAGGTGGGGGCGGGGCTTCGGAGGTGAGTTCCTCCTCTGCGGGCTCCTCCGATGGCGGCGGTGCCGGCGGCGCCTCTGCGGCAAGACCCTCGACTGCGGCCGGGATCGCGCCCACTGCAAGCACGTCGGACTTGCGCACCTCGACGCGCGAGATTGGCTGGACCGGTTTGCACGCGGTCGCGATCTCCTTCGCGAGGTCCCCGGAGATGATGCCCTTCACGAGCTCGCCGACGGTCGCGCGCGCGGCCGCCTGGACGATCACCTTCCTCATGATTGTGCGGATCGCCTTTTGCTTCGCCCCTTGGATCCGTCGGTCCGTGATCGCCATGGGCTTCACGCGCACGGTCCATCCGTCCTTCGTCGTCGCGTCGACGACCGTGTCCGTCCGCGTCCGCTTCCTGCGCGTGAGGCGCCGGATGTAGTCGGACGTCATGTCGTGGCCGACGAACTGCGTGTGGGCCTCGGAGCCGCGCACGTCCTGGACGCGGAAGTGGAGCTTGATGTGCATCTTGCTGAAGTCGCCCGTGAGGTCCTGCACGGTCACCTCCGTGATGCGGCCGGCGACCTTTCCCGGCTCTTCCGCCGGCGTCTCCCCGATCACCTGGCGGTCGAACATCTCGGGGGCGACGAGGTTGTACCAGCCCTTCGCCTTCCACTTGTCTTTGACCTTCCGCTGGGACGGCTTGCCGGGTTGTTTAGCCATGGCGCAGTCTCGGACGAAGAAAGGGTCCGTATATAACGCTTCGGAGGCTGCGACCTTCCTCGCCGCCAACTGCGCGACATTCGGGCCGGGAATCGGTGCGTGTCCAAAGCCTAGGCGCGCGCTCCGGCGGCCAGAGATAGGACGCCCTCGAGCGGGATGAACACGTTCACGGGCCGGTGCTTCAGCTCGTACCGCAACTCGTACAGGGCCTTCTCGATCATCCAACCGCGGAGTACGCGGATCGCGTCCTTTGGGTCCGTGTCACGGTACAAGCCGGAGTTCTTCAGGTACGCACGCGAGCAACGCTCGGAGGCCGCTCGCTCCCATGCGAGGAGCCGCTCCGCAACCGCGGACTCCTCCGGGGAGAACGAGTCCCTCGTCAGGAGGCGGAGTGCCGCCGAGGCGTCGCCACGGATGAACTCACGCCATGCATAATGCGCCACGTAGGAGAACGAGCGGCCCAGCGTCGCAATGTCGCGGAGGGGCGGGAGCTTGACCTGGCGCTGACCGGACACGCGCTCCGGTTCCCCCTCGAAATCGATGAACACCAGCTTCCCTTCCTTCGTCCGGAGGACCTGTCCCAGGTGAAGGTCCGCGTGCGTGACGCACTTCGCGGTGCCCACGGTCGCCTGGATGCCGTCGAGCACGCCCTCGATCCGCTCGCGGTTCTCGAACACCATGCCCCGTGCGGCCGCCGCGCGCACGGCCGTCGTCCGGTCCGCGTCCTTCGCCAGCGTTGCCAAACGCACGAGGGCGTCGGACAGGTTCGACAGCGCCGCCTTCCGCGCGGCCTCCACGTCCTCCTCGGTGAACGTCTCGCGCTGAAACGGGCCCGGATGATCGTCCGAGAGCGCGGCGTGCATCTCCGCCGTCCTCTCCCCGAGCGCCGCCGCCAAATCGAGGCTGGCGCCCTCGAAGTCCTGAACCGAGCCGACCTCGCCGCCGACCAGGTCCGCGCGCCACTGCCCCGTGAGCCAAGAGAACAGGTCGACCGTCTCGAGGAACTCCACCGCGATCCCGAGCGCGACGCGGTCGTCCCCCTTCCCGAGCGTGAACTCTCCGAGGTACCGCGGCACGTTCGGAAACCCCTTCTTGTGCAGGCGCGCGACAAGGTCCGGCTCCCGGTTGTGCACGTCCGGCAGCTTGTACGACTTGAACAGAACCTCGCGTCCCTCCGTGGAGAACGGGAGGAGGAGGTTCGAGGAGTCCGTGTCCATCGTCGGGCCCATCGCCCGGAAGGCGGACCAGCCCTCGCCGTGGAACGACAGCGTGTCGGAACTCTGCGTTCGGAGTGTCGTCTGGCGGCGGAAGCCCTCCGCCACGAATCGCGCGAACGACTCCGAGCGCTCCGCCTCCACGACGAACCAGCGGGCGCCGGCGGCGTCGAACTCGAACGCGTCCGGGCTCGGGCTGCGGTCGGCGACGAGGAACAGGAGGTTCATCGGGACGGTAACGTTCCCCTCCCGGGCGGTGGCGAGGAACCAGACGAGGGCCTCCGCGTCGCCCGCCATGAGGACTGCGCGATCCTTCACGGACACCTCCGTCTTGTACCCGAGGCCCTCCCCGCACCAGCGGCGCGTGCGGAGCCACTCCCGGAGCTTCCCCGTCCTGCGGAGTTCGGCGTCGAGCGCCTCGATCGGCGGATCGAACTTCGTCATTGCATCAGGGTCTCGTACAGCTGGATCGTTTTCTCCGCGATGCGATCCCACGTGAATTGCTCGAGCACCCGCTGGCGTCCCGCCCTCCCCATCCGCGCCGCCAATTCCGGATCCCCGATGATCTTGGAGAGCGCGGCGGCCAGCTTGTCGGGGGCCTCAGGGGGGACGAGGAACCCCGTCTCCCCGTCGACCACGACTTCCTTGATCCCCCCGACGGCGCACGCGACGACGGGCGTCTCGCACGCCATCGCCTCCAGGTTGATGATCCCAAAGGGCTCGTAGACCGAGGGACAGGCGAACACCGCGGCCTCGTTGTACAGGTTCACGAGGTCCGGGTCCTCGAGCATCTCGTGGATCCACACGATGCTCTTCCGCGCGCCGACGAGGTCGCGCAGCTCGCCGACGAGCTCGGGCGTGTCCGGCTTCCCCGTCGCGAGCACGAGCTGCGTCCCCTCGGGCAGGTGGTCGAACGCCTCGACGAGGTCGAAGATCCCCTTCTGGCGGCTGAGGCGCCCGCAGAAGAAGACGAACGGTTTCGTGATTCCAAACTTCCGCAAGCTGGCGGCGCCCTCCTTCGGGTGATACTTCTCGGGGTCGACGCCGTTGTGGATCACGTGGATCGCGGGCGCGGGGACGCCGTAGAACTTCAGGATGTCCCCCTTCATCTCCTTGGAGACCGCGACGACCGCGTCGCATGCCTCCAGCCCCTCCTTCTCCATCCACGAGCTCAGTTCGTACCCCGCGCCGAGCTGCTCCTTCTTCCACGGCCGCAGCGGCTCGAGGGAGTGCACGGTCGCGACGAGCTTGCACCCGTACGTCTTCTTCGCGAGGGCGCCGGCGAAGTTCGTGTACCACGTGTGCGTGTGCACGATGTCCGCGTCGATGGGATCGGAGACCATGTTCACGTTGAAGGAGAGGACGTCGAACGCCTTCGCCATCTTCGGGTCGGGGGCGGCGAGGGCGCGGACGCTCGGCCGGTACCGCCACACCCTGAGCGGAAGGTCCGGCGGCGCGCCGGACTCAAGCGTTCGGACGTGCACCTCGATGCGCTTCGAGAGAGCGAGGGCGATGTACTTCGCGTGAACCCCCGCGCCGCCGTAGATGTTTGGCGGGAATTCGTACGTGAAGATCGTCGCCTTCATCGCAGGTCGCGGAACTCGGGTGGCGGCGATGAACGTTGCGGTCACAGCCTGTGCTCGCACCAGTTGCGGTTTGCCCATTCCCCGTGGAGCTCCCCCGCGATGTGCCCGGTGTCCGCGACAATCTCGTCCGCCGCCAAGGGCTCGACCACGACTTCCGCGCGACGGTCCGCGAGGGCGTACAGCGCCGCGCGGCGGACGACGTCGTACCGGGTGCGACGTGGCACCTCGCTCTGGAGGGATTCGAACCACGCGGCCTCCGTCGTCTCCCAGCCCTCCGTGCCCTTCCAATCGGAGAACCCGAGGCGGACGAACGCCTCCGAGAACTCCAACATGGCGGCGCGCAACACCCCGATCAGTCGCTCCCTCAGGTCCCGCTTCCCAGCGCGGACGCACGCCTCTCCCGCGTCCATCAGCGCCTGCGTCAGGCACGCGACGTTCTGGAACGTGACGCGCGTGTCCGGGTTGTCCCAGAACCGCGGATCGGACCGGAGGCCCATGAGCATCGTCACGTACGCGCGCGCCAGGTACGCGGCGGCGTCCGGGTCGAGCTCACCCGCGATCACGGAGACTGCCCGCGCGAAGTCCGTGTCTCCGGACGAGAGGCCGAGGGCGCGATAGTGGTCCCGCCACAGGTGGCGCCCGTACGCGACCGCCAAGCGGCGGAGCACCTCGCGCTTCCAGTCGTCGTCGCGACCCGGCAGGAGGTCCCGCGCCGTGCGCCGGACGGCCGTCTCGACCTGCTCCGTCGCGAGCGTGAACGCGTGCTTCCACAGCTGCGAGATGCGGCGCCTCCCGTGCATGCGGCCCACGACGAGCCCGTCCGCACGCCGGAGGCCCGTCCATCGCGTGTCCGACGTGTGGCCGCGCGAGGGGTGCTCGGCATAGTCGGACCAGCTGGAGAAGTCGACGACCTCCGCGGGCGGTGGATTTGGCGGCGGAGTGGGCGAGGATACCGTGTGCCCGGCGTCGCGCAGCGTCTCCACGATCCCCTCGAAGCGCTGGGCCTGTGCAGGATTCGCGAGAAGGGACTCCAAGTCCGCCGCCACGAGGACCGACTCGGACGCACCGTCTAGCCGGGCGCCGCCGAACGTCTTGGCGGTGGAAGACCCGAACGCGAAGTCGTCGCTCAGCCCGTGGTCCCGCGCGACGACCGCCGTCGAGGGCGTTCGATGCCAGGCCGTGCGCTCGGAGGAGGTCTTGAGCTGTCGCTCGTCGAGGATCAGGTGGACATCCCGTGTGAGGTCAGGAAGGTTTTCGAGCTCGACCTCGGCGCGTCTCGCTGCCAGGAGATAGCTCTCCATCGTCTCCGCGGAATACACGGCTTCCGGGAGCCAGAGCCCCATCGACTTCCCATGGGCCCTGCGCAGGAGCGGCGCGTAGAAGTCGATCATCATCTCGAACAGGATCTCGCGGTCGAGGCGGTGGTGGTGCGGCAGGATCGGGTGGAAGGGCGGCGTGAGCGCGAGGCCCGCAAGCCCCTTCTCGTACGCCGCCAAGACCCGACGGTACGCGGACTCGTCTCTCTCGAGGAGCCATGCGAGCGTCTGCGGCTCGATGTCCGCGGAGGCGGCACCGGCCGCGCGCTCCAACACCATCTCCATCCGGCCGTACGAGCGGAGGACCGCGTCCGTCCAATTCCGGCCTTCCACGCGGTCGCCGCCAATCCTGTGGGCAACCGGCGACGCGCGCTCCTCGGACCTTGGCGGCTTGAAGGGGTCGGCCTCGACCCACCGCACGATGTCCCCCGGCTGGTATCCGTGGAAGTGGAAGGAGACCGTCGCCAAGGCTCAGTCCTCCGTCCACCACGCGAGGTCGATCTCCGGGAACAGCGCGTCGCGCGCTTCGAGGTCGCGGAGGAACGCCTCGTCGTCCGAGGTGAGCGGTTCCGCGAAGACGCGCCTCCCCACCGCCAGAAGGCGGTCGAACGCGTCCGCATGGAGCTTCACGCGCGCCTCCGCGTAGTCCCGGGCGGACCGCGTCGTGATCAGGAACGGCCAGTCCGACGACTCCAGGAGCAGGAGTTCCCGCGCAAGCTGCGAGGCGACGCGCTTCAGCTCGGGGCGGCGCTTGGGTTTCGCGGCAGCGGCGAATTCAGCGAACGCGTCCTCTGCGCGGTATATGAGGTCCCACACCCACGTCGTGTCGTCGTTGCTCCACACGTGGTGGCCGCCGCCGAGGCCCCACGACCCCTCTGGGAGGGCGATCGCGGACGTCGGCGGGTGTCGCTCGAGGAACGCGGAGGCCGTGAGCGGGGTCACGTCCCCCTGCAGCCCGCGGATCACGTGCTCGAGCCACGTCAGTCCCTCGAACCACCAGTGGCCGAACAGCTCCGTGTCGAAGGGCGCGACGACGACGCCCGGCCGGCCGTGCTCCCGGTGGAACGCCGCCAGGGTCCCGTGCACGAGGCCGACGAAGTGGTCCGCGTGGACCTTCGTGCGCCCGGCCGCGGCGTCCGGTTCGTACGTCTCCTTCGCGTCGAGGGGGGCGTGGCGGTCCGTGACCCGGTGGTACCGCAGGCCCTGCGGTCCCTTCTTCTTGTGGAACTCGAGGTACGCCCCGTCCCCCGGGAATCCGTAGTCCGCGGACCACACCTGCGTGCTCGAGCTCGGATCCCGCGCGAACACGGCGACGCGTGCCCCAGACTTCGTGACGAGGGCGTGGGGCTCGTTGGGAGAGTGGCCCGTCCCATTCCGCCGCTCCGCCGCAACGCCGGCAGCGAATCGGTCCTCGTACGTTCCCATCGGCGTGCCTCCCGCGACGAGGTGCGTGTCCACGAAAAAGTACCGCAAGCCGTTCGCCGCCAACACCTCCTCGACTCCGGGTCGCGTCCTCTCGCGCCGATCCCCGGGACCCGACCACGCACCATCCGGGCGGTACGCGCACTCCGGGAGCCAGATACCCTTCGGGGCACGGCGGAAGTGGCGGCGGTAGGAAGCAACCCCCGCGCGGACCTGTGCGGCGACGTTCGCGGGCGTGCCGAGCAACGGGAGGTAGCCGTGCGTGGCCGCGGATGTCAGGACCTCGATGTGGCCCTCAGCCTGCATCCTCCGGAGCGCCCCGAGGATGTCCCCTTTGTAGGTCCGCCGGAAGTCGTCCAGGGCGAACTCGTAGAACTCGGACCAAGTAGCGGCGAGCGTCGCGATCTCGCCCGCGTGGAACCGCCGGAACTCCTTCCGGTCCTCCTCCGCGCGCCACGTGCGCTCCTCGCAGTATTCCGAGAAGTCCTCGGGCAGCCGAGGCGACGCGAGCATGTCCGCGAGCACCGGGGTCATCCCGATCGTGAGCTTCGGGCTCACGCCGTCCACGACGAGGCGGTCGATCATCCGCAACAGGGGGACGTAGCACTCGGCGATCGCCTCGTGGAGCCAGTCCTGCCCATGGGGCCATCGGCCGTGGCCGAGCACCCAAGGCAGGTGCGTGTGGAGGACGAGCATGAGGTGGCCGCGGGATCCCATGCAGGCGCCATGGCGGTGAAGGGCTAAACCCTTCGTCTGGAACCGGAACTCACGCGGTGAGGGAGATTCGACGGTACCGGGCCGTGCACGGCGTTCCGTGCGCGATGCGCATCTCCCCCTCGTCGAGGTCCATGATCACGGAGACGACCGTCGCAAATCGCTCTTCCGGAGGCCTCGCGTCGGTCGCATGGCGGCAGATGCAGTCCGGAGCTCCTTCGTGATCACGGAGCATCGCCTGCAGATCGTCGATTCCGACCTTGTGTCCCTTGTCGACGCGCGCCTTTAGAAGGGACCGCGACCGCGCGAGGCGATGGAACGTGGACCGGCGGTCCTCCGCGAGCGGCTGCCAGACCCCCAGCTTGTCCTGATCGAAGAAGTGGTTCGTATGCGTCAGGAACCCGTCCGTGGCCTCCAGGCGGCACTCGCCCTCCGGCGCGGTCTCGAAGTCCACGATCCTCGGCGTCGTTCCCGCTTTCGCGAGGACGAAGTTCGCGGAGCACGCGCGCGTCTCCCCGCTCACCGCCTTGGCGGCGGTGTCGAACTTCTTCGCCGCCAGAATCTCCCAGCAACGGACGTGGAACGGCTTCCGGAGGAGAGACCACGAGTCCGCGTTTGAGACGAGCCCGTTCACCGCCAGCCCGATGCCGTGGGAGTTGAGCCCGATCTTCGCGCCCGCGATCCCCGCCTCCGTGAACGCGAGCTGCCGCGTGCCGTCGCGCGCCCGCGTTCGGACGACGAGGCCCTCGACCTCGGGGATCCAGTCCCAGTTCTGGCCGATCAAGAGGTGGCCGTTCGCGGAGTGCGAAGGCGCGACCGCGAACGACGTGCACCCTCCGGACACCGCCAAACCCGATTGTCTGAGCTCCATGCCCCGGGCGGCGAACCCGCTGTACAGGATCTCGTACCGGACGTTCACCGCCACGATGTCGAGGAGGTCTTGCCCGGAACCCTCCGCGATCCCCTTCATTGCGGCGAAATAGGACGGGTTCGAGCGCACGATGACATAGCGATATGCCTCCGCACGTTTCCGCAACTCGTCGGCCGAGGCCTTCGTCCAGTATCCGAACCGTTGGCGGTAGAGTTCGATGTTGTGCGCGATGCGGGTCTTCGCGGCCGCTCCGTGCCGAAGGCCCCACTCCCTCGGGGTTCCGTCGAGCTCGACGACCGGGAGGTTCGCCGCCATCATCACCCCGACCCCGAAAGGTCCTTCCCGAGGGTAATCCACGCGCGCTGCTTTACGAACCCGAGCGCCACGTTGATTCCGAGCATCGGTGCGTTCAAGGTGTTGTTCCACGTCCGGATCTCCCGGGACCCGTGACGCCGTGCGTAGTCGATCGCACGGAGCTTCAGGGCATACGCGATGCCGCGTCCGCGGTACTCTCGGCGGACGCCCGTATAGCCCGTGTAGAACACGTCGGGAAGGGCCTGGTTCCTCTCCAGGTCCGATTGCCCCACGTACGTGTCGCCGACCTTCGCGAGGAAGAACGCCTCGGGCATGGATCGGGGGCCCCTGAGGACGTGACCACGGAACATCTCGTACGAGACCGGCGTGAACTCGTCGATGCGCGGCGCGTCCGGGTTCGTGGCATTGTGGAGGTCCCAGGCGAGGTGGAGGCGCTCGGGGTCCTCCTTCAGCTCGTCCTCCAGCGTGACGATCTCCACGCCCGCCGGGACGTCCCAGCGCGCCGCGAAACGCTCGGGGTCGAACGCCGTGAGGTCGAGACGGGACTCCCAGCCCCGCATGAGTTCCGCGAACCCTCGCCGGGCGAGCCAGGCGATCGACTCCGTCTTCGTCTCCTGCACCCACGTCCGAAGCGCGTTCGCGTGGAAGGGAAGGAGGTCGCCCAGCACGTTCTCGTACATCGCCCGGCCGACCCCCCGGCGCTGCCAATCGGGGTGCACCGAAATCCAGACCCCGAACCGCTGCGGGTGGAATCCCCACGGAAGGTGGTGGGCGATCGCGGTGGCGACCACACCGCCCGAGGACGCCTCTGCGACGTACCGCCGACGGAAGTATCTCTGCACGTCCCATGTCCCATCGTCGTGTCGCTCGTCCTCGACGGTCGTCGGATGATCGGGGTAGACGAGATTTGCGATCTCGACGAGGGCCGGATAGTCCGAGGCCTCGAACGGACGTAAGTCCACAGAGGCAAGTTCGCCGCGAAGCGCGGTGGTTTTCATGGGGAGAGCACCGCTACGGAACAGAGTCCCATATACCTTGCGCAAGCTCCGCACGTTTAAGTAGCGTCCTCCCCTCGCGCCGCGCGACCCATGAGGATCCTGTTCGCATCCGCGGAGGCGTACCCGCTCGCGAAGGTCGGCGGACTCGGAGACGTCGCCGGCAGCCTTCCCAAGGCCCTCCGGGCGCTCGGCCACGACGTGCGCATCGTCCTCCCTCGATACCAGATCGTGAGGGAAGTTCGCGAGGACCTCGGGACGTTTTCCGTCTCGGCCGGCGGCGAGACGATTGGGGCGCAGTTGCGAACGTCCTCCATCGACGGCGTCCCCGTCTATCTCGTGGATGCCCCGGCGTTCTTCGACCGGCCGAAGGTGTACGAGTACGAGGACGACGGGAAGCGGTTCGCGTTCTTCGGCAGGGCGGTCCTCGACCTCCTACCGACCGCGAACTGGTGGCCGGACGTCGTGCATGTCCACGACTGGCATGCTGCGTTGGCGGCGGCGTTCCTGCGGACGACGCACGCGAGCGACCCGCGCTACCGCCAGATGCGGAGCGTCCTCACGATCCACAACCTCCAGCACCAGGGGCTGTTCGGCCGCGAAGTCTTCGAGTGGACGGGCCTCCCACCCGAGACGTGGAATCCCGAGGGCGTCGAGTTCTACGGGCGGATGAACTTCCTGAAGGCCGGCATCGTGTACGCGGACCGCGTGAACACGGTAAGCCCGACGTATGCGAAGGAGATCCAGACTCTGGAATACGGGGAACGTCTTGACGGCCTCCTGCGGTCGCGCGCCGCCAAGCTCAGCGGCATCCTGAACGGGATCGACTACGACGTGTGGAACCCCGCGAAGGACCCGCATCTTGCGGCGACGTACACGAGGACGACGATTGCGAAGAAGGCGGCGAACAAGGAAGCGCTCCAGCGGGAGCTCGGCCTGGCGGTGAATTCCAAGGTCCCGCTCCTGGGGATCGTCTCCCGCGTGACCGCGCAGAAGGGCTTCGACATCCTCCAGCCGGCGCTGCCCGAGGTCCTCAGCCTCGGGGCGCAGCTCGTCCTCCTTGGGACGGGCGAGAGGAAGTACGAGCAGCCGCTCGCAACGCTCGCGAACGAGGGACATGCGTTCGTGGCGGCGCTGAAGTACGACGAGGTGCTCGCGCACAAGATCTACGCGGGTGCGGACTTCTTCCTGATGCCGTCGCGGTTCGAACCGTGCGGCCTGGGCCAGATCATCAGCCTCCGGTACGGCACCGTCCCCATCGTGCGGGCGACGGGCGGGCTTGCGGATACGGTCACGGACGTCACCGCCAGCCCTAGGAAGGGGAACGGGTTCGTCTTCGAGGCGTACACCCCGGACGCGCTCCTCGACGCCACGCGGCGGGCGATGGACTTCTTCCGAAAGCGGCGCGCGTGGGAGTCGCTCCAGCGGCGAGGGATGGCCGCGGACCTTTCGTGGCGTGCTTCCGCGGGAGCCTACGGGGACCTCTACGCGCTCGCCCATCCACACTGAGTTCGTGCCGGCCGGCCTCGGTTCCCTGGACTCAAGGATCCTCGCCCGGTTTTGTCGGTCCCGCCGAAGAATCGTGCGGAGGCGGGGCGGGGCTCGCGAAGGTCGGGGCAGGGGGATTGTCGGTCAATCTTCGTAGCAGCATGTCGAGGCTCTGATTGACGAAATCGTCTGGGATCGGGACCGAGGGCGTCGACGACACGATCGGCTGCGCAAGTCGTACGCGGAAGGCCGTGGGGGTCGGACGCGCGGCGTGCGCGGCATGGGGACTCCGCATTCCCGCAGGCTGGGGGGCGAGCGGCGTTCCGTCCGCGAGCGGCTGTCCGCACTCCGGGCACACGGACGGGTCCTCGGCGACGTGCGGGACGCGCATCCCTCCCACGAAGAAGATCCCCCGAACGAACCCATAGATGACGGCGGTCGAGGCCGCATACGCGAGCCAGGAGAGGGAGCTCGGCTTCTCCCCCGTCATGTACAGGATCTGATGGTTGAGGAACAGGATCGCGCCCAGGACGCTGAGGGAGACGAACGACGCCTCGCGGAGAACGATGTGGGCCAGCCGTGCGTGGTGGACCTTCGCCGACCCGGACGCAGCGCTTCGCGCCACAGAACCTCCTCCTCGGGGAAGAAGGGGCGGCATCCCCCATAAAACATGGCATGCGGTCCGGGTGGTGTTCCCTCCGCTGATACCATTGAGGGACGTGCGCCTACGAGGGCCCCGCAAGGATTGTGGCGGCATCCTCGGGCATCACGGAGTTGATGTAGAAGCCCGTCCCCCGCTCGAACCCCGCCGTATCCGTGGGGCGCCGCGTGATCTCGACGTGCCGGCGCATGTACTTCGCTCTGCCCCAGTGCTCGTCCTCCTCTAGTTCCTCTTCCACCGTCGTGCGGTCGTCCGGGAACCAGAGATTCGCGATTGCCCCGGTCGGCGCCTCGTCCTCCGACAGGAGCTCGCAAAGTCGCGACCTCGTCGTGTGCTCTGTGGAGTTCCGTGCCTAACAAGGAAGACCTCCACGGAGGGCGTCCCAATATGCGTTGCAATGGACACGCCTTGCGACCTTGCGACCGCACGTTTAAGTAACCCTCGAGTCGGTCTCCCGGATCCCTGTGAAGATCCTGTTCGCCTCCGCGGAAGCGTATCCACTCGCGAAGGTCGGTGGACTCGGGGACGTCGCCGGCAGCCTCCCGAAGGCCCTGCGCGCGCTCGGCCACGACGTCCGCATCGCGATCCCGAAGTATGGAACGATCCGGGACGCGAAGGGGGATCTCGGGCCGTTCGCGGTGAGGATCGGCAGGGATACGCAGGACGCGCGATTGCGGACCACCGCGATCGACGGAGTCCCCGTGTACCTGATCGACCGACCGGACTTGTTCGATCGCCCGAAGGTGTACGACTACGGCGACGATGGGAGGCGCTTCGCGTTCTTCGCTCGCGCGATCGTCGACCTGCTTCCGACCGCCGCCTGGTGGCCCGACCTCATTCACCTGAACGATTGGCATTCCGCGTTGGCAGCCGCCTTTTTGCGGACCACGCTTGACGACGATCCTCGATACCGCCGAATCCGCAGCGTGCTCACGATCCACAACCTGCAACACCAAGGGGTTTTCGGCCCCGACCTGTTCGAATGGACGGGCCTCCCGCCCTCGACATGGAACCCGGAGGGCGTGGAGTTCTACGGTCGGCTGAACTTCCTGAAGGCGGGAATCATCTACGCGGACCGCGTGAACACGGTGAGCCGGACATATGCGAGGGAGATCCAGTCCGAGGAATACGGGGAGCGGCTCGACGGCCTCCTGCTTTCCCGCGGTGCCAAACTGACCGGCATCTTGAATGGAATCGACTACGACGTCTGGAACCCCGTGACAGACCCCCACCTCGTCCAGACCTACTCGAAGACGACGATTGAGAATAAGGCCGCGAACAAGGCGGCGCTCCAGGGGGAGGTCGGCCTAGCGGTCGATCCTACGATACCCCTGATAGGGACTGTCTCCCGTCTCACCGCGCAGAAGGGGTTCGACCTTCTCCTGCCCGCGCTCGCCGACCTCCTGGCCCTCGGAGCGCAGGTGGTCCTGCTCGGGACGGGTGAGAAACCGTACGAGGAGCGGTTGGCGGCAATCGCCGGGAAGAACCGATCGTTCGTGGCGGCGCTGAAATACGACGAGGTTCTCGCCCACAGGATTTACGCGGGCTCGGACTTCTTCCTCATGCCGTCGCGATTCGAGCCGTGCGGAATCGGACAGATGATCAGCCTCCGATATGGAACCGTGCCGATCGTGCGCCGCGTGGGCGGGCTCGCGGACACGGTCACGGATGTCACGGCCAATCCGGGAGCGGGAACCGGCTTCGTGTTCGACGCCTACGCCGCGAACGCACTCCTCGATGCGGCGAGGCGGGCGCTTACATACTTCCGCGACAAACGCCGTTGGAAGACGCTCATCCACCGTGGAATGTCCGTCTATCTCTCCTGGGAGGCATCGGCGAAGGAGTACATGGACATGTACAGGCTCGCGTGCCGCGGTTGATCCCACGCTTGGCGGCGAGGTCATCGGACCCAAGCCATCCTTGCCGTGACCCGTATCCCTGATGACGCGGTCGGCCGATCCTAACGGTGCCTCCGACGCGCGACAACGGAGCGAAACGCATCGAGTTCCCGCCCAAGCCGACGACGGGCTCGAGCGGCTGGCCCAAGAGTGGTCGCCCGACCCGGTGGTGTTGTGGCGCTGGCAATCGACCTCGATGAAAACGAACTGGTTGGCAATCGGCTCCTTCGCTCTCAGGGACTCCTCGCCCTCGAACGCGTCCTGACAATCAAGCGGTCATCGCTCTCAGGCCTTCCCGCAGGATCTGGGCTGCGTCCTCCGGCATGACGGGATTGATGTAGAACCCCGTCCCGCGCTCGAACCCCGCCGTCTCCGTGAGCCGCGGCGTGATCTCGAGGTGCCAGTGGTACCGCGTCTCCTTGCGGTCGCACGGGGCAGTGTGGATGTAGTAGTTGAACGGGGGGTCGTCGAGGATTTGGTCCATGCGCCCGAGCACGTCCTTCAGGATCCTTGCAAACGGCGTGCGCTCGTCGTCCGTGAGGTCCTCGAACGCCATCTCGTGCGCGCGCGGGAGAATCCACGTCTCGAAGGGGAAGCGCGCGGCGTACGGGGAGATCGCGACGAACTTCTCGTTCCCCGACACGACGCGCTTGTCCTCCTCGACCTCCGTCGCGATGATTTCGCAGTACAGGCAGGACCCGCCCGTCGCCTCGTGGAACCGCTGCACCGCGCCGACCTCCTCCATGATCCTCCGCGGCACGATCGGCGTCGCGATGAGCTGCGAGTGCGGGTGGGAGATCGACGCGCCCGCCTTCTCGCCGTAGTTCTTGAAGATCAGGATGTACTTGAACCGCTTGTCCCGGATCAGGTCGAGGTATCGATGCTTGTACGCAGTGATGACCTCCTGGACCTGAAAGTCGCTCAGCTGCGACAGGTTCGCCTCGTGCTCGGGCGTCTCCACGATCACCTCGTGCGCGCCAACGCCGTTCACGCTGTGGAACAGTTGCGTCACCCTCCGATGGACCTCCCCCTCGACCTCGAGCGCGGGGTACTTGTTCGGGATGCAGCGGACCCACCATCCCGGGCCGTTTGCGTGGCCGTCCTTCCGGTAGGCGAGCAGCTCCGGCGGCGTCATGTGCTCGTGGCCGACGCAGAACGGACACTTGTCCGGGGACGTCCTGCTCGCGCTCGCGGGCGCCTCCTGCGGGCGCTTGCCGCGGATCGTGGAGAACACGACCCACGTGTCCGTGACGTAGTCCTTCCGCAGCTCCGGCATGGAGAATCCTTGGGGGAACGCGCGCGCGATGCGGGGGTCCGTATTTGAGCGTTTGGCGGCGGTTATCGGATGAGCG
>Ga0209342_10003957_pt1 | contig 15475 bp, 15 predicted proteins | sample RifCSP16_2_FD_184023 | JGI IMG/M metagenome (GOLD analysis project Ga0209342, IMG submission 184023) | Soil microbial communities from Rifle, Colorado - Rifle CSP2_sed 16_2 (SPAdes) (version 2) | ecosystem: Environmental > Terrestrial > Deep subsurface > Rock core/Sediment | place: Rifle... | reverse complement strand
CGTCCACCCCCACAACGTCACAGCATACAGGCACAGCAAGAGGACATAGACCTGCCCAAAACGAATATTCTCGATGAGAGGCGCATCAGCGAGGGCCAGCGCGCTCAACGCGAGCCATAGCCACCGGCTCACCGGTCGGGTACGCGCGACCGCGCGGAAGATCAGCCATCCCGCGAGGGCCAGCAGGCCCGCATTCGCCAGCGTCCACACCCAGCGGGCTTCACGCAGGGACAATCCGGCCAGCGGGAACAAGATCAACGCCACCGCCGGGGGATTGTAACCGATGATGTCGCCCAGTTGTCCATCCGTCAGGGCTTCGACCCGGGCGCGGAAATGGTCGTCGTCGTAGGCGTCGGGAGTCCATTCACCACGCGCCAGGAGCCAGGCGGCAGTGTAGTATCCCATGAATCCATAGGTAATGGTCTGCGCCGCCGGGAGAAGGGTGCGCGTGACGAAACTCAGCGCCGCCGCCAGCCAGGCGGCTGTGACCAGGACTTTGAGCCAGCGGGGCATGTCACCAATCCAGCCAGCAAATTTGAACCGGCGCGCCCTCGTAGTCGCGCAGCTCGGCGACGAGGGCGCGATGCGCGCGCATGAAATCCCGGAACTGTTCGCGGCGCGAGGGGTTGGCCGGCTCAAGCTCGTCCGCCGTCGTCAATGAGTGATCCATAAACGGAGGCATCAAAATCTCACTCCCGGTTCTCCGATGGATCCGGCTGCCAGTCGTTGCGCCAGACGCTGCTCCAGCCATTTGATTGCGCCATCCACCTCGACGCGCCGAGTCTCCGTGCGCAGCGCCGCAAACAGGGGCGCAAACGCCAGCGCGCCCAGCCGGGGCTGCCCGTTGAGGACGACCAGTTCGACATCCTTGCGTTCCGCATTCACCAGGGTTTGATACGGGTCGTCGCCCCGGCGCGGCAGGAGGAGCAAGTCGGCGGGGCGGCCCATCGCGATGCGGCCTGCCTGCGGCAGTCGCAGCAATGCCGCCGCGTCGCTGGTGGTCATCCGAAACAACGCCTGGGCGTCTACCTGCCCGGTCTGCGCCGCGCATTTGAGTTCATGCAGCAGATCGCGTTCGCCGCTCAGCCGCGAATCGCTGCCTAACGCGACGCGGCCAGCGCCGGCGAGATCGCGCACCTCGGCCGTTGCGCCCAGTGTGAAAAGATTCGAAGAGGGGCACCAGACCAACCCGCCGCCGCACTCCACCAGCTTGCCCCGATCAGCGAGTCGCAAGCCGACCCCGTGGACGATGATGGTGTTTGAACCGAGGCAGCCCAATCGTTCCAGCTGTTCCAACTCGCGCTCGGCTTCGGCGTCTGTGCCCTCGGCGGCGTGAATGATCCAGGGCCACGTCTTGGGCGTGCGCCGATAAGCACGAGCAGCCGAATCGCCGTCAATCGCCAGCGAGTGGCTCCAGCCATAACGCCGGATGACCCGCACGGGAAAATTGGCGCGGCGGAGCGACGGATACAACGGGTTATGGTGGCAAACCGTCGTCACGCCGCTCAGCAGGTTCTTGAGGCCGCCGACGAACAGCCGATCGTCCAGCGGCGCGGACATGGGGCCGGCGAGCCCTGGATCAGTGTTGAAGCGAGGCTGAAAGTCGGCGATCCAATCGCGGGCGTTGGCATGACGTGTGCGCCATTTCAGGCGCGGGAAATTGTTGAGTTCGAGATGGTCGTGGGCGTTGACCAGGCCGGGATAGATAAACGCGCCGTTCACGTCGAACTGCGCCTCCCTCGGGCGCGGCGCGAAACCGGCCACCCGGCTGCGCTCGACCCGGAGCGCCGAGGCGATCACGCCGTCGGGGCCGACGACCTGGGCATTGACGAAGGAAAACGGGCGGCTGAAAAGCATAGCTTAAGCCACGAAGGACAGGCAGAGCACGAGGAGGCTTTCTATGTTCTGGGTGGTCAGGCTTTCCGGGCGCGGATGATCAGCGCGGCCGGGCAGCCTCGCCATTTGTGATCGAAGTCAATCACCGGCTCGCGCACGGCTTCAATCACCAGCCCGGCCGCCTGGCTGGCGGCGTGGTGATCGGCGTAAAGATGCGGGTGATGCTCCACGGCGAACGTGCGACCGTCGGCGGCCTGAAAGGTGCGCGCCCAGCCCACGTATGCGCCAAACGGATGAAAGTCAGAATAGACGACGACGCCGTTCGGCCTCAGCACGCGCGCGATCTCGGCGAGCGCCAGCTTCAGATCAGGAACGTGGCCCACGGCCAGACCGCACACGACCCGGTCAAAGGCCGCGGCCGGGAGAGGCAGGGCAAGCATGTCGGACTGGACCAGGTTGGCGGAGGCGATCGCGGAGCGCGCCCGGGCCAGCATCGCCCGCGAGAGGTCTGCGCCGACCGCGCAGGCTGCCCCATGCACTAACAGGCGGCGCAGATAGCGCCCGGAGCCGCACCCCAGATCGAGCGCGGCGCAGCCGCTCACGTCCGGCAAAAGCTCCAGCGTCGCGCGCTGCTCCAGTTCCATGAGGGGATTGTGCGCCTCGGACGGGTAAGTCTTGGCCCAGCGGGCATAGGCCTCGACGACTGTCAGCGTTTTTGGTCTGCGGCGCAGCCAGGGCATGGCGTCAACCGATGGAACGGATGACGCCGGGGGTGGATAAGATCATCCTTCACAATCCATTCCATCCGGTCAATCCGTTGACTAGAAACCGGTCGTTTCAGGCCGCTGGTATTGAAAGAAGCGGTGGAAGGCGCGCAGTTCGAGCGGGTACGCGTAGAAGCGTGCGTGATAACGCCAGCTCCCCAGCGCGCGCAGGGCGGCCCGCTTGAGGCCGGCCAGCCGCGTGTCGGTCACGGTCGGGTAATAGGCGTTCAGCACGCGCTCGAAGTCGCGCACGGTCTGCTTGATCTGCGGATTGAGCCACGGCGTGTGCGGGTCGCGCCGCAGCGAAAAATTGCGCCAGTCGCCGCTCACCCATTCGGCCAGCCTCTCGGGGAACTTGAAGCCGAGCGCGCGGGCCTCGTCGTAGAGCGTGCCCTCCTGCGGGACGGGCGTGTAAACGTACAGGATGACTTCCGTCGCGGGGTTGATTTCCTTGAGGCGGCGGATGAACGCGATGGTCGTCTGAATATCGGCTATGGGATCAGGCGGATTGCCCAGCACGAAGGAGAACTCCGGCACGATGTCGTACGCCTTCATCCGCTGCGCCAGTTCGAGGGTGAGGTTAGCCTTGGCCTTGCCGCCTTTGTTCATGCGCTTGAGCACCTCGTCAGAGCCGGACTCCGCGCCGCTGAAGACCATCTTCAACCCGCTGGCCTTCATCGTCTTCCACGTCGCATCGCTGTATCGCATCAACTCGTCGACTCGGCCCAGCGCCCACCAAGTCAGGTCGAGGCCGGTGATGCGCTCGGCAAACTCGGCAGTGCGCGCCTCGGACACGAAGAAATCCATGTCGTGGAACTGGATGGCGTCCGCGCCGTACGCCTCTTTCTGGAAGCGCAGAATGCGCTCCAGGCGCGCGGGCGACTGCGGCAGCCAGCGTTTGCTGACCATGCCCACGACCGCGCAGAAGTTGCACGCGAACGGGCAGCCATACGACGAATGGTGCGTACCGACCCAATTGCCCAGATAATGCTTGTGGAAGTAGCGTTCCATCGGGACCCGGTGATACGGCCAGTCGGGGAGGTCGTCCAGCGGGACGAGCGGGCGGTGAGGGTTGCGCCTGATCTGCCCGTTCTCACGGTAGCTCAGGCCGAGGATAGACGCGAAACTCCCGCCCTGGTCGAGCGTGCGCACGAGTTCGAGAAAGGTCTGCTCGCCCTGGCTGTGGATGCAGAAGTCCACGTAGCTTTCTTTGAGGATGACATCATCGTGCTGCGAGGGGAAGTAGCCGCCCCACACGATAGGGACCTCCGGCAGAGCCGTCTTGAGCCGCCGCGCATCGGGGACTGCGTGGTTGAGTTGCGGCCCCGGCATGACCGTAAACCCAACGGCGGTAAGTTTCCGCCGCCGCCCGATCTCGATGATGTGTCCAACCGGGTCCGCCAGCAGGTTACCGTCCACGATTTCGTACGCGTGCTCGCCTTCGAGCACCGAGGCGATGGCAAGCAACGACATGGGTAGCGGTTTCTTTTTAGAGGGGGTGCTCCAAGGGTTGTACAGGATGATCATGGGTAATCCTTCATCTGGTCAACTCAGGACAACTTCTGACCCGGCCTCAGCCTTTCGACGATGACTTTCTCAACCGGGAACGCATAGAAGCGCTGCTCGACCCGCCAACGGCTCACCAGGTGGAGCGGCCAGCGGAACGGATGCCGGTTGTGGCCGAAGGCATACCGCTGATAGAACTTGAAGCGCTCGATGCGCTGGAACTGCGCGGGCGTCACCCAGGCCTCGCGCCCGCCGATGTAGTCGAAATCGGCCCAGGCCTCCAGCGTCGTCGGGAACACGTAACCCGCGCGCAGCAGCTCGTCGGCGATCGGGTTGCCGGGGTACGGGCGAAAGTAGAAGATGGCGGCCTCGAAGTCGGGGCTCATCGTGCGCAGGCGGGCGGCCGTGTTCAGCGTCGCCTGCACGCTCTCATCTGACTCGCCCGGAAAGCCGACGATGAAGTTGAGGATCGCGCCGACGCCCAGGCGCGCGCACCGCTCGGCGCTCGCGTACACCTGCTCGAGGGTGATGTCTTTCTTGATGCGCTGGAGCATCTCCGGCGATCCGGACTCGACGCCGATCATCACCCGCCTCAGGCCGGCGCGTTTGCATTTGAGCAGGAGCACATCGTCCAGCCGCGCGCCCTGGTCGGCGCGCATCGTCGCCGTCCACGCCACGCGCTCCGCGAATCCAGCCGCGATGAAGGCATCCGCAATGGCCTCGACGCGCGCGCGGCTGGTGAAGAAGGTCTCGTCTTGAAAGGCGATCTCTTCAAAATCATAGCGACGCTGATGCTCGGCGAGTTCGCGCGCCATGCGCTCCGGGTCGAGGCCGTACCAGCCGCGCTTGAACACCGTCGGGTCGGCGCAGAAAGTGCAGCGGAAGCGGCAGCCCTGCGAGGAGACGTAGTCGAATTGCCGCTTGCGCTTGGAGGCGAAGTAACGTGCGGCGTCAATCAGCGTGTAGTCGTGCGGCGGGAGGGTGTTGACGTCGCGGAACGGGCGCGGCGGGTTAGAGATGGAAGATGAGAGGCGGGAGGCGGGAGGCGGAAGTTTGCGACTTGGGCGATAAACGCAACCCGCGACGTTCTCCAGTGATTGACCGCTCGCAAGGCGCTCTACGATCTCGGCGAAAGTTTCTTCGCCCTGACCCACGACGACGGCGTCTACGCTCGGTTCGGACAGGCATTGTTCGGGGAAGAGCGAGGGATGCCAGCCGCCCCAGACGATCGGCAGATCGGGCCACGCCTGCTTCACCGCGCGCGAGATGGCGAGCGCGTCGCGGACGGGGGCGCCCGTGAGCACGGTGATGCCCAGGCACACGGTCGTATCGTCCAAGTGAGCCAGCAGCGCGCCGTGCGGGTCAGCTTCGAGCCGCCCGTCCACGAGGATGACCTCGTACTTCGCGCGGTCGAGCGCCGAGCCGACGGCGACGAGCGCCAGCGGCATCGTCCAGAAGACGGCGCGGGGATTGTAGAGGAGGACGCGGCGCATGGGTGGCAGTAAGCAGTAGACAGTCTTCAGTGAGGGGCGAGGGCACGGAGGCGGGACTCGGTGCGCAGCAGGCCCAGCAGGTAGTAGGGGGTGCGGGCCAGGCCGCGCCAGTCGCGCTTACGCCACGCCCGGCGCAGGCGGAACTCGTGATGCACGCGGCCGTGCAGGATGCGGTAAAACTCGGTCGGGTAGGGGCCGCGATGGAGCATGGCGAGGTCTTCCGAGTCCACCCAGTTCTGCTTCTGGCCCAGTTCCATCTTCACGCGCTCATAGAACTTCGTCCCCGGTAGTGGGTATGAGACCGAGACGCCGATATCGTCTGGCGCGCACTCGCGCACCATTTTGAGCGTGAGCTGAATGTCGTTCCACCCCTCCCCCGGATAGCCGAATTGCAGGAAGAACCCGACTTCGATGCCGTGCGCGTGAAGCCGCGCGGCCGTGTTGTAGATGTCCTGTACCGTGTCGCCCTTGTCCATCGCGTCGAGGATCTTTTGTGAGCCGGACTCCGCGCCGATCCACACGGTTTTGCAGCCGGCGGAGGCGAGGGCAGAGGCGTTCTTCTCTGTCACCAGGTCGGCGCGCTGGAGGCATTTGAACGGGATGACCGCGTCGGCTTCGCGCGCCAATTGTGCAAACCGCTCGATCCAGCCGGGCTTGAGGCCGAGGATGTCGTCGGCAAACCAGATATGGTCGGGGCGGTACTGCTCTTTGAGCCATTTCATCTCGGCGACGACGTTTTCAGGCGAGCGCGAGTTGTAGCGCTGACCCCAGATGGGCTTGGCGCACCAGTTGCAGTGGTAGGGGCAGCCGCGCGTCGTGACGAGATTCATCGAGTAGTAGCCCCGGCGCTCGCCCCAGATTTTCTGGTAACGCGGGATGTCTACCAAATCCCAGGCAGGGAAGGGGAGGCAGTCCAGGTCGCGGATGTCCGGGCGGCGTGAGGCGTGAGGCGTGAGGCGTGAGGCAAGGCCCGTGATTTGGTCGAGCGGCTGAGACGAGCGGCCGGTGAGGGCGTCAAGGAGTTCGCCCAGGGTCAGCTCGCCCTCGCCCAGCAGGATGTAATCCGCGCCGCACGTGAAGTACAGATCGGCGTGGTCAGTCATGTCCGCGCCGCACAGGATGACCGGCACGCCGCGCGCTTTGGCCATCTCGATCATCCTAAAAGCCGCCTCGCGCATTCGCAGCAGGCACATCTTGGAGAGGTAGTTGAAGTTGTCTTCGAAGAGGCAGGCGAAGCGCGGCCGGTGTTCGTCCAACGCCGCAGCCCATTCGGCCTCGGAGTCGGCCAGCATCGCGTCGAACAACGCAACCGAGTAGCCTTTGCTCCGCGCGTAGCTTGCGGCATACAGCGTGCCGAGCGGCGGGTAGGGCTGCATCGCTTCGTACAGTTTCGGATCGAAGCGGAGGTAGTAGGATTGGCCGAGGAGGAGGTCAGTCATCAGTGATCACGCTTCGCGAACAGTTATCAATGAACAGTCGCTAGAGTTGAGAGAGAAGAAGGGCGTGAGGAGGACGGTAGAGGGAACAGACACAGCGCGTGCATTCTGGCCGTTTGCCTTGCCGAATATCCCGCCGGAGCGCAATCATTTCCGGCGCGTTCAGGCGGTCATACAAATTAGATGACGGATCACTGATCACTGACCGCAAAGCGTGATCACTGCTCGCCAGCACCTGACGACTGTCTACTGGCGACTGAATGAAGTAGCACGGCTGTACCTGCCCATCCGCGCCGATGACGGCGGAGAAGCGCGGGGCGTTGCAGCGGACGGGAGGAAAGGGTACTTCACCCAGGGGCAAAGGATGGCTTCGGGGCTTTGCCCCTCGCAATGACGCGCCGGTTTGGGCGAGGAGGGCGGCGAAGTATTGATGGAGCCGCCGCAGTTTCGGCGGGCTTTCCGCGATGAAGCCGGAGGCGAACTCCGGGGCGAACTCGTCTTCGAGAGAATCCAGGACTGCGGCGAGGGCGGGCAAATCCTCTGTCCGCAGGGCCATCGTCCGCTCGTAGTCTTCGCGGCGAGCGAAGGCGACGTGCGTGCTCACGTCCACGGCCAGGAACGAGATTTGCCGGACGCCCAATTCACGCGCCAGCCGGACAAGCGCGGGCAGTTCCCGGTAGTTCCCGCGCTGAACGGTGCAGCGCAGCGTGACGTGCGCCCCCCGCTCGACGGCGGCCCGAATCCCCGCGCGCACGGCCTCGAAGGCGTCCACGCCGCGAATGACGCGGTAGGTCTCAGGCGTCGCGCCGTCGAGCGAGACGGTGATGCGTTCGCACAATTCGACGGCCGCGGGCGCGTGCTTTTGCAGGGAGAGTCCGGCGGTGAGCAGCCACAGGCGGGGGACAGCCGTCCGCAAGGCCCGCGCGACCTCCGCCCAGTATGGGTGAAGGAGCGGCTCGCCGCCCGAGAGGAGGACGACCTGCGCGCCCAGATCTTTCAGTTGAGGCGCGAGGCGCCGGGCTGCCTCCATCGGGAGATTCGTCTGCCCATATCTCCAGTAGTCGCACGTCACGCACCGCGAGTTGCACCGGTCGGTGAGGTAGAGGATCGCCAGCGGGAGCGCGGCGAGGCGGTCGGTGAGGAAGTTGAGGGCGAGGCGCGGTTTCATGTTGAGTCAACGGAAGGAGCCGCTGCGCGTGAATCCGATGGAAAATGATGGACGAGGCGTTCGTTGAATTTCTTGAGAATCGAGCGGGAGTAGTCGGTGAAGTGGCCTTTGACGTGGTCGGCGTCGAGGCGGGCGGAGGAGCCGGGTTGCTGCGCGGCGGCGGCGAATTTGCGGAGTTTGCGACGGCGTTCCCAGTTTTCGAGCGCGTCGCCGGGCCGGCCGGAGAGGAGCCACTCGCCGAGGCGCTTGAGTTGGCGCAGGAGGCCGCGCGGCGCAAGGTCAGGCTCGCGGCGCAGGGGTTGGTGCGCGTGCGGGAGGTAGCGGGCCGACCACGGATTCGCGGCGCGCATCTCGGCGTACACCTCGTGACCGACGAGCGGGACCATCTGGGCGAGGTCGTGCGCCGCGAACAGATCGCGCTTGTCTTGCGCGAGGGCGGTCTGGGAGAGGACGTAGTTGGGGCACAGGACAACGCCATCCAAGAAGCGGGCCAGGTAGACCAACCCGACGGCCAGTGCGCGCGCCAGCCAGACGCGGCCCGGCGCGGCGACGATGAGGAAGTCAATGTCGTCGTCCGGGGGGGAGTTGCTCACGGCCAGCGCGCCCGTGACGCCGACCATACGGACGAAAGGGAGGCAGCCGGTGAGATAGGCCCAGCGGCGCGCGTAAGGCCACAGCGCGGCAGAGCGGCGCTGGCGTTCGTCGCGCAGGTCGCCGATCTCGGCGCGGCCGGCGAGCGCGAAGTAGCCGTTGACGCGCGTGACGCGCGCGGCGAGCCAGGGTGAGGCGTCGAGCGCGACCCGGACGGACTCGAACGTCGCCGGGGCCTCCATCAAATAGTGATGGATTTCGGCGAGGGTGAGCGGGTAGTCGAAGATGTCCGCGTAGAGCAGCGTACGCAGGATGGCCGCTTCCGCGTTGGCAGGGGCAGGCGCCACGTCGTTTCTCCGGGAGAAACACAAACAGGTCTGTCCAACTCGTAATTGGCGCATTATACAGAAGTCCCCGTGCGCAGGCTATGTATGATTTGTGAGAATCCCCACAGGTGCACATGGTTTTTCTACGAACACGGGCAATACTCCCGGATGGGCCGGTCGGACGTTGCGGCGAGTGACGATAGATTCCTCCCAATCTGCGGTACGGCTCTCACGCGCCGCCGACGACCGCGATGCCCCCGACGATAAGCAGGATTGACCCGATCTGCCCTGCCGCCCGTCCGAACGGCGCTGCTTTCTCCACTAGGACAAAGATGGCGACGGCGGCCGCCCAGGATAAGTTCATCACCCCACCTATAAAGAGCAGGATCATCAACACCCAGCAACACCCCAGACAATAAGCGCCGTGCTCCAGTCCCATGCGAAAGGCGCCCGGAATGCCCGGCTGCCAATGGGTGGATAGAAACTGGATCGGCGAACGGCAGTGACCCAGGCAGACGTTCTTGGCCGGCAGCCACTGATAGACGCCAGCGGCGATTAGCGTCAGCCCCCCCAACACCGGGCTGGCGCTGGTCATCGTCGGCGAGAGCAGCGCCGCTTGTTCCAGTCCCCACTGGAGGGCTGTCATGATGAGGCTGAAGACGATCCAGACGGCGATGTACCCCGTGAAGAACGCGCCGGTAGGCGCGAACGGCTGCCTTTCGTTGTTTCGTCCCCGACAGGCGCGGGCGTAGAGCAGAATGACCGGCGTGGCACTGGGCGTCATCATGGCGATCATCATGACCGCCCACATCACAAACGTCAGCCAGGCCTCGGTCGCCGTCCACGGTCTCAGGTGAGCCATCCCGGACAGGCTGCCCATGTCGTTCATCGCGACCGCCAGCCTCCGCAGATAGACCCAGGCCAGCGCCGTGATGGCGATGCTGCCGCCGAGCGTGATGAGCCAGTCGCGCTTCAGAATTTTCTCGGTGACGATGTCTACGGCCATCGCGCCTCACCCCTCCGTCGCCTGGTAACTGTATTCTTCGATCACGCCCTGCGGGCCGTAGGTGGTGTAGGTCAGAAACTTGATCATCCAGTCTCTGTGGGTTATGGCGCATCTCCTGGTGGTGATTGAGCAGCACTCTACGCCGGCGCCGCCGGTTCGCCTTCCGCCGCGCGCATCCCTTCCACTGGCGTCGCACAGTAGGGGCAGAGGTTCCACGGCAGGTCCATCAGCCTGCCGCAGTGAGCGCAGGGCTTCTTCAGCTTCGTGTGGCAGTTGGGGCAAACCCGCCACTCCTCCTGCGCGTGCCGCCCGCAGCCGGGGCACACCCGCTTGTCTTCGATCTCCTGTAATAACGCTTCTTCCTCGAGGCTCTGCTCGTACGTCTCGGCGAGCGTCTTCGGCGGGCGGAGGATGAGATAGACCACCAGGCCGGGGAGAGTGAGCGCAGCCACGACCAGCGCCGCGAGAATCTGCGCGAACACGTCACGGCTCCGGCCGCGCATGTCGCGGAACGTCCAGATCACCAGGCTCAGCCACAACGCGCTCAAGAACGCTCCAAAAAACGCGACGATGATCAAAATGTAATCGGAGAGAGAGTCAAGGTTGATCGTCATGCCCTGTTCCTGAAGTGCGGCGGATTATAGCATCAGACATCAGCAAACAGTAAACAGTGATCACGCTTCGCGGTCAGTCGTCGGCGATCAGTTTGTGCGTCCTCCCGCGGCTGGTCACTGATTACTCATCCCCAACTGCTGTTGACTCCTTACCGCTACCCTATTCCCATTTTCCCGCTCTTGATATACACTCCTCCCGATGGCCGATCCGGAGAGCCCCGTCCCCGAATACCACCCGCGCATCAAGGAATTGCCCGAGACCGACCGGCCGCGCGAACGATTGGCCGAGGTCGGCGCAAGCGGCTTGAGCAACGCCGAACTCCTGGCGATCCTCCTGCGCGTGGGCGTGAAAGGCGCGAACGCCGTACGGCTGGCCGAGCACATCTTGACGCACAAGGGCGGCCTGCCGGGCCTGCACCGCGCCTCGTACGCCGACCTGTGCGCGGTCAAAGGCGTCGGCCCGGCCAAGGCGGCGCAGTTGCAGGCCGCGCTCGAGCTTGGGCGGCGCATCGCAGTCAGCTCGCCGGAAGAGCGCACCGTGATCAAGTCGCCCGCCGACGCCGCCAACCTGCTCATGTACCAGCTTGCCGCGCTCGACCAGGAATATCTCTTCGTCATCCTGCTTGACACGCGCAACCGCGTCATGGGCAAGCCGTTCGAGGTCTACCACGGCTCACTCAACACCTCCCTCATCCGCGTCGGCGAAGTCTTCCGCGAGGCCGTCAAGACGAACGCCGCCGCGCTCATCGTCGCGCACAACCACCCCAGCGGCGACCCCTCGCCCAGCCCAGAAGACGTGGCGGTGACCCGCGCCCTCGTGGAAGCGGGCAAGCTGCTGGATATTGACGTGCTCGACCATCTGGTCATCGGCCACCACCGCTTCGTCTCACTCAAAGAGCGCGGCCTGGGTTTTAGCCGGGAGTAACGTCGTGGCGCTTCCCCCCTTGCCTGACCGGCAGGTCATCCTCCTCCCCGCGCGGAACGCCGCCGAGGCCTCGGCCTGGGGCAGTGCGGCGATGGAATATGCCGCGACCTTCGCCAACGTAGACTTCGCGCGCGACCCCGAGCGCGTGGACTGGCGCGGCTACCAGCACGTCACCATCGTCCGCCCGCGCTTCTGGCCAGACGACCTCCCCCTCATCGTCAAACAAGCCAACCCGGAGGCGATCATTGACCGCGTCCCGGTGGACACGCCCGAGGCGCTGCAAATTGTCCTCAATGTGCGCGTGTATTACGGGTGGCGCTACGGCCCGCAGACCGATTTTGACTGGGCGCAGTTGTGGAAGCCGGGCGTGTCGCTCATTGGCTTGCATGGCCGCTCCGATGGCGAGCTGCAACCTGCCGATTATCCCATCGTGGCAAGGGCGCGGATCGAGGCGGTCAAGGTCACTTCGCACGCGACCATGGATTCGGTGCGGCGCCTGCGCGCCTTCAACCCGGACATGTTCGTCCTCATCCGGCCCTTCGTCTCGTTCGACGACCTCGAGTCCGACCAGCCGCGCCGCATCACCCCCGAGCAGTTCGTCCAATACACCCAGAGTGACGTGGCACGCCTGTACGACGCCGACGAAACGCTGCGCTACATCGAAGTTCACAACGAGCCGAACCTGCGGGGGGAAGGGTTGGGCGAGAGCTGGCGCGATGGTAAAGAGTTCGGGGACTGGTTCTTGAGGGTGATGGACCTTTATCGCCGACGCTTCCCCGACGGGAAGTTCGGGTTTCCAGGCCTCTCGCCGGGACCGACCTCGGCCGCCGGGGGCCGCGTGGACTCCGAGCAGTTCCTCGACGAGGCTGCGTTCGCCGCCCAGCAAGCCGACTGGGTCGGCCTCCACGCTTACTGGGTGAACGACCGCGAAATGAGCGAGCACCGGCTGGGGTTTAACTTCCTCAATTATCGCGAGCGCTTCCCAGAGAAACTCTTGTTCATCACGGAGTTCGGCAACCCCACTCAGCCCAAGCCGCTCGTCGCCAGCCAGTACGCGCGCTACTACGGCATGTTGCGGCGCGTCAACGGGTTGGGCGCGGCGTTCGCGTATGTTATCTCCACCTCCGATCTGGTTGAGTCTCCCCGCTGGGCCTGGCGCGACGAAACCGGGAGCGATGCGGGCATCGCCGGCGTCGTGGGGCAGCGCACCTTCATCCACGACGAGCCGTCATCGGGCGATGACTCGTAGGAGCAGACCCACGTGTCTGCCCGCTCAGGCCGCCGCTTCAGCCTCGGCGCTGAGAAAATCCTGCAGCCACCCCGGGACCGCGTCGGCGTGTTCAATCCGGAAGGGCGCATCCAGGGCGGCTACCACCCGGCGCCACGTCAGCGCCCGGCAGACCATCGCCACTCGCTGACCCAGTTCAAAGGCCATGAGCAGGTTGGCGCGCGACTCGTAGCGCGTCCACGGCTCAAGGTAAAGGTCGCGCAGCTGGGTCACCTCGCGGCTTCCCTCCTCCAGCTTGAGCCTGTACGTAATGCTGCGCAACGTAACGAGTAGCGTGAAGAACGGATGCGCCGCGCAACTTTCGGCCCAGTCGGAGAAAATGTAGCGCCCCTGGCGGACAAACACATTACCGTCGTGGAAATCGTCGTGATGCAACGTCTCCGGGAGGCGATAGCTCGCCAGCTGCGCGCAGGTCGCGGCGAACGTCGGCGCGTGCTCGCGCAATCGCCGGTGCTCCTCGGCAGTCAAACCCTGGGGCAGGTCAATCCGCAGGACCTCGACGTCGGTTAGCATGCGCTCGTACTGCTCCGGCAGCGTCGTCAGCCGCCGGTCGAGCGCGCCGAGCGCCAGCAATTCGGGCAGGCGGCCCGCCATCTCTATCTGCATCTCTGCGTACCGCGGCAGCACCCTGTGCCAGTGCCACAGGTCCTGTGCCGACTGGATGTGGCTGCGGAGCGTCGCCCCAAAATCAGCCATCAGCATCCAGCCGCGTTCCGGGTCAGCCGCCAGCACTTCCGGCAGGCAGTCGGGCCGCCAGCGTGCCAGCGCCTGCGTGAGGCCCGGCTCGTGCGCCAGCGCCGGCATAGCTGCCTTGAAATAAATATCCCCCTCGGTCGTCGGCGCGCGCAGCACGGTTGACCACGGGCGCACGTGGGACTGCACGATTGGCCCGCTCACGCGGATGCCCTGGCGCTCCAGTTCGGCGTGAATCCAGGCGCTGGCCTGCTCAAGCCAGCCTGGCTGTGTCCAGGGGGGCGGCAGGGTTTGCTCCGGCATCCTCTGCTACAGGCAGTAAAGGTCAATCGCCTGCGCCCGTCCGCCCTTCGTCGTCAGGATCGCGCACCAATTTTGCCTGACCGGCTGTCCGTTTTTAGTCGTCCGGATGCGGAACTCGATCAGTGCGCGTGTCTCGTCGGCGAGGCAGCGGTAGATTTCGAGCGCCGGATCGGGCCAGGCTGACCATTCTTCCCTCAGCCGCCGGATCACGCGCCGGCGTGAATGATGCGCCTCGTGGCCGTCCAGGCGCGACACCCGCAGGCGGGCGTCTTCGGACAAGAGCGCCTCGTACCGGGTCACGTCGTTGGCGGCGAAAGCTTCCAAAAACAGTCCAGCAACCTGTGCTGGCGTGAGCGGGCCTGGGATCAACTTCGCCATGGTGTGCTCGCCAGACCTGGCGGGTTTCCGAGACGCGCCAGGTCTCTCAGGCGTTTAATTCCTACTCCGGCCCGAGCTCTTCAACCCGATAACCCTGCGGATAGGTGGGGCGGCGGGGGCCGGTGCGCAGTCGGGGGCGTTTCCGTTCTGGCAGCAGCCGGATGAGGCGCGCGCGCAGTCTCAACGCGCCCTCTACCAATCGCCGCATCCCCGGCGAGGGCTTGGGGAACCCGAATGCGTCGAGCAGCGGCTCGTCCATCATGGCGTAAACCGCCGGTTCGCCCAGCCGCCGCAGTGAGCGGGGGAGGAACCAGCCCAGGAACATGTCGCGCGTCGAGGCGGCCACGCGCCGGTTCGTCTCCGCGTAGCGAAAATGCGCTCGCTCGTATTCGGCGTTGTAGCCCTCGAATGCCGCGTAGTCGGCGGGGATGTCCTTGATGTTCATGCGCCGCCCGACCTCGCGCCAGTAATAGAACATGGCGAGTCTTTCCTGCTCCACCATGCGCCGCCAGCCGAAGCGCGCGTTCCAACGCACCGGCTCGAAGATAAAAGTAGACAGCACGTACAGGTAATCTTCGTTCGCGATGGGGAAGCGCCCGTGCAGCCGGTTCATTCGGCGAATGGCCGCTCGGCCCCGCTCGCTGTCGTAGCCGTGCTCGATGAGTTCACTCAGGATCAGGTCGGTGTCGTCGTACCGCTTCTGGGGCCGCTGCCCGAATTCGCCGGTCTGGTCGAGCAGTGTCGAGACGCGCGGCGCGGCGAAGGTGCGGAACAAGGCGAACTCCAGCGAGCGGGTGGTGTCGAAGGGAAACTCGTGGAAGGTGTCGAAGTAGACGATCCGCAGGTGATCCCGCTCGGGGTCGAGCCGAAGGATCTGATTCAGAAATGTGCGTTGGGCCATCAGCCTTCTCCCTCCGATGCTTCGCGCGCCTGCTGCACCAGTGAAATGGCCAGGCACGCCGGGCAGGCGGCCTCTGTCCACGCATGCACCCGGTCGAGCGCCGACTGTTCCGGCCCGGCCTTCTTTCGCCCGCGCATCATGAGCCAGACGATCAGCCCCAGGATGGCTATCCCTGCGACCACCGGCAGGAGGGGCAGGTGCAGGTTTTCGAGCAGCGCCGTCGCCGATGGGCCGGCGAAAGAAGGCC
>Ga0209342_10003956_pt1 | contig 15477 bp, 12 predicted proteins | sample RifCSP16_2_FD_184023 | JGI IMG/M metagenome (GOLD analysis project Ga0209342, IMG submission 184023) | Soil microbial communities from Rifle, Colorado - Rifle CSP2_sed 16_2 (SPAdes) (version 2) | ecosystem: Environmental > Terrestrial > Deep subsurface > Rock core/Sediment | place: Rifle... | reverse complement strand
CCCGTGAAGTAATCCGCGAGCGGTCGGCTCGACCAGTCTGACCTTGATGCCGGCCTGCTTCTCTATGTCAGCAGGAGCGAGGTCGTCGAGAAAGACACCGTCCCCGTCGCGGAGCGCAACTGACGGGACCAAAACAAAATCTCCTCTCCGGTGGAGACTCAACTGATGGAGGATGTCCTGCCCGGTGAGAAGGCCTGTCACGGTGATTCCATGGCCGAAGAAGTCATTGAGAACAGGAAGCAGGCTGATTTCCAGTCCGCTGACCTTCACCGCCCCGAGGAGCCGTTCCAGATGCGGGGCGAAGAGCGTTCCAGTCACGACGATCACGCGCCTGGGCGGATCAACGCGCGACGGGAGGCGCCGTACCGATCGAGCGAAACCGTCCAGGAACCTTCTTACAAGCCCCACGCCATCCTCTATGACGGGGAACCCCTCGTAGTGGCGAGCCGGTGGCAGCGGCACACCGGCGGTGAGATAGAGCTCGTCTGCCGCGAAGACAAACCGGCTTCCCAGTCGGACCAGCGCCTTCCCTTGCCACTCGTGGATGGTGGGGACGAGATTCAGGGCCTCCTCGTGGGTCATGGCGCGCAGCGGATGGAGGCGCTCTCTAAAGCGCGTGAGCCCGACAGGCACCACCGCCACTGTGGCCACGTGAGGGAACAGCGATGCCAGCTCCCAAACGCTCCGCTCGAGATGAATGCCATCGTTCACGTCCGGGCAGAGCACGATCTGGGCGTGCATCCTGATCCCGGCCTGGGCCAGGCGGGCCATTCGCCCCATCAAGTCGCCTTTCACCCGCGGGCGACCCAAGAGGAAATGACGCAGCTCGGGATCAGTGGCGTGCACGGAGATGTAGAGCGGCGAGAGGCGCTGGTCGATGATGCGCTGCAGCTCGGCCTCGGAAAGATCGGTGAGCGTGATGTAATTGCCGTGCAGGAACGAGAGGCGGTAGTCATCGTCTTTGACGTACAGACTCCTCCTCATCCCCTTGGGAAGCTGATGGATAAAACAGAAGATGCATTTGTTCGCGCACGTCTGAATTTCAGCGGGCCGTGGCGGCGCCAGCGTGAGTCCAACCGGCTGCCCCGCCCGTCGATCAACCGGAACGCGCAGTACGGTCCCTTCTCGATCGAGATCGAATTCGAGCTGAGCGTCTCCGATCATGAAGTAGTAGTCGATCAGATCCCGGATTGGCGCGCCATTGACGCGCATGAGTCGGTCTCCGGGACTGATTCCGCCCAGAGCCGCGGGGCTCTTCCGGCGCACCTCCTGGACCACCACGCCCTCGATCTCAGCGCTCATGCTGATGGTTTGGCGGTCGCGGGGCCGTTCAGGAACCGGGCCCCTTGGAGCAGATACTGGATGCCCGACACCAGGGTAAAGACCGCTGCGCTCCAGATCAGACCGTCTCGAATGATGGAAGGCATCTGAAAGTAGCGCGTGAGCATCGCCGCAAGCACCGTGGCCATCTGAAAGAGCGTGGTGGCCTTTCCGGCGAGCGTCGGCGCCGGGTGAATCTGGCCGCCCGTCATGTGGATGAGGGCGAACCCCAGGATCAGCAGGAGATCTCGGCTCAGCACCAACGCGGTGATCCAAAACGGCAACGCTTTGAGGTATGTGAGCGTCACAAACGACGCGGTGAGGAGCAGCTTGTCCGCCATGGGATCCAAGAATGCCCCGAGCCGAGTCTGGCGCCCGCGGTGCCGCGCGATGTAGCCATCGAGCGTATCGGTCAGGCTCGCGAGAAAAAACACGCCGAGCGCGATCGCCACGCGCCGGTAGACAAGGAGACTGACGAACACCGGAATCAGCACGATCCGAAAGATCGTCAGCCAATTCGCAAGCCCCAACGGATCGTGATCGAGCAGTCTCAAGGGCCTCATGGTCGTAAATTGTAACAGACCTTGGAGCGGGGATGAGGTCGTTACCGAACGCTCCGGCGTGCGGGAGCCTTCAGCAGACGCGTTGGGGAGGCGTGCGAGGCGACCTGGTACGGCACAACAAGACCAGCCAGATGCCTGGGGAGCTCGACCTCGACGAGGCTCCCGTCAGGAGCGTCTTCGCGCTGAAGCACGCGCCCGTGCTCGTAGAGGAGCGCGAGGATCGACCCGTCCCGATAAGGGATCTTCAGCGTGTGCGTGACGGTGACCGGGCGGAGCGCCAGTTCGATCGCCTCCAGAAGCGCTTCCACTCCTTCCCCTGTCTCGGCTGAGATTGGCAGTGCGCTTCCGCGCACGGCGACCGGAGCCGATGGCCCGTCAAGTCGGTCAATTTTGTTGAGCACCAGAAGGGCGGGCGTTGCCTGCACGTCCAGTTCTTCTAAGAGCTGGTTGACAGCCGCGACCTGCTCTTCCCGTCCGGGGTGACTCGCGTCCACCAGATGGAGGAGCAGATCGGCGGTCTTGAGCTCTTCGAGTGTCGCCTTGAATGCGACCACGAGCTGATGTGGAAGCTTCCTGATGAATCCGACCGTGTCGGCCAGGATGAACGGCTGATGAGCGCCGAGCGCGACCAGCCTGGTGGCGGGGTCGAGCGTGACGAAGAGCTGATCAGCCACCGGGAAGCTTGATCCCGACAGCCGATTGAGCAGCGTGGTCTTTCCGGCGTTGGTGTATCCCACCAACGCGACGACCGGAAGTCCTGTCGCGCTGCGATGGTTCCTCACGAGCTGCCGGTGGGTTGACACCGCGTCAAGCTCTCGCCTGATCTTTTGGATCCGTCGCCGGATGATGCGCCGGTCAGACTCGAGCTGGGTCTCTCCAGGGCCCCTGGTTCCGATTCCACCGCCCAATCGCTCCAGGTGGCTCCACCGGCCGACCAGCCGGGGCAAGAGATAGGAGAGCTGAGCCAGCTCCACCTGCAGCTTTCCCTCACTGGTCCGCGCGCGCTGGGCGAAGATGTCCAGGATCAACGCCGTCCGGTCGATCACTTTGATCCGGAGCCGCTCGTGGAGATTTCGCTCCTGGCCAGGAGTCAAGGGGTCATCGGAGATGAGCAGGTTGATCCCCAGGTCTCTCGCGAGCTCAGCGAGCTCTTCCACTTTGCCCTTCCCGAAGTAGTACGACGGCGAAGGGGTCTCGCGTTCCTGGATCGTGGTGGCGATGACTGACGCGCCGGCCGCCTCGGTTAAGCCGGCCAGCTCTTCAAGTGATTCTTCGACCTCCCAGCGCCGTTGGCTAGGCCGCTTGAGCGCGGCAATGATCGCCTGCTCCGGGCGACGACCGTTCGAGCTTCTCCGCCGAGTCATCGGGTCAGGGCGAGATCGGTTGTCACGGGCAGCCAGGATGCAATCATCGTTTTCGTCCTAAGGTCGAGGTTCGGGGTGTCGGCCTGAAGCCATCGGATCGCCGGCTCTCGCTGGAACCATGTCCACTGGCGCTTGGCAAGGCGTTTGGTATCCCGTTTCATCGCCCGGATGGCGTCCTCCATCGACCACTCCCCGCGACACACCATTGCCAGGTGATGGTAGCCGATCCCTCGCATGGACGGGAGGCTCTCTGAATATCCTGAGCGAAGGAGCGTTCGGACCTCGTGGGCCAGACCGTCAGCGATCATCCGATCCACCCGCGCCTCCAGGATGCGATAGAGGGCCTCGCGATCCATGGTCAGCCCGATCATGAGGACATGGGCGGGATGTTTCGCCGCGCGCCAATGAGTGGGCACCCCGTGCGGGTGTCCGGTCAGCGCATAGATCTCGAGCGCGCGGATGAGTCTCACGCTGTCCCTCGCGTGTATTCTCTTCGCCGCGACGGGGTCGACAGCTTGAAGACGCTCGTGCAGCGCGTGTGTGCCGTCCCGCTCGGCCACCTGGCGCAACTCTTCTCGAACGCGAGGGTCAGCGGGCGGCGCCGGCACGAGTCCCCTGAGCAAGCCGCGAATGTAGAGCCCGGTGCCGCCCACCACAAGAGGCAGGGCGCCGCGCTCGCTGATCTCGCTGATCGCCTGCTCGGCATCGCGCAGGAATCGCGCGGCGTGGTACGGCTCGTCCGGATTCACCAGATCGAGCAAGTGATGCGGCACCGCCTCGCGCTCTTCCCCCGTGGGCTTTCCTGTCCCGATATCCATACCCCGGTACAGTTGACGGGAGTCGGCGCTCACCACCTCGACCGGAAGCCACGACGCGAGCTTCACAGCGAGTCGTGTCTTGCCCACCCCGGTCGGCCCGCAGACGATCACAAACGGATGGTTCATGCCTCTATCATACCGGACCAGCACCCCAACATCTAACCCTCGGCCACCGCTGTTCGAGCGCGGGCTTCGCCCGCGCAAGCTCTTGGGGGGTGGTTCGGACGGGGGGCGAGCCCCCCGCCGAGTCTTCACCAGTCACGCCGGAGCTCGCGTTTGATCTCGCCCAGGGGCAAGCGTGAGACGATGGGCCGCCCGTGGGGGCAGAAGAACGGGGTCGCTGTCTGAGAGAGATCAGAGAGTAGATGAGCCATCTCTTCACGCTGAAGCGGCTGGTGAGCCTTGATCGCGGCGCGGCACGCCACGAACGCCAGCAGCCGATCCAGCATGGCGGTTTCACCGCCTGAGGGCGTCCCAACTTCACTGAGCATCGCGTCCACGAGACGAGTGGAGTCCTCGACCTTGAGCAGTGAAGGGACACTGCGCAGCAGAATCGACTGGCCGCCGAACTCCTCCAGCGTGAACCCCAGGCGCTCGAGTGTGGGCTTCCACTCTGGCAGCAGCGCAAGGTGGGCCGGCTGAAGCTCCAGCGGCTCAGGGATGAGCAGCTCCTGGCTCTGAAGCTCGCCTTGCTCCAACCCTCCTTTGATCCGCTCGAAGAGCACGCGCTCGTGAGCCACGTGCTGGTCGATAAAGAACACCTCTTCGGCGCTGGCCGAGACAATAAACGTGTCCTGAATCTGGCCCACCAGCTCGCCGAAGAGAGACTGGCGATAGGACGACAGCGCTTCTTGAAAAAGCAGTCCTTGAGTCGGAGCGTCGAGAGATTCGGCTGTTCTCTCACCAGCGGGGAACCCAGCGACTGTCGGCGCAGGCGATGTCGGAACAACGGCGATCTGGCTCAGCGCGGATTTCGCAGCGTCAATCAGACTCTCCTGGACGAGCCTGACCTGGCGAAAGCGCACCCATGCCTTGGTGGGATGCACGTTCACGTCCAGCTCCTCGGGGTCCACGTCGATCGTGATCACTGAAAACGGGAATTGATCGCGTGGAAGGAGCGGACGATACGCTTCGATGAGCGCCTGGGTGAGCAGGTTGTCTTTGGCCGGGCGGCCATTGACAATCGTGACCATGTCGTCACGGTGCCGGCGTGTCAGGGCCGGCGGAGCGATCAGCCCTCGGATCGTCACGCCTTTCCCCTGCCCGAAGAGCTCGAGGAGCTTCTGGGCAAGATCGAATCCGTAGATCGTGCCGATCCGGTCCCTCAAAGAGTTCGCAGCCGGGCTGTTGAGCAGACTCTTCGCGTCGTGGGTCACGCGCACGTGGATGAAGGGGTGAGCCAGCGCCAGTTGGGTGATGAGCTTGAGGCTCGCGGCCAGTTCGGTCTGGGGCTGTTTGAGGAATCTGAGTCGCGCCGGCGTGTTGAAGAAGAGATCGGAGATCTCCACACTCGTTCCGGGCGGGCAGTCGGCCTCCAGAATAGCGTCGATCGTTCCTCCCTCTCCTCGGACCATGGTCCCGGTTGATGTCTCTGAGGCGTTTGAGAAGAGCGTCAGCCGGCTCACTGAAAAGATCGCGGGCAACGCTTCCCCTCTGAACCCCAGAGACCGGATGCTCAAGAGATCAGCGTCAGAGGAGATCTTTGACGTCGCATGACGCTGGAGCGCCAGGGCGATCTCTTCCCGCGCCATCCCGCACCCGTTGTCCGAGACGCGGATCAGTTGCCGTCCTGACTCCTTGAGATCGATCGTGACCCGGGTGGCGCCAGCGTCGATGGAGTTTTCGAGGAGCTCTTTGACCACCGAGGCCGGGCGCTCCACCACCTCGCCGGCAGCGATCTTGTTCACCACGTGGTCCGGGAGAACCCGAATTCGACTCACGAGCTTTCTTTGAGCTTGGTCTGCCACTCGGCCAGAAGCGTGAGAGCTTGAAGCGGGGTCATCTCTTCAAGGTTGAGCTTTGCGAGCTCGTCAATGACTGGGTGAGGCAGAGGCGAGAACAGCCCGAGTTGGGCCGGCGCCTCACTCTTCGGGTCACGTCGCCCTAACAGATCTCCCACCTCGAGCTGGCTCAGGAGCGCCTTGGCGCGCGTGATCACTGGCCGGGGGAGCCCGGCCAGTCTCGCCACCTGGATGCCGTAGCTGCGGTCAGTTCCCCCTGGCCTGACTTTGTGAAGGAAGACAACCTCATCGTTCCACTCCCTGACTGCCACGTGGAAGTTCTTCACGGCGTGCAGGCGATCAGCCAGTTGGGTCAGCTCGTGGTAATGGGTGGCAAAGAGGATTTTCGCCCCGGGACAAGAGTCGTGGAGATGTTCCACCACCGCCCACGCAATGGCCAACCCGTCGAAGGTCGAGGTTCCCCTGCCCACCTCATCAAGCAGGACCAGGCTCTTCGCCGTGGCGTTGTGCAGGATGTTTGCTGTTTCCATCATCTCAACCAGAAACGTGCTCTGCCCTTTCGCGAGGTTGTCCATGGCGCCGACCCTTGTGAAGATCCGGTCCACCACCGAGATTCGGGCCTCCCGAGCCGGGACGAACGACCCGACCTGAGCGAGCAGCACGATCAACGCCACTTGACGCATGAAGGTGGATTTCCCAGCCATGTTCGGGCCGGTGAGGATCATGCACTGCATGGATTGGCCATCGAGCAAGCAATCGTTCGGGATGAACGGGCGGTCGCTCAGAGCCTCAAGGACCGGGTGACGCCCCTCCAGAATCTCGATCACCCCATCGTCGCTGATCAGTGGTCTGACATAACCACGGCTTGCTGCGACTTCAGCGAGGCTCTGCAGGCAGTCGAGCAGGGCCACCGCCCGCGCGGCGCGAAGCAGGGTGAGCGCTTCCTTTGCGACACTCGCGCGGACGTTCTCGAAAATCTCCAGCTCGAGCTGGCGCACCCGCTCCTCCGCGCCCAGCACCTTGGCTTCGTACTCTTTGAGCTCCGGGGTGATGAAGCGCTCACCCCCCGACAGGGTTTGGCGCCTGAGATAGTGAGGGGGCACCATGGAGAGGTTTGCTTTTGACACCTCGATCCCGTACCCGAAGACCCGGTTGAAGCGGACCTTCAGCGATTGGATCCCTGTCTGTCGTCGCTCGCGGGCCTCGAGCCCGGCGATCCAGGCACGCGCCTCCCGCGCCTCGCGCTTCAGATCAGCCAGAGCCTGGTCGAAGCTTTCGCGAATCAACCTGCCACCATGGAGCGCCACAGGGGGATCGTCCTCCAGCGCGTCGTCGAGGAGCGATTGAAGCGGCGCAAGGTCAACGAGCGCTGCCGCACTCTCTTGAAGCAGCGTGCTGTGGCGGCGGCTCACCACGCTCTTGAGCTCTGGGAGCGCGCGGAGTGATTCCCTGAGTCCGATCAGGTCCCGGGCATGAGCGAGACCGATGGAGACGCGGCTCGTGAGCCGCTCGAGATCTCCAATCGCGCCAAGCTCGCGTCTGAGTTGATCTCGTTCCGACGGAGCATCGATCAGCTCAGCGATAGCGTCTTGCCTCGCGCTGACCTCTTTGGCATCGAGAAGCGGGCGAAGGAGCCATTGCCTGAGAAGGCGCGCTCCCATCGGGGTGAGGGACTGGTTCAGGACGTCGTAGAGTGATCCACGGGTCGATCGGTCATGAACGGTCTCGGTGAGCTCCAGGGTCCTGACCGCAGTTTCATCGAGGACCATCGCGTCATGGGTCTGGAGGCGCTGGAGCCGCGTCAGATGGGGAAGCGCGTCACCCTGGGTCTCCTTCAGATAGAGGAGGGCGCTCGCCGCGGCCTGAATCCCCCAGGTCATCCCGCCGAGGCCGAACCCGGCAAGGTCCTGGACCTGAAAGTGGTGGCAGAGAAGCTCTTGCCCCGACCTCAACTGGTACGTCGCAGGATCCCGAGCCGTGATGGTCGTGCCGTCCTCGCTGAGCCGCTTGAGCAGAGGAGCGTCTTGGGGGAGCGTGGATGGCGCCAACACCTCCACGGGCTGGCGCAGGAGGAGAGCGTCGACAAACGCCTGCGATTTCCCGGCGTCCTCGCCCACCCAGAACTCGGCGGTGCCGATGTCTACGAGCGCGGCGCCGATCCCTTCTCGAGCCACCCAGAGTGAGAGGAGAAAGTTGTTTCGTGTCCGATCGAGGAACGCCGCGTCCGTCACGGTCCCCGGAGTCAGGACCCGCACGACTTCGCGCTTGAGGAGCGCTTTCCCTTTCTCTGGACTCTCCATCTGCTCGGAGATGGCCACCTTGATCCCGGCCTGGAGCAGGCGGCCGATGTAGCCTTCCGCCGCATGATGAGGAATGCCGGCCATGGGGACCCGGCCTTCGCCCTTCTGTCGCGAGGTGAGCGCGATCTGGAGCGTGCGGGCGCCGAGTTCCGCGTCCTCAAAGAACATCTCGTAGAAGTCGCCGAGCCTGAAGAGCAGAATGTGATCCGGAAAGCGCTGCTTCAGCGCCCGGTACTGCCGCATCATGGGCGTGAGTTCAGGCGTGGTCATGACGCTCTTTGAGATCCCGAGCCCCGAACCCCAATCCCCGAAATCTCTGACATCACTCAGTCGAGGTGAGGGAAAAGTTTGTCGAACGTGGCCTCAAGACTCTCGGGCATCACCTTGACCTGCCCCACGATGGGCATGAAGTTCGTGTCTCCGCTCCACCGAGGCACGACGTGCAGGTGCAGGTGCCCGTCAATACCGGCGCCGGCAGCCCGGCCCAGGTTCATTCCCAGGTTGAACCCCTCGGGCTGATAGGCTTTTGTGATCGCGCGGATCACGTCCTGGGCCAGCGGCATGATCTCGAGCAGCTCATCGGACGTGAGGTGGTTGAACTCCGCAACATGGCGATTCGGCACGACCATCACGTGTCCGGCCGAGTAGGGGAACGCGTTCAGAATTGCAAAGCCGAGCGGACGACGACAGAGGATCAGGTTCTTTCGGTCAGCGTGCTCGAGGAGCTTCTCGCAGAAGAGGCAGCCGCCTTCTGAGTGGGCGGTCACGTAAGCCATCCGCCAGGGAGCCCAGAGGCGATCCACAGGGGAACGGTTAAAGTGAGACCGAAGCGGATTTTCGTCGCGAAGGGACGATCACGAGTTGACCAACTCGCGAAGCTGTTTGCCCACTTTGAAAAATGGAACGCGCTTTTCCGGGACGCTGACCGCGGCGCCGGTCTTCGGGTTTCTCCCCTTTCGGGGGTTTCGGTGACGGATCCGAAAGCTGCCAAAGCCTCGCAGCTCGACCTTATCGCCCTTGACCAAGGCATCGCTGATGTTATCGAAGATGGTATTCACGATGGTTTCGGTCTCTTTCTTGGTGAGATTCAGGACCTTCGCCACTTCGTCGATAATGTCAGCCTTTGTCATCATTCCAACTCCAATTATGTTTAGGATGCCCGGTCGTTGCCCGTCCTGGCTCAGCCCCCTGAGGAACCGCCCAACAAGCTAACAGGGCGCGACAAGATTGTCAAGTACCTTGCGGAGTTAGAACGCTTCATCGGTCTTTGGGGATATCGGTTCCGCAACGCTCCCAAAAGTTGGCGCGAGAAACTCTTACTTGCGGACCACTTACCTTGCACCGCTCGCACGGACCTCGTGCCGGGACAGGCGAGGTGGCTTTGATGAATAGAGGATAAGTTTCAGATCGTTGGATGACACGAGCTGATAAACCTCTTGAGATGATTGGGTGTGGCGGAGAGCCGAGGTAGCTCACAACACACACCTACTCCATCAAGTAAAGCGGGGCGCTGAAGACCGGAAACGCAAATGGCGCAGCGCCGAGTCCCAGCTTGTTCTTCATCAAGTCAAAAACCGAGAAGCGTTTCCTGGGATAAAGAATCTTTGGCCGTCCAACGATCCCGCCGAGCTTCGCCGCCGCGTCAATGGCCTCTTCCAGGCCCCCGAGCGCATCGACCATCTTTAGATCTTTCGCCTGTTGCCCGGAAAAGATCCGTCCATCCGCAAAGCCCAGCACTTCTGATCGATCCAGTCGACGACCCTCAGCCACCGCGTTCACGAATTGACCATGCACATCATCAAGGAGATCCTGGAGGATCTTGCGCTCCTCAGGCGTCATGGTCCTGGAGAAATTCCCAATGTCCTTGTGTCGCCCGGCCTTCACCACCACGTATTCAACCCCGATCTTCTTCAACACGCCTTCCAGATTGGCCAGCTGCATCACCACGCCGATGGAGCCGGTGAGACTCCCGGGGTTCGCGTAGATCCGGTCGCAGGCTGCCGCGATGTAGTAGCCGCCTGAAGCCGCGACTGAGCCGAGCGAGGCGACCACCGGCTTTCCTCGCTCGCGCACCTTTCGGATCTGCTGATAGATCTCCTGTGTGGGGGCCACCACCCCGCCGGGGCTATTGATGCGGACTACGACCGCGCGAACCGCGGCGTTGTCCAGATGCTCTTTCAGCTCGCGGACGATTTCATCTCCGCTGAGAATGACCCCCTCGACTTCGATCAGCGCAACGCGCTGCCCTCCCGGGAACCCTCCGCCATCCCCCAGGAAGGACAGGAAGAGGAGGACACTTCCGAAGAAAAACACGAGGACCCCCGCGGTGATCCCCAGGGCAATCAGAACAGTGCGTCCCCGGCCTGCCATCAGATTGCAGCACGGGCGCCCGGGCTGTCGCCCGCCCGTGCCCGCGTGCGTTCAGAGCGTTCTGCTTGCACTGCGCCGCGCCCGCGCTCCCCGCAAGTCAATGTCGAGCTTGTGCAGGCTGGTGAGATCGACTGTGACTTTTCACGAGGCGTCATTCGTCGTCGTCTTCGTCGTAGCTGCCAGGGCGGCGTCTCGGTCGGTGTGAAGACTCGCGTTCTTCGGATTCAAGCTCGCGGAGCGAGAGCCCGATGCGGCGCTCCTTGCTGTCCACGCGGATCACTTTCAAGGTCAGCTCATCCCCCACGCTCACGATCTCCTCGGGACGGACGTTTTGGCGCGAGGACATCTGAGAGACATGCAGGAGACCGTCCACCCCGGGCTCCAGTTCCACGAACGCGCCGAAGTCCGTGAGGCGCACGACCTTCCCCTTGACCCGAGACCCCACCACGTACTTCTCTTCAGCCATCTCCCAGGGGTCCGGCTGGATCTGTTTGAGACCGAGAGAGATGCGCTTGGCTTCGCGGTCCACGGAAAGCACGACTGATTCGATCTGCTGCCCTTTCTTGAGGACCTCCGAGGGGTGAGCGATGTTCCGCGTCCAGGACATGTCGGAGATGTGCAGCAAGCCGTCCACGCCGGGCTCAAGCTCGATGAACGCGCCGAAATCGGTGAGGTTTCGCACCTTCCCTTGCACCCGCATCCCGGGGCTGTAGCGCTCTTCGATCGTCGCCCACGGATCCGGCTCGACCTGCTTCATCCCGAGAGAGATTCGCTTGGCGCCTTTATTGATGTCGAGCACGAGGACCTCGACCTGATCTCCAACATTGACGATTTTCGATGGATGGCGAACGCGACGGGTCCAGGACATCTCGGAGACATGGACCAGCCCTTCCACTCCCGGCTCCAACTCCACGAACGCCCCGTAGTTGGTCAGGCTTACCACGCGCCCAACCACCTTTGTGCCCGGAGCGTATTTCTGCTCGACACTCTCCCACGGGTCCTGGCTCTTCTGCTTGTATCCCAGGGAGACCCGACCGGTTTCCCGATCGAAATGGAGCACGGTGACCTCAACCTGATCCCCGACCTGGAAGATCTCTGATGGGTGGCCGATCCGGCCCCACGACATGTCAGTGACGTGCAAGAGCCCGTCGATCCCGCCGAGGTCGATGAACGCGCCGTAGTCCGTGATGTTTTTCACCACGCCCTGGCAGGCCATGTCCTCATGGAGCACCGCGAGCGTGTGGTTGCGCTTTTCGAGTCGCTCCTCCTCGAGCACCGCGCGTCGCGACAGCACCACGTTGCCCCGCCGCCGATTGAGCTTGATCACTTTGGCCCTGATCTGCTGCCCGAGCAGGCTATTCAAATTCTTCAACGGTCTCAAATCCACCTGTGATCCGGGAAGAAAGGCTTTCACCCCGACGTCAACCGCCAATCCGCCTTTGACGACCTCGACCACCTTTCCGTCCAGAGGGGTCCCTTTGTCGTAGGCCGCGGAGATAACATCCCAGACCTTGATCTTGTCAGCTTTCTCTTTGGAGAGAACAATCACGCCTTCCGCGTCTTCCTTGCTCTCAAGGAAGACCTCAATCTCGTCGCCGATCTTGGGCTGCACCCCTGCGCGCCAGAACTCTTCAATCGGGATCATCCCCTCGCTCTTGTACCCGACATCCACCAACACCTCGCTATTCGTGACCTGGACGATGTGCCCCCTAAGAAGCTCTCCCTCATCAAAGTCGGTAAGGCTTCGCTGATAGAGCTCCCATGTCTCATCGTCACCGAGCGTGCGGGGGTTGGCGGTCGCTCCCACCTCCTTTTCCCCTTCCCCCTCCCCGCGTCTCCGGCCCCGGAGCTCTGCGGGGGTTCGAACTGCCCTCTCATCCTTCTCCATTCACCTGGTCCTCCTTACACGAAAATCACTCGTCGGGATCTCCCGAGCGAGAGGTCGTACGCACTCATTGCAGCCCGGGCGCCCGGGCTATCGCCCGCCCGTGCTCACGTGCGGGCAGAGCCTTGCGTGTAGACCGGGGGGCGCCACGCCCGCGCTCACGTCCGAGCACACCCTTTGCTTACAAGCCGGGGTTCGCCACGCCCACCCCTGAGCTTGCGCGGGCAGAGCCCGCGCCCGGAACGAAGAGGCTCACGCCCGCCCGCGCTGCCGTAAGCCAACCGTTGACTCGGCTGTTGAGCTGGCGCCGAGCGCCGCGATGGCGTTCATGATCTCATCGCTGACCGCCTGATAGGCCGCCTTGTCTTCCCGCGTCTTGCGCCGCTTGAATTGCAGCGGCGGGCCGAAGACCACTCGCACGCGTGCCGGACGGGGAAACATACGCCCGCGAGGGAGCGCGCGCCCGGTCCCCTCTATGAAGGTCGGGATCACCGGGGCCTCGCTCAGGAGCGCCAGCATTCCCAGCCCCGCCTTCGCCGGTCCCAACAGACCTTCCACTCCTCGGGTCCCCTCAGGGAAGACCAGGAGGGCTTTCCCCTCTCGCAGCAGGCCGACCGCTAGACGCAGCGCGGCGGGGTCGCTCCCTTCACGACGGACCGGTCTGGCGTTGACAGCCCGAATCAGCGCGCCGAACAACGGGATCCGAAAGAGCTCGGCCTTGGCCATATAAAAAAGCCGTCGGTGCGTCGCTGCCCCGACCGCCGGAGGGTCCAGGAGACTCGTGTGGTTTGCCGCGAGAAGCACGGGCCCTATACTCGGAACGCGCTCTTGGCCTTCGACCCTCAGCCGGCACCAGCATTTGAGGATCCCAGCCGCCAGGGCCCTCAGGAGCGTATAGAGCATCGGATTCTCTCGACTTCTTTGCCCATGAACTCTACCACGTCTTCAATTGTCATGGTGGTGGAATCTATCTCGTGGGCGTCCTCGGGTTTCACGAGCGGCGCGATCGCCCTCGACCGGTCAGCGCTATCCCGCTCCTCCAGCTCCCTCATCATTTCCCCAAGGGAGGCCGTGGCTCCGACCAAGCTCGCCAGGTCTCGGAGGCGGCGTCGCGCTCGCTCTTCGAGTGTGGCGTCGAGGTAAAACTTCACCTCGGCGTCAGGCATCACCACGCTTCCGGTGTCGCGCCCCTCCAACACCACGCGTCCCGTTTGAGCCATCGCGCGCTGGAGCCGTGTCAGCACCGCGCGCACTGCCGATACTTGCGAAAGCCTTGACGACCACTGGTCCATGCCGGGTTGGCGGATCTGGTCGGTCACATCCTTGCCATTGACCCTGACCCGGCCATCCGCCTCAACGTCAACCGTCACGGACTCAGCCAGCGCGGGGAGCTCTGGCTCGTCTTCTGATCGAACCCCTTTTTCTCGGAGCGCCCACGCCAGGGCTCGATACATGGCCCCGGTCTCGAGATATCGGTAACCCAAGCGCTTGGCCAGGCAGCGCGCCACGGTGCTCTTCCCTGCGCCAGCCGGGCCGTCGATCGTCACCACCGGCTCTCTCATTATGGCTCGAGCCTCACGCACGGGCCGCCGGTCAGCGATCGCAGCGCCTCGAAGAAGTCGGGGTACGAGGTCTGGATGCACTCGATCCCCTCCACCACGGTCTGGCCCTCAGCCACGAGGCCGGCAGTGATAAGCGCCATCGCCATCCGGTGGTCTCCCCAGCTCGACACTGTTGCGCCGTTGAGCTTCGTTCCCCCTCGAATTCTGAAGCCGTCTTCGAGTTCTTCAATCTGGGCGCCCAACTTGCCGAGCTCTTCGGTGAGCGCCCGGATTCGATCGGACTCCTTCACCCTCAGCTCTTGAGCGTCGCGCACCTCGGTGACGCCATCCGCGCGCGCCGCAGCCAGCGCGAGGATCGGGAATTCGTCGATCAGCCGGGGGATGAGTGCTCCGCCCACAGACACGCCGCGGAGCTGGCTCGACCTGAGCCTGACTGCCCCCCACGGCTCTCCTGCCTCTTCATACGTGGTCACAGCCGTTTCGCCCCCCATCTCTCTCAACACATCGAGGAGCCCGGCGCGTGTCGGATTCAGCCCAACGGAATCGATCGTGACATCCGAGTCAGGAACAATCAGGGCCGCCACAAGGAAGAACGCGGCGGAGGAGAGATCGCCCGGGATTTTCAAGGTCTGGCCCTGAAGCGGTCTTCCCGGCTCTATCGTGACCGCGAGCCCGTGACGCTGAAGCGCGGCTCCGAATGCTTCGAGCATTCGCTCGGTGTGGTCGCGGCTCTGAGCAGGCTCCTCCACTGTGACAGGCCCGTCGGCAAAGAGCCCGGCAAAGAGGAGAGAAGACTTTACCTGGGCAGAGGCCACCGGCAACTGATAATTGATGGAGCGGAGCGGATTCCTGCCCAGGATGGCCAACGGCAGGCGATGGCCGTTCTGGCGCCCCATCACGGTGGCGCCCATTGAGCGGAGCGGGTCAACCACCCGGTTCATCGGCCGCCGTCTCAGCGATTCATCGCCGTTCAGGAGCGCGGTGAACGGTTGTCCCGCGAGGATGCCCAAAAGCAGTCGCGCCGTGGTCCCTGAGTTCCCGCACTCCAGCACGTTGCCAGGCTCCAGGAAGCCATGCAGATCAACACCGTGAATGAAGTAGTGGCCACTCCCCTTTCGAGTCGCCTCGACCCCCAGGCATTCCAGCGCGCGCAGCGTGTTGAGGCAATCTTCGCCTTCAAGACACCCGATGATCTCGGTCCGACCTCTCGAGAGCGCGCCACACAGGAAGGCCCGATGGGAGATCGACTTATCCCCCGGGACTGTCAGACGCCCTTCAAGCGTTCGGACCGGGGTGACGACCGCCTTCATTCAAGCTCCACCCTGATCTGCTGA
>Ga0209342_10003954_pt1 | contig 15485 bp, 13 predicted proteins | sample RifCSP16_2_FD_184023 | JGI IMG/M metagenome (GOLD analysis project Ga0209342, IMG submission 184023) | Soil microbial communities from Rifle, Colorado - Rifle CSP2_sed 16_2 (SPAdes) (version 2) | ecosystem: Environmental > Terrestrial > Deep subsurface > Rock core/Sediment | place: Rifle... | reverse complement strand
GGAGGCCCGAGGTGCGCTGAGGTCACTCGGACCTCCTCGCGATGGTGATACCTTCCGCTCGATGAAAGGACGCGAGCACCTCTGCGCCGCGCTCGACTTTCCGTCATGGGCGGCGGCGGAGCCCTTTGCCCGCGCCATCGCGCCCGAGGTCGGGCTCCTCAAGGTCGGGCTGGAGCTGTTCGCGGCGGAGGGGCCGGCGGCGGTCCGCGCCGCTGCGGCGCTCGGCCGTCCCGTCTTCCTCGACCTGAAGCTCCACGACATCCCCCACACGGTCGAGGGGGCGGCGCGCTGCGCGGCGGCGAGCGGGGCGTCCCTCATCACCGTCCACGCCAGCGGCGGGGGGGAGATGATCCGAGCTGCGGTCCGTGGCGCGGGCGGAAGCGCGCGCATATTGGCGGTGACGGTGCTCACCAGCCTGGACGGAGCGGCCCTCGAGCGCATCGGGCTGGCTGGTCCTCCGGAGGAGGCAGTCGTCCGTCTCGCACGCCTGGGCATCGAGGCGGGCGCGAGCGGCCTCGTCTGCTCGCCGCTCGAGATCGCCGCGGTGCGCGCCGCGGTGGGGCCCTCGCCGCTGCTCGTCGTGCCCGGCATACGGCCCGCGGGCACGGCGGTCGGCGATCAGGCGCGCGTCGCCACGCCCGAAGAGGCGATCCACGCCGGCGCCGACGTCATCGTCATCGGGCGCCCGCTGCGAGACGCGCCGGACCCCGCGGCCGCGGCGCGCGCCGTTGCGGCGTCGCTCTAGGGAAGGCTACAGACGAGTCCCGGGCATCTTCTGTCCTCTCCCCTTGCGGCTTTGCGCGAGCCCTTCGTTCGTCCCACCGCGTACCAATGGGCGTCGAACGATCGCGCGATGCCGTCGCGCCGTCCGGCTGGCGAAACTTCGGACAGCGGATCGAGAGCCGAGGCACTCATGACCAGCGACGGAGAAGACCAGCGACGCCACCCCCGCCTGTCCGTCGCGTGTCGCATCGATCTCCGCGATCGGTACGGGACCTGGGCCTGCGAGACGGCGGACATCGGGCCGCGGGGCTGCCAGATCGTGACCTCTCGAGCGCCGGCGATAGGCGGCCTCGTGGAGATGGCGATCGCCTCCGTGCACGCGCCGGATCCGCTGGAGGTCGTGGGTCAGGTCGCCTGGGTGCTCCCGGGCCCGTCGGTACGGGCGGGGATCTCCTTCCTGGGCAGGGTAGAGGGGAAGCGCGTGGGCCCCGTCGAGTGGTTCTTAGGCATCCTGGGCCAGGAGCTGGCCGGCCCTGCCTGCGGTGAGGTGGGATCTCCCCTTGCCGATCTCATGGTCTACCTGGGGACTCCGCCCGCCCTGGAGGTCCGCGCGCCCGAGGAGAGGGAGATCATCAGCCGCGTCGGCGAGGGCGCCCGCCTTGCGGACCTGGCCACCAACCGCTCGAGCGCGGTCGCGCTGCTGCGCCGGGGGTGGCTCACGCTGGTTCGCGGGAGCGCGGTCGGGCCGGAGGAGTGGCTCCCGGCGCTCTCGAGCGTCGCCGGCTCCGGGCCGTGCGTCCAGACTGTGGGCATGTCGGGCGGGTTCGCGAACCCACCTACACTCCACCGGATCGGGGCGCGGAGCGGCACGGTGGCGAGCAGGCCAGCGGCCATCATCTAGCGAGCGTCCCGGTCTCCGCGACGGCCAGCACCCGCGACGCGCTGTCGCGGCCGGGAGCCTCGCCGCCCGGTGCGAGCGGAGGCGAGTCGCGCGATCACGTGATTCCATCGGCCGCCGCGAGGGGCGAGATTGGGCTACGGGGGGAGGGCGCCAGAGGAAGCATGAGCATCGAAGGAGAGGAACACCGACGCCACCCCCGTCTACCCGTGGCATGTCGCGTCGAGCTGCACGACCGGTTCACGAAGTGGTCCTGTGAGACGATGGACGTTGGGCCGCGGGGCTGCCGGATCGTGACCTCCCGCGCGCCGGTGGTGGGCGCGCTCCTCAGGCTGGGGATCGCCTCCGAGCGCGTGCCCGACCCGCTCGAGGTGTCGGGTCAGGTCGCCTGGGTGCTCAAGGGTCCGAAGGCGCGGGTGGGGATCTCGTTCCTGGGCAGGGGCATCGGGGAGCGCGCGGGTCCGGTGGAGTGGTTCTTCGGGCTCGTCGGCGCCGAGATCGCCGAGGCCGCGGGGCGCGGGGAGGTGGGCCCTCCGCTCGGCGGGCTGATGGTCTACCTGGGGGCGCCGCCACCGTCGGAGGTCCACGCGCCCGAGGAGCGGGAGGTCATCGGCCGCGTCGGCGAGGGCATCCGCCTCGCCGAGCTCGTGGCCCGCTCCGCGAGCGGGGCCGTGGAGGCGCTCATGCGGAGGGGGTGGCTGACCCTGGCGCGGGCGAACGCGGTCCCGCCCGAGCGGTGGTTGCCGGCGCTCGCGGGTCGCTGCAACCGTGCCGCGGCACGCCAGCGAGCGGCCGCCGACCCCACGATGAGCGGCGCCATCCTTCACCCGATCGAGGTCCCGATCGAGGTGGAGAGCGGCCTGGAGAGCGCGCCGGCTGAGCACGCACCCGCCGGACAGGCCAGCCCTTGAGGGAAGATCTCTCGCGCAAAGACGCCAAGTCACGCCAAGTCGCAAAGTAAAGCCTGAAAGCTTTGCCCCTTTGCGCCTTTGCGCGAGCCCTGCGGGGGGGGGTCGGGGGCGGAGTTGATGTCTCGAAGCCGGCGGCCTGTTTTGCGACGCCGGCGCTGCCGCCGGTACCGCTCACCGCCCCGCGCGCCGCAGGAGCACGTAGAGCGCGCCGGCGCCGCCGTCGGTTGGACGGGCGGTGGCGAAGGCGAGCACGTGCCGGCCGAAGCGAGCCGTCGCGAGCCAGTTCTTGAGCGCGTCCTTCAGGATCGGCATCTGATCCTTGGAGTGGCGGCCCCGCCCGTGAACCAGGAGCACGCACCGCTTGCCGGCCTGGCGCGCGGCACGGAGGAACGCATCGACCGCGGCCTTCGCCTCGTCCTTCGTCATGCCGTGGAGATCGATGTGGCCCTGCACCGCGTACTCGCCGCGCCGGAGCCGCCGCACGATGCCGGGGTCGAGGCCGGGCACCCAGCCCTCGATGAACTCGTCGGAGTCGGAGAGGTCGAAGGGCGCCTCGCCAGACACCAGGGCCTCCAGCTCGCGGATGGCGTCGAGGTCCGGGTGCCAGAAGGGCTCGGCCGCGGGCGCGGGGCGGGGCGGACCGGCGAGCCCGGCGCCGCGCTCGAGCGGCGCGACACCAGAGGTCGCGGTGGCCCAGAGATCGTCATCGCTCGACTCGCGGGGCGGCAGCTTGGGCGGTGCCGGGGCGGGAGCAGGCGCAGCGGCGGCCTGCTCGCGGGGGGCGAGTTGCTCGTGGAGGCGCTGGAAGGGGGTGTTGAACCCCTCGCGGTGCTTCCTCGACATGCCGCCAGTATAACCGCCGGCGGTAACCCGGCAGGAATCTGAGGTGCCCCGACGTTCCCGTTATCGAGCAGGGGCACGGGCGCAGGCGGTCACGTTACGGTCGCGCTCGGGGGTATCGGGGGCGGAGCCCCCGATGTCAATGACGGCGAAGCCGGCGCCCCGCTCGCGGTAGCGAGCGAGTGCGCCGAAGGCGCTGCGGCGGCTGGCCGCGGGGCTTCTTGCCCTATCGGCGGCGCCGAACCAGCGCGAGGAGGCCGATGAGAACGGCCGAGGCCGCGCCGCCGGGCCCGGTCGAGCATCCGCCGCCGGCCACGCCGATGGCCGCCGACTGGGAGGAGGTCGCGGCGCCTTCCGAGGTGGGGGTACCGGTTCCAGTGCCATCGCCGGCATCGGCGCCGCTGTTCGCCGTGGCGGTATCGGAGGGAGTACCCCCGGTGCCATCGCCGGCACCCGACCCGCCGTCAGCCGGGGGGGGTGGGGGAGCAGCGGCGTCGTCCACCGGCGTCACCGTCACGGTGACCGTCGCCACGGATGACTGTCCGTCCGCGTCCTTCACTTCATAGGTGAAGGAGTCCGTCCCGTTCCAGTTCGGGTTCGGCGTGTAGGTCACCGTGCCGTCGGCGTTCACCACGGCGGTCCCGTGCGCGGGCGGCGACGTGATGGTCACGGTGATCGGCTCGTCCAGGAGCCCCCAGTCGTTCGCCAGGATGTCCATCACGGTGGGCGTGTCCTCCAGCACCGTGAAGGTATCGGAGGCGGCGTCCGGCACGTGAGGATCGGCCGACGCGGGCGGCGGGGCGACGTCCTCCAGGCTCGCGGGGAACGTGGACGTGCAGTTGACGTCGCCGTTGAGCCCGTAGCTCTGGGCGCTCGTCCCCGCCCACGCCACGATGTGACCCAGATCGATCCCCGCGGCCACGAGGTCCGCCCTCGGGATAGCCAGCGTGACGAAGAAGTCGGGATCTCCGCCGAAGTTGCTGCCGTCGCCGGTGGCCTTCACCGAGTAGTAGTCGCCGGCGGGCGTCAGGTCGTGGAGGAGGACCTCGGCCCGGTCACCGGGATTCGCCGGCTCCTGGACGCTGTTCTTCAGCCACTGGACCCTGGTCCCGCCGAGATTGCCGTCGGCGGTGAGCATGTACTCGTACGTGCGGAGATCGTCGTCGGCGTCGAACAGGACGTCCCAGCCCGAGGGTTGGAGTCCACCGCCGGAGCCGCTCGGATCGAGGTCGACCCGCATCCTGAAGTACAGGTTGTCCTCGTCCGCCGCGCGATAGAAGGAGGGGTACGCCTCGTTCCCCACGATGTCGCGCTCGCGATTGCCGGTGGTGGCGTCACCTGGCACGTCGGTGGTGCTCCCGTCGGAGCAGCTCAGGGGGTAGAACTCGGAGTCGCCGGGGAGAGCGACCGCCTGGGCGACCCGTGACAGGTCACGGCCGTCCGGCGAGGCGTCGGGCGCGCACGCGGTCAGCGCGGCTGCGAGCCCCAGAGCAGCGGTCAGGTTCTTCACGAAGTTGCGTCGCATGGTTCGCTCCTCCCTATTGGTTGTCGGACGGGCGGACGATCACGGGAGCGGTGGGCGCGGCCGCGATGGGCGCCGGGTCGCTGCGGATCGCCGCCGGCCTCGGCGCGAGCTCCATCCGGAAGCCGACGAGCGCGCGCCAGCCGGGCGTGCCCCAGCCGGAGGTGAGGCCGAGGCCGCCGCCGGCGAGGAGCTGCATCCCGCTGGTGAGGCCGTACGTCGCGATCGCGCGGAGCTCGGCCGGGGTCTCACGCTCGCGGGCCAGGGGGCGAGAGGCGGAGGTGCCCGCGGCGAGCGCGGCCCCCAGCTCCAGCGGCACCTTCACCCGCCGCTTCAGCGAGTAGGCGACGCCCGCCTGCGCTCCGATCTCACTCCCGATCGCCACGTTCGCGAGCGAGTGCGATCGCCGCACCGTCGCGCCCACGGCCGCCGCCACGCGCAGGTCGCCGAAGGAGCGCGAGAGCGCCACCTCGGGGGTCACCGTCACGTCGGAAGACCCGACGAAGCTCGACGTGCTCCCGAGCGGCACGGTGAACCCGGACAGCACGGCGAGGTCGATCCCGTCGACACGCTGGTAGAGGAGCTGCAGCTTGGGGACGAGCCTCACGTTCCCCACGGCCGCGCTCGAGATGGCCGGGAGGCTGCCGATCGCCCCGCCGTACCTCTGCTGCGACATGACGAAGGGCAGCTCGAAGCCGAGCTGTCCGCCCCCGAAGAGGCCGATCGAGGCGATGGCGCTGCCGGAGAACCTGTTCCCCACGAGCGTGGCGACCCGCTGGCCGTCGGAGAGCCGGTACGCCACGAGCGGATCGCCCGCCCAGCCGAACCACAGACCTCCCTCCCAGGCGAGGTGCTCCTGGACGCGGCCGCCCTCCACGCTGGCGATCCCGGAGCGGTCGGAGGCGAGCCTCATCCGCTCCACGGCTACTCCGTCGAACTGCGATTGAGCTGGGGCGCTTGCAGCGAGCAGCAGGCCCGCAGCGAACACTGCCGATCGCGCGACGCGCGATTGCAAGGAAGAGATGAGCATGTGGCCCTCGCGACGAACTCGATTCGACTGCGTGCGTCACGCTGGTCATGCGAGGTCCTCCAGTCACGTCTAGTGATGGCGGGTGTAGTCAATGCGGCGAGCGCGCCTCACGAGTCCCCGCCGGAGATAGGCCGTTCGGGTGACTAGTGGTGCGGTGCGCGAGCCCCGAGCTCGCAAATGCGCCCGCGCCCTTGCTCGTTCACGGGTTCATCTCGACCGATCGCCGGTCCCGTGCCGCCGGCGGCAAACCCCGTGATCGCTCGATGTGGTCACCCCGGACGAGATCGCAATAGAGCAGCGTGCCGGCGACGGCGCCGATCGGGACGATGAGCAGGTTCGCGAACGGGAGGAGGAACAGGGCGGCGAGGACGGCGCCGAACCCCGCCCCGAGGGGCCGAACGGCCGCCAGGGCCGCGCGCACCGCGCGGAGCCGATGGAGGTTGCGGGCCATCGGCAGGTCCAGGTACTCCACCGCGGTCCAGCGCGCCGTCCAGACGAAGGCGAGCGCGGGGTAGACGAAGGGCACGAGGAGGCAGGGGAGGAGGATCGCGTGTCCGAGGAGGAGCACCGCCAGGCGCGCCAGCGCGTGTGCCACGCCCAGCCACGCCTCCGCGGCGGCCCGGGCGAGACCGCCGCCTCCCGCGGTGCCGAGCTCGAGCTCCTCGACGCGCGCCGAGAGGCGATCCGCGAAGGGCGCCGAGATGGCCACGGGGAGCGCGACCGCCGCCAGGTAGACGAGCACGAGGTAGAGGGCCGCGCGGGTGAGCCACCAGGCCACGGCGAGGAGGCCTTGGGACTCCCCCCAGAGCGAGCCGAGGATGGCGCCCGACAGCGGAGCGGCCACGGCCAGGCCGGCGGCGAGCCCCGCGAACGTGAGGAGCACCGGCAGGAGCGCGTACTTCCAGAGCGCAGGCCGCTCCATGAGATAGGAGAAGCCCCGTAACGGAAGGGCGAGACCTACCGCGAAGCGGCCCGGGGCACTGCCAGGAATGGGCATTCGCGCCGAGTCTACCGGCGGCTGCGCCTTCGGCGCAATTCGCTCGCTTCGCGAGCGGGCCGCCGGCTTCGCCGTATTGACATCGGGGGCTCCGCCCCCGATACCCCCGCGGCAAAGTGAACGTGAACCTGTTCGGCTCTGTCTTCACCTGCCGTTCCGCCGGAGCCGGGAACGGGAACGGGAACGGGGAGGGAACACGGCGCTGGCGGCGGTGTCGTCCTCCATGCGACCATCCGCGCCCATGAGAGAGACGATCCTCGGCCTCGCCCTCCTCCTCGCCGCCGGCGCCGCGCGCGCCGACGCGGCGGCGGTCTTCCAGGAGCACTGCGCCATCTGCCATGGCAAGGACGGGAAGGGCTCCATCGCCGGGAAGAAGATGGGCGCGAAGGACCTCACGACCGTCACCGGGCCAGAGGCCGGGATCGCGAGGTCGATCGCCGAGGGCAAGGGCAAGATGCGACCGTTCAGGGGGGAGCTCTCCGACGAGGAGATCGCGGCCCTCGCGAGGTATGTGAAGCGGGGGTTGAAGTAGGCGCATGTCCGACGAGCTCCGCATCCGCGCACCCGAGGACCTCGACGGCCTGGGCGATGCGCTCTCCGCGCTCGGGATCGGGCTCACGCTCGTCGACCGGGAACTCCGCATCCAGTGGGCGAACCGCTGGACGGTGCGGGCGGCCGGGGCGCTGTCGTGCGGCGACGACCACTGCTTCTCCTCGCTCTGGCACGGGAGCCAGCGCTGCTCCGACTGCCTCCCCCTCCTCGTCTTCCGGACCGGCGAGGCGCAGGAGGGCGTGCGCGAGCGCGGCCGACCCGGGGGAGCCGAGGCGTACCGCGTCCGCGCGCTCCCAGTGCGCGACGTGGACGGCGAGCTCCGCTGGGTGGCCGAGAGCTTCGTCCGCCTCCCTCCGGGTCTCGGGGAGCTCGCCGGGGCCGGCAGCGCCCTCGCCGCGGAGGCGGCCGCCGCTCGGGGGACCGCCTTCGTCGTGGTCGATGCCGAGGAGCGCATCGTCTCCTGGGGCCCCGCGGCGGCGGAGGTGTTCGGCTATACCGTGGAGGAGGCGCTGGGGAGGCGGGTCGAGCTGCTCCTTCCACCGGAGCGCCGCGCCGAGGAGCGGGACGTGGCCGAGCGAGTCGCCCGCGACGGCCGCTACCCGCGCACGGAGACCGTGCGCAGGGCCAAGGACGGTCGGCTGCTGCCGGTCGCCATCTCGGCCGTCGCGCTGCGCGACGAGGCGGGCAAGCTCGTCGGACGATCGTGTGTCCTCGAGGACCTCTCCGCGCTGCATCAGCTCCGGTCCCGGCTCGCGGCCCAGGAGAGCCTGCTCGCGCACGTGACGCGGGAGGCGGCGGACGCCATCCTGGGTGTCGGCCGGGACGGGCGCGTGACCGGCTTCAATCGCGCGGCGGAGGCGCTCCTCGGGCGCACCGCGGGCGACGCCCTGGGCCGTCCGCTCTCCGAGGTCTCCGGCGACGAGGGCTCGGCGGATCTGCTCGCGCGCGTGGCCGAGGAGAAGGTCGTCCGCGGGCTGCGCGCCCGCTGGAGGCGCGAGCGCGGAGAGACCATCCCGGTCGAGGTGAGCGCGGCGCTGCTCGCGGGCGGCGGGGTGGCGCTGGTGGCGCGCGATCTCTCCGCCCGGCTCGAGCTCGAGCGGCGCATGATGCGCTCCGAGAAGCTGGCGGCGGTGGGCAGCCTGGCGGCGGGTCTGGCGCACGAGATCGGGACTCCGCTCAACGTCATCAGCGCCACCGCCGAGTACCTCCTGCTCGACGGTGCCTCGCCCCAGGCCCCGCGCCGGCTGCGCGAGATCGTGGGCGAGACCGATCGCATCAGCCGGCTGGTGCGGGACCTGCTCACCTTCGCCCGGGGCTCGGGTGGCGGGAGGGTAGAGGTCGAGCTGGCGGCGGCGGTCGAGCGGGTGCGCTCGCTCCTCGCCATCCAGGCCGACAGGAAGCGCGTGCGCGTGGAGACTTGCGTCCCCCCCGACCTCGTCGTCGTCGCCGATCCAGACGGCCTGCACCAGGTGATCCTGAACCTCCTCGTGAACGCGGTGGCCTCGGTGGGCGAGGGAGGCCGGGTGGAGGTGCGGGCGAGCGCCCTCGCGGGGGGTGCGCAGGTGGCGCTCGAGATCCACGACGACGGCCCGGGGGTGCCGGAGGATCTCCGAGAGCGCATCTTCGACCCGTTCTTCACCACCCGCGCCGACGGTACCGGGCTGGGGCTGGCGGTGTGCGCGAGCGTCGTCGCCGCCCACGCCGGCGACATCGGCGTCTGCGCCGGTCCGCTGGGCGGGGCGTGCTTCACGGTGAAGCTGCCCGTGGGAGGCGACCGCGCGCCATGACCCCCAGCACGCCGCTCTCGGTGGTGGTGGTGGAGGACGATCCGCGCCTGCTCGACATCCTCACCTCGCACCTCGAGCGCATGGGGTACGCAGTGCGCGGCGCGGGCGGCGCGGCGCGCGCGCTGGAGCTGCTGGCGCAGGAGGCCGCCGACGTCGTGATCAGCGACGTGCGGATGCCGGGGATGGACGGCCGCACGCTCCTGGCGCTGGCGCACGAGCGTTACCCCGACACCAAGGTCGTGCTCATGACCGCGTTCGGCAGCGTGGACGACGCGGTGGAGGCGATGCGCGCGGGCGCCTACACCTACGTCACCAAGCCGTTCAAGGTGGACGAGATCGCGGCGGTGCTCCGCAACGCGGCGCGCGAGGTGGCCCTCGGCCGCGAGGTGGAGGGGCTGCGCAGGGCGGTGCGCGGCCGCTGGTCCGCGGAGGCGCTCATCGGCGGCTCGGCGGTGATGGCGGCGGTGCGCCGGGCCATACGCGAGGCGGCGGGCGTCACCGCGACGGTGCTCGTCACCGGGAAGAGCGGCACCGGCAAGGAGCTGGTGGCGCGCGCCATCCACTTCGAGGGGCCGCGCGCGGCCGGGCCGTTCGTGCCTGTGAACTGCGCCGCCATCCCCGAGTCGCTTTTCGAATCGACGCTCTTCGGCCATCGCAAGGGCGCCTTCACCGGGGCGGAGGCGCGGGTGGGACTCGTCGAGGCGTCGAGCGGGGGCGCGCTCTTCCTCGACGAGGTGGGCGAGATACCGACCTCGCAGCAGGCGAAGCTCCTGCGCGTCCTGCAGGACTCGGAGGTGATGCCCATCGGCGCGTCACGCACCGTGACGGTCGACCTGCGCGTGGTCGCCGCCACCAACCGCGATCTCGAGGGGGCGGTGAAGCGCGGGCAGTTCCGCGAGGACCTCTACTACCGCCTCGACGTCCTGCGCATCCAGGTCCCCGAGCTGCGCGAACGGGCCGAGGACGTGCCGGCGCTCGCCGAGCACCTCCTCTTCGACATCGCGCGGGAGCAGGGCGCGCCGGCGCTCGGCTTCACCGAGGAGGCCCTGGACGCCCTCCGGCGTCACGCCTGGCCTGGCAACGTGCGGGAGCTCCGGAACACGCTCGAGCGCGCGCTCCTCGCGGCGCGCGGCCGCCGCGTCGACACCTGCGACCTGCCGGCCTCGGTGCGGCCCGCGGCGATCGCGGCCGGCGGCTCGCTCCCCGCCGCCGGGCTCTCGCTGGCCGAGGTGGAGAAGGCGCACATCGAGCGGGTGCTGGCGGCGTGCGAGTGGAACCGCTCCGCGGCGGCCAGGATCCTGGACATCGACCGCCGGACCCTCTTCAGCAAGATCCAGCGCTACGGACTCGTGGGTCCGCTGCGGCCGGCGCCGGACGATGGGGAGGATGGGGAGGAGGGGTGATCCGAGCGACCGATCGCGCGCGTGTTTCCTTCAGAGAAGATTACCTCAATGGGCGGCCTTGTTCCGCCTGGGGTTGCCTTCCATCCCTATGCGCGCTCCCGATCGAAGCCATAGGTCACTCGCAGCGGGCGTCCGCCTGCCTGCGCTCGCAACTCGCCGACTTCGCGCCGCCGCTATCCGAACCGCACGCTCAGTATCGCCTGGACGAGCAAGCACGCCGCCCCGAGCAGGAGCAGGATGCCGTGGACACGCTGCCAGCGTGGGCGTCGGCTGGCCGAGGCTCCCGTCCACTTAATGGCGGCGAACCCGGTCAACATCAACGCGAGGATCAGGGACAAGGGGACGCGGATGGCAGGGCTGGGCCCTCTCCGGAGCGCCTCCTCGGTCCACAACATGGCACCCCCCAGCGCCAGGGCCGCTGCAGACAGAGCCAGGAGAAGACCGAGCCACCACGGCAGTGCCTTCCGCGACACGGGCGGCTGTGGGGCCGATAGGTTGGCACCGGCCACGAGCTCCTGACCGCCAGTCACGGCCACGGTCCGACGGAGCTTCTGCCAGCGCCGCTCCGAAGGGAACGTGAGCGATAGGCCCGCGAGAGAGATGGCCAAGGCGGCGATGGCGATCATCTTCCCGCTCACCATCCAGGCGAGCGCTGCGCAGAGCGCTGAGGCTCCGTTCACGCCCGAAGCGACGATGCTTCGCCCGAGCACAAGAGCCTCGGCTGCCACGCCTGGCGTCGGCTTGACGTGGTTCGGCAGCGCCCTCGACGCGAGCAGGCACACCGGCGCCATGCCGAGGACCTCCCAGGCGAGAACCTTCCCGAGGTCGCCGCTGCGCGGCCATATGCCGGGACCGATCGTGGTCGCCACCGTGGTGAGGACGAAGACGCCCACGAGGAGAACGCACCAGACGATCACCGCTGTTCGCCGGGAGGGCATCCGGTCAGAGTCTACTCGTGATTACATCGCTCTTCCGCCCCAGCGGCCGGCAGCACGTCGGCCCTGGCGGACGCAAGCGCGGCAAAGAGAACTGACGCGAAAGAGGCGCGTTTCGGGCTGGTCTTCACGGCTCCCCCTCCAGCGAGAGGGCGAGGGCGAGCCTTCGCGCTTGGCCGGGGGGGGCCGTCTGGAGGTGCGGAAGGAGCTTAGCTCGCGGCCGCGCCGGCGCCCCCGGGCTCGATCTCGTGCAGGATGGCGTCGAGCTCGAGCGGCTTCACGAGGTGGGCGTCGAACCCGGCCCTCCGGCTCTTCTCGCGATCGCTCTCCTGCCCGTATCCGGTCACGGCGACCAGGCGCAGCGCGCCGGGCGGGCGGCCGGCGCGCAGCCGGCCGGCGAGCTCCCAGCCGTCCATCACCGGGAGGCCGATGTCGACCACCGCGCACTCCGGCGGCGCCGCCGCCGCGCGGGCGAGCGCCCCCGGTCCGTCGTACGCCACCTCCACCTCGTAACCCGCCCCCTGGAGCGCGACCGCCAGCATGTCGGCGGCGTCGCGGTTGTCGTCGACCACGAGCACGCGCCGCCGGAGAGCGGGCGCGGCGTTGCGCGGACCGGCCGCCTGGGCGCGGTCGTCCTCCCCCGGGGCCAGGGCCGGCGCTGCTGGTAGACGAACCGTGAAAGTGCTCCCGCGGCCCGGGCCCTCGCTCTGCCCGGACACCGTGCCGCCGTGCAGCTCGGTGAGGATCTTGATGAGCGCGAGCCCCAGGCCGAGGCCGCCCTGGGAGCGATCGAGGGTGCGCCCGCCCTGGACGAACGGCTCGAAGATGACCGGGAGCATCTCGCGGGCGATGCCGGACCCGTTGTCCGACACCTCCACCACGACGCTGCCGCCCTCGCGCCGGGCGTCGACGGTGATGCGGCCTCCCCGGCTCGTGTACTTGGCCGAGTTCGTGAGCAGGTTGGCGAAGACCTGGGCCAGCCGGAAGGGATCTCCGCGGACCGCGGCCCCCGCGGGCGGCGCCGCCAGCGAGAGCTTGTGCGCGAAGTGCTCGAGGAGCGGGCTCGCCACCTCGATCGCCTGCGCGAGGACGGACGAGATCTCCACCGTCTCGCTCCTCAGGACGATGTGGCCGCGGACGATCCTCGAGATGTCGAGCAGATCGTCCACGAGCCGCGTCAGGTGCTCGGCCTGGCGCCGGATGATCTCGCGCTCGCGCTGCGACCTGGGATCCCCATGGAGCTCCATGATCTGGAGAGCGGTGAGGATGGGAGCGAGCGGGTTGCGCAGCTCGTGTCCGAGCATGGCCAGGAACTCGTCCTTGCGGCGATCCGCCTCCGCCTGGCGCTCGAGGGCGCCGGTCCGCTCCCGGTAGAGCCGGGCGTTCTCCAGGGCGGCCGTCGCGCGATAGGCCAGCTCCCTCGCCAGCTCGAGGTCGGCGCGGCCATGCCGCCGCCCGGACCTGCCGTAGAAGATGGTGAGGCCGCCGCGGACGCGATCCCGGCACTCGAGCGGGACCGCGATCATGGAGCCGAAGGCGAGCCCGCGCATGAGCGCCAGATCCTCCGGCCCGGTGGCGGCGCGCTGCATCCACGCGTCGTCGACGGCCGCGTGCAGCACGGGCTTGCCCGACAGCGCGCAGAGGGTGAAGTGGCCCGGCGCGGAGCGGAACTGCTCGGTGCCGGCGAGCAGCGCCTCGGTGTGGGGATCCTCGTGGGCGCGAACCACGCGCCGTATCCTGTCGGCACCGTCGAGCACGTCGAGGAAGCCGAAGTCGCCCAGCGCCGGGATCGCCAGGCCGAGGACGTTGGCGACGGTGGTCTCGTAGTCGATGGAGGAGGCCAGGACCTCGCTCATCCGGAGCAGCCCGCCCAGCCTCGCCTCGATCCTGCGACGCTCGGCGATCTCCGCCCTGATCTCCTGCGAGTGCAGACGCAGGACCGCCATGCACGGTGCGTGATCGGAGGTCGGAGTCTTCGGATATTCGCCTGTCATGCGGGCCTCGGCCGGGAGAGCCGGGACGCTAGCACCGGCCACCACCCGATTGCACCGCACGGGCGCCGTCAGCCACGCCCGAGCATGACGCGCCTGGTCGGCCGCCGCCGCTACCTCACGGCGTCATGGCCCGCGGCTCACCGATTTTCACGCCGGCCGCCCTGGCGCGTGCGCGCGTCGCCGCGTCGAGGGCGGCGGCGTCGAGCGCGGGCGCCCCGAGGGCACGTGAGCGAGCCCTGGCGTCGAGCCGCGATCCCTCCGCGAACGCGGACGCCAGCCACTGGCCGCTCTCTGGATCGGTCCACCAGGGCTTGGCGCTGCGGCCGGCCAGGAACGCCCACGCCTGTGCGGCGAGCAGCGTGGCACGCAGCGAATCGGCGCTCTCCAGCAAGGGCTCGCGCACGGCGAGGAAGAGCCGGAGCTCGTCCTCGTCCACGGGCCGGGCCGAGGCGCGCTCGAGGATCGCCCTGGCCTTCGCGCCGGCGGCGGGCTCGCGCGCGCGGGCGATCTCGACGAGGACGCGGGCGGCGAGCGAACGGACGGCGTGGAGCCGGCGCGTGGCGGCAGCGCATGCCATGGGTGCGATCTCGGAGACGGAGCGCCCCGTCCGGTCCGAAAGCCAGGCGGGCTCCGAGGCCAGGTCCTCGACGAGCGCGGCCCAGGTGGCGGCGGTGACGTTCCCCAGCCGCCGGAACTCGAGCACGGGGGTGGTGACCTTCGCGTAGAACGCGCCCGCGCCCAGCTCGTGCAGCAGCGCCCTCAGCTCGCCGGGCGTCCCGGCCGGCGCGAACGAGACCCGCACGTCCGCCGGGACCTCGATCGGGAAAGCGAGGGCACGCGGGTCCTTTCCCGGCCGCGCGTCGAGATCGAGGCTCACGCCGAGGCGCGGGAGGTCGAGGCCGAACGCGGCGAGCGCCGCCAGGGCCTCGCGCGCGACGTGGGAGGGCGGTGTCGCGCCGGGATCGTCCCCGCCGCGGAAGAGCCGCGGCAGGTCGCGTCCGCGCACGTCCGCGAGCGGCCGCTTGAGCTCGCGCTCGGCCAGGTGGCCTAGCAGCGCACGGTAGGTCGCCTCGGTCGTGGAGAGGACGCCCTCGGCGAGCGCGGCGAGCGCCTCGACCTGCTCCCCGCGCAGCTCGGCCGCGAGCGCGAGGAGCGAGGGATACCCGAGCTCGCGGGCGGCCGACGCCACCCTGTCCCAGTAGGTGTCGACGTCCTTGGCGCGCTTGTCCTCCGCCACCCGCCACGCGCGCTCCAGGGCGGCGCGGCGGCCGGCGTCGGCCTCCTCTGCCAGCGTCGCGCGGGCGCGGGCGGGCGAGAGGGTGCGCCCGTTCCAGCGGATCGCGGCGGGGCTCGCGGCCAGCTCCGCGGAGGCCGCGGTCATGCGCGAGAGCCGCTCGCCCACGAGGTACGCGTGCAAGAGCGAGAGGGCGCGCCCGTCGTCGCCCGACGCGAGGTCGCGCGCGGCGCCGACCATCTGCAGGGTCTCCGCCGAGAACAGCGCGTCGTGCCCGGTTCGGTCGGGGCCTGGATCTGGGGAGCCCCCCTTCGTCCAGACCTCCCAGAGCCACCTCTCCTCGGCCGAGAGTTGCCGATCGGCCTCGAGCCGGACCGCGCGGAGTCGCCCGGCGCTCGCCGCGACCTCGGCGGGGGTAGGGGCCGCGGCCGGCCCGGCCGCCTTCGCCGAGGTGCCCGGGTCCCGGTGCGCGCAGGCGCAGAGCAGCAGGATCGTTCCAATGCAGAGGGAGTGGCGCACGCGGCGTCATGTTAGCCCGAGTGGGCCTGGCCGTCCCGAGTTATGCTCTCTGACTCGCCTTTCGCCGTCATTCGTGCTCACAAACGCTGTCCTAGGCGAGTCAGAGCGATTTCCGGTCGAGCTTCGCTCGACCTACCCCA
>Ga0209342_10003952_pt1 | contig 15487 bp, 16 predicted proteins | sample RifCSP16_2_FD_184023 | JGI IMG/M metagenome (GOLD analysis project Ga0209342, IMG submission 184023) | Soil microbial communities from Rifle, Colorado - Rifle CSP2_sed 16_2 (SPAdes) (version 2) | ecosystem: Environmental > Terrestrial > Deep subsurface > Rock core/Sediment | place: Rifle... | reverse complement strand
GCCGGGATCAGCAGCCGGGAAGCCTCGTCGAGGTATTTGGCGCGGTAGGAGTAGAACTCATCGCTCGGGATGATCTCGCCCACCACCGAAGCCTCGGGCGCCTCGTTCCCCAATACGCTCACTTCAATTTCCCGCGCCTCGATCCCGCGCTCGACGAGCACCCGCCGATCGTAGCGGGCGGCGTCGATCAACCCTTCGTAGAGGTCGGATCGGCTGCGGCACTTGCTCACACCAACCGACGACCCCAGGTTGGCAGGCTTGGTGAACAACGGGTATGGCGCCACGGCCTCGGCGCGTTGCATCACTTCGTCGCGGCGGTCCTCGATCCACGATGAAGGGAAGAGCACCGACTCAGCCACCGGAATCCCACGCACGCGCATCAGCTCCTTGAAGAGCCCCTTGTCCATCGCCACCGAGGAGGCCAGGACGCCGCAGCCCACATAGGGCACATCCGCCATCTCCAAGAGTCCTTGAAGAGTGCCATCCTCCCCATACGAGCCGTGGGTGACAGGGAAGACCACATCGATCCGCTGAAGAAGCTCGAGCTCTCGCCCGGGCTCCCAGCGGAAGAGCGCCCGATGCCCCGGCTCGCCGACGATGGCCACGGGGTCGAGAATCTCGGCCCTTCCCTCGAGGAAGGCGCTGAGCGCATCGGGCCCGCCAAACCAGCGGCCGTCCTTGCGAATGCCCACCGGCAGGATCTCGTAGCGAGCCGGGTCGAGAGCGGAGAGCACGGAGCGCGCCGACATGAGCGAGACTTCGTGCTCGCCGGACCGTCCGCCGAAGACGACTGCGACCCGGAGCTTGTCGGTCAATCCGCTCCTCCCACGCCTGGCCGTGCAAGTCCTTGCCCCTCCCAATCACCGATGAGCTCCACCTCGAGCTCGAGCTCCACCCCGAACTTCTCCTTCACCGCCGCGCGCGCCCGCTCGATCAAGGCCCCGACGTCGGCTGCCCGCGCCCCGCCGCGATTGACGAAGAAATTCGCGTGCTTGGCGCTGATCTCCGCCTGCCCTTCCTGCGTCCCCTTGAGCCCGGCCGCTTCAATGAGACGGGCTGCGTAGTCGCCGGCGGGGTTTTTGAACATCGAGCCCATGCTCGCCCCGGCCGGCTGGGTGCTCTTCCGCTGGGCGACGTGCTCCGCCACTTTGGCTTTGGTCGCCGCCGTCGTGGAGCGCTCCAGGCGGAAGGAAGCGCCCAGGACCACGGCCTCGCCGGGATGGCGCTTGAGCCAGGACGTGCGATAGCCGAACTCAAGCCGCCCTGCCGGCCAGCTCTCCACTCGCCCGTTTCGTTGCAAGATCTCGGCCACCTCCAAGCATCCGGCCGTATCTCCGCCGTGGGCGCCGGCATTGCCCACAACGGCCCCACCGATGGTCCCGGGAATCGTGGCAGCCCACTCCAATCCGGTGAATCCCTTGTCAACCGCGCGGCGTGCCGTCGTTCCAAGGGAGGCTCCGGATTCAGCCCACACGATCGGCCCGCGCTCCCCTGCCTCGAAGTGCACCCTGCGAGCCTGGTTCAAGACGACCACTCCGCGGATCCCCGCGTCTGCCACCAGAACGTTGGAGCCCCCGCCCAGGAGCCGGAACGGCGCCTCCAGACGCCAAAGCGTCTGGGCGATTTCTTCCAGCTCGCCAGGCCCACGGGCGACGAGGAGGAAATCGGCCGGGCCGCCGATGCGGGCCGAGGTGTGCGCGGCCATGGGGGCGCCCTCTTTCAGGCGGCCCCGAAAGGCTCTCCGCAGCCCCTCGGCCAGGGCAGCCGGCAGGGGCTTACCCGTCACAGACGGCGCACTTTCTCAATGAGCCGGTCGACGACCTCACGCTCCGGCAGGGCTCCGAGCTCCGGCAGGGCCAGGTCTCCCTGCATCGGCTCCATTGCCCGCTTTGCCGCTAGGCGGAGTTTGAGCTCCATCCGGCGGTCGTACTCGAAGATCCGTCGATCAACCTTTTTCGGAGCCATCTTGCTTCCCTCCGGCCTTGCCTTGCATTCGTGCCAGGACTTCCTTCCCCACCTCGTTGCCGTCGCCCGCGCTCAGCGTCACTACCACGGCGGGGGCCTTCAGCCGCGAGAGGACGCTCTCGGCAGCTTCGGCCAGCAAAGGGATAAATCGTGCCTCGGGATGCATCATTCGTTCCACGATTAGCCTCCCGCTCACCTCCGGATCGGGCGCTTCGCGGGAGGCGAAGACCTCGGTGACAATGACGTGATCAGCGTCGGAGAAGGAGGCAGCAAAGGCCTCCAGCAGTGCACGGGTGCGGCTGTAGGTGTGGGGCTGGAAGACGGCCCAGATTTCCGTCTGGGGGTAGCGCTGCCGGGCGGCCGCCAGCGTCGCCCGGATCTCGGTGGGGTGATGGGCGTAGTCGTCGATCACGCACACACCCTCCACCTCGCCGATCATCTGGAAGCGACGGGCCGTCCCGTGGAACTCGGTGAGCGCCCGGCGCCCGTCGGCGAACGAGACGCCGACCGCGTCCGCCGCGGCCAGTGCGGCGAGGGAATTCACGACGTTGTGAACGCCGGGCAGCCGGTTGCGGGCCAACCCCAGGAGCTCGCCCCTGCGGAGCACGAGGAAATCCGAGCCGCCAGCCGCGTTGGCCCGGATTTCCTCGGCCCGCCAATCGGCCTCGGGATCGAGGCCGTAGGACAGGCGCCTCACGCCCGCCGGAGCGAGCGAGAAGGCTCCCGGATCATCTCGACAGACGACCAGAAGGTCGGTCACTTGAGCGGCGAATGCCTCGAAAGCCTGGTGAAACTCGGCCGGCGTCGGATAGCAGTCGGGATGGTCGTGCTCGACGCTCGTGATCACGCCAATGCTCGGATGCAGGGCCAGGAAGGCGCGGTCGTACTCATCGGCCTCGATCACGAAGTGACGCCCCTTCCCGGCGCGGGCGTTGGTCCCGAAGTCCTCCAGGATGCCCCCGACGATGAACGTCGGCTCCAGCCCGGCGATTTCCAGGAGCCTGGCGATCAGGCCGGTTGTGGTCGTCTTCCCGTGTGTGCCGGCGACGGCGATCGTCTCGCTCCCCGCCGTCAGCTCGGCCAGGAAGGTGTTCCGCCGGACGACGGGAATCCCCGCCCGCTCTGCGGCGACCACCTCGACGTTCTCCGCCGGGACGGCGGACGACGCGACGACGAGGTCGGCCCCGGCGACGTTCTCAGCCCGGTGGCCGTAGCTCACCGGGATACCGGCCGTCTCGAGGGCCTGCGAAAAGGATGAAATTGCCTGGTCTGAACCCGTCACCGCATCGCCTCGCTCGTGAAGGACCCGCGCAATCGCCGAAAGTCCCGCGCCTCCGATTCCCACCAGATGCACCCGCCGGCTCATACGAACACGACGATGATGAACACGAACACGACGCCGACCGCGAAATAGATCTGGGGGACGCCCAGGATGGCCGGCGGCAAATAGGCCACCAGATCGTTGATCTGCGTCGCCAGCGCAGTCCCCTCCTCCGGCCGCACGATGAGCTCCGTGGGATATCCCGCCTGATGCAGGTAGTACCAGAGCGAGCCGACGAAGAGATAACCGTTGAGCGCGCCCATGAATAGACCGAGCAGGATCTCTTCGAGCCGCTCGCGGATGACCTTGGGCTGGAGGGCGCGCAGGTTTGGCGTCTGATATCCGAAGAACGCCAGCAGGAGCAGCAACACCCCGCGGATGACGAATTGCGCTGATCCCGGCTGAGTGGCCAGCGCGGTCCGAAAGGGCTCGACGTAGGTCTCGAGGATGGCGTTGAGGAACAGACCCAGCACGATGGCGCTCGTGACCAGCAGCTCCTTGGCCCAGCCGCGCATCGCCCCGATGATCGCGAAGAGGACGACGAACATGCCGAAGAGAGCGACGAGGCTGATCATCTGGACCGGGCCCCCTGGGCGGCGAGGCGCATGATCTCCGCTGCGATCGCCTGCGCGGCTCCCGGCTGGGCGAGCCGCCGTGATGCCTCGGCCATGGCGCGCAGGCCGCCTGGGTCGTCGAGCAGAGCCAGGATGGTGGGCCCAAGCCTGCCTGGAAGGTCTTCGTCGGGGAGCACGACGGCGGCGCCCCGCCCGGCCAGGTAGTCGGCGTTCACCTTCTGGTAGCGCCAGGCGTGTGGGTAGGGGACAAGAACCGCCGGCAAACCGAAGAGCGGGAGCTCGCCCAACACGGATGCGCCGGCACGCGAGACGGCCAGATCCGCGGCGGCATAGGCGGCGCCCATTTCCTCGTGCAGGTAGCCGTGCGCGTGATAGCGAGCGGCCAGCGCGGCTGGGATCACCGCCCTCCGGGTTTCCACTTCGGGCCAATCCAGCTCTCCGGTGAGGTGGACGACTTGAGCCCGCTCGAGCAAGGCGGGCAGGCAATTCCAGAGGGCGCGGTTGATCGAGCGCGCGCCGCGGCTCCCTCCGAAGACGAGCAGGACCGGCAGCTCGAGCTCCAGGCCAAGGCTCCGCCGTGCCGCAGCGCGATCGAGCGCCACGAGCCCGGGCCGCGTGGGGTAACCAGTGACGACCACGCGGCGTCCTTCGGCGTGATAGCGGCGCGACTCCTCGGCCGTCACCGCGACGACCTGCGCCCTGAGGCTCAAGAACCGCAGAGCAAGGCCGGGCTCGATATCGGGGATATAGACAGCGGCGGGGAGGCCGCGCCCGGCCAGCGCCACCGGCGCGCCGACGTAGCCGCCGGTGAAGAAGAGCGCCTCGGGCCGGAACCGACGCATCACGCGGCGGGCGGCAGCGACGCCGCGGCCCAGCCGGATCAGGTTTCCCGGCAAGGCGCGCAGCCCGACGCCGTGGATCCCGGCCGCAGGGACCGCCTCGAAGGGCACGCCGGCCCGCCGCACGAGCCCCTCCTCCATCCCGCCCTCGCCGCCGACCCAGAGCACGTCAGCTCGCTCGCCGAGGGCGTGTATGACGGCCAAGGCGGGATACACTCCGCCGCCTGTGCCGCCAGCCGACACCAATAACCGCATCGTAGCCTTTCGTCGCCGGCAGAATCGCCGCCCGCCTCGAAATGTTGAGGAGCAGCCCGACGCCGGCCAGGGTCGTCACCAAACTTGAGCCGCCAAAGGAGAAGAAGGGGAGCGCATTCCCCGCGAAGGGGAGTAGCCCCAGCAGCACCGACATATTGACCATCGCCTCGACGGTGATCCAGAAGGTGATGCCCGTGCCGAGCAGCAGTCCCAGCCTCTCCGAGGATTGCAGGGAGGTGCGAAAGCCGCGCCACAACAAGAGAAAGAACAGGCCGAGCACCAACAGCGCGCCGAGAAGCCCGAGCTCCTCCCCGATGATGGCGAAGATACTGTCGGTATGAGGCGCGGGGAGGAAGCCGAATTTCTCCCGGCTGGCCCCCAGCCCGCGGCCGATGAGCCCTCCGGAGTAGAACGCCTGCAGCGAGTGCTGCACGTGATAAGAGGCCTGCTCGATGTCCACCAGCCCGGCCAGGTAGTCGTGCCAGCGCTGGCGGCCGGTGCTTGTGAGCCAGACCAGGACGTAGCCGACTACCCCGCTGCCCAATGAGACCAGAGCATATTGCGAGGGGCGCGCACCGGCCAGGAAGAACATCCCCAGCGCCACCGCGGCCACCGTGAGCACGGCGCTGAGGTCGGGCTGCAGCATGATCAGCCCGCCAATGATTCCGATGATGACCATCAGGGGCAGGAAGCCATAGCCCCACTCTGTGAGGCGCTCGCCCTTGGATTCCATCCAGACCGCGAGATAAATGATCAGGGCGAGCTTGGCCAGCTCGGATGGCTGCACCGACCCGCCCAGGAACGATCGGCGCGGGCCGCCGCCGGCGTTCACAACGAGGACGGCCATCAGGGCCAGAATGCACACGACGATGAGCGGGAGGGCATACTTGCGCAGCCAGCGGAGCGGCGTTGCCGCCGCCACGCCCAGCGCCGCCAGACCGATGGCGAGATTCGTCAGCTGGCGCCGAAACAGGGCGTTGGGATCCTGGAAGAGGCGCCAGGAGACGTCCCAGGAGGCCGAATAGACCATCACCAGCCCAAAGGTCACCATCACAGCAATCAGGAGCAGCAGCCACGGGTCGAAGCCCAGGAACCGCAGGCGGCGGGTGAGCGGCGATTCGGGCAACAGGGACGGAAGCGTTGCTTCGGTCACAGTGCCCTCACCCAGGCCTTGAACCTCTCGCCGCGGGCTTCGAAATCGACAAACTCATCGAAGCTCGTCCCGCCCGGGGCCAAGAGCACGACGTCGCCGGGCGCCGCCAGGCGCGCCGCCGCTTGCACGGCCGTTTCGAGGCCGGGACAGACTTCCAGAACGAACCCCCGCGGGCCCGGGCAGGCGGCCTCGACCGCCCGCAGGATCTTGGGCGCCGCTTCGCCAAAGAGCACAAGCGCCCGCACGCGGCCGCAGATCTCCGCGGCAAACTCCGCCCACGGCAGATCCTTGTCCCTCCCGCCAGCCAGAAGAACGAGCGGCTCATCGAAGGAACGGACGGAGGCCAGCGCCCGTTCGGGCGCCGTGGCGATCGAGTCGTTCCACCAATCCGCGCCCCGGGCGCGAGCAACGAACTCCAGCCTGTGAGGCAGGCCGCGGAAGGAGCGGATCCCCAGCCGCATCGCCTCGGAGCTGAAGCCGGCCGCCCCGGCCACGGCGCAGGCCGCGGCTACATTCAGCAGATTGTGCCGGCCCCGCAGCTGGACCTCGCTCACCGGGCAGATTTCCTCATCCTTCTCGCTCGTCCGGATCCAGATCCGATCTCCCGAGAGGTAGCTCCCCTCGCCGTTTTCCGGGCGCGTCCACCCGAAGCTCATCAGCCGTCCGCGGGCCCGCGAGCGCAGAGCCCATGCCCCCGGGTCGTCCCGCCCGAGCACGGCGGCCGAATCCGCGCCCTGGAACTCGAGAAGGCGCGCCTTGGCCGCCGTATAGGCCTCCATCGTCTTGTGACGGTCGAGGTGATTGGGGGTGATATTGAGAATCGCAGCCACGGTCGTGCCGAGCGTCATCAGCTCGAGCTGGAACGAGGAAAGCTCGAGCACCACCCAGTCGGTGGCGCGGATCTCCGGGAGGTCGGCCAGCAGCGGACGGCCAATGTTGCCTCCGACCCAGGCGTGCCGCCCGCTGCCGGCCAGGTGGGCGCCAGCCATGGTTCCCACCAGTGCCGTCGTCGTGGTCTTTCCGGCGGACCCGGTGATGCCGATCGTGGGCGCCGGGCACGCTTCCAGAAAGACCTGGGAGTCGTTGGAGAGCGGGATGCCCCGCTCACGGGCCTGATGTGCCAGCGGCAGATCGGCGGAAACCCCGCCGGAAAGGCACACCAGATCCGCGCCCTCGATCAGGTCGGACGGATGCCCGCCGAAGACGAAATCCATCGCCAGATCCGCGAGCTCAGCGCGCTCGGCGGCCAGCTTCTCGGCGGGCTTGAGGTCGGTCACCACGACTCGAGCTCCTCGCTCTGCGAGATAGCGGGCGAGGGCCTTGCCCTGTCGAGCCAGACCCACGACCACCACTCGCCGTCCTCTCCAGGCATCCACGCGTGCTCCATCAGGCCGCTTTGCTCTCCGGCGCGGCTTCGCCGGCAGCCGGCCGTTTCTTCAACCGGCTGGCGCTCGAAGCCACCCGCGGCAGGGCCCGCTCGGAGCGCTTCTGCTCATCGACGCCGATCCACAGGTGGTGCGGCATCACCGAGCGCGCCGCCCGCACCTGCACCCCTCCCAAGTCGCCCTCGGACCCATTCAATCCGGCCGGGTTCACCAGGCAGAGCGTCGGCGTGCGCCCATACTTCTCGGCATAGTAGGCCGCGGCGCGTTTCACCTTTTCGGGAAGCGTGCGGGCGCTGTCGTCAAACCAGAGCATTCCGATTTCCATCGTTCCTCCTTTCTCTAGATCAGGGCCAGCGCGACGCCCACCATCGCCGCCAGCAGGCCCACCAACCAAAACCGCTGGACGACCTGGGTCTCGCTCCAGCCCATCAACTCAAAGTGATGTTGGAGCGGCGCCATCTTGAAGAGGCGCCTTCCTTTGGTCAGCTTGAAGTAAGCGATCTGGAGAATGTCGCTCAGCGTCACGCTCACCGGGATGATGGCGATGATCGTCAGCAGAGCCCACTGGCCGGTCATGAGCGCCACGACGGCCAGAGTGGCGCCGAGCGAGAGCGATCCGGTGCCGCCCATGAAGAGCTCGGCGGGGTGGACGTTGTACCAGAGGAAGGCGAAGATCGCCCCGACCAGCGTGAAGCAGAAGCGCACCAGGAACACCTGCCCCTGCAGCAGGGCGATCACCCCGTAGGCGGCGAAGGCCGTCGCCGAGATCAGGCCGGCGAGTCCGTCCAGGCCATCGGTGAGATTCACCGCGTTGCAAGAGCTGACAATCACGAACGTGGCGATGGGGATGTACCAGAGGCCCAGGTCGATCTCGTCCGGGAAGCTCGGCAGGTAGAGGTCGGGCGCCTCCAGCGCATACTTCAGCGCCAGCGCCGCTCCGATGGCCAGGATCACCTGGATGAGGAACATCCAGCGGGCGCGAATGCCCACTCCGCGCAACGGGCCGCGCACGCCCTGCCAATCGTCGATGGCGCCCAGGAGAGCGTAGGCCACCATGACCAGCATCGGCAGCAGCACCGAGCGGCCCAGCACGTCGAGAGGGCTGAGCAGCGTCACCAGGTTGAGTACCACCGTCACGAGCAGCACCGGGATCACCATCATCCAGCCGCCCATCGTAGGCGTGCCGAGCTTGGTGATATGCCGCTGCGGCCCCTCGATCCGGATCTGTTTGCCGATCTTCAGCATGTGCAGGATGCGGATCAGGGGTCCGCCCCAGATCACTGTGAGCAGGAAACTGATTCCGCCCAGGGCGAGCGCCATTGCGGCCTGGTTCACGGGCGCTCCTCCAGGAGGGCAATGATCTGATCCATGTGCATGCCGCGCGAGCCCTTCACCAGGACGACGTCCCCCTGGGTGATCGCCCCGCGCAGGTGGCCGACGGCCTCCTGGGTGTCTTTCACCAGGACGACCTGGCGCAGGCCGGCCTTCCCGGCCTCGTCGGCGATCCAGCGGGCCCGCTCGCCGACGGCCACAAGGGCGTCGGCCACCTCCGCCGCCCTCGCACCCACCATCCGGTGCCCCCGCTCCTCGTAGTCGCCGAGCTCGAGCATGTCGCCCAGGACGGCGATCTTGCGCCCGTCCAGCTCGGCCAGGAGATTCAGGGCGGCGATCACCGAGGGTGGCGCGGCGTTGTAGGTGTCATCCAGCAGCAGCGAGCCGCTCGGGCCCTGCACGGCCACCAGCCGGAGCTGGCTCTGCGTGTTCTGCATCCCGCCAACGATCTCTTCCCAGGTGAGCCCCTCGACCAGCCCGACGGCCGCGGCGCGCAGCGCCGTGTGCACCGAGTGGCGCCCGAGGAGCGGGACGCGGACGTGCATCGCTTCGCTGCGGTAATGGATCACGAATCGCACGCCTTCCAGCCCCTGACCTTCCACCTCGCTCGCCCACAGATCGGCCTCCGGTGTCAGGCCGTAGAAGAACGGCAATGCCTTCGTGTGCTCCGCCATGCCGCGCACGAGCGGCTCGTCGGAATTCAGAATGGCCACGCCCTCCGGCGCCGGCGGCAGGCTGGCGACGAGCTCCGTCTTGCCGGCTACGATCGCATCCAGGCTCCCGGCCCGCTCCAGATGCACCTGGCTCACATTGGTGATCACACCCACCGACGGCCGCGCCAGCTCGCAGAGGAACGCAATCTCGCCCGGGACGTAGAACCCCATCTCGAGCACCGCCCGCTCGTGCGACTCGCTCAGCCGCAGCAGGCTGAGCGGGAGCCCGATCTCGTTGTTCAAGTTGCCGGGATTGCGCATCGTGCGGTAGCGCATCTCCAACACGTCGGCGGTGAGCTCTTTGGTCGTCGACTTTCCCACGCTGCCGGTGATCCCGATGACGCGCACCGAGAGGCGAGAGCGCCAGTGCCGGGCGATCGTCTGGAGCGCGGCCAGCGAGCTCTCGACGCGCAGCGTGACCGGCGGCTCGAGCCCGGCCAGCGCCTCCGTCGTGAGCGGCTGCCGCAAATCGACCACCCGCCCGGGCAGGGGCAGATCGCGCTCGACCAGGGCGGCCGAGGCGCCGCGCTCGAAGGCCGCGGCGATGTAGTCGTGACCGTCGGTCCGCTCACCCTTGAGGGCAACGAAGAGAGCCCCCGGGATCACCAGGCGCGAATCGATCGCCGCGTCGGTGATCACCTGACGCGCTCCCTCCATCTGCCGGCCCGTGAGGGCCTCGATCACCAGAGCCAGGGTGAGCATCTCCTCCTGCCCTGCCTATTCCCCGCCGACGAGCGCGATGCGCTCGGAGTCGGGGGGGATTCCCATGAGAACGACCAGCCTCTCGGCCACCTCCTGGAAGGCCGGCGCGGCTACCACCGAGCCCCAGGGCGAGATCCGCGGCCGGTCGATCCGGACCAACACCAGGAACCGCGGGCCCGGCATCGGCCCCCAACCGATGAATGAAGCAACCGTCAGGTTGGGGTCGTAGCCGTAGTCCGACGGGATCTGGGCGGTGCCGGTCTTCCCGGCAAAGCGATAGCCCGCCAGATCGATGAGCAATGCCTCATCTTCCAGCGACTCGATGAGCATGTCGGTGAGGGTCTGCGACGTGCGCGCCGAGATCGGACGCCCAAGCGTCGTCGGCGACGGCCAGTAGGCGCCCTCCGAGCTCACCACCTGCCGCACGACGTGCGGCTGCACCATGTCGCCGCCATTGGCGATGGCGCTCACCGCCGCCAGGAGCTGGATCGGCGTCACCGAGACGCCCTGGCCGAACGCATTCGTTCCCAGGTCCGATTCGGTCCACTCGGGATGAGTGGGCGTCCGAAGCTGCCCGGGCACCTCCCCGGCCAGATCCACGCCCGTCAGACGACCGACTCCGAATCTCGCCAGGTAGTCATAGAGCGTTTCGGCGCCGAGGCGCTGGGAGGCGACAAAGGCCAGGCAGACGTTCAAAGAATGCTCCAGGCACCCCACCATGGTCTGGGGCCCCCAGGCCTCGCCGTCCCAGTTGCGGATCGTGTGTCCTCCGACCTCGATCTCACCGGTGTCGACAAATACGTCGTCGGGCAACACGACCCCGGCGTCGAGGGCCGCGGCCATAACGAGCACTTTGAAGGTGGAGCCCGGCTCATACTGCCCGCCGACCGCCGGGTTGATCACCGGTTCCTCTTCACTCTGGTCCCCGAGCCACGGCCCGTAGGCGTTGGGGTCGAGCGTGGGCCAGGCAGCCAGGGCGAGGATCTCGCCGTTCGATGGATCCATGACGATGATCTGGCCTCCGGCGGCCTCGCTCCACTCGATCGTCCGCTGAAGAACGCCCTCGACCATTTGCTGGATGTCGGCGTCGATCGTCAGGACGAGGTTCACGCCGGCGGGCGGCTCCTGGTTGAGGCCGGCCTCAGGCGGGATGATCGACCGTTGGACCGTCACCGCTCGCCCCGTGAGCCAGTCGTCGTAGAAGCCCTCGACCCCGAAGTAGCCCCGGCCCTCCTGGTTGACGAACCCCAGCACGTGCCCTGCCAGGCTCCCGGCGGGATAGACGCGCTGCGAGAGAGGAACGAGCGCCAAGCCGGCCAGGTCGGGCGCCTCGGGATCGGCAAGAAACGCGGAGATCACCCCCGCCGCCGTTGGATCCACCGTGATGGGCCAGCGGCCGCCTTCCTCATCCGGCCGGGTGAGGCGGATGCGGAGAGCACCGACGAACTTGTCGCGGGCGGTCAGCTGCGCCACAACGTCGTCGGCCGGGACGCCGAGCAGCGCCGAGACCACCCCGGCGACAATTTCCTCGTTGCCATCGAGCTGGCGGAGCTCCACCTCAAGGTAGTAGCGGGTGGCGTTTCCGGCCAAGAGCACGCCGTCGCGGTCGAAGATCAGGCCGCGCGCCGGCCGGACCTCCTCGGTCAGCCCGCGGCCGCCGCGGTCGAGCGCGGCGAATACGGGCGCGTAGGGCCCGAACTGAACCCGGATGAGCTGGATAAGCAGGCCGAGGGAGACGAGACTGAAGACTCCCATCACCAGCTGGACTCGGCGGCGGGCCTGCGGCTCGGGCGTCATCGCGCTCCGCCGATGACCCTGGCCAGCCACTCACCGAGAGTCTCGGTAAAGGCCGGCGAGAGGCCGCTGCGGTGGCCCTCCTGTGAGAAGGGTGGCTGCGGCGCCATGAACTCGGGATCGGGCTGCAGGCCGGGGACGGCGAAGTAGTCGATCTCCCCCGGGCTGGCCGGCCGGAAACCCATGGAGACCGCTCGCTCGAGCAGCCTGTCGGGAGATGTGATCTGAGCGAAGTAGGTCATCAGTTCCGAGTTCTCTCGTTCGAGTTCGTCGCGCTGCGCCTCAAGCGTCAGCAGCGCCCGTCCGGCATTGGCGACCTTCGCATTCACGGCCAGGTAGAGCCCTGCGGCGATGATCAGCGCCACCACGAGCAACGCCGTGGTCCCCGTCATGCGGACCTGGAGCCGCCACGGGGCCTGGCGATAAGCTTGCTTCCTGCGTCGCTGTGCTTCCACCTGGTCGGTCTCTCCCGATCCGCTCTCTCGATGCAAACTTCATGCCGCCCCGAGCCGTTCCGCCACCCGAAGCTTCGCGCTCCTCGCCCGCGGGTTTGCCCTCACCTCGGCCTCCTCGGGCACCACGGGCTTTCGCGTGATGGCTCGGAGTGTGGCCACATGCCCACATGTACAGACCGGTTGGGCGGGAGGGCAGATGCAATCGCGGCTCTCGCGGCGGACGAACTCCTTGACAATCCGGTCTTCCAGCGAGTGGAAGGCGATCACAACCAGGCGACCGCCGGGGGCCAGGAGCGAAAGCGCCGCCTCAAGCCCCGCACCAAGCGCCTCCAGCTCTCCGTTCACCGCGATCCGGAGCGCCTGAAAGACGCGCGTCGCTGGGTGGATCCCGGCGCGGCGACCCCGCGTTGAGCCCGCCACGATCTCGGCCAGCTCGGTCGTCGTATGCAGAGGTCGAGCGCTCACAATCCGTCGCGCCACCAGGCGGGCCCGGGTCTCCTCACCGAAGCGCCATATCAGGTCGGCGAGATCCGCCTCATTGAGCCCGTTCACCAGGTCGGCGGCGGTCGTCGCCTGGCCGGCGTCGAAGCGCATGTCGAGCGGCCCCTCCAGCCTGAAAGCGAAGCCTCGGGCGGGATCGTCCACCTGCATCGACGAGAGTCCCAGGTCGAGCAGCACCCCGCTCACCGTCGTCCAGTGAAGGGCGGCGGCGGCGAGGTGCATCTCGGCGAAGGACCGGTGGACGAGGTGAACGCGTTCCGAGAAGCGCGCCAGCCTCTGCCGCGCCCGCGGCAAAGCAGCAGGATCGCGATCGAGGCCCAGGAGCTCCCCATCCGGCGCGCTGGCCTCGAGGATTCCAGCAGCGTGTCCGCCGGCTCCAACGGTTCCGTCAATATGACGGCTCCCCGCTTGTGGTGCGAGAGCAGAGAGCACTTGCTGGTAAAGTACCGGGGTGTGGGATCCGGCAGCGGCGGCGTCGAGGGACGCGCCCATGCCTCACCCCGAAGAGAGGTCGAAGTCAGCAAAGCGCCGGGCGTTCTTCTCGGGGTCCGTTACCGAGGCCGCCTCTTGCTTCCAGATCTCGGTGTTCCAGATTTCGAAGTACTGCCCCGCGCCGACGATCGTGCTTTCGGCGTCGAGCTGGGCATACTCACGCAGGAAGGATTGGATTAGAATCCGGCCGGCAGTATCGAGCTCCACCTCATGCGCGCTGCCGAAGATCACCCGGAAGACGGCGCGCACCTCGGGGTTGGTGGCTGTCAGGCGCGCGGCCCGCTCGACGACCCTTTGGAAGGTCTCCGAGGTGTAGACGAGGAGGTTGCGATCAAAGCCCTGGGTCACGTAGGCGCCGCCGGAGATGGCGGCGCGGAACCGGACCGGTATGGTCAGCCTGCCTTTGGCGTCGATGGTGTGTGCGAACCGGCCCAGGAACATGCGTTCTACACTCGCCCATCAGCACAGACGCCGGGGAAATCCCGGCGTCCCACATCTCCCCACTCCCACCCACAAGTGCCAACAGTATAGACACATTTCCCCACCGGCGCAAGACGGCTATGCGATGTCCGGCCAGTACGCATCTCCTACCGCACATCTGGTCCGCTGCCGTCCTCCCCACCCCACGGTTTCGGACCATACCAGCCATGTCTGCTCGCGCATGACGAGCGGCGGCGCGTCTGCTAGGATCCTTAAAACTTCCGCGTGACAAATCGGGGTTTGGGGGGTCGAATCGCTGCTGCCCGGCGGCCCCGCTCGAACAAGGATCATCGTCCTTTCTGACATCGCCTGGGGCCGGTGTCGCGGCTTCCACCAAGCGTAGTTGCCACTTGGGGCGTGATCCCCGCTGCCCTTCTTTTTCTTTTTCACACCGCCAGGGGTCGGTGTCGCTGCTTCCAACGGGCGTAGTTGAAGGCCCGTTCCGTCGCCGGCTCACGCTCCACCCTCGCGCCCATCGCCATCCCTCCTGGTTCGCGCATCCGCGCGCCCACGCCAGGTGCACGCACTCGCGCCGATCGAGCGATGGCATGGATATCGTCTCCCGCTTACCTTATCCTGAGCGCCGTCGGCTGAACGAAGGATCCCCAGATGTATTGAGAGCTCCGAAGGATCTCACATCCGCGTCACGCGAGATCCTTCGGGCCTCCGTATGAGTGAATGACGCGAAAGATGCGGACGACGGCCCTCAGGATGACGTTAACAATGAAGGCGCCCCAGAGCGGTGTCCCTCGACACGCCTCGCCGTGCCTCCATTCGTTGAGCCGCCAATGTGAGGCGTTGAGATTCGGGTGAGGCGCGAGGTGGACAACGGCCGATCTGCACGTCCACTTCCCTCGCGGATCGTTGACTAGGACAGGCCCGGTGGTCCACACGGCGACAGGAGACACTGCCCCTTATCGTCATCCTGAGGGCCGGCCAATGCCGCCTAGATGCGCATCACATCTGCGGAGGCCCTTCAGGGACCTGCGATGCGGATATGGTCCTCAGGATCACATGAGGGAAGTTGCCGCGCTACTCCCGCTCCTCCTGTATGTCATCCTGAAGCCCGTCGGTCCATTGGCGCAGGTTCAGCCGCCTGGTCGGAGGGCTGACACTGGCACCGCACTGGCGGGCAGCGCCAATGCAGGTGAGGATCTCGTTTGATGGGGGGATCTCGATGCCCAAGAACGAGATCCTTCGGGCTTCCTTTTTCGCCTTGGCCCGCTTCGATCAGTCTACGGCCCTCAGGATGATATGAGGGGCGATGGCTGCGGCCGGCCTGTAAGCCGCGTTCCCGTAGGTGGCGTCGGGCACCCTTGCGCGTTGATCCTCCTGCACCCTCCGACGCGAAGCCCCGGAGGGGATCCTCCGGGGCGATGGCTGCGGCCGGCCTGTAAGCCGCGTTCCCGTAGGTGGCGTCGGGCACCCTTGCGCGTTGATCCTCCTGCCCCCTCCGACGCGAAACCCCGGAGGAAATCCTCCGGGGCGATGGCTGCGGCCGGCCTGTAAGCCGCGTTCCCGTAGG
>Ga0209342_10003951_pt1 | contig 15490 bp, 16 predicted proteins | sample RifCSP16_2_FD_184023 | JGI IMG/M metagenome (GOLD analysis project Ga0209342, IMG submission 184023) | Soil microbial communities from Rifle, Colorado - Rifle CSP2_sed 16_2 (SPAdes) (version 2) | ecosystem: Environmental > Terrestrial > Deep subsurface > Rock core/Sediment | place: Rifle... | reverse complement strand
CCGCGCTGTTCCTCATCATGCGCTCGATCGGCGCGCTGAAGCCGCTGGTCTGGGCCACCAAGCCGCGCGAGACGCGGCCGGCTCCCCAGGTGATTATTCAGGCCGATCCGAATTTACGCGACATCAATCGCAAAATGGACACGGTAATCGTCAACACAACGCCGCCCGCGCCCGACACGGACGACGCTTCGCAAGAAGCAACGAGCCCCGTGGTTCTCGCCCTGGTGATCGGCGGCGCGGTGGTGATCGGATTTGTCGTTTACTTTGGCACGCAAGGAAGGGATTAGGGATTGGTGATTAGGGATTGGCGACGTAGTAAACGCCAATCCCCGCTCTTGCCGACTTCCCCAATCCCTAATCCCCAATCCCTTTTTGGAGTTCAACCATGCACAATCTTTCCCCCACCATGCAATACGTCCTGTTCGGCCTGGCCGCGCTCTTGGCGACCGTCGTGGTCCTTTGGCTCTACAACCGGCGCGAGCGGCGGCGCAAGCACGCGCTCGACCTGGCCCGGCTGATGAATCAATGGGGCTTGGGCTGGTTCGCCGAGGCCTACGAGTGCTACGCGGTGGGCGACTACAGCGGGCTCGCCTGGAAGGTGAAGGAAATTATCTCGGCCGTGCGGTCCGACGAAGCGATGGTCGGCAAGCTCTGGGAAGTCGCCACGAAAGTGACCGCCTACGTCGCCGCCAACGACCCGACGAAGGCCGACGAGTTGCGCAAAATCCTTGAAGTGAGAAGTGCGAAGCCGTAGGGTGGGCACCGCCCACCAACGGTCACGTTTCGGTGGGCGGTGCCCACCCTACGTGTGAAGTGTGAAGTGTGAAAGAGGGCGTGAAATGGAGCGATGACGATGAATTCCGTTTTTTTTCTTCTCACTTCTTCCTTCACACTTCACCCTTTTATCACACTTCCTACTTCCCACTTCACCCTTCAAGAGTGGGGCATTGTCGTCGGCGTGGTGGTTTCGTTCATGCTGGCGGTGGGCCCGTGGATGTTCATGGTCCACGCCAAGCTGGCCGTGCTGGCCAGCCAAGTGGCCGCGCTATGCCAAAAGGTGGACCACGCGGCGGAGACCGAAGAGCGGCTCTGGCTCGACCACGCGCGGCACGCCACGCGGCTCGAGGCCCACGACGTGCAGATCGGGCAAATCGACCTGCGGCTGCGTGAGTTGTGCGAGTAAAAATGGGATTGGGGATTAGGGATTAGTGTTCGACATCACACCATTTCCTCAATGCTTCGTCTCTAATCCCCAATCCCCAATCCCTTTCTTCCCATGCACATCCGCGATCGCATCAAAGAGCTTCGTCGAGTCCGTGCCGCCGATCTGCGGCCGAATTCGCGTAACTGGCGGACCCATCCGGCGCGGCAGCGCGACGCACTGCGGGGCGTGTTGGCCGAGATCGGCTACGCCGACGCGCTGGTGGCGCGCGAGCTGCCCGACGGGTCGCTCGAACTGATTGACGGGCATCTCCGCGCGGAGACCACGCCGGAGGCCGAGGTGCCCGTGTTGGTCGTGGACCTGGACGACGAGGAGGCGGCCAAGTTGCTCGCCGTGCTCGATCCGCTGGCCGCGCTGGCCGAGACGAACCACGACGCGCTGGCTGATTTGGTCGCGCAAGTCGAGACGGAGAACGAGGCGGTGCGATGGTTGCTCGACGATCTGGCCGGCCGGCGGGGCGAGGCCGACCTGCCCGACGCTTCGCCGCCGGAGGTGGCCATTCCCGAGGCGTTCCAGGTGGTCGTCGAGTGCGAGGACGAAGACCAGCAGCGGACGCTCTTCGAGCGGCTCGACGCGGAAGGATATCGGTGCCGGTTGTTGACGTTGTGAGAAAAGAGGAATTAGGGATTGGGGATTAAGGATTAGTGCCTGACATCAAACCATTTCCTCAAATCCTCGACGCTAATCCCCAATCCCTAATCCCCAATCCCTTTCTCCCCATGCCCCCCATCACTGTTGAAGTAAGCTGTCCCGTGTTCGACTCGTTCCGCGTTCAGCAGGTCGCGGGTCTGTTCGACGTGCCGCTGGCCGAGCGCGCGGTCGAGCGGTTTTCCGTCGACGTGCCCGAGCTGGGCGAGGCGTGGAAAGTCGGCCTGATCGTGGGCCCGTCGGGCAGCGGCAAATCGACCCTCGCCCGGCGACTGTTCGGCGATCGGCTGTATCAGCGCGACCCCTGGCCGGAGGACCGCGCGGTGGTCGATTGCCTGGGCGAGCTGCCGATCAAGCAAATCACGGGCCTGTTGACGGCCGTGGGCTTCAGTTCGCCGCCGAGTTGGGTGAAGCCGTATCACGTGCTGTCGGGCGGGGAGCAGTTTCGATGCGACTTGGCCCGCGCGTTGGCTCGGACAGTCGAGAGTCCAGAGTCAAGAGTCCAGAGCCACGAGTCGTCACCTTTGCTCTCGTCTCTCGACTCTAGACTCTTGACTGTAGTATTCGACGAATTCACCAGCGTCGTCGACCGCACCGTCGCGCGGATCGGCTCGGCGGCGATCGCCAAGGCGATTCGCTCGGGCCGAATTCCCTGCCGGTTGGTCGCCGTGACGTGTCATTACGACGTGGCCGAGTGGCTCGAGGCGGATTGGGTGTTGGACATGGCCGGCGGAACGTTTTCACGGAGGTGTCTTCGGCGGCCCGCGATCCGGTTGGAAGTCGTTCGCTGCCGACGAGAGGCTTGGCGGCTGTTTGCGCGTCATCACTATTTGAGCGGGTCGTTGAGCCCAACGGCCCGATGTTATCTGGCCCTTTGGGAAGACACGCCGGTGGCATTTTGCGCGACGTTGAGCCTGATCGGCCGACGCGGCCGGCGGCGGATCAGCCGCCTGGTGACGTTGCCCGACTTCCAGGGCATCGGGATCGGCGCGCGGATGGCCGAGACGGTGGCCGAAATCCATCGGGCCGAAGGCCACCGGGTGAACGTGACGGCCAGCCACCCGGCCTTGATCGCCCATTGCCGCCATTCGCCGCGGTGGCGGGCCGTGGCCGTGCGTAAGACGGGCTCGCGGCGGGTCGAGGGATTCGTCAAGAATTATCGTGGCTCGGCCGGGCGCGCGGTGGTGTCGTTTGAATACGTGGGGTGAGGCAGAAGGGATTTGGGGATTTCAGTAGTTACAAGTTTGGGACAATCCGTAGGCCGGGTCGCGACCCGGCAAGATTTTTGCTCGGGATTATCTGTCGCCGGGTCACGACCCGGCCTACGGTAATTCGGCGAATTTGGAACTACTGGATTTGGGATTTTGGGGACGACTCGATGTTGCGAGATCATAAATCCTCCAATCCCGACAGGTTCCCCGGAGATGAAAGTACTTGAAAAAACCTGGCCGAAAACCGGTTCTCAACGCGACGAAGCGACGCGAGATCATTGCCATTCTGTCGGTCGGATGCAGCCGGCGGACGGCGGCGCGCTACGTCGGGTGCGCGACGTCGACGATCCAGAACACGGCGCTGCGCAACGCGACGTTCGCCCGCGAACTCCGCCGGGCCGGCGAGGCCGCGGAGATCAACTGCTTGCGCAACATCCAGAACGCGGCGAAGAAAGAGCAATACTGGCGGGCCGCGGCCTGGGCGCTCGAACGGTGCCGGCCCGAGCAATACGCGGCGCGCCGGGCCGATTGCGTCACGATGGACCAGGTCCGCGACCTGCTCGCCGCGCTGGCCGGAATCGTCCACGAGGAAGTGCGAAACGTGAGAGTCCGCAAGGTGATTCTCAAACGGCTGGCAACCCTGTTGCAGGGCTTGTGCCTGTTTCAAACTCCCAAGCGCGCCTCGCGCCCGCGGGCTCGTGGCGAGGAAAACCAGACCAATGGCTAAGCAATCAAGGTGGTCTCCATTTGAGAGCGACATGAGAACTGATCCCGTGTGCCACTGCTTGCGGAAATCCCAAGAAGGTTTGAACTTGCGCGAAGGCACTGCTTGCCGGAAGATTTTGCGGCGTCGGAAGACCGCAAGCAGTGTGACGTGGCGACGGCTTGGAATGTTTTGTCAGGCAAGCAGTGGCACACCGTGAAGAGATTCACCCATGAAACCGATGCTCCGAAAAAAGCCGATTCGTGACCTGGGATCAAGCCTGCTGGAAGAACTGCTGGCTTTTTTCTATTGGGAATTCGCGCGCCGCCACGGGGACGAACGCCGGCGGATGGCGGCCGTTGATGGGAGCGATCTGTTGGCTTGGTCGGCGGAACGCCTGCCGGCCCATTTCACGTTGCCGCCGTCGATGATGCACCGTTGGATGGCCAAGCAGCTCCAGCGACTCTCGCGTCGCCGTGGGCAAAAACTCAACGTGCTCGGCCCGCGCGGAGCGGCCAAATCGACGCTCGGCACGCTGGCCTACCCGTTGCGCGTCGCGCTGGAAGGCATGGAAAAGTACATCTGGATCGTCTCCGACACGCGCGATCAGGCGCGGACCCACCTGAAGAATCTTAAGGCCGAGTTTGTCGACAATCACGCGCTGGCCCGCGACTACCCTGACGCCGTCGGCCGCGGACCCGTCTGGCGGGCCGGAGCGATCGTCATGCGCAACGGCGCGGCGATCGAGGCTTACGGCACGGGCCAGCGGCTTCGCGGGCGGCGACATCGGGCCCATCGGCCGACGTTGATCGTATGCGACGACCTGCAAAACGACTCTCATATCCAATCGGCCCGGGCCCGCGACCGGTCGCGTCGCTGGTTCCACGAGGTGCTCCTGAAGGCCGGCACACCGGACACGAACGTGGTGAACCTGGCCACGGCCTTGCACCGCGAGGCGCTGGCCGTCGAACTGTGCCGCACGCCGGGCTGGACGTCGCGGACGTTTCGGTCAATTACAACGTGGCCGACGGACATGGCTCTCTGGCAGCAGTGGGAGGCCGTCTACGCCGATCTCGAACGTCACGACCGGACGGTCGCCGCGCGGCGATTTTACGACGCCCGCCGCGAGCGGATGGACGCCGGCGCCCGGGTGCTCTGGCCCGAGCGTGAAGACCTCTACACGCTCATGTGCATGAGGGTCGAAAGCGGCCGGACGGCGTTCGAGCGGGAAAAACAGAACTCGCCGATCGATCCCGAGCAGTGCGAATGGCCCGAGTCGTATTTCGACGAGCGCATCTGGTTCGACGAGTGGCCCGAGGGTTTGCGGGTCAAGACGCTGGCGGTCGATCCGAGCAAGGGGGCCGACGCGCGGCGGGGCGACTACTCGGCCATTGTCACGTTGGGCGTCGATCGGCGGGGCGTGCTTTACGTCGAGGCCGACATGGCCCGTCGGCCCGCGGCCCAGATCGTGGCCGACGGCGTGGCCCTGTACCGGCGATTCCGGCCCGATGCGTTTGGGGTCGAGGCCAACCAGTTCCAGGAGTTGCTCGGCGGGCAGTTCGAGGCGGAATTCGCTCGCCAGGGCGTGCTCGGCGCGAGGCCGTGGCTTGTGGATAACCACGTGAACAAACTGGTGCGGATCCGACGGCTGGGGCCGTACCTGGCGTCGGGCCGCATGCGGTTCAAAAGCGATTCGCCTTCGACGCGATTGCTGGTCGATCAGCTCCGCGACTTCCCGGCCGGCGACCACGACGACGGCCCCGACGCCGCCGAAATGGCCGTCCGTCTGGCCGTCGAACTGATGGACGCGCCGACAGTGGACGACGGCCTCGGCAACCGGCTGGCCGTTGGATGACTAACGTAACCCATCAGAAAGGAACCCGATCATGTCTACTTGTGATGATCGTTCGTCGGCCGAGCGGTTGGCCGAGGCGTTTGACGATCTTTGGAGCCGCCTGGTCGATCCGGTCGACGCGATCGACGACGACGGGGCCGCCTGGCTGCGGCTGGGCGGCGGCTCCTCGGGCGGCGCGTCCGGCGAGACGCCGTTCGCCACCGAAACCGAGCTGGCCGCCCTGCGCGCCGAGTGCCGCATGTTGGCCGCCACCAATGAATTCGCCATCAACGGTCACGAAAACCGCATCAGCTACGTCGTCGGCACGGGCCACACGTATCGGGCCGTCGCGCGGAACGAAAAAGAAGTCGATGATGTCCTGGTCCATGAAGTCCAAGCGGTGCTCGACGAATTCGTGCGGGTCAACCACTGGCATTCGCGCCAGCAGGAAATCGTCCGCCGCCGGGACCGCGACGGCGAGGCGTTCCTGCGGCTGTTCGCGGGCGACGACGGCATTGCCCGAGTGCGGTTTGTCGAGCCGGCCCAGGTCCGCGTGCCCGTGGCCGAGGCCCACGACCCAGCGGCCAGCTTCGGCATTCGCACCGCGCCGGAGGACGTCGAAACTGTGCTGGCCTATTGCATCGACGGCCGATGGATCGACGCGGCCGACGTGCAGCACCGCAAGGCCAACGTTGATCGGAACATGAAACGCGGGCTGCCGCTGTTCTTCCCGGTGCGCAAGAACCTTCGCCGGGCCGAAAAGCTGCTGCGCAACATGAGCGTGCTGGCCGAGATTCAATCGGCCATCGCGCTGATCCGCAAGCACACGGCCGGCACGCGCGCGAGCGTCCAACGATTCGTCGACGCGGCGGCCGACGCGACCACGACGAGCGCGGCCTCGGGCCGGACGACCCATTTTCGCCGCTACGCGCCGGGCACGATTCTCGACGCCTTCGCGGGCACGGAATACGAATTCCCCACGATCGGCCTCGACGTGAGCCGCTACGTGGCCGTGCTGGGGGCCGAGCTCCGCGCAATCGCCGCCCGGCTGGTCATGCCCGAGTTCATGTTGACCAGCGACGCAAGCAACGCGAATTACGCCTCGACGATGATCGCCGAGGGCCCGGCCGTTCGGATGTTCCAGCGATTGCAGCAGGAGATGGTCGAAGACGACGTCGAGTTGCTTGATCGCGTCATCGCCGGCGCGGTCCGCGCGGGCCGGCTGCCCCACGAGGCCATCGACCGCGTGGCGATCCAGGGTTTCCCGCCGTCGCTGGCGGTCCGCGACCGGTTGAAGGAAACCGAAGCCGACGAGATTCTGCTGCGCTGCGGCGCCATGTCGCGCGAGACCATGGCACGCCGCCACGGACTCGACCCGGAGAAGGAATTCGCTCTTTCTCTAGCCCAGGCGTTTACGCCCGGGACGTAGGATGAAAGGTTATCCATTGCGAATTCTTTTTCCCTAGCCCAGGCGTTCACGCCCGGGACGTGAGATGAAAGGTTATCCATTGCGAATTCTTTTTCTCTAGCCCAGGCGTTTACGCCTGGGACACGAGACGAATAATTGCCGTTTTTTCCTATCGCCGCCTTCAGGCGGCAGGAAGGCTCCGGCGGTTCAAGCGGCCCCGTCAACGGGGCATGTAGGAAAAGAAAACGATCATTATGGATTCCTCTCCCAGGCGTGAACGCCTGGGCTAGAGAAAGGTTCCCGGAAAAAAGCGTAAGAAGACATTCCCAGAGGCATCCCCAAAACAGTTGGTTCGGCCTATCACTCCCGTCGGCCCAATGAGGGGATAACCGGTTATGCGGGCTATAACGCGAACGGTCCGCGGTCAAAACCCATTTTTTGAACACTCGCCTAACTGTCGCGTCGCAACTTGTCGCACCGCTTGCAAAATGCTTGGGACAAACGGAGACGCGAACTACAATGAATTGCGGGGGGATCCGAAGGCTGTCACCGGCGCGACGGACCCCAAGACGTGGAGTTGATCACCATGGCCGCGCGACATCGAGTTCGACTGCGTCAGATCCTTTCCGAGGCGGAAGGCTATCTGGAACTGGGCATGCCCCAACACGCGCTGGACGTGTTCGAGCGGGTCGAAGAGCCCTCCCATTTCACCAGCCACGCCTTCTTCATCCAGGGCGAGGCGTTGAAACAGCTCGGCCGCCACCAGGACGCGATCGCGCCGCTCGGCCGCGCCGCCGAGATCGCGCCGAGCAACATTCAGATCTGGCTCGCGCTGGGCTGGTGCTACAAGCGGCTGCGCCAATTCGACCTGGCCGTCGACGCGATGGAGCAGGCCGTCCTGGCCGAGCCCGACGAGGCCATCACCCACTACAACCTGGCCTGTTATCTGAGTCTCGCGGGCGAGAAGACCCGCGCGCTGGTCCACCTGACCGAGGCCCTGTTGCTGGATCCCGAGTACCGCGAGATGCTCGACGCCGAGCACGACTTCGACCCGATCCGATCCGACGCCCAATTCCAAGCCATCACGAGCATCATCGTGTAGGCGTCGTCCATTGGCAAGTGTCAGGCATCTACGTTTTCCTCACGCTCCGCGTGAGGTCCATTTGGAAGCCTGATTTGAAACCTCACGCGGAGCGTGAGGAATACGCGAGACCTACGGGTTTGCGGCGAATCAAGAAACAGCGAGGGCGGCCGGCGTTTTCGCGCCCGCCGCCCTCGTTTGTTGCGTCCGTCCTTATGGTTTCCCTTGCGCGACGCGCCGTGGCGGCGCGTCAGGCACTCGGGAATATCAATAATTATACGCCACGCCGGCGTAAGCCCCGTGCAACAGCAAGTCGCCGTTCGTCTTGATGTGGTCGATCTCGGGGATGTCGTTCACGTAGTGAATTAGTTGGTTGTCGGCCAGCCCGATCGACGTGGCCGCGATCAGCCGGTAGCCGACCTTGGCCGACCAGTTCTGGTTCACGTGCCAATAGAGGCCCAGATCGACCTCGGTCAACACGGAGAACACGTTGTCGGTCGCGTGGACCGGGTAGTAGCCGACGATCTCGCCCAGCTCGCCCAGCGAGACGGCGTTCACGCCGTCGCCCCGATAGAGCGAAAACTGGTTCTCGATGTAGTTGTTGTAAATGCCGATTTTCGGCGCCAGATACATCTGCAAGCCGTGCCAGCAGTTGCTCCGGGCGTCGAAGCCGATCTGGAAGCCGAGCAGGTTGTTCTTGATCCGGTCGTTGAGATAGGCCTCGTGGTCCGGGTCTTCGCCCCATTCGAAGCCGGGCTGAATCGAGCCGAACCGCAACCCCTCGTCGAATCGGAAGAAACGCACGCCCACGCACCACTGCACGTTCCACGACGGGATGTAGTTGCACGCCATTCCGCCCCGCAACAGGTTCAATTCAATGTTGTGGAACTCGTTGCGCCGCGACAGCCGGTGTTCGCCGGCGTCGTCGAAGTAGTCGGAGCCCGAGCCGACGCCGTCGAACTGCGTGTAGTCGAAGTCCAACGGCGAGCTGACGTGCTGGCTGCCCGTCGTGCTCTCCGTGAAAATTTCGCCGTCGACCGGTTTCATGGTCCAGTACACGGCCTCGATTCCCCAGGTGGCGCAGTCGCACCCGCAGAAACGCCGCCCGAAACGCACCTCGCCGCCGTAGCCCCAGTCCATCGGGATGTCATTCGTGTTGGTCAACTGCCAAGGGAGATGGTCCGAGTTGTACGTGGTCCAAACCCGGTTGCCCTTGTCGCGGCCCAAGGTAAGGAAGCCGGCGCTGGCGAACCAGGGGCACTCACAGACGGGCTCACAGACCGGCCCGCACGATTCGACGGGTCCGCACGAGCCAACTTCGCCGCACGGCGGCGCGCACGCGGCGGGACCGTAGCTCTCCGACTCGGCGACGATCGAGTCGACCATGTTCGTTCTTCCGTCGGCCGCGGGGCCGGGTTCCGATTGAAGTGCGTAGCCCGCGGGCTGCACCTGACTCGGTTGTGGTACCGGCACGGACGCGGCGCCATAGGCCGGAGAAGGGGACGAAATCATGGGGCCGCTCGGAGCGACGGCGGCGGGTTGCGGCGTCCAAGGGCTCGTTTGGGTCGGAGGCAGCCGCAGGACTTCCGGCGTCCCGTAGAGCGTGTTTTGGGCCCAAGCCGCCCCGGCACAAACAGAGATCAACAGCAAAACGATCAGAAGCCGAATAGTCTTCATCGCGCAGACTCCTTTCCGTATATCTGCCCAGTGGATTTCCTGGTTTCCTTTTATTAACCATCGACCCGGAATCTGGGCAAGCTGTTGGTGAAACCAGGGCGACCGGCGAGTTTTGACGGACCGTGCTCGACGCAATCGGTTCCGTCGGTGTTACCCTGCGAAGACGGCGCAAACCCGGAATAAGAGCAATCGCAAAAGACGGCAAGTTTTCACCGGAAAACGTGTCTCATCGGGCCTTGTGGTCGGCGCATTCGGCAAGGTTTTTGCATTTTGCCGAGAATCGCACTACGGTCCCTTTCTCCAGGAGTGGTTTTTGTCCATGATATTGTTGAGGACTCACAGGCCCATCACAGCGAATCCTTGTTTCCTGGAAAAACATCGTCATGCCCACGCCGCCACGACTCGATTTCCGACGAGCCCCGGTCACTATGATTTTTCTGGCCGTGATGATCGCGTTAGAGATCGTCTTTAACTTGCGTCCCGAAGCCCGCAACGACTACTACGACCGATGGCTTGGAATCTGGTGGCCGCTCTGGGCGGGCGAACTCTGGCGTCCTTTCACGAGTTCGCTCATGCACATCAACCTGATCCACCTGGCGTTTAACGGTTTCTGGCTGGCCGTGTTTGGGCCCGTCCTTGAAGAACGTTTTGGATCTTGGCGAACGTTTGGTCTGATCGTGCTTCTAGCCTATGTGTCGGGATTGCCGGGCTATATTGCTGACGGCTATCTGGGCGAGAAACCGCATGGATCGGTGGGGTTCTCGGGCGTCGGCTATGGGCTGTTCGGCTTGATCCTGAGCGGCCGTCGCTACGTTCCCAAGTGGTGGGCCGTCTGCGATCAACAAACGGTTAACCTTTTCATCGGATGGTTTTTCTTCTGCGTCTTCTTGACGCTGGCCGACGCCATGCCGGTCGACAACGTGGCTCATGGGGCTGGATTTGTTTTTGGAGTCTTGTATGGACAAGCTATTTTCGACCGAATCCATCGCGCGCAGTGGGTTTCGCTGGCCACGGTTCTGACGCTGGCGGTGCTGGCGACGATGGTGGCTTGCCCGGGCCACGTGCATTATGAATATGTCCGGCGGATCGGGCGAACTTTCTTTTAACTAGAGCGCGTTTCGTGGTTCGCGGGGATTCCGCGGTTTTTCTTCATCTCGTCGCGGATTGCATTATTTCAGCTTGTTTTTAATTTCGGTCAGCGTCTCATTGATCCGGAAAAAGAGAATCACCGCCTCGCACGCCAGACGCACGGCCATCGGCCCGAAGACGACCCAGGCCGCGCCGCGGGCAACCTCCAACTGGTCCCACGTCTCTCCGTGCCGTGCCAAGACAATCTGATACGCGCCCCACGCGATGCAGCCGATCACGCCGAGCCAAAAAATCACCTGAACCAGCACGGGCGTGAGCATCGTGCGAAACGCCCAAAAATCGTCCAACGTCGGCTCCGCGTCGCGGTCCGTCCGCACCTCGTCCTGAGCCCGCTCACCCATGACTCGTTCCCCCCGATCCTGAATTTTTCCCCGCCCCTCGCCCCCCGTCCCTCGTCCCCTATTCCGTCCCCAACATCCTCTGATACACCTTGGCCAACAGCGCCGGATTGTCGCTCGACACAAGATGGTCGATCTGGTCGCGAGGCACCTTGAGCTTTTCGAGCGCCCCGGCCGCCCGCTGCCAGATCCGTGCCCGGGCCTTCCCCTCGGCCAAGTACAAATCGCTCAACAGTTCGCCCAACCGCTGCACCATAATGGCGTCACGATTTTCATAGTAATTTTTAATAGCTTTCTGCTGATAATTCGAGTGCTTTGCCATGAGTCTCTCCGTCGACAATTTGGAAACTGTTTCAAAAGGGGGACAGGCACCTCGCCATACTTGGATTTGTGGGGCGGATGTTGAGGTGGCTCGGAGCCAGTCCCCCTTTTGAAACAGTTTCTTATCTTTGCGTCCTTCGCGTCTTGGCGGTGAAAAGATCGCACCGCCCATCGCCCCATTATAACCATCCTCCTCTGTGTTGCCACCAACCCGAACTCCTCCCCCTTTCCCACTTCCCACTTCACATTTTTTCCACCACCTCGATCCCCAACAGTTCCAACCCCTTGTGAATCACCCGCGCCGTCAGGTCGCACAACAACAGCCGGCTTTGGCGCAACGCCTGGGTCTCGGCCTTGAGCACGGGACACTGCTCGAAGAACGTCGAATAGCGTCCCGCCAGGTCGAACAGATAGCCGGTTAGTTGATTAGGACGATAATCGGCCGCCGCCAGTTCCAACGCCTCGCCGAATTGCAGGATAGCCAGCCCCAACGCGCGTTCCGCCGGCGTGGCCAGGACGATCTTCGCGCCGCTTTTGCGCAACGCTTCCACGTCCACGCCGCCCCGCGCGAAAATGCTCCGCACTCGGGCGTAGGCGTATTGCATGTACGTGGCCGTGTTGCCGTTCATCGCAAGCATCTTGTCGTAGCTGAACACGTAGTCGCTCGTGCGGTTCTGCGAAAGATCGGCGTACTTCAGCGCGGCGATGCCGACCCGTTCGGCGATCCGGCGTCGCTGGTCGTCCGACAGCTCCGCCCCGTCGGGCTTCGCGTTGTCGTTGGCCTCGACGATCTCGGCCGCGCGGCGCACGGCCTCGTCCAACAATCCTTCGAGCCCGACCGTGTCGCCGCTACGGGTTTTGAACGGCCGGCCGTCGCTGCCCAGCACGGTGCCGAAGCTGACGTGCCGCAACTCGACGTCCGTGTAGCCCAAAAGCCGCACGGTGGCGAAGAGTTGCTCAAAGTGCATGCTCTGCCGGTGATCGACCACGTAGAGGATCGCGTCGGGCCGAAAATGCTCCATGCGATATTCGACCGTCGCCAGATCGGTCGTCGCGTAGAGAAACGCGCCATCCTGTTTGCGGATCAGCATGGGCACGTCGTGGCCGGGCAGAAAAACGCACATCGCCCCGCCGCTTTCCCGGGCAATGCCGCGCCGGGTGAGTTCCTCGACCACGCGGCCGAGCCGATCCTGATAAAAACTCTCGCCCAGCGCGTGGTCGAACGCAACGCCGAGCCGGTCGTAGATCCGCTCGATCTCCGCAAGGCAGGCGGGCAAAAACTCGCGCCACAGCCGCCGATTCTCCGCATCGCCCGCGTGCAGTTTCGCGGTTTCCGCAAGCACGGCCTGGCCGACGTCGGCGTGCTCGACGGCCAACTTCGACAACACAGGATCGTTCTCGACCACCGCGAGCGACTCGGCCAGCGCGTCGATCTCGCCGCGCAAGTCCGTCAGGTCCGACTCGGCGCGGCGCAGCGTCTTTTGGACTTTCTTGTCGGGCGACGACCCCGCCGCCCGGCGCTCTGCTTCCAACGCGGCCATCTGCTGCGTGAGCCGTTCTTCGAGCTTCGGCAGTTTCGCCCGGCCCTCGTGATAGTCCATCAGCCGGCGGACCAGCCGATAGAGCCTCGCCAGTTCGGCCACCGGCGCGGCGCGATAGGCCGTCGCGTCGCAAAAGTGGCGATAGCCGTAAAGAATCATGCCGAACTGCGTGCCCCAGTCGCCGATGTGATTGTCGCTCACGACCCGATGACCGAGGAAGCGGAGAATATCGCACAGCGAGGCTCCGATCACCGTCGAACGAATGTGCCCGACGTGCATCGGCTTGGCCACGTTCGGCGCGGAGTAGTCGATCACGTAGGTCCGCGGCCGTTCGACTGGGAGCACGCCGAGCCGTTGGTCGCCCACCGCCGCGTGGAGCCGCTCGACGATCCAGGCGTCGCGGAGCCGCACGTTGACGAATCCCGGCCCGGCCACTTCGGCCGATTCGCACAGCGGGCCCAGCTCGAACGCGGCGATCACCGTTTCGGCCACGTCGCGCGGCGAGCGGCCGAGCCGTTTGCCCAGCGGCATGGCGAAATTGGCCTGGTAGTCGCCGAACTTCGGATCCTGGCTCTGGCGGATCAGCTCCAGACACTCGTCCGTCGCGTCGGTCAGTCCGGCCAGCGGAACGGCAAAACGCTTTTTCAGTTCGGCGAGGATACTCATCGGGTCGGACCCATCAAGGAGTGAGGATGTGCGTCGTCCGCATTTTCAACGCAAAGACGCCAAGACGCAAGGACGCAAGAGAAGAATTTGACGAAGCTTCGCGTATCCGCTTCATGCCTCTCGAATTCTTTGCGTCTTCGCGTCTTGGCGTTGAGAAACCGGGGCGGCTATTTCGCCTTCAGCGGGATCCGCGTGGCCTGGGCCCAGAGACTCTCGATGGAGTAATAATCCCGGGTCTCGGCGTCGAATAGATGGACCACGACGTCGCCGTAGTCGAGCAGAATCCAGCGGCTCTCGGTGTAACCCTCGATGCCCAACCGGCGGTCGCCCAGTTCGTCTTCCAGGGCGTGGTCGATTTCCTCGCTCATCGCGTGCAACTGCCGGCGACTGGCGCCGGTCGCCACGACGAAGTAATCAAAGATCGGCGTCACCTCGCGCATGTCGAGAATGACGACGTCCTGGCCGCGGTTGGCCTCGGCGACCCGAGCGGCCGTCATGGCCCGGTTGAACGCTTGATCGGAATGTTCCGCCACGACGGGCCGAGTCCCGGCTCTGCTTCTGGGCACGTGGATCCTCTTCAAAGGTGTCGGGGGGTTGATCCAGACGGGTTGCGCTGAGGGACGGACAAGCCATTCCCGAGACAGGTTCGCCTTCCCCTGTCCGCGGCCGGTCTCTATTTCTATTATAATTGAGATACCCCCGGGTCGCCAGTTGCCACGCGAGCGGGGGGCCTGTGGCAAATCGTCCCGGTTCCGTTCCCCTTGTTCGCAGTCCCGCCTTTAGGCGGCTAGAGAATCATGCGGTCGCCCATTTCCGCCTAAAGGCGGGACTACGAACGGCTCCCGCGTGACGTTCCCTTCCACTCATGACCAGAATCACCAGCCTCCAAAACCCGCGAGTGAAGGCCGCCGCCCGGTTGCGTGATGCCCGTCACCGGCGGATACAGGGCCGGTTTCTCATCGATGGGCTGCGGGAAATCGACCGGGCCGCGCGGGGCGGCGTCGAACTGATCGAGCTGTTCTATTGCCCGGCGCGATGCCCGGCGGGTCAAACCGCCGCTTTCGAAACCCTGCTCGAACAGGCCGGGTTCGAGCGGCTGGAACTCAGCCCGGCCGTGTTCGACCGCTTGGCCTTCGGCGACCGAGCCGAGGGTGTCGTGGCCACGGCCCGGACGCCGCAACGAAAGCTCGATGAAATCCGCCTGGGCGACCATCCGCTGGTTGCCGTGATCGAGGGAATCGAAAAGCCGGGCAACGTCGGGGCCGTCCTGCGCAGCGCCGACGCCGCGGGCGTCGATCTGGTCATTGTGGCCGCCGGGCGGACCGATCTGTACAACCCCAACACGCTCCGCGCGAGCCTCGGCACGATCTTCACCGTGCCGGTTTGCGAGGCCACGGTCGACGAGACGCTCGAATGGCTTCGGGCCCGGCGGCTGGCGATCCTGGCGGCCCGAGTCGAGGGTTCGACCGCTTACAGCGACGTGGACTATCGCCAGGGCGCGGCCCTGGTGCTGGGCAGCGAAGCCGAGGGACTTTCCGACCGATGGCGTGCCGACGATATCCAAGCGATACGCCTGCCCATGCTCGGGGCGGCCGACAGTCTGAACATCTCGGCCACGGCCGCCGTGCTTTTTTATGAAGCGTTGCGCCAACGGACCGAGCCGCATAAACGAACCGAGCCGCGACCGTAAG
>Ga0209342_10003949_pt1 | contig 15493 bp, 15 predicted proteins | sample RifCSP16_2_FD_184023 | JGI IMG/M metagenome (GOLD analysis project Ga0209342, IMG submission 184023) | Soil microbial communities from Rifle, Colorado - Rifle CSP2_sed 16_2 (SPAdes) (version 2) | ecosystem: Environmental > Terrestrial > Deep subsurface > Rock core/Sediment | place: Rifle... | reverse complement strand
CGGTGCGACGCGCCAAGGGCGAGGTCGGCCGGGCGAGCCCGGCGGCGGCGGCCGTCCTCGACGGCTTCACGCTTCTCGGCGACCCCGCCCTCAGGCTCCAAGTCCGACCGTGACGGACGTCCCCGGCGCTAGGACCGGGCCACGGGTCCCTGTCCTTCTCCATCCAGGGAGAGGACAGGGACCGACGCACACAGCGGTTCCCTCCCCCTCCGTGGGGAGGGATAGGGTGGGGGGTCGATGAATGGGCACCCCCTGACCGTGCCTGCGCTAGAATGCCCGCGGGTGGGATGAGGCCTTGACCAGACGGCGGGCGAGCCGCGAGGCCTACGAGAAGCCCCGGATCCGGAAGATCCGGCTGGTGGCGGACGAGCTCGCCGTCGCCGGGTGCAAGGCCACGCCGGTGGGGGGCAGCCGGGTCATCTGCCGCCGCGGGCGCGTCATCGTCAACCGGACGATCGGGAGCTAGGCCGGAGGTCGCCCGCGTGGCAGCGGCGGTCGTCGAGATCCCGCTCTCCCAGCTCCTCGAGGAGGCCCGCGCCTACGAGAAGCGTGTCCCCCTCGAAGGGACGCTCGAGACGACCTACCGCTGCAACCTCAACTGCGTCCACTGCTACGTCAACCAGCCCGCCGCCTCGGCGGGGGAGAGAGCGCGCGAGCTGCCCCTCGAGCGCCTCAAGCAGCTCATCGACGAGATCGCGGAGGAGGGATGCCTTGACCTCCTTCTCACCGGAGGCGAGGTCCTGCTGCGCCCCGACTTCGCGGAGCTCTATCTCCACGCGGTGCGTGCCGGCCTGCGGGTGACCGTCTTCACCAACGGGACGCTGGTGACGGAGCGGATCCTCGACCTCTTCGAGACGTACCACCCCGCCTGCGTCGAGATCACCCTCTATGGGATGACCGAGGAGACCTACGAGCGTGTGACGCGCGTCCCAGGCTCGTACCGGCGCTGCCTCGAAGGCGTCCGGCGCCTCCACGCGAGGGGCATCCCCCTCAAGCTCAAGACCATGGTCCTCACCTGGAACGTCCACGAGGTCGAGGCCATGCGCCGCTTCGCCGAAGAGCTGGGGGTCGACTTCCGCCACGACAGCCTGCTGAACCCCCGCGTCGACTGCGGGGCGAACCGCAACGGCGAGCTGCAGGTGCCGGCGGAGCTGGCGGTCGCCCTCGACCTCGCCGACCCCGCCGCGAGGGCAAGCCACGAGGAGCGCCACCGCACACTCGCCGCGGAGCCTCCGCCGGAGGCGGACGAGGTCTACACCTGCGGGGCGGGGCAGTTCGCCTTCACCGTCGACCCCTACGGGCGGCTGCAGCTGTGCCAGCTCTCGCGGCGCGCCTCCTTCGATCTCCGGCAGGAGACCTTCACCCGCGGGTGGCGCGAGTTCCTCCCCCTCGCCCGCTCGCGCAAGTGGAAGACGGACGCCGTGTGTCGCCGCTGCAGCCTCGCCCCCGTCTGCGGGAGCTGTCCGGGCGCGGCGGAGCTCGAGCACGGCGACCCCGAGGCGCTCGTCGCCCGCTTCTGCGAGATCACGCACCTTCGCGCCCACACGCTGCTCGGCGAGGCCTCCGGCCACCGCCGCGACGCGACGTGCTGTCGAGGGGTCGGGCACCTCGCCTCGCTCCCGGATGCCGAGCGTCACCTCGGGGGCTGCGGCTCCTGCGGCCACGCCCCGGCGGAGGCGCCGCTCCTCCAGATCGGCAGACGCCCTTCTCGCGCCGTCACGGCGTGACGCTCCGGCTGCGCATCGGCGGCTTCACCCTGGCCGTGCGCGCGCGCCGCCCGCTTCCCGCCTTCGCCCTCGACGCGCGCCGTCGCCGCTTCCGAGTCCGCTCCGGCGCCGACATCGACCTCGAGCTTGAAGAAGGACGGGTCCCTCTCGCCGTGGGCCAAGAGCGACTGTTCGACTCCGGCGGCCTCTGGCGCGCCTTCCGCCACCGCCGCGGTGTCCTCTACACGTTCCGGGCGCCGGCGGGGGGCCGCGTCCCGGCACGCGGCCTCCTCGTCGATCGCTCCCGGCGGCGGGGCCGTCTCTTCCTTGCCCCCGCCTTCGCGTGCGAGGCGGGCTTCGCGCTGTCCTATCCGCTCGAGGAGCTGCTCCTCCAGCACCATGCCGCCCACGCGCGGGCCTTCGTCGTCCACGCCTGCGGCGTCCTCACCTCGGGCCGGGTCGCGCTCTTCTGCGGGGAGTCGGGGACGGGAAAGACGACGACCGCGCGCCTCTGGCGCCGCCATCGGCCCTCGGCCCACGTCCTGAGCGACGATCGGCTCGTCGTCCGCACCGGCGAGGGCGCGCCCACGGCGTGGGGGACGCCCTGGCATGGCTCCGGCCGCTTCGCCTCGCCTCGCGGGGCGCGGCTCGGAGCGGTCTTCTTCCTCGAGCCCTCGACGCGCACCGAGCTCGTCTCCGTCCCGCGGGCGGAGGCGACGGCGCGGCTCCTCGCCCGGAGCTTTCCTCCCCCCTGGGAGGCCTCGGGGATGGCGCGCGTGCTGCGCTCGTGCGCCCGCGTCGCCGCTCGCGTGCCTTGCTTCCGCCTGCGCTTCCGGCCCGACGTCTCCGCGGTCGTGTCGGCGGAGGAGGCGGTGCGGAGGGGGCGGTGAGCCGGCCCTCGCCGGAGCGGCTCGCCACGCTCCTCGCCTACCACGCCGCGCTGCTCGCGGACGCGCGGCGCAACCGCGCCTTCCTCGCCGCGCTCCGGCGCTTCGCCCCCGGGCGCGCCGTGCTCGACCTCGGCGCCGGCAGCGGTGTCTGGGCGGTCGCGGCGGCGAGGCTCGGGGCCCGCCGCGTCGTGGCCGTGGAGCGCGAGCGGCTGCTCCTGCCCGTGATCCGCGCGCTCGCGGCGGAGGCAGGCGTCGCCGAGCGGGTCGAGGTGGTGGGAGCCGACGCGAGGCGCGTGCGGCTCCGGAGGGAGTTCGACGTCATCGTGAGCGAGACCGTGGGCGACGAGGGCTTCGAGGAGGGGATCGTGCCCCTCCTCGCCTTCGCGCGCCAGCGCTTCCTCCGCCCCGGGGGCCGCCTCATCCCGCGCTCGCTGACGCTGCGCGCCGCGCCCGTCGCCGTCCCGCGGCCGGGCCTGCGGCCGCGCTTCCTCCCCGACCGGTCCTTCCAGGAGCTGCTCGTCCACGCGCCCCGAGTCGCCTCTCGCCCCTGCCGTCTCCTTGCCCGGCCGGTGACGCTCGTCGAGGTGGACCTCGAGTCGACACGCTCCGCGATCCGTCTCCGCCGCTTGCGCGCGCGCTTCCGCCTCCGCGACCGGGCCCGGATTGGAGGCTTGCTCGTGTGGGCCGAGATGACGCTCGCTCCCGGGCAACGGCTCTCCACGCGAGAGGGGACCTCCTGGAACCCGACGCTGCTGCCCGTCGAGCCGCTCCCCCGCGGCCCGGGCACGGTCGGCTTCGAGCTGAACTGGCACCGACGCACCCGGCACTGGCGGGTCAGCTTCGTGCCGCCCGGAGGCGGGATCGCGGTCCGGGAACACTCGCCGCTCCTCGCCTGGGGGGCGCTCCGGCGCGCGTCGCGTCGTTGACAGTCCCCGAAGGCGCGGGCTAGTCTCGGCGGCAGGGTTTCCCTTGGCCAATGCCGTCGGGCGCGAGGAGAAGCGGGTCTTCGCGACCTTCCTCGCGAAAAACCGGCTCAAGCGCAGCGGGCAGCGCGAGGTCATCCTCGACGCCTTCCTTCGCGCGCGGCGACACCTCTCGGTCGAGGAGTTGCTCCGCCTCGTCCAGCGTCGGCGTCGGGACATCGGGCGCACTACCGTCTACCGCACGCTCAAGCTGCTGCAGGAGGCGGGCCTCGCGAGCGAGCTCGTTTACGGGGACGAGGCCCGCTTCGAGCCGCTGTGGAACCGGGCCCACCACGACCACTTCATCTGCCTCTCGTGCGGGGCGATCTTCGAGTTCTCGAGCCCGGATATCGAGAGGTTGCAGGACGAGATCGCGGGCGGCATCGGCTTCGCGATCGAGGGGCACCGGCACCACATCTTCGGGCGGTGCAAGCGTTGCGCGTCGAAGCCACCTCGAGCCGACGGTCGCTAGGCCCAACGCGCCGCCCGCGGCCGAGCGCGATCCTGCTCGCGACCCTCGTCGCCCTCGGTGGGTCGGCGGCTGCCGCGACCGTGCGGCGCGAGGTCCGTGTCGTGATGGGCACGACGGCCGAGGTCCGCGCTCGAGGCCTCCCGGACCCGGGCGGTCTCGACGCCGCCTTCGCTGCCCTCGACCGGGTGGACGCGCTCATGTCTCTGTGGAAGGAGAGCGAGCTTGCGGCCCTGAATGCGCGGGGCGTGCGGTCGGTGTCGGGGGAGACCTACGCCGTCCTGCGCCACGCGCTCGAGGTGGCGGAGGCCTCGGGCGGGGCGTTCGATCCGACGGTGGAGCCGCTCGTGCGCGCCGCGGGTGGATTCGACGCCGAGCCGATCCCGGGGGACGGGCGCCGACTCCTCGATCGCGTCGGGTATCGCCACGTGCACCTCGATCCAAAGACGCGCACGGTTCGACTCGACGCGGGCACTCGTCTCGTCCTCGATGGCATCGCGAAGGGCTTCGCCGCCGACCTCGCCCTCGCCGCCCTGGCGGGCGCCGGGGCGACGAGCGGACTCGTGGACCTCGGCGGGAGCAGCCTCGCCGTGTTCGGCGAGGCCCTCCACGTCGACGTGCGCGACCCCACGCGCGAGGGGCCGCCGTGGGCCTCGTTCCGTCTGGGGGAAGGCGCTATCGGGACCTCGGGGGATTCGGAGCGAGCGGGCCACATCGTCGACCCCCGTACCGGCGGGCCGGCCCGAGGCGTGCTGCAGGCGACGGTTGTGGCGGCGAGCGCGATGGAAGCGGATGCGCTCTCGACCGCGGTCTTCGTGCTCGGGGCCGAGGAGGGCCTCGCGCTGCTCGCCCGGCGCCAGGCCATGGGTCTCGTCCTCCGGTGGGAGGACGGGCGGCGCGTCATCCGCACGACCCCGGGCTTCGCCGCCGACCTCGCCCTCGTCGCCGCCCCCGGGGTCGAGGTCAAGGAGCAGGGGGCGCGATGAGGCTCGAGCGCATCGAGCTGCGCGAGATCCGCCTGCCCCTGCGCTTCGCCTTCGAGACCTCGTTCGGGAGGACGAGCGAGAAGCGCTTCGTTCTCGTCTCCGTCTCCGCGGACGGGATCCACGGCCACGCCGAGTGCGTGGCCGACGCGGACCCCTTCTACCTGCCGGAGACGAACGGGACGGTGCGCCACGTGCTGCGGGAGTTCCTGGCCCCGATGGCCTTCGCGCTCGAGCTCGGCCATCCGCGCGAGCTGCTCCCCGCCCTCTCGCGCGTGCGCGGACACGAGATGGCGAAGGCAGCGCTCGAGATGGCGGTGTGGGATCTCGTCGCGCGTCGAGAGGGCGTGCCCCTCTACCGTCTCCTCGGCGGCCGCGGGGGGCGGATCGCGGCCGGCGTCTCGATCGGGCTGCAGCAAGACGCCGCCGCCCTCGTGGAGCGGGTGGCGGCCGAGGTCGCCGCCGGCTACCAGAGGATCAAGATCAAGATCAAGCCCGGCCGGGACAGGGCCCTCGTGGAGGCGGTGCGTGAGAGCTTCCCCGAGCTTCCGCTGATGGTCGACGCCAACGGCGCCTACACACTCGGCGACGCCGAGCCGCTCGCCGCCCTCGACGGCTTTTCTCTCATGATGATCGAGCAGCCGCTCGAGTGGGACGACCTGGTGGACCACGCCACGCTCGCCCGACGGCTGCGCACGCCGATCTGCCTCGACGAGTCGATCCGCTCCGCGGGGGACGCGCGGCGGGCGCTCGAGCTAGGCTCCTGCCGCATCGTCAACGTCAAGGTCGGCCGCGTGGGCGGCTTCGCGGGCGCCCTCGCCGTCCACGACGCCTGCCGGGCCCGCGCCGCCCCCCTCTGGTGCGGGGGGATGCTCGAGTCCGGGATCGGGCGGCTCGCGAACGTCCACCTGCAGACGCTCCCCGGCTTCACCCTTCCCGGCGACACCGCGGCGAGCGCGCGCTACTTCGAGGAGGACCTCGTCGATCCTCCGGTCGAGGTGGCGGGGGACGGGACGATCGCGGTCCCGGAGGGGCCTGGCATCGGCCACGAGATCGTCTGGCCGCGCGTCGAGCGCGCGACCGTCTCCCGGGAAGTCTTGACGCGTCGTTAGTGTTCGATATCGGAAGTCGAGTTAGCGGCGTCCTGAGCGGAGGCGGCGCGCGGGGTGCGCGACGCCTCCGCCTCCCGGGGCAGCATGACCTCGGCTACGGAGGCTAGCCGCTGGCAGAGGCTGGGCGTTCGCGCAGCAGCTCCTCCGCCGCCTCGACGAGGAACGCGCAGCCGATCGCGAGGGCGTCCTCGTCGAAGTCGAAGCGCGGGCTGTGGTGGGGCCCGGCGAGGCCGCGGGCGGCGTTGGCGGAGCCCACGAACACGTAGCAACCCGGGACGCGCTCGAGGTAGAGCGCGGCATCCTCGCCGCCCATGGTCGGCGTCGGCACGACCACGTTCGCCTCCCCGACCAGGCGGACCGCGACGCGCCGGGCGAGCGCCGCCACCCGCTCGTCATTGACCACGGCGGGGTTGGAGGGGGCGAGCTCGGTCTCTGCCTGGCAGCCGAGCCCCTTCGCCACCCCGGACGCGATCTGCAGGATCCTCTCCCGCATCTCCCGCCGCAGCCTTGCGTCGAAGGTCCGGACGGTCCCCGTCAGGGTCACCTCGTCCGGGATGACGTTGGGAGCGGCGCCGCCGTGGATCGAGCCGATCGTGACGACCGCGGCGTCCAGGGGCGAGACCCCGCGGGAGACGGCCGTCTGCAGCGCGGTGACGATCTGGGCGGCGGCCACGACGGGGTCGGCGGCTCGGTGCGGAATCGCCCCGTGGCCACCGCGCCCGTGGACGACGATGCGCAAGCGGTCGGCGGCGGCCATGAGCGGACCTGCCTTCACCCCGAGCGTGCCCACCGCGAGCTCGTTCCAGAGGTGGATGGAGAGGACGGCGTCGACCCCTGCGAGCACACCCTCGGCGAGCGCCGCCTGCGCCCCGCGGCTCGTCTCCTCCGCGGGCTGGAAGAGCACCCTCACGCCCCCCGGGGGGCGCCGGGAGGCGAGGATGCGCGCGGCGGCGGCGCCGATCGCGGCGTGGCCGTCGTGGCCGCACGCGTGCATGACCCCCGGGACGCGGGAGGCGTAGGGGACCGCGCTCGCCTCCTGGATGGGCAGCGCGTCGAGATCGACGCGGAGCAGGACCGTGCGCGGCCCCTCGCCGGAGACGCTTGCGAGGAGGCCGGTCCCGGCGACGCGCCGCAGGTCGAGCCGCGCCCCGGAGAGGAACTCCGCGACGCGGGCCGAGGTGCGGCTCTCCTGCTGCGAGAGCTCGGGATGGGCATGGAGCTCGCGCCGCAACGCGACCATCTCGGAGCGGAGGGCGAGGACGTCCTCGGGCAGGGTCGGCACCGCGCCTCCAAGCTTACAATCGGAGGACGACGATGAGGGGCACCCTGCGCACGATCGGCCTTCTGGCGGTGGTGGTGGCGGCCGCGTTCGGCTACGTCCACCTCGCCGAGAACAAGGGCTACCCGCTCAAGCCGGGGACCGCCGCTCCTGCGTTCCGCCTCCCGGCGCTCGCGGGGGGCGAGGTGGACTTCGCCTCCTACCGCGGCCGGGCGGTGGTCCTGAACTTCTGGGCGACGTGGTGCCCACCCTGCGTCACCGAGATGCCCTCGCTCGAGCGACTCCACCGCGTCCTCGGGCCGGAGGGCCTCGCGGTCGTGACCGTCTCCGCGGACGAAGACGAGGCGGAGCTGCGGCGCTTCGTCTCCGAGAAGGGGCTCACCCTGCCCGTGCTGCGCGACCCCGGGGGGCGAGCGGTGGCGAGCGTGTACCGCACGACCGGCTACCCGGAGACCTTCATCGTCGACCGGGCGGGCGTCGTTCGCGAGCATTACGTCGGCCCCGAGGAGTGGGACACGGAGACGGCACTCGCGCACTTCCGCACGCTGCTCGGTGCCCCCGCCGCCCGCTGAGAGGCTCGCCGGTCAGGCCCGAGCGCGCGGGCGCCACCCCCGGTTCCGCTCCAGCATCGCCTTGACCGCGCCCACGAGGTAGAGGCTCCCCGCGACCACGACCGTCGTGCCGGCGCCGATCCCGCGGGCCAGGCGGCGGGCGCGGGCGAGGGCGCGGGCGACGCCGGCCACGCCGTGCGCTCCGGCCGCGAGCCGCCCCGCGCGCCGGCGCAGCGCCCGGGGGCTCGCCGCCCGCGCGACGCGCGGGCGGGTCAGGACGATGGCGGAAGCCAGGGGGAACAACTCCTGCGCGATACCGCGGACATCCTTGTCCGCCATCGCCGCGAAGAGCAGCACGAGGGGCCCCGCGCCGGCGAGGTGCGCGGCGAGGGCGCGCGCGCCGGCGGGGTTGTGGGCGCCGTCGAGCAGCAGCGGCGGGTCGCCTCCCACCCGCTCCAATCGTCCCGGCCAGCGCGTGCGAGCGAACGCGACAACCTGCGCGTCGAGGTCCACCGGCACGCCCTGCGCGCGCGCCTCCTCGAGGAGCCGGATCGCCACGAGCAGGTTGTCGCGTTGGTGCGCGCCCAGGAGCGGCCGCAGGCCGATGTATTCGCGCTCCGGGGTGCGGACGTCCACGAGATCGCCCCGCACCTGTATCCGTGCGCCCCTCATCGCGGGGACGAGGCGTGCCCCCAACTCGCGCGCCCGCGCCTCGACCGCCCGTAGCGCCTCCGCGGGAAGGGGGCCGACGACGATCGGCCGCCCCGGGCGCATGACCCCCGCCTTCTCCGTCGCGATCGAGGTGAGCGTGCGGCCGAGGTAGATCTCGTGGTCGAAGTCGACGCTCACGATGGCGGAGGCGATCGGTTCCGCCACGTTCGTGGCGTCGAGCCGCCCCCCAAGGCCGACCTCGAGCACGGCCACCTGCACCCGCCGGCGGCGGAAATGCACGAAGGCGGCCGCGGTCAGCGCCTCGAAGTAGGTTGGATGGCCGCGGATCGCCCTTCGCTCGACGAGACGCTCCGCCGCCCAGCGCACGCGGCGCACCGCGAGCTCGAGGTCGTGGTCGCCGATCTCGCGTCCGCCGAGCGTGATGCGCTCGTTGAGGCGCACGAGGTGGGGGGAGGTGTAGCGCCCGCTCCGCAGCCCCGAGGCGCGCAGGATCGAGTCCGCGTAGGCGGCGACGGAGCCCTTCCCGTTCGTGCCCGCGACGAGGAGCGTCGGGAAGTCGCGCTCGGGGTGGCCGAGCTCGGCGACGAGGGCACGCATCGTCTCGAGGCCGAACTTCACTCCGAAGCGGGTGCGAGCGGCGAGGTAGACGCCGGCGAGACGACGGGAGGACCGGCCCCTCATGCGGGCCGCGGATCATACCATCGGCTCCTGGCCCGAGGCGGGTATCGGGGAAGTGTGGAAAAGTGGAAGAAAGTGTGGAACACTTCGAGCCCGCTGTGTTCAAAGGGACTTACAGGCACCGGATCGATGCGAAAGGGCGCCTCCCTATACCGGCGGCCTTCCGGCGCGCCCTCGCCGGGCAGGCCTCCGTCGTCGTCACGCTGCTCGACCAATGCCTGGCCGCCTTCCCGCTGGCGGAGTGGGCGCGCCTCGAGTCGCAGCTCACGGCGCTGCCGGCCTTCAGCCGGCCGGTCAAGGCACTGACGCGGCTCCTCGCCAGCCGCGCCGCCGATTGCGAGATCGACGTCCAGGGGCGCATCCTGCTGCCCGCCCTCCTGCGGCGCGAGGCGGGCCTCGGCGCCGACGCGATCGTCCTCGGGGTGCTCAACCGCTTCGAGATCTGGGCTCCCGAGGCCTGGGAGACCTTCGTTCGGGAGTCCGAGCGACTGCTCGAGGACGTCTCGCTCGAGGTGCAGTGGCCGATGCCTCCCGCCCCCTCCCCCCCTGGGCCCGATCCCACTTCCAAGCCCTCCCATCCACAGCCGAAACCCAACCGTTAGTTGACGTTTCGCCTTGACAGCCCCCAGGGGCACGTCTAGACTCCCAGTGGATTTTTGTGGAGGGGAGTGGTTTCCCTGAGGGAGACCTCACGCCCCGACACGGGTGTCGGCATGCTGCGGGGCAACCATCCGGCGCGCATCGACGACAAGGGGCGCCTCAAGGTGCCGAACGGCTTCCGCACGGTCGTGGAGTCCCAGTGGGGCGCGGAGCTGTTCATCACCAGCGTGACCGGCGAGTACGTGCGGCTCTACCCGATGGCGGTGTGGCTCGAGATCGAGCGGAGGCTCGCGGCCGTTCCCTCGGCTCACCCCTCGAAGCAGCGCTTTCTCGACCGCGTGAGCTTCTTCGGTCAAACGGCGGCGATGGACAGGCAGGGCCGCCTTCTCATCCCCCAGACCCTCCGCGAGACGGCGGGGATGGTCGGGGACGTCAGCGTCCTTGGCCTGCAGAACCACCTCGCGGTCTGGAACCTCAGGCGGCTGCAGGAGAGGCTCTTCAAGAAGGAGCCCTTCACCGACGAGGACGGGAGGCTCCTCGCGGAGTATGGGATCTGATGACGCCCATGTCCCCGTCCTGCTCGCAGAGACGCTGGAGCTGCTCGCGGTGAGGCCGGGCGGGCTCTGGGTGGACGGCACGGTCGGGCTCGGCGGTCACGCCGCCGCCATCCTCCGCGCGAGCGCGCCGGATGGGAGGCTCCTCGGCCTCGACCGCGACGGCGAGACCCTCGCCCGTGCCCGCTCCGCGCTCGCGAGCTTCGGCGAGCGGGTGCAGCTCGAGGCCGCGGACTTCCGCGAGATCCCGGAACGGCTCGGCGGCGAGCGTGCCGACGGGATCCTGCTCGACCTCGGTCTGTCCTCCGCGCAGCTCGACGACCCCGCTCGGGGCTTCAGCTTCCAGGCCGAGGGTCCCCTCGACATGCGTTTCGATCGGAGGAGCGGGATGACCGCGGGCGAGCTCGTCAACCGCCTGGACGAGAAGGCGCTGGCGGACATCATCCATGGCTACGGGGAGGAGCCCGCCGCCCGCCGGATCGCCCGCGCCATCGTCCGCGCCCGCGAACGGGCGAGGATCCTGACCACGACCGAGCTGGCCGCCATCGTGCGGGGTGCCGCCCCGCGGAGCCGTCGGAGGGGTCTGCACCCCGCCACACGGACCTTCCAGGCCCTGCGCATCCGTGTCAACCGCGAGCTCGAAGGGCTGGGGCCGGCGATCGAGCGAGCGGCGGCCTGCCTTCGCCCCGGCGGACGCGTGACGGTGATCGCCTTCCACAGCCTGGAGGACCGGGCGGTGAAGGACGTCTTCCGTCGCCTCGGCGCGAGCGGCTTTCGGGTGCTGACGCGCAAGCCGACCCGGCCTTCGGAGACCGAGGTCCGCGCCAACCCGCGCGCCCGCAGCGCGCGGCTGCGGGCCCTCGCGCGCGAGGAGGCGGCTTGAGGGAAGACGGCGTCGTGCGCCTGGGCCGCGCAATCGACAACTCCCGCCTCGTGCGGGAGGTGGACCCGCGCTCGCGCCGCGACATCTGGTGGCTGATCCTGCTCGTGGCTGTCCTCGCGGGCGGGCTCGGCCTCTACGCCTGGCCCGCGCTCGAGATCCGGCGCACGGGGCTGACGAGCGTCGACCTCTACCGTGAGAAGGAACGGCTGCTCGAGGAGAACCGGAAGCTGCGCCTGGAGAAGGCAGCCCTCGGCAACCTCTCTCGCGTGGAGACGATCGCGATCAAGGAGCTCGGCCTGAGGTCTCCCGCTCCCGAGGACTCGGTCGTGGTCGAGGTGCCGAAGCCGCTGCCGCCGCAGGCCCGGATCGCGGGCGGGGGCGCCGCGCCGCGCGAGGCTTCGGCGCGCGAGACGCCCCCCGCCGGGGCGCGCAACTGACGATGGCCCGCCCGCCGCTCCTCCCCCCGCCCCTCGACCCCGCCGCCGCTCCGCGCCGGGGGCAGGCGACGCGGCTGCGGCTAATGCTGCTCGCCCTCACGGTGTCGCTGTGGGCCCTGGTCATCTCGATCCGCCTCTTCCAGCTCCAGGTGCTCGGGCGGGGCTTCTTCGAACAGCAGGGGGCCCGACAGAGCGAGCGCACCCTGAACCTCGAGGCGCGCCGGGGGCCGATCCTCGATCGCCACCGCCGCCCGCTCGCCGTCTCCGTCGACGCGGACAGCCTCTACGCCGTCCCGCAGGACGTGGCCGACCCCGGCGCGACCGCGGCCGCCCTCACCCGCGCCCTCCTCCTCGACGCCTCCGAGCGCCGGGAGCTGCTGGCCCAGCTCCGGCGCAACCGGGCCTTCGTCTGGGTCAAGCGCAAGGTCGATCCCCTCAGCGCTCAGCGCGCACGAGCCCTGCAGCTCGACGGGATCGGCTTTCTCAACGAGCACCGACGCTACTACCCCCAGCGCGAGCTCGCCGCCCACGTGCTCGGCTACGTGGGCCTCGACAACACCGGCATGAGCGGCATCGAGTACGCCTTCGAGAGCGAGATCCGCGGCCGTGCGGCCAAGGTCGTGGTCTCGACCGACGCCCGCCGTCGCCCGGTCGGACACACCGAGCGGCCCTCGACCGAGGGCCACGCGGTGGTGCTCGCCCTGGACGAGACGATCCAGCACGCGGCCGAGCGCGAGCTCGACCGCACGATGGCGGAGACCCAGGCCGCAGCGGGGGCGGTGGTGGTGGTGGAGCCCTTCACGGGGGAGGTGCTGGCGATGGCCGGACGGCCCGCCTTCAACCCCAACCGCTATGCCGCCTACCCGAGCTCGCGCTGGCGAAACCGCATGGTCTCCGACGCCTTCGAGCCCGGCAGCGTCTTCAAGATCGTCACCGCCGCCGCTGCCCTCCAGGAGCGGGCGGTCGACCCCGACGAGGTTCTCGACTGCGGCGGCGGGCAGATCCAGATCGGAGAGACCGTCATCCATGACCACACGGCCTTCGACCGGCTCCGCTTCCGCGAGGCGGTGTCGAGGTCGAGCGACGTCGGGATGATCCGCGTCGCCCAACGGATCGGACGCGAGAACTTCGCGCGGTACGTGCGCGACTTCGGCTTCGGCGCGCCGACGGGGGTCGACCTCCCCGGCGAGTCGCCGGGGCTCCTGCGGCCCACTTCCCGCTGGAGCGTCCTCTCGTTGCCCTCGATGTCCTTCGGGCAGGAGATCGGGGTGACCGCGCTGCAGATGGCCATGGCCGCCTCCGCGATCGCCAACGGCGGCTATCTCATGAAGCCGATCGTCGTGAGCCGCATCGAGAGCGCGACGGGCGACGTCTTGAAGGAGTTCCGGCCCGTGGTCGTGCGCCGCGTGCTCGAGCCGGAGACGACGGACACCCTCACCGAGATGCTCAAGGCGGTGGTGAGCGAGGGGACGGGCAGGCACGCCGCGGTCCCGGGTTACGTGGTCGCGGGCAAGACGGGCACCGCCCAGAAGGTCGATGCGACCGGGCGCTACTCGATGGTGGACCACGTCGCCTCCTTCGTCGGGTTCGTGCCCGCCTCGCGCCCGGCGCTGGTGATCCTCGCCTCCCTCGAGTCGCCGCGGGGGCCGCGCAACGAGGGCGGGGACGTGGCGGCGCCGCTCTTTGCCCGGGTGGCGGAGCAGGCCCTGCGCGTCCTCGCCGTGCCCCCCGATGACACCTCGCGGGTGCTGCGCGCGATCGTCGCCCCCACCGAGTCCATCGTGCCGGTGTCGTACCGTCCCGGTTTCGTCCGCGATCCGCGTCCACCCGTGCCCGAGGAGCCGGGGATCATGCCCGATCTGCGGGGGCGCTCCGCGCGCGAGGCCGCGATCGTCGCCTCCCGAGGCGGGCTGATCGTCGAGCTGCGGGGCTCGGGCCGGGTGGTCGCGCAGACCCCGGAGCCCGGGACGGACATCGAGACCGGCGCGTCCTGCATCCTCACCCTGCAGGGGGGGGAGGGCGGGCGGTGAGGCTGGGCGAGCTCGTCACCGGCCTGAGCGGCGCGAGGCTCGAAGCCGACCCCGCGCTCGAGGTGAGCGAGGTCACCCACGACTCGAGACGCTGCGGCCCGGGAGCGCTCTTCGTCGCCATCCGTGGGCTCGCCGTCGACGGAAACGCCTTCGTGGACGGCGCGCGCGAGAAGGGGGCGGTCGCGGTCGTCTCCGCGGAGCGGGCACGGCCGGGGATACCCTGGGTCCAGGTGGCGGACGCCCGCGAGGCACTCGCCGTCCTCTCCGCGACTGCGCTCGGAGAGCCCGCGCGGTCGCTGGAGCTGGTGGGGATCACCGGCACCAACGGCAAGACGACCGTCAGCTACCTCGTCGACTCCGTGCTGCGAGCGGCCGGGGAGAGCTCGGGGCTCGTCGGCACCGTCGAGTACCGGGCCGGCGATCGGGTCGCGGAGGCGGTGCGAACGACGCCGGAGTCCTCCGACCTCCAGCGGCTGCTCCGCGACATCGCGGACGCGGGCTGCCGGCACGCCGTCCTCGAGGTGTCCTCCCACTCCCTCGTCCTGAAGCGGGTCCATGGCCTCCGGTTCGCGGTCGCCGTCTTCACGAACCTCACGCGCGACCACCTCGACTTCCACGGCGACATGGAGTCCTACTTCGCGGCCAAGCGGATGCTGTTCGAGAGGCACCTCCGCGAGGATGGCCTCGCGATCGTGAACCTCGACGACGACCGCGGGGCGGAGATCGCCCGCGCGTGCCGCGGCCGAGTCTGGACGTACTCGCTTTCGCAACCCGCCGACCTCGTCGCGGAGGACCTCCGCCTCTCGCTCGCCGGTGCCCGCTTCCGCGCCCGGACACCCCGAGGGACCCTCGATGTGGAGACCCCGCTCGTCGGCCGCTTCAACGCGGAGAACGCCATGGCTGCCCTCGGGGCGGGGTTGGCGCTCGGTCTTCCCAAAGACGCGGTGCAGCGGGGTATCGCCGCCCTCAAGGGTGTGCCCGGGCGCATGGAGCGCGTCAGCGCGGGACAGGACTTCACGGTGCTCGTCGACTATGCCCACACCGACGACGCGCTCAAGAACCTGCTGGAGACGGTGCGCGGCCTGCAGCCCCGCCGGCTCATCACCGTGTTCGGATGCGGGGGAGACCGGGACCGGACCAAGCGGCCCCTGATGGGGGCGGTGGCGGCGCGGCTGTCGGACGTGGTGTTCGTCACCTCCGACAACCCCCGCCGCGAGCCGCCGGAGGCCATCATCGAGGAGATCCGGCGCGGGATCCCGCCCGCGCGAGCGGCCGACACCCACCTCGTGGTGGACCGTCGGGAGGCGATCGCGCGCGCCCTCGAGATGGGACGCGAGGGGGTCGTGATCGTGATCGCGGGCAAGGGGCACGAGACGACGCAGGTCCTCCGCGACCGGGCGGTGCCGTTCGACGACCGGCAGGTGGCGCGCGACGTGCTCGCCCGGCTCGCCAACGCCGGGGGGAAGAGGTGAGCACGGTGGCGATCGAGGCCGGTCTCGCCCTCGCCGACATCCTCGCCGGCACGGGGGGGACGCTCGTGGCTTCCGTGGCGGGGGAGCTTCGCGTGGCCGGCGTCTCGATCGATTCCCGCACCGTCGCCCCGAGAGAGCTGTTCGTGGCCATCAAGGGGCCGCGCTTCGACGGTCACGACTTCCTCGTGGAGGCGACGGCGCGGGCGGCGGCGGCG
>Ga0209342_10003948_pt1 | contig 15493 bp, 24 predicted proteins | sample RifCSP16_2_FD_184023 | JGI IMG/M metagenome (GOLD analysis project Ga0209342, IMG submission 184023) | Soil microbial communities from Rifle, Colorado - Rifle CSP2_sed 16_2 (SPAdes) (version 2) | ecosystem: Environmental > Terrestrial > Deep subsurface > Rock core/Sediment | place: Rifle... | reverse complement strand
AGGATATAAGGCGTACCTGCCCCTGCCCGGTGCCGCGGATAATACGAACATAGCAATTGGCAAATCGATTGGTGGTCCAGTTTGTCGCGCCGTAGGATCCATGCCCGGTATCTTTCAGGGTGGTGGAGGATTGAGTTCCCACCGCGCGCCCACGAACCCCGTTCAGGAATAATCGGCTGCTGGTAGAGAGATTGTCATAGATGCGGATCAGGTAAAGGACGCCATCCCAGATAAAAGGTTTGTAGGTACAGGCGATGTCTGCATCGGTGATGCGATAATAAGGGGAGTAGGCGGTGGCGACTGAATTCGTACTCCAGGAAGAATCGGCGGCGTTACGCAAGCCAGCCGCGGAAGGGTCGCAACCGATCTCCCAGCAGGCTTCGGCTCGATCGCCAGATGCCCCGTAGACTTTCAGGTGATAGGTGGTTCCTGAGGTAAGAGCCTCGGATATGGTCCAGACGTAGTATTCACTTGTGACATCGGTGAGGGTGGAAGAAGTAAGGGTGGCGGTTTCCAGAACGGTGGAAGGAAAACCCCCACTGTCCGCGCAGATCTCTGCGGTGAGGGTTCCTGGAACACCGGCCGCACCGGCCGGCACCTTGCGCCGAATAATCAAAATTAGTTTTGCGGCTGTGAAATTTGCGGATGGAACAAAGGTCACATCCAGGCATTTTGTGGACCCCACCAGCGGTTTGAATGTGACGCCGTTGGCATCCGGCATACTGCTGACGGCATCGCGCAGGCCGCGTCCCCATTTCATGAGCAGGGTGGCATGATATTTGCCCGGGGTGGTGGACCAGCCGTTGCGGGAGTCGTATAACCCGTATTGCTCCGGGGTGTAACGGTCGAAGCCGCGCCCGGCGTGGAATGAGTTCATCCCCACGCGCTGCAGCGGGGCCTGGGCATTATTTGTTTTTACGAAGATCTGGGAGAAAGGAACGTCCAGCCCATACCAAAGCCCCGCCTGATCCTGAAGGGCGAGGCTGTATTTATCCTGATCTGAAGTGGGGGTGACATCGCAAAGGCGGTTTTGGGGCATCAGTTATACATGGTGAGCGGAGGATGTTGTTCCTCGAAAAAGGGAACTTCGAATTTATTATCCTGAATGGATTCAGTGAGCAGCGCCTTGGCGGTGTTCCAATTGTCCATATCGATCTTGCGGCGCTTGGGCATGGCTTTCCACCAAAGCATTCGTTCGACACAGGCGGCGATCGCCACGGGCTCCGGGATAATGCCGTTGACCGCGGTATTGTAGGCGGTCAGTTCGGGATGAAAGCCCATGTAGTTGATGGCCAGAGTGTAGGCGGCCACAGGCTGGGCTTCGAATACGAGTGTATCCTGCGTTTCGCCGGCGGAGGCTTCTATGTGCCAATTGGGAACCCCGAGCGGGTTGTAAACAGAATCTTCGAGCTGAATGAGGTTTGGGCGGATTCCTTTTATGCCAGCCGGCAAGGTATAGCGCAGGGTATCGTCTGCCGTGGTCAGTGAGCGGTCCCAAGTATTGATGATGCGCCCCAGTTTGCGGAGCCCGCGTGAGCATTGTTTGACGGCTTCGTAGAGCGGGACGACATCCTTGCAAAGGGCGTATTCATCGCCGGCCGCGGGGGCGTCTGTAATGGTTGGGAATGTGACTGAGAATGGATTGCTTACGGATGCGGAGATGATGGCCCACCGGCCCTGCGGACTGCCGGCATCGGTTGTACGCGACATGAACAGGGTCCAGTTCTTGAATTTACTGGTTTGATATTTGCCGTTGGCGGATGAATCCAGCAGGGTGGTGGTGGTACCGCTTGTCACCACGCCGTTGAGGATATCGGCGTGGATCTCGCGGTAGGCTTCTTCGAGCAGCTTGCCGGCGATCACTTTAGACTCTCTTCGGCAATCACTTCCACTTTTTTATTTGCTCCAGTGACTTCTGGCATTTGGGCAAGTTGAACGTCGAAATCGCTGATCTTTCTCATGACAGTCCCCCAATCACTGAAGCGGTTGGAGAAGGCCGCCAGAATTTTCATGTATTTATCCGTATCACTGCCGCTATCGGCGCCGATCTTTTCGTAGAAGGTGAGCCCGCCACCCTCCAAGCCAGGATGGGGGACGAAGAATTCGATCTCGCCGTAGAGATTATTCTGTTCGTCTGTCCAGAATTTCAGGGAACCCAAGTTTTCTGCCATTAGTTCCACCTTGCGGTCCGGCATGGGCATTTACGATCTGGCCCCAAGCAGCGACCACAATCCATGCACCAATAAGTTGCGTCAGGTTGATCCTCGTTGATAAAATCAAGTATCTCCTGAAGCTGTTCAGAAGACAACTCCACAGGTTTTCCATTCCTGAAGATTTCATTCATGGGGCTGTCTTCCGGGTTGATTTCGAAAACATCGGTCATATATATTTCTTCCAGTCGCCGGTTTCAAAGGTCATTATAGCACTATTGGGGGTGAGGTTGACCACCTTCTCGAATGCTTTTTTGGCCAGAGGGAAGAAATATCGTTCTGTTGCGGCGAGTTCCGGGCGGTTGTAGATGTGCCCGGGCAGGAAATAGGCGCCGGCTTGCCCGCGGAAGTGATCGGGATCTTCGCCGGCGGCAATGAAGGCGCTGCCGGGCTTGCCGCCTTTCTCTGTCTTGCTGTAGCGGTGATCCATGCCAAGCAGGATCAGATTGCGGAAGCCCATGTACCATGCCAATTGCATGTTGATATAGCTTACAGTTCCGCCCATGAATACCTGAACTGCGGCGTCCTGACTGAAGCCAATCTCTACCACGGGATTGAATTGATGCGCGCCGGGCAGGGGGACATTGCGCGGGACGAACTTGGGACAGTCGAATTCCGTGTGTTCCATGATCCATGGGATACAGGTATGCAACATGTTTCCATCGGTGCAGGTCCAGTAGGTGGGTTTGAAGGGGAAGTCGTATATTTTATTCGACCCGAAGGAGATGTATTTCTCGCCAAAGTCTGCGAGCGGTACTTTGTCGAGACTTGGGCCGTTACCGATAATTAGAGCAACGCCATCGTGTGTGTTATGAAAATCCTGAATCATTGCATTCCTTTCTGATTATCCGTGCAGTATTGATCATGAAATGATCTTCATACTCCTGGGCAAGTTCCAAAAGAGCTGCATAATTCCTTTCGGAGCGATATAGGTGCCGGCGGTCGTTCATCTGCCCGAGCCATTCGATGCGGCGCATGACTGCAGGTTTCAACTCCGCGGCTCTGGCGATCTTATCGATCTGATTCGGCTGGATGGCCATGATCTTTCCTGGCTGGGTGTTTGGAGTGAAAATATTGGCGGGTTTCTTCCCAGCGTTTCCAGTAGTCTGGGGTCTCGGTGCGGGTGTGCATGTTCAGGTGGACGATGGGAAGAGGTGCCACATCCAGGCGAAAGCCGGCTTCGAGGGCCCGAATGCAATAGTCAATTTCTTCGAATGCGGCTTCCATCTTCGGATCGAACCCGCCGATCTTCTCCCAGACCCTTCGCGGGATGAGAAAGTAGGCGGAATCGACCACGGCAGGAAGATGACCGTCCTTCATACCCTCGTAGTCGAATTTCCACTCGTTGCCGTAGATTGTATCGTCGCGCAGGGTGGCGATGATGTCGGTTACGTTGCCATTGCACAGGCAGTCATTGTTGCAACAGAGGAGCCAATCCCAAGGCATTTTTTCCCCAGAGGCGGCGTTCAAAGCAGATCCATAGCCTACTCTGGAAATTCGCTGCGCCTGATACGGCGGGTATTCGGGTTCGGAGCCGTTGTCAACAATAATGACATCCATCCATGGATTGTATTCCTGTAAATCCTTTGCAAAAGGTTGGGTTAGATCTTCCCAATGGTCAATACCCACGATGACGGCACGGATCATCATTCTTGCCTCTCGAATAAGCATTCTTCCCCGAGCGGGTTATCCGGGCCTGGGTAAGCATTTTCCCGATTGTATTCCCGAAGGGCACCGGCCACATGCTCACGATCGAAGGGGACATAGGTTTCGTTGTTCCAGCCTATCTTATCCTTCTTGCAACGCTTGAGGTGAAGCGCCGACCAGCCCATACACTCACTTTCATTTGGGTTCTCAAGGACTTCGTATTTGGGGCGTCGCGTGAAGTGGTAATCGGGATGGTTAGGGAATACACATTCATCCCAGCCTCCGTTACGAGGTACGCTTTGACTTACCCTATCGCGCTTTGCACCTGCAAGGTTGAGGAGCACGCGGCCATAGAGACGTTTCGCTTGCGGTTCATTTTTGATCCTTTCGACAATCTTCGAGAAACTGGACAGGCCGATGACATCGGCTTCGATGCGCGCGATCCAGGAGAATCTACATTTGGAAAGCGCCCAGTTTGACAGGTACACGAAACTACGGATGGAATTCTCTGGCACCTCTGGCCACTCTGGGTCTGTGATGAATACGGGGGCCACTGGGTAATATTCTACACGCACTTTGGGAAATTCTTTTGTGAGTTCGATGGCAACTTTATTGGTTTCCCCGTCCGAGGGCTGAAGTGCGATCACGGCTTCGTCGAGATATGGCAGATGGGAGGTCACTGCTTCGTAGAGGAACTCCGGGTCATTGCGAACCCGAAAGCAACCTGAGATGCCGAACGGTTTCCAAGGTGCCTGCCATTTTCCCAGGTGGATATCGAACTGGGTGAATTGCCATTCCCGGACCTTGTGCCAACGGTCGTCATAGCCCTGTTGTTGCAGTAAATGTTCGACATCCAGATAGTATTTACACGGCCAGAGGACTTGCTTTTTGTTCACTAATCCATGCGGCAGGGATCCATCGGAATTGACCAAGCTGCGAAGGATGGAGATCTCAGGGTCGGCGTCCATACCCAAAAGCAGGCGTAGTTTTGCGATCTGAGCCGTGGCACAGGTATCGGTATCGTCGTTCGGCCAATGAATAAAATAAGGCTGCATCCCGCGTGGACGGGTTTCAAGCTGCTCTTTGACAAAATCGTTGTACCCCAGCAGATAGAGCCCCTCAAGATAATATGCAAAGTAATGACTGCGAAGATAGTTCGGGATATGTAAGGATTCGGGGGGGAGTATATTTTCCCCCCCCAGAAGCCCCAAAACACGCACATTGTAAAACCCATCGACCTTTTGCGTCATTAGCCAAGCCCGGGCTTTATCGGCAGCCGAGTTCCTACCCGCCGCTTTCAGACCCTCATAGCAAGTGCCGGTGTCGAAAACATGTGCTTTGCCATCGGTTCCGTTGAAGGAGCCGTCCGGGTTCTGGATGGATACGAGCCAATCAGCCAAACGATTTGCAAGATCTATTTCCCCCCAGTCCAGCAAGGTGGGAATCATGTATCCGGTCACTTCTGGATAGGCTTTACCGCCAGGGAATTCAGCCAATCCGCCGGTAGGAAGCTCTTGGGATTTGACCCAATCAAGAGTTTTCATTTTTTAGCACGCAATGGTAACAGGCCAGGTTGAATTCCTCATGGAATAGAGCATCGGCTATGCCGAAGTCCAGCCCCCCCACGAATTCCAAACCAAGATCATGGGTCATGAAGTAGAAGGATGCAATATCGACCCCGGGATACTTCCCTATTGGGCGTTCCCGGTCGTACCAGACATCGAATGTCAGAACTATGAGGCCTGCCGGCTTGATCACCCGTTTGAATTCCTTCAGGCACTTTTCCACTCCGCCGTCCCCAGTTTCTTCGAGAACGGAAATGCAGAATACACGGTCCAAGGAGGTTTCTGGGATGGGTGTGGAGCTCATATCGGAAACGATGAATTCGGCATTTTGGGGCAACGGCAATTTTGTGACTTCGGGGTGAGAATCCACGCAATAGAGATGGCCAGCAAGATCCCCCAACGCGTGCTTTAGAGGGCGTTCGTGCCAGCCGCAGCCCATGTCTGCCACAACCAAGCCGGCCTCCATGTGGGTGATGGCCCAGGGATATTCGTACTTTCGGCTCCACCAGGATTGTTCGATGGGATATCCGCCCACGTCTAGGTTGTGGAGGTCATTATGTTTGAAGAAGGAGTTAGGATATTTCCACATGGCAGAGTCTTTCCAACGACGCGCGGGATAAGCAGACGGCGCGGGCGGGCGCACGCTGTGTTAGGTGCGGTGCAACATACGGATAATTCGCAGGGCAATCGATCACGCCACAATTGTGATTTACACCTGCTTCTTAACGATGCCCGCTACGGGTGCAAGACAACCATCCATCAACAACACGAACACCTTTAGAAAACGACTTTACACGATATATTGTTTTGAGCATTTGAGCGCCGAACGGCGAGCGTTACCAGCGCGCCGCACTACTTTCGTCCCTTTTTGACTGCGCCTGCGGCGCGTCTGGTGGACGCATTGTTAGCCCGCCCATCGAGTGTACCAGAGTGTTCAATTTGACAGTACAAAATCTTCTTTATATGTTCAGGGAAACTCCTGCGTTTATTTTCCAACAGGGCAACTTCAAGCCCCGCCTTCCGTGCGATCACATCATCTTTTGCCAATATCGTTACGATTGGCAAATCCCCTTCGAGGTCCTCTGCGTCAATAAAATGCACGGTCACATTGAATAGATTTTCAGCCATTATGTTCCTCTTTCTCTCCGATACAAAGCCTTCGGGAGCGGGCTAACGGTGCCGCGGTTGGGCGGCGGGGTTGATCGCCACTAGTCCACCTCTTCTTGGGACTTCGCAGCCTTGACACCATCATCTTCGGTAGGACTTCCCCCGCTCGCCCCAACCGCTTGTTCGGCGTCGCGGACTAAGCACTCCAACCAAGCAAGCGCCACTGCTGCAATCTGCACAACCTCCTTTTGCTTGGAGGGTAAATCTTCTAGGATCGCCTCAGCAGATTCGCCAACCTCTTCTGTGAGGATTGCCAGCCAAACGTAATTGTCAAGACCGCGATCCGCACCCCATTTTTTATCTTGGCGCTTGCGTTCTTCTAGGACTAGTTCAATTGCAAGACTCATATGCTTCTCCTGTAGCCGAGCAATTGGTTGCCGCGGCACCGTTCGGGGTCTAGCGAGGGGGCTCCCGCCTGAGGGAGTTGCCGAGCGACGCCGAACGGTTTGCGTTACCCGCAAGGGCGGATAACTGATAATCGATTTAGAGCCTACGCCCGCCCTTGTCGGGTGGACGCTTTGTTAGACCCCGCCAATGACGACGAGGCGACAATTTACACCAGTGCCACTTTCCTTGAAAGAGCCTTCTGGTAATTTCTCAGAATATCCGCCAACCAATTCAAGCCATTCACGGAAGTTCTTTGATTTTGTATCGTTACGAAAGAATGGCGATTCGCTCATGATAGAAACAAGAGTGCCGCCATTGCTAAGCATTTTGTAGGCATGTTGTACATGGTCTACGTCCTGCAATTCTTCAAAGGGCGGATTCATAATGACGAAATCAAAACGTTGCCAATCATCTGCCATTGATAGAAAATCTTCTTGCCAAACATTGAACCCCATTTTATTCAAGGCTTCGACGCGTTGAGCGTTATTTTCTACGCAATACACATTTGCACCTTTGGCGGCTACTGCTTTGGCAATAGCCCCCATACCTGCGGACGGTTCAAGAACAAGATGAAACGGACGAATATCAATTACTTTTAGCATTTGATTTACAACGGCTGATGGAGTTTCAAAAAAGCCATCACGTTTGATTTCCAGAGTGCCGTTATCTAGAAAGCCTTCAACTTGTGGGCGAGGATCAAATGCGAATACATGCGCCTTCGCAGAGCGATTCCATTTACCACCCATCGCTTCAACGGCTTTGTTTGTGCGCTCATAAAGTTTGCGGTCAAGCTGACCAACCAAAACACCGCGCAAGCCGTCGTCACTCCATTGCATTGCTTTCAAAACTTCAATGACATCATCTTCAAACCTCAATGTTTTTGTTAGCATATTTTCACCTTTGCCTACCCTTACCCGTGAACGCGGGCAAAGGGGTCTAACGGTAAGCGTAAGCGGCGTGTGCGCCTACAACCTACCCTGTTTCGGAAAAGAACCATCGTCTGCCATGAGTGGCACACGTCCGCCTTCACGCAATGTTGGAAGGCTTTCAAAGATTGCAATACGCTTCCATCTTGGACGCTGATTTTTTGCGACGATAGGACGATTGAAACGATGAGAATGATAGGACGCTTCAAATAATCGCCATATATCTTTTCCATCAATAGCACCAAACTCAAACTTGAATAATTCAAATTTGGTTCGGATGTACTTCAAATTTCCGTGATCCTGAACTTCTGTGATTGTGACAAAATCATTCATAAGAGCCTTCCAACGGCTTGCGTTAGCGGTTGGCGATTGCACCAAGCATCACTGAAAGCCAACGCCATAAGCCAATCCGCTGCACGCTTTGTTGGGCGGAAATTGACTCGTAAACCATGAACTCATAAACCCAAACGCCCCATTGAAATATGAACTCATAGACAATATGGTTACTGATACCTGCGGCACGATCATCTTGCCACCGACAATTGATTGCAAAACCGTGAACAGTGGGGCGCTTCTCCCATTTCTTATAAACTTCGTTTTTCATGCGACTCCTTTAGCAGGACTTCCGCCCAACTGGGCAATCGTCACCCGCCACCAGAGCGGGTTGGGCGCGGTTCGCCGCAGTCACATTTTTCCAAGTCAAGTACATTGAGTGCTCTACATTCTTTGCATGTCCAATAAGCGCCCTGCTTGGTGGTCGGGTGCACGTGGAGTTCGGCGGCGCTCGGTGGGTAAACAAGCCGCTCAGGAAAATTGTCCCGCGGACTATCCCAGCCATTCGCCTTGATGAATTCAGCAACAACCTCAGCGGCAGGAGCGGCGTTGTCTCTTGCAGAGAAACAAATCCGTTCATCCCTCCCCGTAAGCCAAGCAGCAAAACCAAACAGAACTTCAGAAGGCAAGACATCATTCATTTTGAACTCCTTTTCTAGCAAAGTAGCCGATACTCCACGTAAACGATTGCCCAGTTCGGGGTCTAGCGAGCGGGGCCCCCGCCCTTGCTCTTCGGGGGTCTCCGAGCGACGCCGAACGGCTTGCCTTACCTGCGCGGGGCGGGCTAGGGCAAGCCTTATAAATCAGAATAAAGTATCAGGCGTGGAAAATGCCTGAGAGGGCGCAGACTCCCCCGCGTCAGGTGCAGGCTGTGTTGTGCGTATTGCTGGCATAAACGGCTGAACCTTTGAGAGCCTACGATTTGTAAGACGGATGTATTCGGGATTGAGCTCACACCCGATATATAAACGATTGTGCCTGATTGAAACTTCGCCTGTTGTGCCTGAACCATTGAACGGATCTAGCACGGTATCACCTTCCTTTGTGCCTGCTAAAATGCAAGGCTCTATGAGATCGGGCGGATATGTTGCAAAGTGCGCTTCTCTGTATGGCTTCGTTGAAACTGTCCAGACGGTTTTTTTATTCGCCGTGATGTATGGCTTATCTGCCATGCCGTCGGCTCGTCGAAGGTGCATTGTGTTTGGCTGTTGACCATCGTATTCAATATTTTTATGTGAGACAGTCGGCGTCCATTCCTTGCCGCTCTTGGTGCGAACTCCATAACCTTCGGCTTTGTTACCGCCAAACTTTACCGCCTTCATTTTGCCGTTTGTTTTCTTGCCACCATTAGCGCGGTTACTGCCTTCTTGGTTTTCCACATCTTGCGCCAAACGTGCTACGGATGAGTCTTTCGCTGGCTCACGGATTGCGGCTTGATCGAAGTAATAAACTTTGCTTTTGGTGAGTAAAAATATTTGCTCATGTGATTTTGTGCAACGGTCTGTCACGCTTTCGGGCATAGGGTTCGGCTTATTCCAAATTATCTCTTGACGCAAATACCAGCCATCAGCACGCAGAGCAAAGGCGACCATCCAGGGGATGCCGATAAGGTCTTTAGGTTTAATAACTGGATGCTTGCCATCAGTCGGACGGGTTTCACCTTTGCCAGTAATTTGATGTTGTGACTTTTGCAAAGTATCGCGCTCTTGGTGTTCTGTTGACCATGCCTGTGATGATTGACCTTTGCCGCCCCAATAACTATCACCAAGATTGAGCCACAAAGTACCATCATCTTTTAGGACGCGGCGTACTTCACGAAAGACATTGACCATCGTTTCTACATAGGCTTCGGGAGTTTCTTCAAGCCCGATCTGACCTTCCATTCCGTAATCGCGCAACCCGTAGTAAGGCGGCGAAGTTACCACGCATTGCACAGAGCAATCGGGTAAGTCTTTCAGGGTTTCAAGGACATTGCCTTCGAGTATTTTTGCTTTCATAAGGTTACGCACAACTCATGATTCAACAGCAACGCGCTGTTTAATAACGCCATCCAGCGGGGAGACGACGCCGCTCCCCTGCATAGTGACGTGGGTATAGACCATCGTGGTGCGGATATCTTTGTGTCCAAGAAGTTCCTGTATGGTGCGGATGTCGTACCCATTGGCAAGCATCTGCGTCGCAAAGGAATGACGGAAGGTATGCGGACCGACGCGCTTGTGGAGGCCGGCGCGTTTTGCCGCCTGCTTGATCGCCTTCTGAACGCTGGTTTCGTAGACGTGATGCCTGCGAACGTGCCCACTGCGCGGATCGGTTGAGAAGCCAGCCGCGGGGAACACATACTGCCACACCCAGTCGAATGGAGCACTCGGATATTTCCTGTCCAGGGCGAACGGAAGTTCAACCTCCCCCCTACCGTTGGCGAGATCTTCGGTATACTGCGCTTTGACCTTTACCAGGTGAAGCACCAGTGATGGGATGACTGAATCAGGCAGGCAGGTAATTCGGTCGCGTTTGGATTTCGTGTCGCGGAGCGTCAATGTTCGGCTGTCGAAATCAACGTCCTTGATGCGCAGGCGCAGGCACTCCATCAGCCGCAGACCGCCGCCGTACATCAATTGAGCCATGATGCGGTATTGACCGTTCAACTGCTCGAGCGTGCGCATGGCCTCCTCGTGCGTCAGGACAGTAGGTAAGTGAGTGGACTTCCTCGCGCGGACGATATCCAGAAGCCCGATATCCACGCCATAGAGTTTGTACAGGAAGATCAGTGCGGCCAATGCTTGGTTTTGGGTCCCAGCGCTGACATTCCGAGTAATAGCCAAATGCGTCAGGAAGCATTTCACTCCGTCGGGGCCAGCCTCGCGCGGATGGACAGGTCGCAGAAAGAGCACATAATGCCTGATCCAATGCAAATAGGTCTTCTCGGTCTTGTAGGCGTAATGACGAGTTCGAAGCGCATCGCGGACGGCCACCAAAAGTCTCATCCTCTAACCTCATCAAGTTTCCTCTGCTGGGGATGATAGTCAAAGTTTTTGCGGGCAGTTATATCCATGGCATGAACCGCTTTGAAGATTGTACTCGCCCGGGCAGTATATTTCAGGCGAAAGGCTTCGTATTCTTCCATTGTTTTGGCGATGAAATAACCCGAACCATCCTCCAGATTACAGATCATGTTTCCCTTTTCACGAAGGGATTGGATGGCCAGGCGCATTTCACTATCGTCGCAAATCTGTTCGGGTTGGCAGGCAACAAGAAGAACTCCTCGATGAATCATGCCGTTATTTCTGAGGATACCCAGTACAATATCGTCCAGGTCGGGGGGGAAAGTTCGTTTGGTCATGTGGCCTGCAATTGTTGTAATTTTTGTTTAGCGGCAGCTTCGAAACCTTTATTATCATCTGGGGTAGCCTCCCACCAGGCATCATATTCTTCCTGCCCCATGACATCTCTGATCTTCTGACAGGTTTCCAATAGTTGTCGTACAAATTCGCGCTCTTGTGAGGTGATCAGATTCTCTCGAAAATCCATGACATGGCGCATGTGGACGATCTTCATGAGCCCGGTGGAATGTTTGAGTGAGCCGCCTGCATTGCCTCTCATTCGTCCTCTTTAACTTTGCTACCTTCGGAATTCTCAACCCAGGCTGCACAGCCCTTCGAGCGAAGGAATTTCATGAACAGGAAGGCTGAACGCCGATCGGTGAGGTCTTCGGATACGGTTGCGCCGTTCAGTGCGATCCAGACCGTTTTATACTTGATCATTCGAAGCCTCCAAAGCCCCGTATCGCAGGGCGAGTTCACGCTTGTGTGGATCCAGATCCAAATGGTCAATCTTCCCCTTGCTTCCGCCCTTTTTTAACGTCAATTTCAGTCGTCGCGCCATATTCCGCAGTTCTGTATCGGAATCAGCGGTAAGGTGGCTGTAGACATGCGTACCTGAAACCTTGATGCGGTCTATGTATGTTGTCATGCTAGTTGCGGGAGTGGGATTCGAACCCACGTCATTTGGATTATGAGACCAAGCTGGCTCCGCTCCAGTCCATCCCGCAGGCTGGAATATACACGAGTTGCGTAACGCTGTCAAGGTTTTGGGGCTTGACAGTTGTGTAACTTGGGATTATATTTCCGCCATGTCCACTAGAAAACCACAAACCAGCCAGCAAAAAACCAGAAAACGACGCAAGGCTCTGAAACAGCTTGCCAGGAGGTTGGGTTTCGGTTCATGGATCCGGTTCGAGACCGCGATCAAGAATGCAGACATGCAAGGCAGGCCAATTTCCGTAGTCATAGGCCGGCAACGGTACACCACCGCCCCACGGCTTACGATCGGGTAATGTCCTCCAAAGTTACCCGCTCCTGTTGGCTTGCGGCTCAGAAGAGCCGCAAGCCTTTTCACCAAAGGAAAGGAAGAGAGAATGACAAAAGTAAAAACCACCATCACCGAAGCACTGGCGGAGGCCAACAACGGAAAGTTGATCGATGCCCAGTTCGTGGACGATCTTTTCGAACGAAAACTTTCCATCCTGACGGCAATCAAGCGAGCCAACGCCGGTAGTTCTATCGAACTCTTTGGAGTTTCCCGAACTATCGAGGAATGGCTGCTTTGGAAGCAGTACATCGTGCCGGCCCGAAAAGCATACTTGACGAACCTGATCCGCAGGATCGATGAGGGACGCGCACACGCCCAAAAAACGGGGGGTTCCGTGATCGAAAAGACAAGCACGGAATGGTCTCCGAACGTGATTGTGAACCTGGATGAGATCGCCCTGCGGAACGAACTTATGCAACTTCAGGAGGTCTTGGACACCTTGGACGGAAAACTGTCCCTGATGAATGCCACAATCGCAATTACAGTATGAGATTTTTTTGCCTTCCGTAGTGAAGTGAGAAAAGATAAAGGAAACTTGTAGCTCAATGGTAGAGCACATCCTATTTGCGGATGCGGTTACGGGTTCAAATCCCGTCCCCCATCTCAGAGATGAGAACAGATTAGAAGTTCATAAGTTCACAGGTCAACGATTTTCTAATCATACGCTCAACCTAGAAAGCTAAAAGATACGGAAAACCCGTCGTTCATCTGGTTTGCGTGGAAACACGCAAAATGCCATCCCTTTTTCTGGCAGTCTCAGGATGACGGCTACTACTCGGAGGCGAATTTTTGGAGGCTTATGTCAATCATCAGGGTACGCAAGGATGCACGGTATTTCACGGCCAGTAATGAACCTTTTGTAGACAAGCGCCTTTCGTGGGAAACCAGGGGGCTTATGGGTTACTTGCTAACCAAACCCGATAATTGGGAGGTGAATATTCGGGATCTCGAGTCCCAGGGGCCGGCAAAACTTCACAAGCTCCGCCGTATGCTTTCTGAAGCCCGTCTATATGGGTACATGAACAGAATTCGCGTAACCAATCCAGACGGGACATTCGACTGGATCACCGAAGTATTCGAGAGCCCATCCCAAAACACCCGTAAATCCAGTGTGCGATTTTCAACCACTGGCAGGCTAACCAGTGACAGGTTATCCACAAGTGGAAAACCCACCGATATAATAAACACTGAGTCTAGCTATGATGATGATAAGCGAACAGAACTCCTGGCAACTCTATACCAGGACAATATTACACTGATCACATCCATCATGGCGGATAAGCTCCGGGATGCTGCTATGGAGTTCACGGATGCCTCATGGTACCAGCCGGCTTTCGAGATCGCCGTGACTAATAACATTCGTACCTGGCGTTATGTGGAAACAGTGTTGCGAAACTGGAAGGAAAAAGGACGGGATTGGAAACCCGAATATCGCAGGAAGGGCCAAAAGCAGCATTCCCCCTCCCCCCCATCGAACTTGACGGACGAACAACTTGCCCATTCCCGTAAAGAGGCGGAAAGGATCATGACGAAATGACATCCTCCATGAAATCCATCCGCCAGGAAGTCGAGGCCGCCAAATGGGCCGGCACGCGGGACAAGATCCGTGCTGATATGGCCGCTCGCGGCATGAAGCCTGTTACCGAACAGGAGTTCAGGCAGGCAGTGCAAAAATCCGCTTCCGTCTGTGATACAGATTGCCCCCTTTGCCATGGGTCTGGGTACTTCAAAAGTAACCCAGAGGCCTTGATCGGGGAAAAGAATTTTGGGAAGATAGAAACCTGCCCCAATTACCGCAAGAAGTCACTCGAATCCATGAACCTACTTCAGTTCGGGATAGAAAAGTCAGAGCTTGGCTTGGACTGGCAGGCGGTCAAGAACAAGATCGGCCACATGCGTTCGGATGCTCAAAAGGCGGTACAGGCGGTTCTCCCAGCCTACGAAGCCGGCCATGGGATGATCGCCCTCCTAGGAAGCTATGGCCAGGGGAAAACCCTGGTCGGGAAGATCCTGATCTCGACCGCCCTCCGAGCCGGCAAGAGAGCCGCTTATGCGAATATGGCACGTATCCTGGACGATATCCGCCTGGCATTCGATGAAAAAGAATATATGACCCGGGCACTCCTGGAGCACATGGAATTTTGGAATGGGCTGGAGATCCTGTTCATCGATGAACTGGATAAGGTCAATGCCACGGACTGGGCACTCGAACGGATGTTCCAACTCTTGGATCAACGCTATTCCCGCGCAATCCGCGAGGAGGCCTTGACCGTTGTGGCTTCGAACAAGGAACTAAAGGAATTGGACGGGTATTTGGTTTCCCGCCTTCAGGATAACCGCCTGGGTCCTGTTCTGTATCTGAATGGGGATGATTTTCGCAAGGTGATGCCGAAGGGAGTGAATTATTAGATGCGAAAGGTTCCGAGCGACTACAAAGACACATTACCCCAGGTGAAAGGGCGGGCACCCATACCCCAAGAACAAAATCGGGCATCCATAGCTGCCAGTCCCAGCTCCCCTATTTGGTGGTGGGTAACCAGCGATTCAAGAACCAAGAAGGGTATAGCGAACTTTGTTGAATTCAAGGAATGGCTGAGAAAGTGGCACGAAAAGAATAATGATCATATTGCTTGCGATACAGGCCAGGAGAATTATCATGCTAAGTAACAAGGAAGCTGTTGAAGAATGGGCACGCGAGAAAGGATATGTTCCATCCCCCTGGGCTATTCGGCAGGCCGCAGAGATGAAGAAAAACCGTCGCAAGGTGGAGCTTTGGCTTTGTATCCTATTCGGGACTTGGCTGGGGGTAATCCTGTTTATTGTTGGAATCGTGGTCATAGCGGCATGGAAATAATGCGGATAGCCATTATATGACGCTTATACGTTTCCC
>Ga0209342_10003945_pt1 | contig 15494 bp, 14 predicted proteins | sample RifCSP16_2_FD_184023 | JGI IMG/M metagenome (GOLD analysis project Ga0209342, IMG submission 184023) | Soil microbial communities from Rifle, Colorado - Rifle CSP2_sed 16_2 (SPAdes) (version 2) | ecosystem: Environmental > Terrestrial > Deep subsurface > Rock core/Sediment | place: Rifle... | reverse complement strand
CCCCGCCCGCCGCCGATGGAGTCTCCATGCCGAAGATTATACCGGCGAGGATGGCCGCCTCTGCTTTTCGCATCTAGAGGGTACTGGGGAATGTCTACCCGATTGGGCTCACTGCGCTATGATTGGCCGACGGATGGCCACCCTGGCTGGGACCCGGCGACCTTCACGCGGGAGGTCTGCACCGCGCCGAGGCCGTCCCGGGGAATACCCTAACAAGGACGTTTATGGCTACTCGCCCGACCTCCGACACGGTGTAGGCCGAGTTCCTCGGCCCAGTTGTTGGTCGTCTCGCCAAAGTGCATTGGGAATATCCGCGCTCCTAGATTCCGGCACGCCTCGACATCGGTTAGGATTGGGGAGAGGAACCGGCGATTCCCGTCGAGGGGACAGCTCGCCTGGGGAACATGTCATTAGGAACCCGAGGATAGCCAACGGCTTCCGGCCACAGCGTGGGTGGGCTAGGGGCGGCCTCGCGCATGGTCAGTTTCGCGACGCGCCGGCGCAGATCTTGCAGGGTCAGCAGAGGCTGGGGTGAGGATGTACCCGCTTCCGTTCAACGAGGAGGACGAGGCGTCGCTGCATACCGGTGGTAACACGGCGACGCCCCGCGGCGTGGTTAACGCGATTGGTGAGATCTTGGTCGGGTCGCCCGGCCTGGGGACCGAGATCGGAGAGCTCGAATAAGGGACGATCATGGGACGGCGCGACGAACGCGGGGTTCTTGAGAGGAAGGAGGGAGGCACGAGTCGGCAACGTGGGGAACCGCGACGCACCGAGAAGCCCAGCGCAGGCCGAAAGCCGGCGCGGCGGCCGATCCGCGTCTTGATTGCGGATGACCACCCGCTGATCGTTGAAGGCCTCAAAATGGTTCTGGCCAAGAAAGGCATCGAGGTCATCGGAGTGGCGATGACGGGTCGCCAGGCGGTCGACAAGACGCTGGCGATGGAGCCCGATGTGCTCCTGTTAGACATACGCATGCCAGGAATGGACGGACTCGAGGCATTAGCGTCGATCAAGGCCGCCCGTCCTCGGACCAGCGTCCTGGTCCTCACGTCGTTCGGCAATCCGGAATACCTTGCGCGCGCCGTGACGCTGGGGGCCGCCGGGTTCCTGTCGAAATCTGCTGAGCCCGAAAAGATCCCTCAAGCGATCATGGCTGTCGCCGATGGCGAGACCGTCGTCGAGCGGGAGCTGCTACAATCCGCGTTGCGGGCGTTGGTTCGTGAGACCCGGGCGACGGCCGAAGGCGCCGAGAGCGAGATCCCAGATCTGACGCCACAGGAGATCCGCATCCTGACCTTACTCGGCGAGGGGATGGACAACTCGGGGATCGCAGAACGACTGTCTTTGAGCCGGAACACGATCAAGTCCCACGTCCACAACATCTTCACCAAGCTTGGGGTTTCCGATCGTACGCAGGCGGCCGTGTGGGCCATACGCCACGGCCTGGTGCCCAGCCTCTAGGGTTACGCGTGTCGGCGCGCATCACCCTATAGAGTGAGGGGCTTTCAACCCGCAGGACGTTCCGCGGACCCCCGAAACATGGCATTGTAGTACCAGAGAGCTACCCGCGGGTGGGGGTAGCGTGAGGCCTTGGCCTACCCTAGGTGTCTTCAGACTCTCACTCGCCGCCGGAGTCGACCTCCCCCGGCGGCGGAGACGGGTCCGCACGCCCCTCGTTGCCGAACCGGCGACGCACCAGCCAAACCACAGCTATGTGGGCAGGTGAGACCCGATGGGCGGCTTGAAAGAGGCGGCTGCAACTCGACGTATGGGAGTAAGTGAAGGTTTATTGGACGCTTAGGCGCCGACGGGAAATTGATAGTCCTGCGCAGCCATCATTGCTTGTGATTGTTCGCGCGCAGCACTACCCCAACCACCGAGCGGGACTGACCGTCTCACCGACGGATCCCGAGGGCCAGCAATCTGCTGAACGGTGGATAGCCTGCCGAAGCGCATCCAATAGAACTTTGCTGGAAGGGGGCCGTTCCCACTGCGGGACTGCCTCCGAGTGGCGCTGGCCTACCATGTGGGGTTTGGTTGAAGCATGGCGTGTGGGTTCGGGAAGGCCCGGGGATTGGCCCTCACGTGCGGCGGCGGATGCCTGGCGGGTGCAGTTACGGAAGCCGGGGTCATGGAGCCTCGACCCGGCGGGTTTGACACCCTCCTGAGCGGCAACGGGCTGACAGGGACGCGGGAAAGCTAGGCAGGCGCTCGACCAACGTGTGCCGCCGTAGGGTAGAGACCGATGGACTGGTACGCGCTGCACACCAAACCGAATAAGGAAGAGATCGCCTGGCGTCTGGTGCGGGCGAGAGGCTACCAGGTCTTCTACCCGTGCCTGCCGGTGCGCCCGGTGAACCCGCGGGCGCGCAAGATCCGGCCGTACTTTCCGGGCTACATGTTCGTGTGCTCCGACCTGAACCAGGTGGGCCTAACCGCCTTCCACTTCATCCCCCATGTTCGGGGTCTGGTGGCATTCGGTGGGGAGCCGGCCAGGGTGCCGGAAGCCCTGATCTTCGCCCTGCAGAAGCGCGTTCAGCAGGCCGTCGCATTCCACCGCGACCCTTTGCAGGGCGTCGCCCGAGGTGACTCGGTCTTGATCCAGGATGGTCCGTTCGCCGGCTACGAGGCGGTCTTCGATGAACGTCTCTCCGGTCGAGCCCGGGTTCGCGTGCTGCTCACCATCCTGGGTGGGCGGCCAGTCCCCGTCGTACTGGGCGCCGATCAGATCGTCTTAAGGGCGCGCGGCCAGGCCTGATAACTGATCGGGCGGGCCGCTCGAACGCCCGCACGAAACCGCTTGACAATGCGGCCCCGACATGTCGGAAGGGCGGAGCTTGCCGGCCCCCGGATCCAGCGGCCGCTCGATTGACCCGATCGGGCACTCCCGGCTAGACCATGACTGCTACCGAGAATCCAACTTCGTCCCATCGCCGGCTGCGGCAATACCTCGATCGTCAGGCGTCCAGCCTCGGACGGTATGCGCTCGAGCAGGCGTTGTACGCCCTGATCGGGTGGGTCCCCACTATCGTTGGCATGGGGCTGCGTGCCGTGCTGTACCGGTTGATCCTGCACATGGACGGCTGGGCGGGCATCGAACAAGGGGTCCGGCTGCGTTTCGCCGACCACATCCGGCTTGGCGCCGGCGCCTACCTCGACCAGGGCGTCTACCTGCATGCCTGCCCGGCGGGGATCGAGATCGGCTCCGGCACGATCGTGATGCACGGCGCCGTGTTGCACGTATACAACTTCCGCGACCTTCCGCACGCGGGCATCCGCATCGGTCGGGACAGCCTGGTTGGCGAGTACACGGTGATCCGCGGCCAGGGGGGCGTCCAAATCGGCGACCGGGTATACACGTCTCCCTTCTGCCAGTTCGTGGCCGTCGGGCATGTCTTCGACGACCCGCGGCGGCCGTTCGTCGAGCAGGGCATTACAGCGCAGGGCATCGTGATCGAGGACGACGTGTGGGTCGGTTCGGGCGCCATCGTCACGGACGGCGTCCGCATCGGCCGGGGTGCGGTGGTAGCGGCCGGGGCCGTCGTCACGCGTGACGTCCCCCCGCACACCGTGGTCGCAGGTGTACCCGCCCGACCGGTCAAGACCATCGACGGGACGGCTGACGCCGGCCGGACCCGCACGATCTATCAGGCGCTTTCGGAGGTTAGGCCATGACCGAGTTGTCAGTCGTCATCCCGGCATACAACGAAGAGCACGGTATCGACAGCATCGCCCGGCGGGTGCTGGCGACGCGCGATCGGCTGGCCGAGGTGGGCGTCGACGGCTTGGAGATCCTGATCGTCGATGACGGCTCGAGCGACCGGACGGCCGAGGTGGCGGGGGCCATCGACGGGGTGACAGTGATCCGTCATCCCCGCAACCGTGGCTACGGCGCGGCACTCAAGACGGGATTCTCCAGGGCCCGTGGCGACCTGATCGGTTTCCTCGACGCCGACGGCACCTATCCCCCGGAGTACTTCCCCGAGCTGTGCCGCCTGGCGATGAACGGGTCGGAGCTGGTTATCGGCTCGCGCATGGCCGGCGCGGCGTCCGAGATGCCCCTGACGCGGCGCGTCGGGAATTTGTTCTTCGCCACGCTGTTGTCGGTGGTCGGAGCGCAGCGCATCTCCGACAGCGCCAGCGGGATGCGGGTCTTCAAGCGCAGCATCCTCGAGAAGCTCTACCCTCTGCCGGATGGGCTCAACCTCACCCCCGTAATGAGTACGCGGGCGGTTCATGAGAACATTCGCATGGCAGAGACGCCCATCCCGTACAGTGAGCGCGTCGGCCGATCGAAGTTGAGCGTGTTCCGCGACGGGTCGATGTTTCTGCGTTCCATCCTGTGGACGGCGCTGGGCTACAATCCGGTCCGCATCCTCGGCTGGATCGGCGTAGCCGGAATGCTGCTGGCGGCGGGCGTTGGCGGAGCTCTGGTGATGGCGCGCCTGAGCGGGGTGACGACGTTGGGGCCCTGGGAAGTGGCCTCTCTCTTCGGCGCGCTGGTGGCGGCGGTGGGAGGGATCAGCGTCTTCGCCCTGGGATCGACGTTCAACTACCTCGTGTCACTCTTCTACCAGACGCCGGTGCGGCAGGGCCTGTTCGGACGCCCGCTGTTCACGCCGTCGCTCGACCATCACTTCGGGTGGATGGGGGCAGTCGTTCTGGCTGTCGGCCTGGGAGCGGCGGGCATCAGCCTCGGGTTGGGGGTATCGGGCTGGGACATCTCCCGACTGTGGCTGTACCTGCTGGGCAGTGCGCTGATGATCCTGGTCGGCATTCAGCTGGTGATATCCTGGGTGCTGATGCGCGTGCTGGAGGAATTGAGCCAACGAGGCGGTATGGTTGAGAAAGACATGGCCGCGGGTTAGGGAGGTTGCTATGGACGGTTCGCAGATGGACAACCACAAGGAAAACCTCGGATCGCGCCGCGTGCCGGCGCTTCGCATGGCGGACTTCCCCGACGCCGACGAGATCGTGCGCCAGGGAATCGACCATTCGTCACAGGCCGGCGAGCGGATCGACATAATGCTGGTGAACCCGCCCACGCCGGACGGCGGGCTGTGGATTCGCACGCAGCACCGGGTGGGCCGGCGCACACGGGAGAACATGGTCTGGCCCCAGGTCTCCCTGGCCCAGCTGGCGGCCTTGCTGCAGCCGACCTATACGGTGCAGATCATAGACGCCAACGCCGAGCCGCTGGACTGGCCGGAGTTCACTCGCCGGCTTGAGACCTACAAGCCCAGATACTACCTGACGCAGGTGACGGCGCCGACGCTCGAGAACGACATGTACGGCACTTTCCTGGCTAAGGCCCGCGGGGCGCGAACTATCGCCTTTGGGACGCACGTCACTCCCATCCCGCGCGAGACCATGCGCCCCTTCGCCAGCCTGGACTTCATCCTGCTGGGCGAGCCGGAACTTACGCTGCGCGACCTGCTGGACCACCTGGAAGGGAAGCTCGACCGCCGCGACGAGGTGGTGCTCAGGCTCTTTGACGAACACGATCCGGGATACGCACCGTCGATCGACGCGGCGGGCGCCGTGGACCTGGCGGGGATCAAGGGCCTCGTCTGGAGGCGCGGCGACGAGATCGTGGTCAACGCCACGCGCCCATTCATGGCCGATCTCGACGCCTTGCCGATCCCGCGGCACGACTTGCTGCCCCTGCAGAAGTACCGCATGCCCCTGATGAAAGGACCGTTCACCTTCATCGTCACCAGCCGCGGCTGCCCGGCCGGCTGCACCTACTGCATCAAGCACGTCAACTACCAGTTCGGCGTGCGCCTGCGCTCCCCCGGCCTGATTATGGAAGAACTGTGGGAACTCAAGCGCCTGGGAATCAGCAACATTCACATGTACGCCGACTTGTTCACCGTGAACCGCGATCAGGTGGTCGATCTGTGCCGGAGGATCATCGCCTCAGGCATCGACATCCACTGGACGTGCAACAGCCGCGTGGACTATGTGGACGAAGAGATGCTCCAGCTGATGGGCAATGCTGGCTGCTGGTATATCTCCTGGGGAATTGAAAGCGGCAACGAGCAGATTCTGAAGCACGCGCGCAAAGGCGCCGACCCCGCCAAGGCGGAGCGTGCCCTGCGCTGGGCGAAAAAGGCAGGCATCCACAACTGGGGCTACTTCATCGTAGGGTTGCCGGGCGAGACCGAGGAGACCATTCGCCAAACGATCGACTTCGCCAAAAGGCTGCCGCTCGACATCGCCCTGTTCCACGTCGCCGCGCCGTACCCCGGGACACCCTTCTTCTTCGAGGTGGTCAAACAGGGTTGGTTCCGGCAGGGCACGCGCTGGGAGCAGGTCGACATGGATAAGGGGACCGTCCTGGACTACCCGGGGCTTTCGGCGGAGCGGCTGCTGTACTGGCAGAAGCGGGCGTTCCGGGAGTGGGCCTTCCGGCCGGGTCCGGTCTTCACCTACCTGAAGATGCTCCTTTCCGATCGCTCGACGTTCAAGACGGCGCTGAGCGTAGGCCTGCAGCACCTGAGCTGGCAAACGGCCGACTAGGCGGATGCGTCGGCTCGTCGCCGGCCGGGGATTCGACCTGACGCTCCTCGGTTGCGCCGCCGCGCCGGCGGTCGTGTGGGCGGTCGCCCCGGGTGCCGGGTGGATGCCTCTCGGCCTCGCAATCCCTCCCTGGATCGCTTTGGCTCTCTGGGGAAGCCGCCCCGCCTTTCGAACCCGCCTCGATCCCGCCGTCGCTTTGTTCCTTGCTGCGGGAGCGATCAGCCTGTGGGCGGCCTACGACGGAGCAGCGGCGCTGGTCAAGTTCCGGCTGATCGTATCAGCCGTGCTGCTGTACTACGCGCTCGCTTACCAGCCGGGCGACAACCTGTGGACTATCGCGGGCGCTCTTGCCGGGCTGGGAGCGATGGTGTCGCTGCCGGCCGTGTGGTCCGGCGTTCGTGAAGTGGCAGGTGAAGGCCTCGGCCTGTCCATGGCGAGTTCGGATGCGTATGCCGGCTTGATGGCGTTGACGATTCCGTTCGCCCTGGCGGTACTGCTCGAAGGCATCCGCCTCAACCGTCGCGTCTTGGTTGTTCTTGGATCTGTGACCATGGCCCTGATGCTCGCCGGGCTGTGGGCGTCCGGCGATCAAAGCGCGTGGCTCGGCGCCGGAGTCGCGCTGCTGTTGATGATCGCGGCAGCAACGCCGGGCAGCGATAGTGGCCCGACGCGCCGACCCCGGCTCTCGCACACGGTTGGCTTCCTTCTTCTATTAGGAGCCGTGACCGTGGTGGCGGTCGCCGCCGCATGGGCCGCGGGCGTCCGATGGCCCGATGTGTTGGCCGACACACGTGTGGCCGAGAGGTTGGCGCTGGACCGGAACACCATCCGATTGGCGGGTGACTTCCTGCTGACCGGCGGGGGCCTGGCTTCGTTTCCTGGGTTGTACTCACGCTATGTCCTGCTGATCCCGGTCCTGTTCACGACCAGCAGCCACAACCTGTATCTGGACGTGCTGACCGAACTTGGAGCTGCAGGGCTTGTGAGTTTCACGACTTTAGCGTGCGGATCAGTCTGGCTTCTGCGAATCAGAAGCCTTCGACCGGCCTCGGTCCAAGACCCGGCGGTGCGACTGCCAGCGGCAGCATTGGGGTCCGTCGCCGCCCTGGTCGTGATGGGGTTGATCGACGACCCGCTCTTCGCCACGCAAGGTCTAGGGTTTCTCTTGCTCCCCTTCGGCATGGCCGCGGCGGTCGTCGGGGAGCAGGGCTTGTCAAGAGCGGAGCGGTCTGCAGCGCCCGTGCCTGGTCTTCCCCGAGCGATGGGCACCCGCTGTGCTTGGGCAACTGCCGGCGCCGTCTTGGTTCTCCTGCTGGTTTCCTTCCACCGCCAGGCACTCTCAGCGGGCCTGGCCAATGCGGGCAGTGTGCTTCTGGCGCGGGACGAGCTGCGTGGCTGGCCCACGGCCCACGAAAACGGCGCCGTACCATCGGGGGCCCGGGTCCTGGCTGCCGAACTGTTCTCGCGGGCGCTGGCGCTAGACCCCGGGAACGTCAGCGCCAATTACCGTCTCGGCTTGATGGCTATCGATGAGCGGGACTACGTGCGAGCGCGGAACCCCCTCCAGACGGCGCTGGCCGAAGATCCGGGTCACCGAGGCGTGCGCAAAGCCCTGGCTTACGATCTGACCTGGCTCGGGGCGCTCGACGAGGCCCAGCCCTTGCTCGAAGGCATCTCCGAAGCGTCCCAGGAGTTGGGCGTGTACGCCTGGTGGTGGGGGACTCAGGGCCGCGACGATCTGGCGGAGCGGGCAGCTCGCATGTCGGAGTTGCTCCAACCGTAGCCCCGGGGCTTCGAAGACGGACTCGCCCGAACGGCAGACCGGGCATGCTGCCCGCGACGGACGACTCTTCTCGCAGTGTCCACTCGTTACGTCAATCGAGACTGATCTCGAGGCGCCCCCCATGATCGACCCTAGCTCGCGAGTGCATCCGACAGCCGACGTGTCCCCGGAGGCCGACGTCGGGGCAGGTACTTCGATCTGGCATCGGGCTCAGGTCCGGGAGAGGGCGCGGATCGGCAGGGGGTGCATCATTGGCAAGGACGTCTACATCGACGCCGGCGTGACCATCGGCGACAACGTCAAGATCCAGAACAGCGCCCTGGTCTATCATGGCGCGACGCTGGAGGACGGCGTATTCCTCGGCCCGCAGGCATGCCTGACGAACGACCTCTACCCTCGGGCGATCACACCGGATGGCGCGCTGAAGTCGGCCGATGACTGGACCGTCGGGCCGATCCTGGTCCGCTACGGCGCCTCGATCGGCGCCGGGGCGTTGATCCTCCCGGATGTGACGGTGGGTCGCTTCGCCATGGTCGCGGCCGGCGCCGTCGTGACCGGCGACGTTCCGGACCACACACTGGTGATGGGCGTGCCGGCGCGCAGCGCCGGCTTTGTATGCCGCTGCGGCCGCCGGCTGGCGCCGGACGGATCTGTGTTCCGCTGTCCCCGCGACGGTTGGACGTACTCTCCTGGAGAGACCACATGATCCCCATATCCCACCCCCTGATTGAAGACGAAGAGAAGGCGGCCGTCCTGGCCGTCCTCGGTTCCGGGCAGTTGGCTCACGGCCCCCGAGTGCGAGAGTTCGAGGAGCGATTTGCGGAATTCGTCGGCGCCGCCCATGCGGTGGCTGTGACGTCGGGTACCAGTTCGCTGCACCTGGCACTACTGGCGCACGGCATCGCTCCCGGCGACGAGGTGATCACGCCCTCCTTCAGTTTCGTCGCCTCAGCCAACTGCGCGCTGTTTGTGGGTGCCCGTCCGGTTTTCGCCGACATCGAGCCGGGCGCTTTTACCCTCGACCCGTCGGACATCGAGGCACGCATCACGCCCCGCACACGCGCAATCCTCCCCGTCCACCTCTTCGGGCAGACGTGCGACTTGGATGCCATCACCGCAATCGCCCGGGCGCACGATCTGGTGCTGATCCAGGACGCCTGCCAGGCCCATGGTGCGACGTTTCGCGGGCGCCCCGTAGGTGCGTTTGGGACCGCCTGCTTCTCGTTCTACGCCACGAAGAACATGACCACCGGCGAAGGCGGGATGATCGTTACGAATGATGCCGGTGTTGCCGAGCTAGCCCGGATGCTCCGCGATCACGGCAGCCGGCAGCGCTATGTCCACGAGATGCTGGGCTACAACTTGCGCATGACCGAGTTCCAGGCGGCGATCGGGCTGGCGCAGCTTTCCAAGCTCGAACGGTGGAACGCGAAGCGACACGCGAACGCCGCCTTCCTCACTCGGCACCTGCAGGCTGTGCCCGGCGTGGTGGCGCCGCCGATTCGGCCCGGTGCACAGCATGTCTTCCATCAATACACCATCCGGGTCCAGCACCGGGACCAGGTGTTGCCGGTTGTCGTTGAACAGGGTGTCGGGGCGGGCGTGTACTACCCGGCGCCGATCCATCGTCAGCCTTCCTATCAGCGGCTAGGGTACGACGAACACTTGGCCGAAAGCGAGCGCGCCAGCCGGGAGGTGATGTCCCTGCCGGTCCACCCTTCGCTCAGCCAGGATGACCTGGATCGGGTAGTGGAGGCCGTGGCGGCGGCGGTGGAGAGCGCCCGGTCGGCGCAGGTCGGGGCCGCACGATAGGCCCGGCGTCCGGTTTCAGCAGGAGGCAAGCCATGCAGCCATTGCGGGTTGGGGTGATTGGCCTTGGTCGAATGGGGCAGCAGCACTGCCGCGTGTACTCGAGCCTGCGGCAGGGGCAGCTGGCCGGCGTGTACGACGTGATTCCGGAGCTCACCCGGGAAGTCGCCGCCCGGTACGAGACGACGGCTTTTTCCGGCGTCGACGATCTGCTGAAGCGGGTGGACGCGGTAAGCGTCGCGACTCCAACACCTCTGCACTTCGACCTGGCCATGCAGTGCGTGCGATCCGGGATCCCGGTGCTGGTGGAAAAGCCGCTGACCGAAACGGTGGAGCAGGCAGAGGCGTTGGTCGAGGCGGCCCGGGCGGCCGGGGTCTTCGTGCAGGTCGGGCACATCGAACGCTTCAACCCGGCCTACACCGAGCTGAAGAACGTCCTTGAGGACCGCGCCCTGCTGGCCATTGCCATGCGCCGGCTGAGCGCCTTTGGCGGAAGCAACCGCGATGTCGACGTCGTGCTGGATCTCATGATCCACGACATCGATCTGGCCCTAGACCTCACCGGCCAGGAACCGACTTCGATGAGCGCCTTTGGCCTGACGGCCCATAACGGCGCGATCGATCACGCCGTGGTCCACCTGGGCTTCGGCTCCGGCCCGTTGGTGACGATGACGGCCTCGCGCGTCACCGAGCAGAAGATCCGTTCCATCGAAGTGACCGCCCTGGAGGCATACGTCGAAGCCGATCTGCTCAACAAGAGCATCTCGATTCACCGGCGGACGACGGCCGAGTACCTGGACCACGACCAGCGCGGGGTCAAGTACCGCCAGGAGAGCCTCCTGGAGGGAATCCACGTCCCGAGCCAAGAGCCGCTGTTCTCCGAGCTGCAGCACTTCGTGGACTGCGTCCTGGATGGGAAGCCGCCGGTCGTGTCGGCCGACGACGGCCTGCGGGCACTCCGTCTGGCTAGCACGATCCGTCTGGCGGTGTTGGAGAGGCTGATGGGGGTGACCCGCTACAGCCGCTTGCAGCCGGGCGACCTGCGTCCGGTGATGACCCCGATTTCCTCGAAGTAGGTCAGCCAATGCAACTCTCGATCGTCATCCCTTTCTACAATGAGGCCGGCAGCGTGGGCAAAGTCCAGGCGGATCTGATGCCGGTGGCCGCGCGGTTGGCGCGCAGCGACCCGGTCGAAATGGTCCTGGTGGACGACGGAAGCACGGACGGCTCGATGGATGCCTTCCGGGAAGCTTTGCGGCCGGCGCCGGGTGTCCAGCTCCGGTTTGAGCGCCACGCCAAGAACCAGGGACTGGGTGCGGCGTTGCGCACCGGATTCGCCTCTGCACGCGGCGAAGTTGTGGTGACCACCGACAGCGACGGCACCTACGCCTTTGCCGAGATCCCGGGCCTGCTGGCCCGACTGGGCCCGGACGTCGATCTGGTTACCGCCTCCCCGTACCACCCGCAGGGCGGAGTCGACGGCGTTGCCGGCTACCGGCTGGTCCTCAGCCGCGGGTCTTCGTTGATCTACCGGGTGTTGGTTGACCCGCGCCTGCATACGTACACGTCTTTGTTCCGCGCCTATCGGCGCGCGGTGATCGAAGGCGTTCCATTTCAATCTTCGGGCTTCTTGGCGGGGACGGAGATCCAGGTCAAGGCGCTGCTGCTCGGCTTCCGGGTGGCGGAGTACCCCGCGGTGCTGCACTCCCGGGCGGCAGGCGTCTCCAAGGCCAAGCTGGCCCGTACCACCCTAGCGCATCTGCGGTTCCAGGGGCGAGTCCTCCTGCACCGTCTCGGCCTGCGTCCTCTCGTCGGCCGGCGGCTGGCGGAGCACCAAGGATCGCAGACGTCATGAACGCTCGTATCGATCGCCAAGGGAGATTCAAGATGAATGCTGCCGTCGGCTACATCATGATCAGCGTACTCGGAGGCGCTGTGGGCCAGATCCTGCTGAAGAAGGGCATGGGCAGCATGGGGCCGCTGACTTTGAGCCTGGGCAAGCTGGGCGAGGTGCTGTGGCGGATCGGGACCAACCCCTACGTCATCGCCGGCCTGGCCATCTACGTCACCGGGACCGTCTTCTGGCTGGTGGCGCTGTCGCGTGTCGATCTTAGCTACGCCTATCCCTTTGCCAGCCTGAGTTACGTGGTGATGCTGGCCGCCGCCTGGTTGCTGTTCAAGGAGGACCTCTCCCCGATGCGCCTGGCCGGAACCGGCGTCGTATTCCTCGGCGTGCTGCTGATTTCCCGCAGCTGAAAGGCCGACGGTCGCCGCTGGCCGAGGAGACCATCCAGTGAGAATTGTGTCGATTGTCGGGGCACGGCCTGAGTTCGTCCAATCCGTTCCGGTCAGCAGGGCGCTTCGGGGCCGGCATGAGGAGATCCTGGTCCATACCGGCCAGCACTACGATTACCTGATGTCGCAAGCGTTCTTCGACGAACTGGAGATCCCTCCGCCGGCGTACAACCTGGGAGTTGGTTCGGGCTCGCACAACCAGCAGTTGGCCGGGATGCTGGTGGGGCTGGAAGATATCCTGCGCAAGGAGTCGCCAGACCTGGTTATCGTGCGCGGGGACACCAATTCCACGCTGGCCGGCGCGCTGGCGGCGGCCAAGGCTCACGTCCCGATGGCACACATCGAAGCCGGGGAGCGGAGCTTCGACCGCCGCATGCCCGAGGAGGTCAATCGGTTGGTGGCGGACACATTGGCCGATGCGCACTTCTGCGCCAGCCGTGCCGCCGTGCAGCACCTGGCCGAAGAGGGCATCCGCGACAGCGTTCACTGGGTCGGCGACGTAATGCTGGACACGCTGATGACCTTCCTGCCACTCGCCCGGCAGCGGTCCAAGGTGCTGGACCGCCTCGGAGTCCAGCCGCGAGGCTATGCGCTGGTGACCATCCATCGAGCGGCCAACACCGAGGACCCCATCCGCCTGGGTCGGGTCGTCGAGGCGCTCAACCGTGTGTCGGAAACGGTCATCCTGCCGCTTCACCCGCGCACACGCTTGGCGCTCGACCACCTGGGCATGAACCTGGGCGCCCACATCCGCCCGATCGATCCGGTGAGCTACTTCGACATGCTGATGCTGGAGGAGAACGCCCGTCTCGTCGCCACCGACTCGGGCGGCGTGCAGAGGGAGGCCTACTTCCTCGGTGTCCCATGCCTGACGCTGCGCGAGGAGACGGAGTGGGTGGCCACCGTTTCCGCCGGATGGAACAAGTTGGTGGGAACGACGCCGGAGGTGACGCTGGAGGCGTGGAGCGCCTTCCAGCCGCCAGCCTGGAGGCCTCCGGTGTACGGGGACGGTACGGCCGCGCTGCGGATCGCGCAGATCCTGGATCAGCAGATGATCGCCTACGGGGCGCGCCGCGATCGGTCACTCTCGGCTTTGCGCAGCATGGCGTGGGAAACGCTGTAGGAGCGCCGATGGCCATTGGAATCGTTGGCGGCGGAATCATGGGGGTCAGCGTCGGCTACTTCCTGGCGCGCCGGGGACTGCCGGTCGAGATCTTCGAAGCGTCTCCGACGCTGGGAGGATTGGCGGGGCCATTGGTCCTGCCGGATGGCACGTCGATCGACCGCTTCTATCATGCGATCCTGTCGAGCGACTCGCACCTGCAGCAGTTATGCCGCGAGCTGGGCATCGACGATCAGCTGAGATTCCGCCCGACCCGGATGGGCTTCTACCACGACGGCCAGATCTTCTCGATGAACTCAACCCTCGAGTTCCTGCGCTTTCCGCCACTCGGCTGGGTCGACAGGTTCCGCCTTGGCCTGACGGTGCTGGCGGCTCAGTTCATCCGGGATTGGCGGCGGCTGGAAGCCATCAGCGTCGAGAACTGGCTGGTGCGCTGGGGCGGGCGGCGGACGTTCGAAAGTATCTGGAGGCCGCTGCTGCGCGCCAAGTTCGATGGGGGGTTCGACGGCACTCCGGCGACGTTCATCTGGGCGCGCCTTGTCCGAATGAAGTCCACCCGTGGCGGCGCCAGCCAACGCGAGGAGGCCGGGCATCTGATCGGCGGCTACGCGACACTGCTCAAGGCTATGGCTGAGCGGATCGAGGCAGCCGGCGGGCGGATCCACCTCGGGACGCCGGTCCAGGAGATCGTGCTGGAACGCGGCAGGGCGGCCGGGCTGCGCGTGTCGGGCGAGGTGCTCCCCTTCGAGGCCATCGTCTCGACGATGCAGGCGCCCGTTTTCCGGCGGCTCCTCCCTGCCGCCGATCCTTCCTACCTGGAATACCTCGGACGAGTGCGCTACCTGGGGATCGTCTGTCCCGTCCTGGTGTTGGACCGTCCGCTCAGTGGCTACTGGACTCTGAACATCACCGACCCCTCGGTGCCCTTCACCGGTGTCATCGAGACCACCAGCTACATCGAGCCTCGGTACGTCGGCGGGCACCACCTGGTCTACCTGCCGAAGTACACGCTGCCGGAGAGCAAACTCCAGCAGGCGTCGGACGACGAGATTCGTGCGATGTGGCTGGAGAATCTGAGCCGCATGTTTCCCGGATTCGACCCGTCGTCGGTGCGCTACCTGCTTGTCCACCGGGAGCGACTGGTCGAGCCCCTGCACGCCCTGAACGAGGCTCACCTGATCCCCGAAATCGAGACCCCGATCGAAGGCCTGTTTCTGTCCACGACGGCGCAGATCTATCCCGGACTGACCAACGGGGAGTCGGTGACCCAGCATGCCAGCCGGACGGCCGACCGGGTCCAGGCGGCCCTGGCCGGAGCGGCAAGGCCGGCGCCGGCATGGCCCAATCCGACGCGCGGTGCAGACGCCGACGCGGCTTGAGCGCCGGGCGGCAACGATTGGGATGGTGTGCCCTCCGGCGGCAGTTCCGAGCCGGCCTCGACGCGACCGGCACGAACCCTGATACCCCTCAGCGACGGCAACGAACCGATGCACTCTGACGCAGTCCGAACCCCACGTGTACGGGACCGGGAAGGCGGCTGGATCTTCCTTGCCCGAGGCCTTGCCGTGAACCGACAGCGATGGATGCTGTTGGTTTCTATTGCCGCGGTAGGGGTACTGGCCTTCTGGAGGTTGGACCAGTTCCCTCTCACATGGTTCGACGAAGGATCGCATCTGCACGTCCCCAAGGCGCTGGTGCACTACGGCGTCTATGCCGATTACAGCAGCGAGGGCTTCCGCTATTTCGGCCCCACGACGGGTGTCGGCCCGACGGTGATGCTTCCGATTGCCGGATCCTTTACCGTGTTCGGGGTGGGGTTGTGGCAGGCGCGTGTGGTTATCGCCCTGTACATGCTGGGCGGCACCGTCGCCTTGTACGGGCTCGCGCGGAGCCTCGGCGGCCCGCGGCTCGCCTGGGTCGCCACGGCGCTCCTCGTCGCCTCACGCGGCGCGCCGTTCA
>Ga0209342_10003944_pt1 | contig 15505 bp, 13 predicted proteins | sample RifCSP16_2_FD_184023 | JGI IMG/M metagenome (GOLD analysis project Ga0209342, IMG submission 184023) | Soil microbial communities from Rifle, Colorado - Rifle CSP2_sed 16_2 (SPAdes) (version 2) | ecosystem: Environmental > Terrestrial > Deep subsurface > Rock core/Sediment | place: Rifle... | reverse complement strand
AGTTCTCGAAGAGCCGCAACTGGGCGATCTGGCTCCCCGATATCCTGGAGCGCTACGATCCCGACGCGATCCGCTACTATGCGGCAGCCACGATGCCGGAGACACGCGACAGTGAGTTTGCCTGGGTCGATTTCGTCCGGCGCAACAACGACGAACTCGTCGCCACCTGGGGGAATCTGGCCAATCGTGTTCTCTCCTTCGCCTACCGGCATTGGGATGGAAAGGTCCCGGATCCGAAAGGCCAGAGGCCCGAGGATATCCTCCTGCTGGAACGCACCGAAGCAGGCTTCGCCGTCGCAGGGAAACACGTGGAGGCCGTGCGCCTTCGCGCTGCGCTCTCCGAGGCGATCGGCCTCGCTGGAGAGGTCAACCGCTACCTGGATCATCAAGGCCCGTGGTTCGCCATCAAGACCGACCGGGAGGCAGCCGGAAAGACGATCTACACGGCGCTGCGGGCGATCGATTCGCTCAAGGTGCTCCTGGCGCCGTTCCTGCCCTTCAGCAGCGAACGGCTCCACCGTACGCTCGGCTACAAACAGCCGCTCTTCGGCGAGCTGAAGATCGTCACTTTCCAGGAAAAGACGCGCCCACATCGAGCCCTGGTCTATGATCCCGCCCAGGCCGCCGGCCGATGGGAACCGAGCACCCTTCCACCGGGTCAGGCGCTCCTGCCTCCCGAGCCGCTCTACCGCAAGCTCGATGACGAGATCGTCGAGCAGGAGCGGGCCCGGTTGGGGAAGTAGGGGGGTTAACCGGTAGAATGGGGTGATCAGTGATCAGTGATCAGTGATCGGGCTCTAGGGCGCTCGGGCACCGGGGCCGGGGTGTCCAGGTGACGAATCCCTCTGTAACCGATCACCGAGTAACCGATCACCCACGTGCCCACGGAGGAGCCGATGGACTTGCTGACGGTCCCCATCCAAAAACCCGACGACGTCAACCTCATTCTCGGCCAGGCGCATTTCATCAAGACGGTCGAGGACCTGCATGAAGCCCTGGCCGGGTCGGTGCCGGGGATCCAGTTCGGTGTGGCGTTCTGCGAGTCGTCGGGCCCGGCGTTGGTGCGTGCCAGTGGAACCTCTCCCGAGATGGTGGATCTGGCCAAGAGCAACGCCCTGCGGCTGGCGGCCGGCCATGCCTTCCTGATTTTCTTGAAGAACGCTTACCCGGTGAACGTCTTGAATGCGGTGAAAGCCGTGCCGGAAGTGTGCGGGATCTTCTGCGCCACGGCCAACCCCGTCGAGGTGATCCTGGCCGAGACCGAACAGGGCCGGGGCGTGATGGGCGTGGTGGATGGAGTGAAGACGCGTGGGTTCGAAAGCGAGTCCGATGTTGCCGAACGCAAGGCCCTGTTGCGTAAGTTTGGCTACAAGGCTTAGGGCGCAGCCCTATGGCCTTGCCCTGGCGTGCGCTCTTTTGCTGGCGGCATGCGCGTCGGCGCCGCCGGCCGTCGACGGCGGCGCCGAGGGGACGGTGTGGATCGGGCCGATGTGCCCGGTCGTGATCGCCGGGACGGAATGCCCCGATCAGCCGTACCAGGCCGAGCTCGAGGTTCTGGCTGCCGATGGCGCCGTTCTGGCGACGGTCGAGAGCGACGGGCGGGGAAGATACCGGGTCGGGTTGCCGGCCGGCGAATACACGCTCGTGCCCCTCTCGCCGGCAGCAGGGATCCCCTCGGCGAGCCCGATCCCCTTCACGGTGATGCCGGGCGAATGGACCCGGCTCGACGTCCACTACGACAGCGGGATACGCTAGGCCGCGGGGCGGACTCGGCCTCCAAGGACCTGATGAGTCAGTCACGCGTGCCTAGAGAAGGTGAGATCGGGTGAACGGTGATCAGTGATCGGGCACTAGGGCACTTGGGCACCGGGTGCCCAGGCGCCTGGGTGCCCTGGTGCCCATCCGCCAGATGACCGATCACCGATCACGGATCACTTGCTGACTTTGACGACCCTCCACGGAGAAGGGATGCCCACAACCAACAGCCTCATCGATATCCCGGGGATCCGCGTCGGGCACGCCCACGACGCTGAGGCGCTCACCGGCTGCACCGTCGTTCTCTGCCCCGAGGGGGCCGTCGCCGGCGTCGATCAGCGCGGCGGGGCGCCCGGGACGCGCGAGACCGATCTGTTGCATCCCCTCCATCTCGTCCAGAAGGTGAATGCGGTCCTTCTCACAGGTGGATCCGCGTTCGGGCTCGACGCCGCTGGCGGCGTGGTGCGCTACCTGGAGGAGCACGGGGCGGGGTTCGACGTCGCCACGGTGAAAGTGCCCATCGTCCCGGCCGCGGTGATCTTCGACCTGATGATGGGGCGCGCGGACGTGCGGCCCGACGCGGCGATGGGATACACCGCCTGCCTGCAGGCCGGCCGCGAGCCGCCCGCCGAAGGGAACGCCGGCGTGGGGATGGGCGCAAGCGTGGGGAAGATCCTCGGCATGGGCGGGGCGATGAAATCCGGCGTGGGGACGGCCTCGGTCGAGGTTGGCGGCGGGGTCATGGTCGGGGCGATCGTCGCGGTCAACGCGCTCGGCGATGTGATCGACCCACCCACGGGCCAGGTGATCGCCGGCGCGCGGGTGATCCGAGTGGGCCCTGTACGCCTTGGCGGCGAAGGCCCTTTCGCCGATACGCTGGCTGTCATGCGGAGCATGGTTGGGCGGACGGCGCTGCGCTTCGCCTCGAAGGGCAATACAGTGATCGGCGTGGTGGCGACGAACGCTGGCCTCACCAAGGAAGGGGCGAACATCGTGGCGTGCATGGCTCACGATGGGATCGCCCGTGCTATCCGCCCGTCGCACACGCAACTCGATGGTGACACGCTGTTTGCGCTCTCAACCGGAGGCAAGACGGCCGATGTGAGCATTGTGGGGGCCTACGCCGCGGAGGCCGTGGCGCAGGCGATTCTGCGGGCCGTCCTGGCGGCCGAGCCCGCCGGCGGCCTTCCGTCGGCCAGGGACTTCCGCCGGGCGGGCCACGCGGCGGGCAGGAGAGGAGGGGAGAATGTTCCGCAAGGGCGGTGAGAAGCCGGCCGCGGCCGAGGGGGCGGACCGCGTCGACTCAGTGCTCGGGCCAGGGATCAGCCTACAAGGACGGCTCCTGGGAAACGGCGGCGTTCGCATCGAGGGGGCTTTCGATGGAGAGATCACGATCCACGGCCTGGTCGTCGTCGGCCCCGAGGGACGGGTGAGCAGCCCGCAGATACGCGCTGTCACCGTGATCGTGGCGGGCTCCGTGAAGGGCGACATCACCGCGGAGCGGGTGGAGATCACGCACACCGGCCGCGTCTGGGGAGATGTGGTGACGACTTCTTTCTCCACCGAGGAGGGCGCCTTCCTGCGAGGTCAGATTCGAATGGAGGAGAAGCTCGACCTCGGCTTTGGGCCCGAGGTCGAGGCGGGAGAGCAAGAGGGAGAGTAGGGGCGTTCAACACCTGCCCTCCCCAAGGACACCGGGACGGTGTGGCGGGCGGTGCCAGGGTTGAACGCCCCTCCTGCGAAACCGGGTCTCCTGTCCTGCTTCCGTGAGATGCGTTTGTGCACACGCAGGCTCCCGGAGCCTCGAAGGCTCCGGGAGCCTGATGCCATCCGCGCACGGGCGGGTCCCCCTTGGCCTGTGCTCACCTCCACCGCACCTGCGACGCACGGCAGGTGCGGTGAGCAGTGCGATTGGCCTCCCGGCTACGCTGGCGTAACCTCCTCGAGAGGCCCCACCCTCACCGCGGCCACCTTGTATTCCGGGATCTTGGCCACCGGATCGAGGGCGTCGATCGTCAGGAAGTTAGTGGCCGATTCGGCGTAATGGAAGGTCATAAAGACCGTGCCGGGTTGCACCCGGCGCGTCCGGCGTGCCCGCGCCACCACCGAGCCGCGCCGAGAGCTCACCCGAACCAGTGCGCCGTCATCGATCCCCCACGCCTCCGCATCGTCGGGATGGATCTCGACCTCCGCCTCGGGTGCGAGGCCGTCCAATCCCGGCGACCGACGGCTTAGGGTGCCGCCGTGCCAGTGGAAGAGGATTCTTCCGGTCGTCAGCAATACGGGATAGTCTTCGTCGGGTAGCTCGGCTGGCGGGCGATAGGCCACCGAGACGAACAACCCACGCCCGCGGGTGAATTGCTGCGTGTGCAAGATGGGCGTCCCCGGATGATCTGGTGTCGGGCAGGGCCACTGCAACCCTCCCTGCTCCAGCCGGGCATGCGACATGCCCGCGTAGGAGGGGGTCAGCCCGGCCATTTCGTCGAACACTGCCCCCGCATCGGCATAGGTCCAATCGGCGCCCAGACGGCGCGCCAGGTCCACCAGCAGATCCAGATCCGTCCGCGTGCCGGGTGTCGGTTCCAGGGCAGGTCGCACCAATTGCACCCGGCGCTCGGTGTTGGTGAACGTGCCTCGCTTCTCGGCGAAGGAGACCGCCGGCAGGACGACGTCGGCGTATTGGCCGGTCTCATTGAGGAAGATGTCTTGCACCGCCAGGAACTCGAGCCGTTGGAGGGCCAGCTCGACGTGGTGGAGGTCTGGGTCGGTGAGCATCGGATTCTCTCCGAGCTCGAAGACGGCTTTCACCTGGCCATCGAGGATGGCAGCCATCACCTCGGTGAGCGTCAACCCCGGCGTCGGCGACAAACCCTCGTAGGGCAAGCCCCATCCCTCGGCGAACTTGTGGCGCACGTCGTCGCTCGTCACCGCCTGGTAGCCCGGATAGACATTGGGCAAGGCCCCCATGTCGCAAGCCCCCTGCACGTTGTTCTGTCCCCGAAGCGGGTTGACGCCGGTTCCCGGGCGCCCGATCTGGCCGCACAAAAGGGCCAGGTTCGAGAGCACCTTGACGTTGTCGGTGCCGGTCGTGTGCTGGGTGATCCCCATGGCCCAGAAGATGGCGGCGGCCCGCGCACCGGCGTAGAGGCGAGCCGCCTCCGTGATCTCTTGTGCCGGGACCCCCGTGACCCCGGCGGCGCGCTCCGGCGTCCAATCCTGGACGCTGGCCTTTAGAGCATCGAAGCCCTCGGTTCGCTCGGCGATGAACGAGCGGCTCTCCAAGCCCTCCGCCAGAATGACGTGCATCAGCCCATTGATCAGTGCGACATCCGAGCCCGGGCGGTGGCGAAGGTGCAAATGGGCGAAATCGGCCAGCTCGATGCGCCGCGGGTCGATCAGAATCAGTCGGGCGCCGTGCTTGCGGACGGCCGCCTTCATCTGCAGGGCGATGACAGGATGCGTTTCGGTCGTGTTGCTTCCGATCACGACCAACACATCCGAGTCGACGATATCGGCGATGCTGTTGGTCATCGCCCCGGAGCCCAGCGTGGCGGCCAGGCCGGCCACGCTGCTGGCGTGACAAAGCCGGGCACAGTGGTCCACGTTGTTGGTCCCGACCAGGCCGCGGGCGATCTTCTGCAGCAGGTAGTTCTCTTCATTGGTGCACTTGGCGGAAGCCAGAAAGGCCACGCTGTCGGGCCCGTAGCGGTCCCGCGCCGAGGCCAGGCGCGCGGCGGTGACCGAAAGGGCGGTGTCCCAATCGGTCGGCGTCAGGGCGTCGTCCCGTCGCCGGCGCATCAACGGCCCGGCCAGCCGATCGGGAGCATGGACGTAGTCGCAGCCGAAGCGGCCTTTGACGCACAGGTTTCCGAAATTCACCTGGTTGTCGTAGCGGCCCGTCACGCGGATGATCACGTCCTCGCGGATATGCAGATCGATCTGACAGCCCACGCCGCAGTAGGGGCAGGTGGTAGGGATGGTGCGTTCGGCAGTGAGCATGTCAATCCACCTCCGTCGCCCTGGCCGCGCCGGTCGAACGCTGCCCGTGACTCTTTCGCCGCGTCTGTTCGAAGACCTCCTCCGGCGGGACGCCCTGCTCGAGGAGATCTTCCCGCTTGCCCTTGAGGGCCCCCGTGGGGCAGACCCCGACGCATTGCCCGCAAAAGACGCAGCTGGTGGCGGGCATGGGCCGGTCGAAGAAGGTGGCGATCGACGTGTGAAAACCGCGTCCGCCGAACGTGAGCGCATAGGTGTACTGGGCGTCTTCGGCGCACACCTGGACGCAGCGCCAGCACAGGACGCATTTGGCGTAGTCGCGCAGATAGACCGGGTTGTCGTCGAGGCGCGGCGGCTGGCGGGTGGCTCCGCCGGCGAATCGCTCGGGATGGCACTCGTAGGAAGCGAGCATGGCGTTCACTTCGGGCGCCTCCGAGAGATCGACGGCCGAAGCGAGCATCTCCAGGATGGTGCGCCGGGCGCGTTCGACATTGGGGGAGCGGGTGTGAACCACCGATCCGGCGCGGGGGACGGTGACACACGCCGCCTGGAGCAGGCGGGCGCCCTCCACCTCGACCACACACAGGCGGCACAAGCCGTTGGCGGTGGTGTGCTCGAAATAGCACAGCACCGGGATCTCGATGCCGGCCTGCCGGGCGGCTGCCAGAATGGTCGTGCCCGGCGGGACGGTGATAGAGACGCCGTCGATGGTCAGTGGGAGAGTGTCGCTCATGGGCAAACCCTCATGCCGGGGTCCGGGCCGTGACGGGCTGCGCCGCGCGCTCGGGTGGAATGAGCCGGTGGGAGTGGGAATAGACGCGCATGGTGCGCTGGCGCACGTAGCCGATCAAGGTGATGTTCCAGGCTTCCGCCAGCGTCACCGACATCGAAGTGGGGGAGTTGCGCGAGGCGATGATCGGGCATCCCATGCGGGCTCCCTTGCGGAGCATTTCCGAGGAGACGCGGCCCGTCGCCAGCAGGATCCGCCCCTGGGTCTCGATCCCGCCGATCAGGCAGAGGCCCTGCAGTCGATCAAGCGTGTTGTGACGGCCGATATCTTCGGCCGCGACCAGGAGCTCCTCCCCATCGGAGAGGGCGGCCGTGTGCACGCCCCGGGCCCGGGCGTAGAGGCTATCGGGCGAGTTGAGCCGCGTAAACAGAGGGAAGAGGGCGCCGGGGTCGATGTGCAGGTCGGTGTTGAGCGGGCGGATCCCCAGAGAGGGGTCCTCGAAGGTGATCCCGCCGCCGCAGCCCGAGGTGAGAATGCGGCGTTCGGGCTTGGTGAATCCGTGATTGAGCCAGACGTCCACACAGCATCCGTCGCGCCCGAGGTCGACGTGTTCCACCTCGTCCATGCTGGAAATGACCCCCTCGGTCCGCAGCAGGCCGAGCGCCAGAACGTCTTGATCGCGCGGCGTGCACAGGATCGAGGCCAGCTCCTGGCCGTTGACGAAGATCGTGATCAGCGCCTCCTCGATCACTTCGGATTCGACGCGCTCCCATTCGTCGCGCCCCTCGCGATACTCTTGCCATCTCACCGGCACCGCACCCGCGTCCGACCGCATCACATCACCTCACCCAGGTTCACCCCTGCCGTTGAGGAAGAGGGTAGGCCACTTCTCGAGCGCCGAGAGGATCGCCGTCCCGGCCGTCACCCCCAGGCCGCAAAACGAGGCCGCCGTCATGGCGTAGCCCACGTCTTCCAGGGCGATAATGTCGGCCTTTGAGGCCCTTCCGTGCGCCACCTTCTCGACGATCTCCAGCTGCCGCTGCGTCCCGAGCTGGCAGGGGAAGCATTTGCCGCACGATTCGTGCGCGAAGAAGTGCGCCAGGGAGAGCAACGTCTGGCGCAGGTCGCGCGTGCGGTTGATCGCCATGACCACGCCCGAGCCCAATGGCAGGCCGGCCTGGCGCAGACCTTCGAACGACATGTGGAGATCCAGCTGATCCGGCGTGGCGAAGGCGCCCGCCGCCCCGCCGAGGAGCACCGCCTGGAGCTCGCCGCGCACACCGCCGGCGAGGGTGAGCAGGTCGCGCAGGCGGGAGCCGAAGGGAACCTCGTAGACTCCCGGCCTGGCGACGTCGCCTGAGAGGCAGAAGAGCTTCGTGCCTGGCGATTCGCTTGTGCCTTGCTCGCGGTAGGCCTCGGCCCCGTGGGCGATGATCCAGGCCGCCGTGCAGAAGGTCTCCACGTTGTTGATCACGGTCGGCTTTCCAAAGAGGCCGTGCGTCGTGGGGAAGGGCGGCTTGGCGCGGGGGAAGCCGCGCTTGCCCTCCATCGATTCGAAGAGCGCCGTCTCCTCGCCGCAGATGTAGGCGCCGGCGCCCGAGCGTAGCTCGATGTCGAACGAGAACGGCGTGCCGAGGACCTCCTCGCCCAGGAAGCCCGCCTTGCGGGCGATGGAGATCGCCTCGCCGAGAATGCGCTGAGCCCGGGGGTATTCCCCGCGGACGTAGAGGTAGCCGCGCCGGGCGCCGACGGCGTAGCCGGCGAGGAGTATCCCCTCCAGGACAAAGAAGGGATCGCCCTCCATTAAGATACGGTCCTTGAAGGTCCCCGGCTCGGATTCGTCGGCGTTGCAGACGACGAACCGCTCATCGGCCTGGGCTGCGGCGGTCATCTCCCACTTGGCGCCGGTGGGGAAGGCCGCGCCGCCCCGGCCGACGAGGCCGGAGCTCTTGATTTCGGCAACCACCTCGCCCGGCGAGAGGGCGCCGAGCGCGCGCCCCAGGCTGGCGAAACCGCCCTGGGCGACGAAAGCCTCCAGGTCGGTGGGAGGGATGCGGCCGCAGCGGCCGCTCAGCCAGCGCGGCCCGCCGCCCACGATGCCCAGAGGCGCTGGCGAGGGCCGGCGGAACCATCGGCCGGCTCCCGATGCCTCGGAGATCTTGGCCACCGGCGTCTCGCCCACCAGCGCAGCCGGCGCATGATCGCACAACCCCAGGCAAGGCGCCCGCTCGATCTGCCATTTGCCATCCGCTGAGACCTCATCCGGTTTGAGGCGGAGTTGATGGCAGGCTGCCTCGAGCGCCGCCTCTGCTCCCGCCTGGGCGCATATCGGGCTGGTGCAGACGCGCACGATGGTCCGCCCGGTGGGGCGTGGGTAGAGCATGGTATAGAACTCGATCACCCCGTGGATCTCGGCGAGCGGCACCTTGAGGCCCTCGCCGATGGCTTCCACTACCCGCTCCGGCAAGAATCCGTAGACCTCCTGCGCCTCAAGCAGCGTTGGGATGAGCTGCAGACGGCCCTCGGGAGCGTAGCGGCCAAGGATCGGGCGAAGCAGGGTCAGGTCAGGGGTGGGGCGCTCGCTCATTCATGCGTCTCCATCTCAGGGGGTGAGGCCGATCCTCTCGGCCGTCCCTCAACGAGGAGTCTACGCGGGGGCCTGTGCTCTGCTCATGGCCGGTCGTCAGGCCAGGAGGCTCCCTATTTGGGACAGAATCAGTCAGATGTCAAGGGGCCGACCCGTGCGCGCCGCCCAGCGGCAGGCCAGCGCGCCCAAGTGAAGCCAGGCCGCCGTGAGCAAGTATAAAGCATGCCAGGGAGGGATACCCACCGCGGAGCACGCGGAGGCCTGCCTGGCATTCCCCGCGCTTCCTGCGGTGAGATGGGTTATTGGCCTGATTGACCCGCCCGAGGCACAGGCTTAGAATCGGCGTCATGCCCCTCCAGCCCGGCTCGGTTCTCAATAACCGCTACCGCATCCAGGGCCAGCTCGGCAAGGGCGGGATGGGCGCCGTCTACCTGGCCTTCGACGAAACGCTCCATCTGAACGTCGCCCTCAAGCAGAATCTCAACCTCAGCCCCGAATCCGAGCGGCAGTTCCTGCGCGAGGCGCGGCTCCTGGCCACTCTCCGCCATCGCAACCTCCCCCGCGTCACCGACTACTTCGTCCTGGAGAGCAACCAGTATCTGGTGATGGACTACGTCGAAGGGGAGGATCTGCACGCCGTGGCCTCGCACCAGACGCCTTCCGTCCCGGACGTGATCTCCTGGGCGGTGGCTGTGTGCGACGCGCTCGAATACCTTCACTCTCGCCAGTCCCCGATCATCCACCGCGACGTGAAGCCCTCCAACCTCAAGCTGCAGCCGGACGGCACGGTCGTCCTGGTGGATTTTGGGATTGCCAAGGAAGCCAGCCAGGGCCAGACGAGCACAGGGGCGCGCGGCCTCACGCCGGGTTTCTCCCCGCCAGAGCAATACGGTGGAACCCGCACTGATGCCCGCAGCGACCAGTATGCTCTGGCGGCAACGGTCTACACTCTGCTGACGGGGCGCGCACCAGCCGACAGCATCGAGCGCATGCTCAACAAGGAACAGCTCATCCCGGTGCGCTCGCTCAACCCTGCCGTTCCCCTGCACGTTGAGCAGGCCTTGGAGCGGGCACTGGCACTCGAGCAGGAGGCGCGTTTCCCTGATATCGCCACTTTCCGCGATGTCCTACGTGGGGCCGTGCCGGCCTCGACGGTCGCCGCGCCCAAGCCGGCCTCGATGGTCACCGCGCCCAAGCCGGCCACCCGGCCCCCCACCCGCTCCCCCGTGGCGCGGCCTCGCCGGCTGACCCCCTGGCTTGGCCTGGCCGCGGTCGGGGGCGCGATCGTCGTTCTGGGCGGCGGCGCCGGCGCTATCGCCCTGGTCGCCGGGCTCCTGGCGGCGAACCGGTCGACACCGACGCAGGTGGGCATCGCCATCGGCGTGGGCGATCCGGCAAGCCACACTCCCACCCTTGCGCCGCGCACGCCGACGCCTCCGCCCTCTCTCACGCCGACGCCGCTTCTCACCCCCACGCCCACGGCCACGCCCGTGCGCCCCCTCATTGGAGGGGGCGGCCGGATCGCCTTCATCAGCGACCGCGAAGGCGGGATCCTCCAGGTGTGGACGATGTACCCGGACGGGAGCGACCCCCGCCAGCTCACGTTTGGGCCGGGCAACAAGGCCCACCCGCGTTGGTCGCCCGATGGGGAGCGGATCCTCTTCGTGGCTCCGTCCAATACCACCGGGCTCGACGTTTGGGTGATCAACGCCGACGGCACCGGGCGGGCGAATCTCACCGAAGCCGCCGGTGACGACACCGACCCCGCCTGGTCGCCGGATGGAACGCGCATCGCCTTTGCCACCGACCGCAACACCGGCGTTCGCCAGGTGTACCTGATGGACGTCGCCTGCGATCCTCCGCCGGGAACGTGCACGACGAGCGGCGCGCACAACATCACCGATGGCTTCGCCGAAGAGTATTCGCCGACCTGGTCGCCGGATGGGGCGCGGCTGGCAGTGGCCGCCTCGATCAACAATGCCCTCGGCCGGATCATGCTGCGGGCCGCGGGCGAGGGCCCGCCCACCTACTTCGACCGCAGCGACACGATCATCGGCGCCGACCACCTCGCCTGGTCGCCGGATGGCACGTTCCTGGCCTTCACCTGGTTCCAGCGGACCTGGAACGAGATCTATGTCGTCCCGCTCGACAACCCTAACGCTCGCCGTCGCATTACCAATTCCCTCGGCAACCGCGACGCCGCCTTCTCCCCCGACGGGATCTACATTGCCTTCACCTCCACCCGGGACCAAAATCCCGAAATCTATCTGATGGCGGCGAGCGGGGCCGACCAGGTGAATCTCACTTCCAACCCGGCGCGCGATCAGGAGCCCGACTGGCAGCGGCCCCCGGGAGTCGGCGCGAGCACCCGGACGGAACCCTAGCCCCGGCACGGGAGTGAGGTGGCGATGCAAGTCTTGGCCGTCGACGTCGGGACGGGCACCCAAGACGTCTATCTGTTCCGCTCGGGCCTTGGCCTGGAGAACGGTCTCAAGATGGTGATGCCGTCGCCGACGATGCTCGTTCGGCGGCGGATCCGAGAGGCGACGGCCCGGGGTGAAGACGTCCTGCTCAGCGGGGTGACGATGGGCGGGGGGCCGAGCGCCTGGGGCGCCGAGGCCCACCTGCGCGCCGGCCGCCGGCTTTTCGCCACGGCCGACGCCGCTCGGTCCTTCAACGACGATCTCGAATGGGTGAGGCGTGAGATGGGCGTCGTCGTGGTGAGCGACGACGAGGCCCGCCGCCTGCACGGCGTCGTCGGCATCGTCCTGCGCGATTTCGACTACGAGGCCATCGCCGCCGCCTTCGATTCCTTCGGCGTCGATCTGACGCCCGAGGCCGTCGCCGTGGCCGTCTTCGACCACGGCGCCGCGCCGCCCGACGTCTCCGACCGCAAGTTCCGCTTCGACTTCCTTCTCGAACGCCTCGGGGATTCGAGCCGCCTTTTCTCCTTCGCCTTTCTCTCCGACAGCATCCCGCCCTCGATGACACGGATGGGCGCCGTCGCTGAATCGGCGGCCGGGCTCGGCTGCCCCCTCGTCGTGATGGATACCGCGCCCGCCGCCGTCCTCGGCGCCACACTGGATGCGCGGGTGGCGGAGCGCCAGCGCTGTCTTGTGGCCAACCTCGGCAACTTCCACACTCTCGCCTTCCGCCTCGGGCCCTCCGGCATCGAAGGACTCTTCGAGCACCACACCGGCCTCGTCGATGCGCTGAAACTGGAGAACCTGATTCGAGGTCTCGCGGCCGGGACGCTCACCCGCGAAGCCGTTTTCGAGGATCAGGGCCACGGGGCGCTCCTCTTCAGCGATCGTCCGCTCTTTCTTGACGAAGGCGATTGGGGCGTGGCCGTCACCGGCCCGCGCCGCTCAATGCTCGCCGGGTCCCGCCTGCGCCCGCATTTCGCTGTCCCATTTGGCGACATGATGATGGCCGGTTGCTACGGCCTCCTGGCTGCGACGGCCGACGTCCTTCCGGGCCTCGCCGAGCCGATTCGCCTGGCTCTCGCCGGCTCGGGCGCGGGCACACCGCCGTGGGACGTGGAAGACTAGGCGGTCTTCATCCTGGAGACACCGCCAGGAACCGTCGTCGCTGAGTCTTGAGAGCGTAGTCTCGTGGGCCTCCGTCGCGGCGTATCCGTGCGCAACCGGCCGGCTTCCCTTGCCAGGTGGAGGGTAGGGCGGAGGGAGCCGAAGGGGGTGGCTCATCAAGGAGGGAATGCCCATCTCGAGAGCCACGCCAGACGCCTGGATCAGGTTGAGGGTTTGGAGGTGAGGCATCCATGGAGCCTCGTCTGAGTTTCGTGACCTTGGGGGTTCGCGATCTGGAGCGCTCAATCCGGTTCTATGAAGAGGTCCTGCAGCTTCCTCGTCTGGAGACCCCTCCCACGGTCGCTTTCTTTGAGCTTGGGAAGACATGGCTGGCGTTGTTCCCAAGAGGTGAGCTAGCCAAGGATGCTCGGGTGTCGCCGGAAGGCGGGGGATTTCCGGGTTTCTCCCTGGCGCATAACGTCCGATCGGAGGCTGAGGTCGATCGCCTGCTCAACCACGTTGCCGCTCATGGTGGGCGGATCGTCCGGCCCGCCGAGCGTGCGTTTTGGGGAGGCTACACCGGCTATTTCGAAGATCCGGATGGCTTTCTTTGGGAGGTCGCCTGGAACCCGGACTTTCCGCACGTCTCGTAGGGGATTGTGGGCTCGGCAACCTCCAACCTCCCCCGCAAGGGGGAAGCCTCAGGGGAGGCCAGACCCTGGCGGTGTGAAAAAGAGCCTAGCGACCGGTCGTTTGACTCGCCCCTCTCACACATGATATGATGTGGGAGGCAGACGCGGCGGGGCTCTATCATTTCCCGTCGCCAGGCCCGGTTTCATTCCTTTCATTATCAAGTACGTGGTCGGCCGCCGATAGGCACTGCGCCTCCGAGGCCGGCGAGCCGAAAAGGAATGTCGCTCACGACGGGGCGATCGCCGAAACCGGGCATCGTCCCGTTTTCATTCGCCGGGGGGAGGACTGATGAGTTTCGAGTTTGTGGTACGCCTGATCGGCATGCTCGCACTTTCCGTGGGTGGCACCTATCTGGGCGTATCGCTCAGCAGGCTCGCCGGCGGGCCGGCCGAGCTCTGGGCGAGCGTCTTCGCGTTGGTCGGCGCCCTGGTGGGCCTGGTGGCCACGCCGTTTCTCACCACCCGGCCCGTTCGCGCCTTCCGAGTCGTCATGACTCAGCTGTCAGCCCAGTCGATGATCTCGGGGATGCTGGGCCTCATCGTGGGGCTGGTGGTCGCAGCCCTGGTCTCATTTCCTCTCTCGCTCCTCCCGGCCCCCTTCAGTCAGCTGCTCCCCTTCGCCGGCGCGGTCGTGTTCTCCTACCTGGGGGTCGTGGTGTTCGTCGCCCGCCAGAATGACATCCTGGGCTTGCTGCGCGCCCGCCTGGGCCCCGGCCCCGACGACGCCGGCTCGGGGAGCCTGGGCGGGCGAAGCGTCCTCCTCGACACCAGCGTGATCGTCGACGGGCGCATCGCCGACATTGCCCGCACGGGGTTCCTTCCAGGACCCATGCTCGTCCCGGCTTTCGTGCTGACCGAGCTGCAGCACATCGCCGATTCTTCGGACGGCCTGCGGCGCCAGCGCGGCCGCCGCGGCCTGGATATTCTCAACCGTCTGCAGAAGGAGCCGGCGATCTCCTTCCGTATCACCGACTTGGATGTGGAGGGAGTGCGCGACGTCGATGACAAGCTCGTCATCCTCGCCCGCCAACTCCGCTGCCCGATCCTGACCAACGATTACAACCTCAACCGCGTCGCCGAGCTCCAGGGCGTGACGGTGCTCAACATCAACGAGCTGGCGAACGCGGTGAAGGCCGTCTACCTGCCCGGCGAATCCCTGGAGGTGCAAGTGATCCAGGAGGGCAAGGAGGCGGGCCAGGGGGTGGGTTATCTGGACGATGGGACGATGGTCGTCGTGGAGGAAGGCAGGCTCCATATCGACCGGACCATTGGCATCGTGGTAACGAAGGTGTTGCAGACGGCAGCCGGGCGAATGATCTTCGCTCGACCGCGCGAGCCTTCGCCCTGAGCGGGGAGAACGAACGGATGACCCAGAGGGTCTACAACACACTGACGCGCAAGAAAGAGCCCTTTGAGACCATCGAGCCGGGGAAGGTGCGGATGTACGTTTGCGGCCCGACGGTGTACGACAAGGCCCACGTCGGGCACGCGATGTCGTCGCTGGTCTTCGACGTCATCCGGCGCTACCTGGAGTATCGAGGCTACCAGGTGCGGCATGTGATGAACTACACCGACGTGGAAGACAAGATCATCCAGCGGGCGAAGGCGATCGGCGTCGAGCCGATGCCGCTGGCCGAGAGCCTGATCGCCGAGTATGACCGCCAGCTGAGGGCCCTGAACGTTCTGCCGGCGACGCTCACCCCGCGGGCCTCGGATGAGATCGACGCCATTCTGCAGATGGTGGGGAGCCTGATCGAGAAGGGCCACGCCTACGTGCTCGATGGCGACGTGTATTTCCGGGTGGCGCGGGACAAAGATTACGGCCGGCTCTCCGGTCGGCGGCTCGAAGATACGCGCGCCGGCTTCCGCTTCGAGGCCGATGCGCGCAAAGAAGATCCGGCCGATTTTGCCTTGTGGAAATCGGCCAAGCCCGGCGAGCCGGCATGGGACAGCCCCTGGGGAAAGGGACGCCCGGGATGGCACATTGAGTGCTCCGCCATGATCCTGAATCATCTGGGGGAGCAAATCGATATCCACGGCGGGGGCAACGATCTCGTCTTCCCGCACCACGAAAACGAGATCGCTCAGACCGAGAGCCTCACCGGCAAGCCCTTCGTGCGCTACTGGATCCACAACGGAATGCTTCAGCTCAGCGGCGAGAAAATGTCGAAGTCGCTGGGGAATCTTGTGAGCGTGGAGGAGTTCCTCACCGGGC
>Ga0209342_10003941_pt1 | contig 15509 bp, 30 predicted proteins | sample RifCSP16_2_FD_184023 | JGI IMG/M metagenome (GOLD analysis project Ga0209342, IMG submission 184023) | Soil microbial communities from Rifle, Colorado - Rifle CSP2_sed 16_2 (SPAdes) (version 2) | ecosystem: Environmental > Terrestrial > Deep subsurface > Rock core/Sediment | place: Rifle... | reverse complement strand
TTTCGGGGAAGCCAAGCGATGCATCTCTTCTGTCCCCTTCGAAACGGCCGAAGCCGGCCCTTATGCATTCGAGCTGATCAAAAGAGGAAAGTCGTAAGTCACTGTTTGGAGATGAGAATGGCGCGACCTTCTAGGCGTCTTTACGGAAATTGCGTTGTTCTTTCTCCCGATTCTGATCGCCCGATGTTTCGTTGCGATCGCGAGAGGATGGAATGGTATCTTGAGCGCAAGCTGGCGGTCCTTGTCTCGGAAGATCCTCCGGTTCTCAGACTTACATTCCAACCCAAGGGGCCGGGACATGCCGGAGATTCGTATTTCCTTCAGGGCTTCAAAAACCAATGCGTGGTTTGCGGATCCAAGGACGAGCTGTCCCATCATCATATCGTTCCGGACGGCTACAGGCGGTATTTCCCCCGGATAAGCTATGTACTGGGCCGGTGGATGTACGACGTCCTTCTTCTTTGTGTCCGTTGTCATGAACGATATGAGCGTATGGCCAACGAGTTCAAGGAGACGATCGCTGTCGAGTACGGCATTCCGTCTTCCGGAATCTCGAATCTTACGAAAGACAAGCTCAGGTTCATGAAGGCCGCCATCGCTCTTGAGCGGCACGGAGACAAGATCCCGGAAGGAAGAAGAGTCCTGCTTGAAGGAACCGTGAAGGCCTATTTGGGCAAAGATGCGTTTACACGGGAAGATCTGGCTTTGTGGAAGGAGATTCAGCAATCGATCGATGTCATGCCTCCCGGAGAGGCGATCATTTCGAAGATTCCTGATATCGACGATTTCGCCATCCGTTGGCGCTGGCATTTCATGACCCAGATGAAGCCGAGATTCCTTCCTTCGGGATGGAATCCGGAGCGGCGAATCTACTCGGAGCCCGATAATCAGTGAAAGGAGAAAGTGTGGAGAAGGACTATCCGTCAGCCCATTCGGTGGACACAATGTTTTACCTGATCGACGATTGCGGCCATGTGGCCGCCTGTTATACCAATGAATCCGGTGCTCTTCCGGATGGCGCGGTGACCGAGATCTCAGGTCCAGAAGACGAAGAAGGCTGGCTCTGGAACAAAAAGGATCGCGAAAGCTTTCAAGTGCTCGATCCGGCCCATATCCACAAGCTGGCGGAGACTTTCCAAGGCCAGCATCGGACGATGGATCACGCCATCGGCGGCGCTTTTTTAATCCTTTCGGACTTCACTCCGGAGGTTGAAAAGCTGCTTGGCCAGCATTCCATGGTTCCCGGCGGCCGGCCGTTCGTCCGGTTCATCGACCCTTCGCCCGCGACCGGCGGGAAGAAGTACGTCATTGTTTCTGTTTTTGAGATGATCAAAGAGATTGTGGCAGAGATCCACAAGCTCGAATTGTGTGTTTCCTGCACTTCCGGATATCATCTGAACGCGCAACACGTTGGGGAGAACAAGGATTTCGTCTTCTACTACGGTCATCCGGGCGCCAACTGTGCCGCTCATCCCTACATGCTTTCGCACGTTCCGGAGAATCCAAAGACGATTGATGAGATTTCTCTTTCAGCCGACGACAAGACACGCCTTAGGGAAGGCATCCGCTTTAGTGGCTGCTTCCGGGACAAGCTCTTTTGGCAGCCGGCGGATGATTTCAAGTGCGAGTTCTACGGCGAAGAGTACGGCCCCATCAAAGTCGGCAGCAAGACCTTCAACAGCATGCTCAAAGCCCTCTTTGGCTACTGGTAGGAGAACGTGATGAACCTAGAAAAGACCATCCTTCCGGCGCCCAAGGACATGAAATTCATCTCGAAGTATGCCTTGGTCGCCCAGAATAAGCGGACGTATGCCGTGGAGCATTGCGTCGAACACGACAGATACGAGCTTATTAACAAAGACGATTTCTATCCTGATCTCGGGTACTGGTACCGGGTTGGGCTCCATCCCCGGTTTTCCATCATCGCGATCTTCCGGAAGGCCCATCAGAGGGCAGAAGAGATGCGCGGCCATATGGGACATTTCATCAACGGCAGCGCGGATGACGCAGAAAGGAGGAGAGCGATATTTTTCGACGTTCTCAAGAAGATCCGGACGTCCGAAGAATTCCTGAAAGCGATGTATCCCCGGCTCTTTGTGGACCTGCGTTCGGACAACCAGACCTACCGGGTGACGAATGCCTTCAAGGACAAAGTCCGGGAGAAGTCCTTCACCGTCGAGGACTTTTTCACAGAAACCAATCAGGAGCTTCGGCGAATCATCCTCCGGTCGGGCCTTTCGATCAAGGACGTTTTGAGGAACCTCAAGCTGGTTGCCGAAGATGAGGAGGGCAAACTCTACGACATGCCGGAAGGCGAATCAAATCGGAGGTCTCTGGGTTTCGACAATTCCGGCCGATATCTCTATGTCGTCTGTCCGTCGACCGGGCAAGAATATCTCTTGGGCGTGCCTCGGAATTTCGAGAAACCTGCCGATGCCCGGCGGTGGACATTCAACCTGCCGAATGACGCGCAGTTCGTAAAAGAAGCCTGATTTCTCTGGAGGAATCCTTGGAAGAAAAAGAAGGCCAGTCATGCCCTGTCCGGAGTTTGCCGGTGATGGGAGCTTTCGACGACTCCCCTCTGCGATTGATGTTGGAGGCCTTGATCGATGTAAAAACACATCTTCCCTTCGCCAAAATCGTTCTGCCGAATCGTCCTTCAAAAGAGGTTCCGGCTGAACTTCTGGCGTGGGCGAAGATGGAAGAAGACCTTCATTTCGAGGCGTTCAGGAACTTCCTGTCGATCACGGTCAAGAAAGAGCGTTGGAAGAACTTGAAGCCGGCCCAGTGGACGCCCAAGAGAACGGCCTGCCAGATCATGGATGACCTTTCGGGCATCCCCTTGGAAATCGGCGAAGCGATCGAGAGATACATCCGGAGCGGGATTGATCTGAACAATGACATGGGATTTGAGGAAGAAGAGGCGGTCCACGCCGCTTCTATCGAGATCCTCGTTCCGGCCTTCTCGCCGGAAACAAAGGCGGATGACATCGGGGCGCTTCTGGCGCTTTATAAAGCCGGCCTTCTTCGGGATAAGGAATATAAGTTCCTAACATCGATTCCCGCCTCTCCCGGCTGGAAGGCGGTTCTCAAAAAGATCAAGAAGAGTTAAGGAGGAAACCATGGCAGTCAAATGGGAAAAGGTCTCCCGGGCGATCTTCGGCACGAAGTACGATTACAATCAGAGCACGCTCCATGACGCCGGCGACGGTAGCGTCTGCGTCCAAGGAGCGCTCTGGCTGGGGATGAAAAGCGGCAAGGAAGAGGACATCGAGGGAAGTGACGTCCTCACCAGAGAGAAGGAAAAGAAGGTTTGTCGCTACTATGGGCTCGAGCGGTCTGTCGTGGGCGAGATTCCTGAAGTGAACGACGAGGCCGCTGGCAGCGTCCCCAAGACCGTCTTCGCGTGGCTCTGGCTGACTCATGACAAGAAGCGGATGGAACTCCTCCGGCGGCTCGCGGGCACCGTGTGGAATAGTGGACTCGAGACCAAGGCCAAAGCTGCTCGGTTGCTCAAGAAAATGGACAAGGAGATTGTTGCAGCGATCGAGCGCGTTCTCGACGAAGTCGAGCTTAATTCCGGCGATCTCATGTGGGCGGCCGCGATCGAATTCATCGTGCCGTCCTTCGGGGCCCAGTATTTTGAAGAGGCCAAGAAGATCGGAGCTTTGGACAGGCTTCTTGAACAGGATGTCATTTCCAAGGAGCTTCATCGCCGTATGACGAACTTTCCGCCCACGGGAGGGTGGAAGAAGTACATCCAGAAGGCCAACAAGCGCTAACGGAGATTCCATGAGAACGGAAGAGCACAAGAAGATCATTTTGAAGGAAGGCCATCCCTTGACCAAGGGCGAGAAGTGTCCCGCCTGCCAGAAGGGTTTTTGTGGTGGTCAGGCAATTACGCTCGTTTCGATCGGGCCGGGCGATGACCCGGAAGGTATGCAGGCCTGTCGCGAGGGAAGGGTCTATAACGCGGTCGCTATCCCCGCCCACTGGTGGTGCGTGACCGGAGAGGAAAAATAGTTCAGGAATGGCGCGAAGAGGTTTAAGGTAAGGAAAGCGCCTGATGAAGATCATCAACAAGACAACTTACAAAACCACAGATCTCAAGCGGTTCCTGATGGCCGGTCATAAGGCGCATGGAGCGGACACCCAAAAGGTCGTTCGTGTCGTCTGGTCGCGCCATAACACCCACTGGGGCTGTGCGACGTATAGCGGCAGCCGCATGACGCTTACGATCCCGAAAGGCGATCTCAACATGGCCAAGCTGGCCCTCGTCTTCGAGCACGAGCTTGCGCACAATCTCGGTCTCCGGCACAAGGAGATGGACGAAGAAACGATGTGGGGGATGCACCGCCATCCCCTCCAGATGCCGGAATGGGCTGCCGGTCTTGAACTAGGGCAAAAAGAGGAGCCTCCGAAAATGGATCCTGCGGCCATCCGTGAAACTCATGCGCGGAAGATGCTGGAACAGTGGGAGAAGAAGCTCAAGACCGCCAAGTGCCAGCGCCAGAAGTGGGCGCTCAAAGTAAGGTATTACGATCGAAAAACCGCAGCCAGTCCGGCCCAAAAATCGGGAGAGAGCGACCTATGAACAACCGTGAATTCCGTCGTCGAGCGAAGAAGGCCTTCGAAGAGCTTGAGAAGGACAGCATCCTTTGTCGGAATAACTTCTCCTGATGCACGACCTGCGGCTCTTATGAGCTGGAACTCCTCGTTGAGGAGAACAAGGCAGCCGGAGGCATCTATTGGAACTGCCAAGACGAAGACGACCTCCGGCAAAGCGGGCGCGTCTGTATCGGGTATGTCGGGAAAAAGTACGATCAGGTCGAAGTCGGCCGCCGGGCCGCCATGGCTTTCCGGGACGCCGGACTCAAAGTCGATTGGAACGGTTCGGTCGGTCAGAAGCTCCAGATTTCAATGCCCAAGGGGAAACCATGATGCATTTCGTTTCACGCTCCTGTGATGGAGAGAGCTGCACCTTCCGGGTGAAAAACGATATCTGCGGTGAGCCGGCGACCCACAAAGTCGGCGAAGAGATCCCGAACGATGAACCGATGCCGTATGCTGCCCGGCACAATTTGACGGCCTACGTTTGTTGCAAACATTTCCTTATGGTCGTCGGGCCGGCCGCCTCTTGCATCCTTGGGGAGCGTAAGACTGAAGCCGGCAATATCGTTGTCTTCGCCGATATCACGCCCAAGCAGCACGAGGCCCTTCGTGAAGAGGTTTTTAAGACACGATCGACCATAGGAAAAGTCGTCCGGCAGGCGCTTGATTTCTGGCTCAAAAGTAGGAAACCATCATGAGGGAAAAAGGAGATCTGCGGAAGGACGCGGCCTTGGCCGAGGAGATGTCCAAGGAATTCACCGCGCTTGCTTGCGACATGAGCAATCGACTTATGAAAAGAGGAGTCGATGCCAAGACAAGCGCCCTCGTCATTCTGAATGCCCTGACCGAGACGATGACGCGTCTCATCCACATTATTGCCGAGATGGAATGTGGGAAGGCCATCGAAATCGACTCCTTGAATCTGGATATTCATAAGGCGATGAGTGAAGTGCTGGCCAAGTACACGGGGCGTACGACCTATTGTGCCGAGCTCGGCAAGGACGAGAAATCTCATGAATGAACAGGACAAGGTCGCCATCCTCTGCAAGCGCGTTGCCGATCTGGCCGATCCGGGCCCGGACGCCACGAAGGGCAACTGCTGGAAGTGCGGAGTCGAAATCTGGGTCGGCCCCAATTCCCGCCGCCGGGTACGCGAGTTCGGAGCGCAGCTTTTTTGCGCCACCTGCGGGATTGAAAATATCCGCGGGGAGGAACACATGATTTTCGGAACGCCCAATCAACTGGCCAATCTGAATGATGATGCCCAGAAGAGCGGAGCGGTGATCCTCCCAATCAAGGTGGTTGAAGACCCGGACGAGTATCTCAGGAAGAAGAAGGAGTCTTAGTTATGCGAAGAATCACGACGGTTCGTATGAACAACAGCGCACAGCAAGAAGACATCGACGCAATCGGAATCGATTATGACCTGATGGGCAGTGGAGATATCTTTTTCCCCTGTCATGAAGGGGTCATCGAGGCGGGAACACGACGCAAACACGGAATTTGGCAGCAGCTGGAAGACTATGGGGATTTCGTCTTTTTCACCTGCCCTTGGTGTGGTGGAGTCAATTCCATCAAGACATGGTTGATTGATCGGGAGTTCCCGAACTCAATCTGGTGTACCAAGGCCGGATGCGAGCGGCATCTTTTTGTCGAATTCCGAGGCTTTAGAGGCTAGGAGGACTCATGTCCACGCGGGGATGTGTTGCAGTCCGTCAGCCGGGCGGGGGTTGGCGCGGTGTTTATAACCACTTCGACAGCTATCCTACGGCTTTCGGAGCCGATGTCTACGAAGAGGTCAAGAAGAAGGGTCTCAAGGTTCTCGCCAAGGAGATCATGAAGTGGGGCGACTGGCGTGAGTATCTTTCTGGCGGAGTCTGCGAGTACTGCGGGAAGAAGGCCGGTCAGCCCAATTCGATCGAAGGGACGATCTTCGGATATTCAGGCAAGGACTATAGCGGCGACCGGGCGGCGAAGTTGAAAGCCAAGAATGTCAAAGAACTGGCCGACGTGTTTCTCCACGGGTTTGGAGTCGGCACGTCTCGTGAGCATGCTCAAGAGATGGCCGAAAACGAATGGCCGATCATCAAGAACATGCAGAAGGCGGGCTATCCGGACCCCAAGGCTATGTATCACAAGCACGGGGACGGGGCGGCTGACCAGATGACCGACAAGACCGTTGATGCCCTTTTTATCGAATGGACTTATGTGCTGGACCCGGTGGAGGATGTGATTGAAGTCTGGCATCATCGTCGGGCCTCCGACGGAAAGAAGAGGAAAAAAGGCAGTGATACTTCGGAATACGAACTCTTCAAAGTGACGACCATACCGATGAAGGACAAGAAGCCCGATTGGACGAAGGTCGAGAAGTTAGGCCGCAAGATGGCCGGATACGACGACGATTAACGGCCCCGCTTCTTGGTCGTGGCAGAAGAAAGCATCTTCGAATAGGCGTAGGCGAGGTTCTGGTAGTTCTGGCTCGGAGCTCCGGCGGAGGTGGCGTCCGTCGCAGTCGCAAGAGCATCCTTGTAGGTCATCGATCTGGCCTTCATGAGATATCCCATGTGGGCGGCTCCGGTTCGATCGGCGCCCAAGAAGCAGTGAAAGTAGACAAGAGTCATCGGGCCGTCCTGTTGGGACATTCCGATCACCCGGTCGATCACTCCTGAAAAATCCCACCCGGGCGAGTTAAGATATACGGCCGGATTCATCCCGGTGATGAACCCCTCGATCGGCCACCAGTTGAGTGCGCCGGGATGAATCCCCCCTTCGGACCGCTTTATCCCGCTTCCGAGCATCTTCGTGGAATCCCAACCCTTGTTCTTATAAGGCGGCCAGTAGCTTTCCGGATAGATGCCGGGATCGGCCCCATAGTTCTTGAATTCCCGTTCAAAGGCGAACCGCTCGCTGGTGTTGTCGATGAACGAAATCGTGAGGAAGAAATAGGAGGAAAGATCGATCTTGAGGACTTCTGAAATCTCTTGAAGGGCAAAGTGGTTGTCGTCTCCGGCAAGCGGAAGAGGGCCACGAACGACAAGGTTCTCGCCCACGCGGTCGACAAGAGCCACACGGGTTGACTCGAATTTCATGGGATAGAGGTATCACGGATCTTGGTCTTTGTCCATGGAGGAACGTTTCCTATGGGCCGTCGGAGGACAAAACTGAACGGCGTCGCTCGCGGCTATTACACGAAACAGAACGTCTGGGACAAAGCCCGGGCCCTTAAGTTCTGGCGCGGTGGCGAGAAGATCGATCCGGGCGTCAACTACTTCGTCGCCATGCTCAACCAGATGGGTCTACCGACCGCCTTCTCCTGTGAAGGACATCCGGATGGTTTCTATGTCACGTTCGATGCTTCTTATAAGGCCGCCCTTAAGATCAAAAACTGCGGTTTCTTCGGCGTCGAAATCGAGCATGAAAGTCATTGGTCGATCCGGCTCAACAGGGAAGAAAAGAGCGAGCGCAGACACATCGACTGTCTCCGGTGGGCCGCCGAAGCATGGGAGAAGAAGCTCGGCCCCCTTGTTTTTCAGGACATCCAGACAGGTTGTCCCATACGGTCGTCGCCCAAAATTTTGAGCAGAGTAAGGAGACACAGGTGCTAAACCGCGAAGACATGATCAAGATGCTCGACATCGCGCTCGAGCGTTTTCCAGAGGATTTCAAATACCAGAAGTGCGCCTTCTGCGGTGTCCTTCCGGAAGCGGCCTCCGTTTCGATCGCTTTCGAGCCGGGACACGCGAAGTTCACCGTCTATCGGTGGATTACTGACCGGTGGCTCTTTATCAACTCTTCCGTAGGCCACCAGAAGAACGTCTGTCCTGATTGCGTCAAGGCCAAAGGACTCATTTAACTAAATCGCGTCCTGCCGGCCTGTCGCTGGCGGGGAAAGAAACTCCATAACCCTTACAAGGAGGCTCTATGCCTAGCATCGTGGAACCCGATCTCTGTGGCGACGTCAAGCTCACGTGGGATCCGAACAATCCCAAAGAAGTCGAGCACGCCAAGCGCCACTTCGAGGAGCTCAAGAAGAAGGGTCATATTTTCTTCCTGATCGCCCCGGATGGCCAGAAGGGAGACAAACGCAAGAACTTCGATGGCGGCGACGGTCAGCTCATCTGCGAGTTCGATCCCAAGGCCGACGTGGTGGCTACTCAGGTGCCGGTGGGAGGATAGGCATGACGTCCAAAGCCCGGTTCGAAGTCTATTTCGCGGGCGAAGAACATCAAGCGGACGACTGGAAAGGGCTGCGTACTCTCATATCCAAGTGCGCCTACCCGCTTGTCATGAAACAGATCCTGATCAAGGACAGGCTCAGGAAGCGCAATCTGTCTCTTATCGTCAGGCGTGATGCCGGCCGCCCGCGCATCGTGAAAGATAGTGGCCAGCCTTTCCCCTTGAGATGGAAGGAGAATTAAACCCATGCCTTGGGATACGGATACTTCAGCGACCGGCGGGAATGTCCTTTCTTTCGTCTATACCAGCGCCGGAGCATCGACGATGGTTGGCACCCGCTACATGATTACCAATGTCTATGGGACGGCGTCCGATTACACGACTGTCCTAGGGTATTCGAACGGCGGCGGTTTCTACGATACGGGGATAACCTACGGCTCCGGCGGGAATACCGTTGGGTTCCATTCTGATCAAGTCCGTCAAGTCCGGGAGGACTATGACGCCGTCAAACAGGATTGGAAGCGTCGTCGGGCGGAAGTGAAGGCCCGGCGGCTTTTCCAAAGAGTAGTGGGCGAACGGGCCTACAAGCTCTTCCGAAAGAAGGGCTATCACGAGATCGTCGGCGCCACGCACAGACGGTACCGGCTCCGTCCCGGCCGCTGGGTTCAGGTCATGAAAGATGACGGGAAGGCCGATCACCAGCTCTGTGCCCACTTGGCTTTCGGCATTCCGTGGTTCGACACGATGGTCGTCCAGCATCTGATGCTGACCTCTTCAGAGGAAACCGAGAAACGGTTCCTCAAGCTGGCGAATGTCCATGGTGTCGAGGGGCCTTATCCCATCCCGGAAATGGATGTGGCGGCCTAAACAAAACAGGGAGGTCTGCTAACGGGCAGGCTGACAAAGGTCGCAATGGAGGGCGAAGCTCTCCGGTGGCGGGCCGAATGTGGGTTCGAATCCCACCCTCCCTTCTTTTGTGGGTGATCTTTGATTCAAATTCATGGCGGAGAAAGATCATGATCACAACCTCTCTCGAAGTTGTCGATGGCGGCGAAAGCCGTATTTTGGTTCCGTTTGGCGTTTGTCTTGAGATCGATCTTCCAGCCACCGGCGGAGCCAGCTACGGGTGGAAGCTCAAAAACAAGCCCGGACCGGTTCTCGAGAAGACCGGACACTCTTCCGACTTGGTCTTCAACAGTCCGGGCAGTCCGTCGAAGGAGCGTTATCTCTTCGAGCCTTTGAAGTCCGGCGAAGTGGATCTCGTCTTTGTTTACAAACGCCCGTGGGAAGAGACGGTCATCAAGACAGCCATTGTCCATGTCATGGTTCCCAAGAAGGCGAGGAAGCGGTGAAACGTTATGAAGGCGGTACGGCAATCATGCTCAGGATCCCCGAGGACTCTTGCCGGGAACTGATCATTCCCGCCCAGACGTGGGGGACTGGACTTGACACATGCAAGCTCGTGGAGCCGCGCGATTATCATCTGACGCTCCAATTCATCGGAAGAGACCTCCCGCCCGACACGATCGCTTCCGTTGTCGTTGCCGCTTTCATATCCGCTGATGAGCTGCCCCGGCCGACGCTGCAATTTACAGGTGTTTTTGGAATCCACAGGACACAGAAGGGCTGTTATCTTACGGCGCAGATCAGAAAGGCTAATCCCTTGACGGACGCGCGGGAGAGGGTGCGCAGGTGGCTTCTGGAGATGCAAGTGAAGCCGAAGGACTCTTTTGGGTTCAACCCCCATGTGACCTTGGTGGAAGCGCCTCCTTCCGGCGTCAGAATCCCGGCGGTACCCGACCCGATCAAACCTTTCTCGGTCGAATGCCGGGAGCTTGTCGTCAAGTACGGTAAACACCAGATGACCGTGGAGCTCTGAGATGCCGAAAGCGTTGAGTAAACCATGTAGGGGGTGTCTTTGGCGTTGTTCGCATTCTGAAGAAGGTGTGGAAGAGGGCGAAGCGCAGGATTTATAGCCAGCTTCAATACTGCTCGGCGTGCTGGAACCGTCGGGCCGGGTGGTAGGAGATGTGGGAGAAGCCTAATGAATAAAGACATCGCCCTGCGCGCCGCCAAGGATCTCGTGCTTAGAGTCTCGCTCAAAGAGATCGCGGCCCTGCCGCGTTCCTGCAAAGGCAAACGCTGTACTGAGGTAGAAGGGTTCGGCTGGTGGGATTACTGCGACCCTTGCAAGGCCGCGTGTTTTCTGGCTGAGCTCTTTCCGGACAAAAGGATGGCGTTGGGAGAAGACCTGAAGGAGGGCCAATGATCGTAAAAACCGGCGAACTGAAGAATGCTTGGGATCTTTTGAAGCAGATAGACTGGCGTGTTGGGAACGATCTTGAGCGGCGTCTGCATGTCTTCGGCGGCTGGCGGACTTTCTTTGACATGAACGCTCACCAATGGAAGATGTCGACCATGGACGAGAAGGCCGCGCTTCTTCGGGACATCATGAAGGCGACCGGCACCTCGCTTGGAGACATCGTTCATCTCTATAACAAGGACTACGGGGCCGATCGCCCCGACCTTGCCCATGGTGTCCAGTGGGCGTGTCTCGCGCTTCTCGACCATATGTTGAAGGCGTGGTAGCATGAAAAAGCAACCGCTGGCGCCTGTCGCGCCAGTTTCGTTCTTTACGTCTTGCGTTGCTTTCCGTAGAGGGGAAGCGGCCTGAGGCGTGTACCCCTCTCATCTAAGGCCGATGAGGTTAAACCCTTCATCGGCCTACTTTCTTTAAGAGGCGTAAATGTACATCAAGAAAGTCAAGTCGTCCCTCGGAAAGATGATCATTCCGGCACCCTACAAAGAGGGCCTTTACGACCAATATCAAGGGCGGGAACTTTTCGAGGTTCTTTCGAAGAACGCCTGCTTCGGCAACTACGGTGCCGTGTGGTGTTATATCTCCGATTTCTGCGAGGAACACCGGCGGTATGAGTACATTCGACAAGAGCTACCATGAGGATCTCAGGGCTTGGTATAAGGTTGGACGGCATCCGCGCTTCAGCATTCTTGGCGCTCTGCTCAAGAGCAAACAGACGGTTCGTGAAATCGAAGGTTTCATGGCCGGAATCTGGAACCCGGGAGTCAGTCCTCTCTTGAGGGTTCTGAAAAAGGCCAAGAATGAGAAGGACTTCTGCGATCTTATGAAGCCCTATCTCAGGCTCACCCTTCGCATCGGACGTCGCCGTTTTCGTGTCGTCCCTTCTTTCCAGAAGAAGTTCGATGAGAAGAGTTTCACGCTCAAGGACTTCCTGAGGGAAGAGAATCAGGAGCTCCGGCGCCTTATCCTCAGGCGCGGGGTGACGATCAAGGAAGTCCTCGGCAAGATGAAACTCATCGCCAAGGATAAAGAGGGCAAGATCTACGAGAGATTCGATAAACGAGCGGGCTGGAATGATCGGCGGTCACGATACCTCTATGTGGTCTGCCCGTCCACCGGGCAGGAGTATCTCTTGGGCATCCCTGCTCGTTTTGACAGCCCGAAAGTAGCCCGCCGCTGGACGTTCAACCTTCCTGAAGACGCGGGTTTTGCCAAGGAGGCCTGAAGACCTTGATCAAGCTCAAGCTCGAGAGTGACTTCCGTGATTGGTACGACTGGGCATTTGACTCGAAAGGTGACGTCGTTTTCCGTCGGGTGACGACCGATGGAATGTCCCGTCGGGAGATGTTGTGTTTTCTCGAGAAAGCCGGCTTTAATCCTCCCCGGCATGGCTTCTTCGAGTCGATGGTCGAGTGCGACAAGATCGTTCTTTATACCGATGAACGATCCCATCGAGGCGATGGGAAAAAGATCGTATCCGTAAAGGAGATCCTCAAGGAGGGCAAGTTCGGGGATTATGAGGAGTACTACTGCTCGGAGTACATCGAAGGCCCTCCGGTCTCCACCCGGCTCCTTCAGATCGGCTGGATGGGTTGGATGCTTGAGTATAAAAGCGATGACGAATGGCGCTCCAACTGCGGGAATGTCGAGATCAAGATCCTAGGGCCCAACCACGGTCTCAAGCGTTGGATGGACTACCCGCTTTGGGCCGTCGACTTCGTGAAAGACAAAGACGGCAAACTTCATGCGGTCGACTTCAACATCGCTCCCGGAGTGGGAGGGACGGGTCTTGAGGATGAAGTGAAAGGCGCCGAGGTAGTCGGTCTTATCCGTGGTCATATCGAAGATCAGATCAGGAAGAAGACAAAACTGGGGTGAACATGGCTGTTCGACTTAAGAATAAAATCCTCTCAAGATTCAAAAACAAGAAGAGCCTCGACTTTCGAATCTGGGAAATGATGATCGCCTATCCTTCTCTCTTCCCGACCCGTTTCTATGCCATCCACCACCTCTATCTTGTTCTTGGAAACGGCTACGAATGGCAGGATGGCCGGCTCGTTGAGCGGGTTCCGGACGAGAAGCGCAAGGCCATTGAGAGGATGTTGAAAGATGGGAAAACGGAAGGGGAGATGCGCAAGGCCATCCAGAAGATGGATGACCAGTTGTATGGGGAGATGCGGGCCGAGACCCGCCGTGTATCGGAGAAGCTCCAAGCACTAAGCAAGAAGTACAAAGTCGATCTGGCGGATCCGGTCGATCATCCGAAGTCCTTTCAGGTCTACCCGGTCTGCGACCTCTCTGAGATCATGAACATCCCGGACGACGTCCGGCCCGACTGGCTGGCGGGCGCCGAGGAAGCCCTCGCGATCATGGAGCTTTACCCCACACATGATGAGAAAGAGAGACCCGAGCACCGCAAGTTCATTCCCGTCATCCGGAAGAGAATCGAATTTTTGAAGGCATCTTTATGATTGACCGTGATGATCCTGAACTTCAGAAAACGTTGGAGCAAGCGCTCGACCAAGGCGTCGAACTGGCCAAGAGCCTGATCAGCTCCAAAGAAAAGACCATGGCCAGTGCCATCGTTCTCGGCACTGCGGTCGGGTCTCTTTACTGGACTCTCTCCAAAATTCCCGGATATGAAGAAGATACGAAGCGCTGGCTTGACGCCTTCTTTACGGTCATGACCAACGGGCTTAAAAACAAGGATATCAAACTCTCGGTCACATGGTGCCGGAAGGAGGCCGGGTCATGAAGATCATGCGACCCGAGCGTCGGCATCGTGTTTTGAGCTATGAGCATTACAAAGTTCGAAGGGCCAAGATCACTTCCAAACGGAAACCTAAAGTCCTCATCTGGCAGATTTTTGAAGGGCGTGTCTATATCACCTGCAAGGCATGTTCGGCGATCAACGATATCACGCGCCACTATAAAGACGTCCGTTCAAATGGAAGGATCGACTCCTGCATTGTTTGCAAGACCTGTCTGGCCCATTATTTCGTCACTTTGTCCGGCGTGACGCCGAAGAAAGATGGCCCATTTCGCTGCTAAAGGAGAAACCATGTCCACTACCGTTGTCGTCGACAAGGCACTTACCAACGACCAGAGAAAACCCGAGGCTGAAAGTCTCGAGCATTATGCCGACTACATGAAGGGCGATGAGAAGCTCGCGTACATCGACTCTATCCTTCCGGGAGAAGTCCGGCACCGGAACTATCTGGGATATCTTGAGCACGCGTGGGCGAACCATCAGGGGGTCGTCCTTTCCCCGGATGTCCTCTGGTACACGCTTCTTTGCGAGTCGACGCTCATCATCGCCGAGAAGCCTGAGACCTATCGGAAGCGCTTCACGACCGCTCCGGGGAAGACGAATATCACGGTTCCGGCGGGAAGCGACATCACGAAGCTTCCGCTCGACCGGATCATCGCGGAGCTCAAGAAGCGGGTTCCGGCCAATCTCGCCGACGTCTTCCTGCCCGATTTCTCGACGACGGATCCGTCCGCCCGGGAGGCCCAGTACGCGGCCTTCGCGGACGCGGTCTCGCCCTACTACAACTACATGACCCTCGCCTGCGGGATCCCCATGGTCCGGCTCGAAGGATCCCATGACGACTGGAAGAAGTTGAAGGATCGTTGGGGTCTCATTTCGGATGTCCTTGTGACGGCGGACGCCTATTGTCTTGGGGTTTTCGACGTCATCACCCGGATCGTCCATCAGTTCGTGAATCCCGACCCGGTCTTCATGAAGGAGATGTTCTATCTCAAGCGCTGCGGCTCGGGCCACCAGACAGAGGCCTATGGCTGGTTCACCAAGCTCTTCCGGAACGCGCCCAAGCACACGCGCTACATCCAGAACTTCTCGAGCCACGTCTCGAAGGTGAAGTACACGAACATCGATACGGGGCGGAAGTTCCAGATGCAAGCCGGCGTCTTCGGGAGCACGGTCGAGGATGGTTTCATGATTCCCAAGTTCGGGCGGCTGGTGTTCGAGGAAAAGGCCTGATGAAAAAGACGAAACCGACACTTCAAGAACTCCGGGCTTTGGCAGAAAAGGTCGACCACGGTCAGTATTGCGGTTGTTCATCTATGGGCCCAGAGCCGTTGTCACCGGGCATGATTGATTGCTATCTTGGGGCCTTGATGAAGGCATTCCGTGAATTCTGCGATCACAGATATGAGCCTGTTGATCACTTCGACGACCTTGAAAAGTGCAGATGCGGGAAAGTCCAAGTCCGTGATATCGGTGATAATCCGGAGACCTAACATGCCCGACGAAATGGACGTCACTTGGGTGGCTCCTGTCAACAAGGACTTGAAACGGTTCGTCCCTCCTTATGGAGATTACAACGAACGCGGATTCATTCTTGAAGAAGGGACGGTCGAACCCGGCAAGAAAAGCGTC
>Ga0209342_10003940_pt1 | contig 15512 bp, 12 predicted proteins | sample RifCSP16_2_FD_184023 | JGI IMG/M metagenome (GOLD analysis project Ga0209342, IMG submission 184023) | Soil microbial communities from Rifle, Colorado - Rifle CSP2_sed 16_2 (SPAdes) (version 2) | ecosystem: Environmental > Terrestrial > Deep subsurface > Rock core/Sediment | place: Rifle... | reverse complement strand
AGCCTGGTCAGGAATTGAGCGATCCCGCCACGCGCCGGGACGGGGCGCCACAAGATGTGTGGAACTATATGTTCCGCATGGCGGTAGCGTGTCAAAATACAGGCTTTAACATGGGAATTCACAGAAAATGAAAATACTTGTCACAGGGGCTGCCGGTTTTATCGGTTCTACGCTCGCGCTCAGGTTGCTGGAGCGGGGCGATACGGTGTGCGGCATCGATAATATGAATGACTATTACGATGTCCGGCTGAAGGAAGCGCGCCTCCAGCGCATAAAGGACCATCGCCAGTTCGAATTCCAGAAGCTCGATATCGTCGATCGGGAAGCAATGGCGGAGCTTTTTCAAAAACAAAAGTTCGACGCCGTAATGCATCTGGCGGCCCAGGCAGGCGTGAGATATTCGATCACTAATCCCCAAACCTATATTGACGCCAATCTGGTTGGATTCGGCAACATTATCGAGGGATGCCGGCATGGCGGCGTGAAGCATCTGGTGTTCGCCTCCTCGAGTTCGGTTTATGGGGCCAATACCCGGCTGCCGTTTTCCGAGCATGACAATGTCGACCATCCCGTGTCGCTTTATGCCGCCACCAAGAAGGCCAATGAGCTAATGGCGCATTGTTATTCCCATCTTTACGATCTGTCCTGTACCGGTTTGCGATTCTTTACGGTTTACGGGCCATGGGGCCGTCCGGACATGGCGCTGTTTAAATTTACCAAAGGGATACTGGAAGGCGATCCCATCCCCGTCTTCAACCACGGGAAAATGATCCGCGATTTCACCTATGTCGATGATATTGTCGAGGGAGTTGTCCGTGTGATTGACCATCCGGCTTCGCCCAATCCGGGCTGGTCGGGCAAGACCCCCGATCCCGCCACGAGCTATGCCCGGTACCGTATCTATAATATAGGAAACAACCAGCCGGTGGAGTTGATGCGCTATATCGAAGTTCTGGAAAAATGCCTGGGAAAAAAGGCAAAACTGCAAATGCTGCCGATGCAAGAGGGGGATGTGCCGGCGACATCCGCCAATGTCGAGAGCCTCGAGAATGACGTAGGCTTCCGGCCGCGCACTTCCGTCGAGCAAGGTGTCGCCCGTTTTGTAGAGTGGTACAAGTCATATCACCGTATTGTCTGATATCTCCCTGATCTTGTCTTGAACAAAGCCGTCAGATAACAGATGAAAATCAATCCTGTCATACTTTCAGGCGGCTCGGGCACGCGTTTGTGGCCGCTTTCGCGCGAACAGTATCCCAAACAGCTGCTCAGTCTAATGGGCGAACGGACAATGTTGCAGCAGACGGTTTCGCGTCTGGACGGCATGGAGCATGTCGCCGACTCCCTGCTGGTGTGCAACGAGGAGCATCGTTTTCTGGTCGCCGAGCAACTGCGAGCGCTTGACAAGACGCCGGCCGATATCATTCTCGAACCGGTCGGGCGCAACACCGCGCCGGCGCTGACGCTGGCGGCGCTCGCGCTCCAGAAGGCCGCGCCGGACGAGGCGCTGATGCTGGTGATGCCGGCCGATCATGTCATACAGGACGTCGGTGAATTTCATTCCGTCGTCAAAGCGGGAGCCATCCTGGCGGAGAGAGGGCGCCTGGTTACTTTCGGCATCGTGCCTACGGCACCGGAAACCGGATACGGATATATCAAGAAGGGTGACGCCAATGAGGTGGCGGCATTTGTGGAAAAGCCCGACGCCGAAACCGCCGGCCATTACGTGCGATCCGGTGAATATTTATGGAACAGCGGCATGTTCATGATGCTTGCCTCGGTCTGGCTCGATGAGCTGAGGCGGTTTCATCCGGCCATGTTCGAGGCATGCAAAGCGGCATACGAACAGGGCCGGCGCGACGGCGATTTCTATCGGGTCAATGCCCAGGCGTTCGGCAGCTGTTTGTCCAATTCCATCGATTACGCCGTCATGGAGGAAACCGATCGTGCCGCCGTGGTGTCGTTGAATGCCGGCTGGTCCGATATCGGCGCCTGGTCGTCTTTATGGGAGGCCTCGGTGCGGGACGAACAGGGAAACGTCGTCCAAGGCGACGTTTACACGCATGAAACGCAGAATGCCCTGCTTATATCCCAACATCGGTTCGTCGCGGCGGTGGGACTTGATGATATCATTGTCGTGGAAACACCCGACGCCGTGCTGGTCGTGCACAAGGATCACGCGCAGAACGTCAAAGAGGTGGTCAACCGTCTCAAGCAGGAGAAACGCAGCGAGTATCAGACGCATCGTCGGGTATACCGCCCCTGGGGATATTACGAAGGCATCGACGCCGGATCGCGCTTTCAGGTGAAACGCCTGATGGTCAAACCCGGCGCGGCGTTGTCGTTGCAGATGCATCATCACCGCGCCGAGCACTGGGTGGTGGTCAAGGGAACGGCACGGGTGACGAAGGGGGAGGAAGTTTTCATGCTCACGGAAAACCAGTCCACCTACATTCCGCTGGGCACGACGCACCGGCTGGAAAATCCAGGCAACATACCGCTCGAAATCGTCGAGGTGCAATCCGGAAGCTATCTCGGCGAGGATGATATCGTGCGATTCGAAGACAAGTACAACCGGACTATATGAAAATGGCAAAAAGAGCGCTTATCACGGGCATCACCGGGCAGGACGGGGCTTACCTCGCCGAATTTCTGCTGAAAAAAGGTTACGAGGTGCACGGCATCAAGCGCCGGACCTCGCTGTTCAATACGGACCGCATCGATCATCTGTACCAGGACCCGCATGAAAAGAAACGCAGGTTCGTGCTGCATTACGGCGACATGACCGACTCGAGCAGCCTGATCCGCATCGTGCAGCAGGTACAGCCGACAGAGATCTATAATCTTGCCGCGCAGAGTCACGTCGCGGTGTCATTCGAAGAACCGGAGTACACGGCGGATTCCGATGCGCTGGGGGCCCTGCGGCTGCTCGAAGCGATTCGGATTCTGGGGCTGGAAAAGAAAACCCGTTTTTACCAGGCCTCCACCTCGGAGCTCTATGGCAAGGTGCAGGAAATTCCGCAGCGGGAAACCACGCCATTCTATCCCCGTTCGCCTTATGCGGTGGCCAAGCTCTACGCCTACTGGATTGTGGTGAACTACCGCGAATCCTACGGCATGTTTGCCTGTAACGGCATTCTGTTCAACCACGAGTGCATTGCCATTGATACGCCGTTGATCATCCGCGCTGGCGGGGCTGTCAACGTGGTCACGCCCGATGAGCTGATTGCGCTTCGTCGCAAGGGTCCAAACGTCCAACATTTCGATCCCCCCGGCATAGAAGTGTGGGACGGAAAATCCTGGACTGCAGTTCTTGGCATCACGGCGACCAAGCGAAAAAAAGAGGAGCAAGACCACTCTTTGCTTGCTATTCAAGCCCGCGGAGGATTAGTGACTTGTACTGCGCACCACAAGCTGATCCGGGCTGATGAAACGGAGGCTCGGGCAGACAATTTTCGCCCTGATGACGATATTCTGCTCGCTGACGACATGCCTGCACCACCGGCTTGGACGGCACTTACAGAGGAAATGGCAGAATTCCTTGGCCTGATGGCGGCGGATGGCTACGTCCCCGACTCAGAGCGCACGACAGTTCAGTTCACAAACAACGATGACGTCCTCCAGCGTCGTGTTGCGGAGCTATGGTCCCGGTTGTTCCTTGGTTCGGTGCGTCTCAGCGAGAGTCCGTCGGGATTTGGTCCAAACCGCGTTACCCAGGGCTACCTAAGCGGTGCGGGTACTGCGACAGTGCAATGGCTGCGCGCGCAGCTTTACTCAAAGGGCGGATACAAACGCGTACCCTCACTAATCCTAAACGGAGACCGCGATGTTCAAACGACGTTTCTAAAAGGCTACTACGCTGGCGATGGGCTAAAGGCGGGCGGCGGGGACAGTATCAAGACAAACAGCGCGCTGCTTGCCCAAGGACTGTTCTGGCTCTTCGCGAACCAAGGGCGAATGGCCTTCGTCTATTTAGAACAGCGCAACGATCGCAATTACTATCAACTCAACGTACCGACGGCAAATCCCCTTGGCAACAAGGGACAGCATTTGAGAAAGCCTGCCAACGAAATCCGCTCAATCGATGTTGCCAATACGGAAGACGACGAGTGGGTTTTCGATCTGGAAACAGGTTCCGGACGGTTCATGGCGGGCGTTGGGCGGATTGTGGTCCATAACAGCCCGATCCGCGGTGAGACCTTCGTCACGAGAAAAATCACCCGCGCGTTGGCGCGTATCCGGTTGGGATTGCAGGATTGCCTGTATCTGGGCAATCTCGATTCCAAACGCGACTGGGGACATGCGCGGGATTATGTCGAGGCCCAGTGGCTGGTGCTGCAGCAGGACAAACCGGAGGATTTCGTCATTGCCTCGGGCGAGCAGTACAGTGTGCGCGACTTTGTCAATGCCGCGGCCAAGGCGCTCGGCATGGAAATCGATTGGCGCGGCAAGGGGCTGAAGGAAACGGGAGTGCTCCGTGCCTTCGACGGCAAGGGCAAGGGCGGTCCGCGCCGGGGCCAGGCGATCGTGCGGGTGGACCCGCGTTATTTCCGCCCGGCGGAAGTGGAGTCCCTGTTGGGCGATCCGACCAAAGCGAAAAAGAAACTCGGCTGGAAGCCCAAGGTGAAATTCCGCCAGTTGGTGGAGGAAATGGTGCGCGAAGACCTGAAGGCGGCGGAGCGTGACGCGCTGGTCAAGCGGCATGGCTATTCCGCCTACGATTATCACGAATAGACCATGAAGCCGGATAGAAAAGTTTATGTCGCCGGTCACCGCGGTTTGGTAGGTTCCGCGATCGTCCGCCGGCTGACTTCTCCCTCTCCCCTCGCGGGAGAGGGCCGGGGTGAGGGGGGATACACTAATATCCTTACTCGCACTCATTCCGAACTCGATCTGACCGATCAGCGAGCGGTGAATGAATTCTTCGAGAAAGAAAAGCCGCAGTTCGTGTTTATCGCCGCGGCGAAGGTTGGCGGAATTTACGCGAACAACACCTATCGCGCCGATTTCATCTATCAGAACCTGATGATCGAATCCAATCTCCTCCATGCATCCTACCGGCATGGAGTGAAAAAGCTTCTGTTTCTCGGATCGAGCTGCATCTATCCCAAGCTCGCCCCCCAGCCGATGAAAGAGGAGCACCTGCTCACAGGATTGCTCGAACCGACCAACGAACCCTACGCCATCGCCAAAATCGCCGGCATCAAGATGTGCGACGCGTACAACCGCCAGTACGGCACCAACTTCATGAGCGCCATGCCGACCAATCTCTACGGGCCGGGTGACAACTACGATCTGAAGAATTCACACGTGCTGCCGGCGCTGATCCGCCGGATGCACGAGGCCAAGGTGCAGGGCGCCAAGGAAGTGGTGGTGTGGGGCAGTGGCGCCCCGAAACGTGAATTTCTCTACAGTGACGACCTGGCCGATGCCTGCGTGTTCCTGATGGAGCGATGCAACGCCGCCGATATCGGCGAGTTCATTAATATCGGCGTGGGCAGGGAAATCACCATCCGTGAACTGGCGGAGCTGATTGCCGAGATTGTCGGTTTCCGCGGCCGGCTCGTTTTCGACAGCTCAAAGCCCGATGGCACGCCGCGGAAACTGCTGGATGTATCGCGTTTTCAGGCGCTGGGCTGGCAGGCTAAAACCGGTTTCCGCGAAGGCATCGCCAAGGCCTATGCGGATTACCTGAAAAACGTCCTCAAGGCCGCCTAAAACGGAATAATGAGAAACCCGATCCGAAAACGCATCCTCGTCACCGGGGGCGCCGGTTTTTTGGGTTCGCACCTGTGCGAGCGCCTCCTGGCTGACGGTCACGACGTGCTGTGCGTGGACAACTTCTTCACCGGCACCAAGGATAATATCGTGCAACTCATGGGTAATCCGCACTTCGAGGTGCTGCGGCACGATGTTACGTTCCCGCTCTACGTGGAAGTGGATGAAATCTACAACCTGGCCTGTCCGGCCTCGCCGATTCATTACCAGTTCGATCCGGTGCAGACGACCAAGACCAGCGTTCATGGCGCGATCAACATGCTGGGACTGGCCAAACGCATCAAGGCCAGGATTTTTCAGGCATCCACCAGCGAAGTCTATGGCGATCCCCAGGTGCACCCGCAAAGCGAAGATTACTGGGGACACGTCAATCCCGTCGGATTGCGTTCCTGCTACGACGAAGGCAAGCGCTGCGCGGAAACGCTCTTTTTTGATTACCGGCGTCAGCATAATTTACGCATCAAAGTCGCGCGGATATTCAACAGCTACGGTCCGCGGATGCATCCCAATGATGGCCGTGTCGTATCGAATTTCATTGTCCAGGCATTGAAAGGAGAGTCCATCACTGTTTATGGCGACGGCAAACAGACACGTTCTTTTTGTTATGTGGACGACATGATCGAGGCTTTTATCCGGTTGATGAATACGCCGGATGATTTCACCGGCCCGGTGAACCTGGGAAATCCGGGCGAGTTTACCATACGCGAACTGGCGGAAAGGGTGATTACGTTGACCGGCTCGAAATCAAAAATTGTCTTCAAGCCTCTTCCGAGCGATGACCCGATGCAGCGTTGTCCGGACATTACGCTGGCTCATGAAAAGCTTGGGTGGCAGCCGACGGTAAAACTGGAGGATGGTTTGGCAAAAACCATCCAGTATTTCAGAGGACTGCTTTAAAAACTCCGTAATGTTGAAAGTTCTTTTCTGTCCAGACACCGATCTTGGGACAGCCTCTCGTTGTTTCCGGCACATAAGCTTTTCATGTGTGGCATTGCCGGTATCCTGAGCTACCGTCAAACCGACGCGCCGGTCAACCGCGATGAGCTGTTGAACATTCGCGATGCCATGGCGGCGCGCGGTCCGGACGGAGCCGGTTTCTGGATTGCCGATGGCGGGCGCGTGGGCTTGGCCCATCGGCGGTTGGCGATCATCGATCTCGGCGATTCGGGCGCGCAGCCCATGGCCAGCCGTGACGGCAGATTCCGCATCGTGTTCAATGGAGAGATTTACAACTATAAACACTTGCGCATCGGGCTGGAGAAGAGAGGCTATCGCTTCCAGTCACAGAGCGATACGGAAGTGCTGCTTTATCTCTATGCCGAACACGGCGCGGACATGGTGCGTTCGTTGCGTGGCATGTACGCCTTTGCCGTCTGGGACGAGAATAAAAAAGGCCTGCTGCTGGCCCGCGACCCCTTCGGCATCAAGCCGCTGTACTACGCGGATAACGGAAACACCCTGCGTTTCGCCTCCCAGGTCAAGGCCTTGCTCCGAAGTTCCGCCGTCGGTCGGGCGCCCGAACCGGCCGGACAGGTTGGTTTTTTTTTGTGGGGCAGCGTTCCCGAACCGCATACCTTGTACAAGGGAATCCGCGCGCTGCCCGCCGGTTCGACTTTGTGGATCGATGCCGGCGGTCTCCGGCGGCCGGAGTCGTTTTTCAGCCTGGCCGGGACATTATCGGCCGGCGATGCCGGCAATCCCGCGGATCGTGGAAATCATTTGCGCGCCGCGCTGCTCGACAGTGTACGGCACCATTTGGTGGCGGACGTGCCGGTCGGCGTGTTTCTGTCCGCCGGCCTCGATTCGGCGACACTGACGGCGCTCGCGGCGGAGTCCAGCGATGCTTCCTTGCATACCGTTACATTGGGTTTCAACGAGTATCGCGGCACCGACAACGATGAAACGATCCTCGCGGAGACGGTGGCCCGACATTGCCGGACATCGCACCGCACGCAATGGGTATCGCGCGAGAATTTTCAGAACGAACGCGAACGCCTGTTCAGCGCCATGGATCAACCGACGATTGACGGCGTAAATACGTACTTCATCAGCAAAGTGGCCGCGGAGTCGGGGTTGAAAGTGGCGATTTCGGGTCTCGGCGGCGATGAGCTTTTTGGCGGCTATCCGTCTTTCCGCCAGATCCCGGGGATGGTCAGGCTGTTATCGCCATTCCGGTCCTTCCCGGCCGTCGGCAGGCTGTTTCGCCGGATATCGGCGCCGGTACTGAAGCGATTCACTTCGCCCAAATACGGAGGGCTGCTGGAATACGGCGGCACCCATGGCGGCGCTTATCTATTGCGCCGCGGTCTTTTCATGCCCTGGGAGCTGCCGGAAATTCTGGGCGACAAGATGACGCGTGAAGGCTGGCAGGAATTGCAGCCACTGATGCGGCTGGAAGAAACCATTCATGGCGCCGCCGGCGATCGGGCCAGAGTTTCCGCGCTCGAGATGACCTGGTACATGCGCAACCAGTTGTTGCGCGATGCCGATTGGGCCGGCATGGCGCATTCACTGGAAATCCGCGTGCCGCTGGTGGACGTGGAGCTGATGCGGCGTTTGGCGCCGCTGCTGACTGAAACGTTTCCCGACAAGCAGGACATGGCGCGCTCGCCGCATCAGCCGCTACCGCCGCAAATCCTGAACCGCCGCAAGACCGGTTTCTCCGTCCCCGTGCGGGAATGGCTGATGCTGGACGATGGGCGGCAGGGCGGCGAGCGTGGTCTGCGCGGCTGGGCCCGGCGGGTCATGGCCATGCAAACAGCGGCATGAGCGGCGGGAGCGCAAGCAAGACGCGATGCATACTCGTTTTTCGGGTCGGACAGCTGGGGGATACGCTCATTTCGATACCGGCGATCTCCGTCATTCGCCGACGTCATCCCGGGCATCGCCTGATACTCCTCACGGAAACCCAACCGGCCGCTTCGGGATATGTCTCCGCGTGGGATGTGCTGCGCCCGACCGGCTGGTTTGATGACGCGATGTTTTATACGCCGACGAAAAATGCCGCGCAAAAACTGATTACCATGTTTTCGCTGGCGCGCAGGATTCGTGCCCTCGGACCTGAAATGGTTTATGACCTGGCGCCGGAAAGGACCGGACGACAGGCCCGGCGTGACCGGTTTTTCTTCCGCCGGCTGGCCAGGGTGAAGGATTATCGTGGCGGCGGGTTTCTGAACAAGCCGCCCAAGAATGCACAAGACATCTTGTCCCGCATCGAACCGGAATGGAGGCGGCTTCTGCGCGCGATCGGGGGAGAGACGGAAAATATCGCTTTCCAATGGCGCATTCCCGATGAAGAAATGCATCATGCCCGGGAGCAGTTTCAGCGCGAGGGGATAGGCGAGGATGCCCGGGTATTGGCCGTCGGCCCCGGCTCCAAGATGCCGGCGAAGCGATGGCCGCTGGAGCGGTTTCGCGAGCTGGGCCGGCGACTGCTGGCCGCGGATCCCGGCCTTCATCTTCTCGTGGTAGGCGGAAAGGAAGATGCGGTGCTGGGAGAGGAACTGTCCGCCGCGTGGGGGAAGCGCGCGCATAATTTTGCCGGCCGGCTGTCCGTATATGGGACGGCGGCCGCACTGCAACGGTGTGTGGCGTATCTCGGTAATGACGCCGGCGCCATGCATCTCGCCGCCATGGCCGGCATCCCCTGCGTCGCGCTTTTCAGCGCGCGCGACTACCCGGGCCAATGGGAACCGTACGGCACGGGGCACGTCGTCCTGCGCCACGAAACCGACTGTGCCGGCTGCATGCTTATGATCTGTCCCTACGACAACAAATGTCTCAAGCTTATTTCGACCGACGAAGCGGAGCGGGCCGTGCGAAGCATCGTCACGGTTCATTGATCGCGTGAAACCTAATCTGGACGAGGGAACTTCATGAAACGGGCATTGATATGCGGAGTATCCGGACAGGACGGCGCCTACCTCGCGCGGATGCTGCTCGAGAAGGGCTATACGGTGCACGGCTCATCGCGCGACGCGCAGATGTCGTCGTTCCGTAATCTTGCGCGCCTCGGGATTCTCGAAAAAGTGAATCTTGAATCGGTGGCGGTCAACGATTTTCGCAGCGTGCTGCAGGCGCTGATGAAGATCCAGCCTGACGAGGTCTATAACCTGGCCGGCCAGAGCTCCGTGGGGCTGTCGTTCCAGCAGCCGGTCGAAACCCTGGAAAGCATCAGCGTCGGAACGCTCAATTTCCTCGAGGCCATCCGTTTCGCCGGCCGTCCGATCCGTTTTTACAACGCCGGTTCCAGCGAATGCTTCGGGGACATCAATGACGTGGCGGACGAGGCCACGCCGTTCGCGCCGCGCAGTCCCTATGCCGTGGCCAAATCCGCCGCATTCTGGGAAGTGGCGAATTACCGCGAAGCCTATGGTCTCTACGCCTGTTCCGGCATTCTTTTCAATCATGAATCGCCGCTGCGGCCGGAACGTTTCGTCACCAAGAAAATCGTTGCCGCCGCCTGCCGCATCGCCGCCGGCGGCAAGGACAAACTGCGGCTCGGTAATATTTCCATCCGGCGCGACTGGGGCTGGGCGCCGGAGTACGTCGATGCCATGTGGCGCATGCTGCAGCAGGAAAAACCCGAGGATTATGTCATCGCCACGGGCGAGAGCCATAGCCTCGAAGAATTCGTCGATACGGCATTTTCCGCCGCCGGACTCAACTGGCGCGATCATGTGGTGCAGGACCCCGGTTTGTTGCGCCCCACGGATCTGGCGGCAGGCCGCGGCAATCCCGCCAAGGCGCGCGCGAAGCTGGCCTGGCAGGCGCGGCATAAAATGCGCGAAGTCGTGCGCCTGATGGTGGACGCGGAGCGCCAGCCCGGCACGACGTTATGAGAAAAAAATGGCGGCTCGCCTACCTGGTGAGCCATCCAATCCAGTATCAGGCGCCGCTGTTACGCCTGATCGGCGCGGAGCCGGATATCGATCTTACGGTTTTCTATTGCAGCGACCTCTCGGTCCGGGAATACCACGACGAGGGTTTCGGCCAGGCGGTGCAATGGGACGTCCCGCTGCTGGACGGCTATCGTCATGAATTTCTGCCGGTCGTCGGACGCACGGACCGTCTTTCATTCTGGCGGCCATTGAATCATGGACTGGCGCGGCGTCTTGGCGCGGGGAATTTCGATGCCCTGTGGATTCACGGCTGGGGTTATTGGAGCCATCTCCGGGCCGTGTCCAGCGCCAAGCGCCGGGGTATCAAGGTATTGATGCGCGGAGAATCGGGTCTGCATCTGACAACGCAGGGCCGGATGAAGCAGGGGCTCAAGCGCGCCCTGATGCGTCATCTCGTGGCAAACGCCGATGCGTTTCTCACGATCGGCGAACACAACCGGAGATTTTATCTGCACCATGGCGCCGAGCCCGCGAGACTGTTTCCCGTGCCTTATTGTGTGGATAACGCCTTTTTCCAGGAGAAGGCCGCGAGCGCCGTCACCGGACGCGAGCAACTGCGGTCTTCGCTCGGCCTGGCGCCGGGACGACCGATCATTCTTTACGCGAGCAAGATGATTGAAAGAAAACGGCCCGGCGATCTGCTGGAGGCCTATATCCGGTTATCCGGCGACGGGACACGCGAGCCGGATCCCTATCTGCTTTTCATTGGCGATGGCGAGTTGCGGTCGGAACTCGAGGCGCGCACGGCACGGCTCAACTGGAATTCCATAAAGTTTCTCGGGTTCAAAAATCAGACGGAACTTCCAGGTTACTATGACTTGTGCGATGTTTTCGTGCTGCCTTCCGTGCAGGAGCCTTGGGGGCTCGTGATCAATGAAGTGATGAATGCCGGCCGCGCCGTCATCGTCAGCGACGAGGTCGGCTGCGCCCCCGATCTCGTGAAGCCGGGCGCGAACGGTTATGTATTCAAGGCGGGAGATGTAAGCGATCTGCGCAATGCTCTTGCTTCTGTTCTGAGCGATCTGGAAATGACGCGCGACATGGGACAGAAAAGCCTTGAGATCATGAACCACTGGGGTTTCCGCGAGGACATCGCCGGACTTCACGGGGCACTTGAGGAAATCGTCGGGGCAGCATGAAATTCAGCATCGTTGTTCCAACCTATAACGAGGAAAACGACATCGCCGGGACACTGGGCGCCCTGACGTCCCTTGACTACCCGGAAAAGGAAATCATCGTGGTGGACGATTCCACCGATTCAACACCCGAGATTGTCCGGCGATATGAGCCCAAGGGCGTGCGGCTGGTGCGGCCGGCCAGGCGCGAAGGGCGCTGCGGCGCGCGCAATCTGGGGATCATGGAATCCACGGGCGACGTGGTAGTGATCCTGAACGCGGATGTCAGGCCGCGAAGCGATTTTCTGCGCCGTCTCGCGCCTTATTATGACCAGGGCCACGACTATGTGCTGGTCAAGGCCGAGGTCGCCAATACGGACGATCTGTTCGCGCGTTATGTCGACGCGATGGCGGCGGCGGACGAGAGCGGCGATCCCTCGTGGATGGAATGGACCGAGGGATTTTCCTGCCGCCGGGAAGTGGCGATCAAGGCGGGGATGTTTCCCACGGGGTTTGCCGTGCCCATCTGCGCCGGCGAGGACGGATTTTTCGGCGCCAATCTGAAAAAAATCGGCGCCCGGAAAAAGATCGACTTCGGCATCACCGTGGATCACGTCGCCCCGGCTTCGTTCGCCGAATACTGGCAGATTCGCAAGGGACGCGGGCGCGGCAGCCCGCAGATCCGGCGGTTTTTGCAGAAATGGCCGCTGGGGAAGATCGCCGCCTGGGCCACGCTGCGCATCGCCAAAACCCTGGTTTATACCGGTCTGGCGGTTCCCGTCGTTTACAGCGCATGGCGCGGCACGCGTCATTCCAAGCGCGGCCTGCGTGATCTCGTCCCGTTCCTCTGGGCGTGGCTGATCGAACAGGCGGCGTTTCACGTGGGCGAATGGGAATCCATTTTCGAGATTCGGCGCGCGGAAAAGCGCTTGCAGGTCTGCCACACGTGAAGATCACCACCTCATGCAGCGGACGTTTCCACATTTTCGATCAGGCGCGCCAGTTGCACCGTCTCGATGTATTACACCGGTTTATCAACGATTACCCCAAATGGATGACGCGCCGGTGGGGAATCCCTGACGATAAAGTGACGTCGCTGGTGGCCAATGGCGTGTTGAGCCGGGCGACGCGCTGGATTCCGGATTCATGGGCGGCGGGTTTCAAGAGTGACGTGGTCGAAAGGGTCCATGACCTGTTCTCGCGCCGGCTGGCCGGGCATCTGCCTCCGGATTCGGATGTCTTCATCGGTCTTTCGTCTTTCTGTTTGCAGGCGATCGAGCGCGCCAAGGGCTACGGCCAGGTCACGATCGTGGATCACGGCAGCCTACACCAGCGCACCGAGCGCCGCCTGCTGGAAGAAGAAGGGCGGCTGCACGGCCTGTCCCTGGACTCGAGTCTGGCGCCGGAATGGATCGTTGAAAAAGAGGATCTTGAATTTCACGCCGCCGACAGGGTGATGGTGCTGAGTCAGGCAGCGTCGCGCAGCCTCGTCGAGGAGGGTATCGGCGCAGATAAAATTTTCGTAAATCCGTGCGGCGTGGATCTCGCGCGCTTCACGCCGCCGGAAAAAAAATTGGACGATGTTTTCAGGATAATTTATTGCGGGAACATCAGTCCGCGGAAGGGCGCGCATTACCTGCTCCAGGCATTCAGCGAATTGAATCTCGATCATGCCGAGTTGTGCCTGATCGGTTCCGCGCCCACCCCCTCATTCAGCCGGCTGCTGGCACGGCACCAATCCGCCAATGTGCGTTTTCTCGGCACGTTTCCGCACAACGAGCTGCGACAGGTCTATGCACAGGGCTCGGTGTTGGTGCTGCCGTCGGTGGCGGACGGTTTCGGGATGGTGGTGCCGCAGGCCATGGCCTGCGGGCTGCCGGTGATCGTGACTGAAAATGTCGGCGCGGCGGATATCGTGGCGGACGGTGTCGACGGGTACGTGGTCCCGATCCGGGATGTGGCGGCGCTCAAGGATAAGATACGCTATCTGTACGAGGATCCGGCCGCCCGACAGCGGATGTCCGATGCCGCCGTCACGAAGGCGGGCCGGCATCTCGGCTGGGACGCCTATGGCGACAGGCTGGTTTCGTGGCTGGGCGGCCTGTTTTCCGGGCGCGCCGTCCATGTGCACAAGAGATCTTTGCGCTATTGAGCCTTGCATAATTCATGAACATCTCAGATGTAGCCCGGGTGCAGGCCCGAAGGGCCGTAACCCGGGGAAATCCTTACCGATTCCCGGATTGCGCTGCGCTCCATCCGGGCTACGGTTTGTTCGGTGTTTATGCAAGGATCAATAATCCTCTCTTCCCGATGAGTAAATGCCAAACGAAGGAGTACGTTCAATGAAAGTTGTCATTCTGGCCGGAGGTCTGGGTACTCGCCTCAGCGAGGAGACCCATCTGAAGCCCAAGCCCATGATCGAGATCGGCGGCAAGCCCGTTCTGTGGCATATCATGAAGATATATTCCACGCACGGCATCAACGATTTCATCATCTGCTGCGGATACCTGGGTTATCAGATCAAGGAGTATTTCGCCAACTATTTTCTGCACATGTCGGACGTCACGTTCGACATGGCCCGGAACCACATGGAAGTCCATCAAAACAAGACGGAGCCGTGGCGGGTGACGCTGGTGGATACCGGTGATGACACCATGACCGGCGGGCGCCTCAAGCGGGTAAAGTCGTATCTGGGTACGGAGGATTTCTGTCTTACCTATGGTGACGGCGTCGGCAACGTGAATATCCCGGAATTGATCGCGCACCACCGGAAACAGGGATTGCTGGGGACCGTGACGGCGGTGCAGCCGCCCGGCCGTTTCGGTTCGCTGGATATCACCCAGGGGAAGGTGACCGGTTTCGTCGAGAAACCCCATGGCGACGGCGGATGGATCAACGGCGGATTTTTCGTGCTTTCGCCGAAGGTGATCGATTATATCGAAGGCGACCAGACCTTCTGGGAACGCGAGCCCATGGAAAGGCTGGCGCGGGAGAACAGTCTTTCCGCCTACACGCATACCGGTTTCTGGCACCCCATGGATACGCTGCGCGACAAGAATTATCTCGAGAAGCTCTGGGGCACCGGCAAGGCGCCGTGGAAGATCTGGTAGTGAAGCCCGGTTTCTGGAAAGACAAACGGGTACTGGTCACCGGCCACACCGGATTCAAGGGCGGCTGGCTGTGCCTGTGGCTGCAACAGATGGGCGCGACGGTTGTCGGGTATTCGCTCGAGCCTCCGTCCCGTCCCAGTCTTTTTGAACTGGCGAAAGTGTCGGAAGGCATGATTTCCCTGCACGGCGATGTCCGCGATCTTCCGAAGCTCATGGTGACCATGCAGGAGCATCAACCGGAGATCGTCATCCACATGGCGGCGCAGTCGCTGGTGCGTTATTCCTACCACAATCCGGTGGAGACTTACGCCACCAATATCATGGGCACGGTGAATGTGCTCGAAGCCGTGCGTCATGCCGGCGGCACGCGCGCCGCCCTGATCGTTACCAGCGACAAATGTTATGAGAACCGGGAGCGCGCGCAGGGTTACCGCGAAGACGAACCCATGGGCGGTTACGATCCCTATTCCAGCAGCAAGGGCTGCGCGGAACTCGTGACGGCGGCGTACCGTAATTCTTATTTTAAGGAACCCCTGGACGAGCACCCAAAAAAGGACGTCCCTTCCCCCTTCATGGGGGGCGAGGCGGAAACTGGAAAAGGTCCGGTGGAC
>Ga0209342_10003939_pt1 | contig 15516 bp, 17 predicted proteins | sample RifCSP16_2_FD_184023 | JGI IMG/M metagenome (GOLD analysis project Ga0209342, IMG submission 184023) | Soil microbial communities from Rifle, Colorado - Rifle CSP2_sed 16_2 (SPAdes) (version 2) | ecosystem: Environmental > Terrestrial > Deep subsurface > Rock core/Sediment | place: Rifle... | reverse complement strand
CCGCCGCGTCGATGTAGCCGAGCGGCTGGCACGTCGCCACCTTGTACAGGCGCTGCTCCGGGTCGTGCAGCGAGTAAGGCGTGCCCGCGGCGTCGCCGGCCATGTATGCGCCCGCGGTGCGTTCGGACCAGGACGGGTCGCTCGAGTCCGAGCCGTAGGTCACCTGGATCACGCGGAACAGGAACCGCCGGCCTCGCTCGGCGTCCTCGCCCACGAGCAGCTCGCCCAGGAACAGGTCCGTCCCGTAGAACGAGCGGAACGTGGCCTCCAGCACGCTCTTGCCGAAGATCCTGCCCTTGTAGTCGCTCATCCCTCCCACCTCATCGGTTCAACACCTCGTGGAAATCCTGGAACAACACCTCGACGTCGTCCTGCGACATCCCCCGGCGGCCGAGCGCGTCCCGGAAGGCGCGCCGCACGTCGACCACGTCGTAGCCGGTTACCCGCGCGGCCTGGTGCGCCCTGGCGAGCGGGTAGGGGTACCCGACGAAAGCGGGGTCGTCCGCCAAGCCGGCCAGCCGAGCCAGCACGGCGGCGGCCGGCACCGGCCCGCTGGCCACGTCCACCCGGAACGCGTACGAGGCCGTGGGCGCTAGATGCGCCACGAAGATGTCGCCCACGTACAGCCGTCCGAACACCGGGTCGGTCGAGATCCGGGCGGCCCACGTCGCGCGTCCCAGCTCGCGGTCGCCGCGCCGCTTCACCAGCGTGACCAGCGGCGCGTTCCGCCCCCAGAAGAGGGTCGAAGCCTTCACGACCCCGGCGAGCGAGACGCCGCGGGCGACCGCCTCCTCGTGCACGCGCCGGACGATCGCCTGCGGCACGAGCGGCCCGCCGTGCAGCGACCCGTCGACGAGCACCAGGTCGCCCGCCGCGGCCCCGCGGACCGTGCTCGCCACCTCGGCCCACTCGGCCCACTCGCGGAGGGCGTCGACCGGTCTCGGCAGCTCGGGCAGCCGTTCGGGCTCCTGACCGCAGAGCTCGGTCAGGGTCGCACGCGCGAGGACCTGCATCTCCTCGGGCGATACAGCTCGGACGGTGAGCGTGGGACGCTCGACCAGCTCCGTGACCCCGTGGGCGAACCGGACGCGCGCCGCCCGGTAGGCAGCCACCTGGAACGAGCGCCCGTCGGCCACCACGCACGAGCCGCCGTCGACCGCCCACACCGTGCCCGGGTCGGCCGCGTCCACGGGCGCGATCTCGAACGCGTCGGGGTGCCCCTGCACGACCAGCGCCTCGTCCAGGCGCGCCTGTCCCTCGAGCACGTGGATCTGCGAGGCCGGGTGCTCGAGCAGGTCCACCACGAAGGAGGCCGCGTCGTCGAGCTGGTCGTCCCCGACCAGGTCGAGGCTCAGCAGGCGCGCGCCGGAGGGGTCCGCCACGGCCGAAGCGTACCCGAGCGCTCCGACACCTCGGCAGCCGCTTGCCCGTGGCTCCCCCGGGTCATGCCCTTCTAGTCATTCCGGGCCATCTCCCCCACCCGGGGGACTACACCGACGGGACCCCCCGGCCGATACATCCCTTGACGCCCAACAGATCCGAGAGGGGAAACGAAGATGTTGGGATCCTTGGTCAAGCGAGACCGGCGGCCGCTCTGGGGAGCGATCTCCGTCCTCCTGCTCTTCGCGATAGGTGCCTCGGTGTACATGGGAGCTCGAGCCCGCTCGAGCGCCTCGGCCGAAGCGGCGAGGGATGCCGAACTCATCGCGCAGACCGAGCTCGCCCCGCTGCTCATGCCGCGCGACCTCATGGCACCGATCGTCGACGAACGCGCCACCGAGCTCGGGGAGCTGATCGAGGCGACGATCACGTCGAGCGGCGACGTGGGTCGCGTGCGCATCTACTCCTCGCTCGGCCGGATCCTCTACGCGACCGAGACGAACATCGTCGGCACCCGTCCCAGCTATCTGCGCGACCTGACGTTCGACGTCGTGAACGGTGACACGCAGACCCAGATCCACAGCGGCCTGCTCCAGACCTACGTCCCGATCTGGCTCTCCCCCGACGGCACCGTCGTGGTCGCCGAGATGTCCCAGCCCTACGGCCCGATCGCGGCAGCGGCGTCCCGTACGTGGAACCAACTCGCGCTCGCTTGCGTCGTCCTGCTGCTCGGGGGCATCGCGATGATCGTGACGACGAGCCTGTCGAGGGCCTCTGGGAAGACCTCGGTCCCGGTCTACGCGCCACAGGCGCCGGTTCGCCAGCCCAGGGACCTCCTGGCGCCGGCTGCGGACGCCCCGATCTACCAGCAGGCGGGCTTCAGGGTGGTCGAGGAGCAACGCCTGGCGGCCGAGGCCCGTGCGAGTGCCGCCGAGGAGAACTACCGAAGCGTCCAGCAGCAGCTGAAGGCCACGCTCGGCCAGATGAAGGACCTCGAGGGGAGACTCGCGATGCAGGAATCCCATGCGACTACGAACGACGCCGAGCTCCAGGCGCTCCGCGACCAGCTGCGCGACACGGCGGAGCGGCTGCACAAGGCCGACATCGACAACAACCAGCTCCGCGAGCGCATGGCGCTCCGACAGCGGGAGCTGGAGGAAGCGCGGCACCAGGTCGCCTCCATCCGGGCGGAGGGGAGCGATGCAGAGGAGCTCAAGCAACGCCTCGTGGCTGCCGAGCGTCGGGCTGGAGAGCTGGCACGTCAGGCAGAGCGACTGGAGAGCGAGCTCGACTACACGAAGAGCAAGCTACACATGACGAAGCTCTCCGAGGCGCTGCGCGAATTCGACAGCGACGAGATCGACATCGACATCGAGGTCGGCGCCGACGAGGACGACCTGTTCGAGCACCCGGTCATCATCCGGGGTAACGGGTTCGCATCGCACGGGAAGGTGCGGTGATCGCGGTGGCCGACACGATCGACACGACGCAGACGCGGCTCCGGGACCTCCCCGCCCCCCCTCAGCGCTCGACAACTGGAGACGGGATCGCCCACCAGATCTCGTCGGCGGGGCTGCAGATCTCGCAGGCGGCCGACGAGCTGCAGGCCGCGGCCCGGGGGCTGCTCGAGGCCGATCGCGCGGCGAGGGAGGCCGAGGCGCGCTGGTCGACGGCGGACTCCCAGCTCGCGCTGGCCGCCCAGAACAACGCCGAGCTCCTCGAGGCGCTCGAGAGCGCCCGGGCGGCCCTCGCCGAAGCCGACGAGCGTGCCCGGCGCTCGGATCAACGCCTGCAGACTACGGTCGAGCACCAGAACGAGATGGAGCTGCAGCTCGCAGAGATCGAGGCGAAGTGGCGCGAGGCCGAGGCCCAGCCCAAGGTCACGCTGATCGTCGACGACGAGCGCGAGGAGCTCCAGCAGACGGTCGGCGCCGAGATCCGCCGCCCGCTCACTTCGATCCTCGGGCTCACGCTAGCGCTCAAGCACGCCGACCCGAAGTCGCCCGAGTCCAAGAGCATGATCAAGCAGCTCGCGACGAACGCCCGGCGGCTGGACCGCCTGGTGGGTCAGATGCTCGATCTCGACAAGATCGCGACGGGCGTGTTCGTGCCGAACCGCCGGCGCACCGACGTCGAGGCGCTCGTGCGCCGCGTCGTCGAGGAGGCGCCGGACCTGTCGAACCGCGACCTGAAGATCGAGACCGAGCACGTCGCGATCAACCTCGATCCCGCGCTCACGGAGCAGATGGTGGAGACCCTGCTCATGAACGCGGGTCGTCGATCCGCACCGGGGAACCCGGTGTGGGTGAAGGTCTCCTCGGACCAGGATGGCGTCGTCATCGCCGTCGACGACACCGGTCCCGAGACGCCGACAGGGCTGCGGGCGGACAAGCTGTCCACATCCCTGACGGACGACAGGGGTCCCGCCGCTCGGCGCAAGAAGCCGAGGGGGGCGACGGGGCTCGCCCTGCTGTCGAGGCTGGCCGAGCTTCACGGCGGCAGGGCCTGGGTCGAGGAGCGTCCGGGTGGCGGCGCGTCGTTCCGCGTGTTCCTGCCGAACGCAGTACAGGAGCCGCACGAGGAGGACACCGACGCGCGCGCCGTCGACCTGGTTTCGGAGGAGGAGGACGAGATCCTGTTCGACACGGCGATCGCTTCGTCCGGTCGTCACGAGCTCTCGAGCTTCGACGACCTGACCGGCGACATCGCTGTCTGAGGGCTCGACGAGCCCGCGCTGGCCCGGAGCGCCACCCGTGGCGCTTCGGGCCTTCGCACGTCCTACGTGATCAGCTGCCGCCCGTAGCCCAGGAGCCCGATCAGCGAGAGCACGACCGCCGCGACGGCGAAGCCGAACCCGCCCTCGCCCGACTCCGACCGGGTCTCCTGGATCGCCTTGACCCCGATCCCCAGGGCGACGGCGAAGGCCGCCACTGCGGGCGCCGGCGGGAAGGAAGCCGCCGTTCCCAGGACCCCGACCACCATCACCACGATGAACGAGGCGACGGCCAGCCTGTTCACCCCGGTGCGACCACCACCCTTGGAAGAGGAGGCGCGCTCCTCCGAGGCCCGGACGATCTGCTCGGCCGACGGCGTGACCGTCGGCTGCGGCATCTGCCTCCACCCCGGCTCGACCGTCGTGTCCCGCCCGCACTGCGTGCACTCGACGATGTCGTCGGCGAGCTCCTCGGCGCAGTAGGGACAGACCTTCACGGCGGCGTGAGCATACGCCGACGCCGGGCCGGAACCGAACCGCGCAACGATCCACGGCCCGGTTCCGTCGATGGCTCGAGCGGCCTCGAGCTCGACCCTCGGCGTGGACATCCTCTAGGTCGGCCGCGGCCGTCCTACCCGAGCGCCTTCAGCAGCTCCCTCGCGATCACGACTCGCTGGATCTGATTCGTGCCTTCATAGATCTGGGTGATCTTCGCGTCGCGCATGAAGCGCTCGACCGGGTACTCGCGGATGTAGCCGTAGCCGCCGAGTACCTGGACGGCGTCGGTCGTGATCCGCATCGCCGCGTCCGAGGCGAAGCACTTCGCGACGCTGGAGAAGTAGGTCATCCGAGGGTCGCCGGCGTCACAGAGCGCGAGTGCCTTGTAGACGAGTAGGCGTGCGGCCTCGAGCTGCATCGCCATATCGGCGAGCATGAAAGACACACCCTGGAACTCGGCGATCGGTCTTCCGAACTGCTCGCGCTCGGTGGCGTAGCGCGCGGCGAAGTCGAACGCCCCCTGCGCGATCCCGAGCGCCTGGGCGGCGATCAGCGGCCGCGAGTGGTCCAGCGTCTTCAGCGCGATCTTGAAGCCCTCGCCCTCGGCGCCTATCAGCCGGTCGGCGGGGATCCGGGCATCGGTCAGCACGACCTCACGGGTGGGCGAGCCGCGGACGCCCATCTTCTCCTCCTTGCGCCCGAACCCGACCCCCGGATCGTCCCTCATCACCAGGAAGGCGCTGATGCCCTTGGAGCGCTCGGCGACGTCGCGCGTGGCGAACACGACGTAGGCGTGGCTGACGCCCGCGCCGGTGATGAACCGCTTCGTGCCGTTCAGGACGAAGCCGTCGCCGTCACGCTCGTACCGCGTGACCATCGCCCCGGCGTCCGAGCCCGAGCCCTCCTCGGTGAGCGCGTAGGACATGAGGATCTCGCCGCGAACGATCCCCTCGATCATCCAGCGACGCTGCTCCTGCGTCCCCTCCAGCATCAGAGGCACCACGCCGAGCTTGGTCACCGCGGGCGCGAGCGCGACGCCCGCGGCCACTCGCGAGAGCTCCTCGATCATCACGCCGAACGCGAGGGAGCCGCCGCCCGAGCCTCCGTACTCCTCGGGATAGCCGACCCCCGTGAGCTCATTCTGAACGAGGACCTCGAACAGGTCCTCGGGCCACTCGTCGGTCCGGTCGATCTGGTCGGCGCGGGGCGCGATCTTGTCCTCGGCGATCCTCCGCACGAGGAGGCGGAACTCCTCGAGCTCCGGCGGCAGCGCGAACCGCTCGAGCTCGGCCATCTCAGAGGCGGCGGAGCACCAGCGCGTCGCCCTGACCGCCGCCGCCGCAGATCGTCGCCGCCCCGAGGTCCACGCCGCGCCGGCGCATCTCGTGCGCGAGCGTGAGCACGATGCGGGCGCCGGAGGCCCCGATCGGGTGCCCGAGCGCGACGGCCCCGCCGTTCACGTTCACGAGCTCCTCGTCGAACCCGAGGATCCGCGCGACGTTCAGCGAGACCGCCGCGAACGCCTCGTTCACCTCGAGCAGCCCGAGGTCGTGGACGTCCAGTCCCGCCTTCTTGAGGGCGTTCTGCAGCGCGATCGCCGGCACCGTGTGCAGGTACGCGAACCGTTCGGCCGCCATGCCGTGAGCCAGGATCTCGGCAAGGGGTTCCAGTCCGAGCTGCTCGGCCTTGGACGCGCTCGTCACGACCAACGCGGCAGCGCCGTCGCTGATCTGCGAGGCGTTGCCCGCCGTGATCGTGCCGCCCTCCGAGAACGCGGGGGGGAGCCCGGCGAGCGCCTCCGGCGTCGAGTCCGGCCGGATGCCCTCGTCACGCTGCACGACCACAAGATCGCCCTTGCGCTGCGGGATCTGGACGGGCGCGACCTCTTCGGCAAGCGCGCCCGACTCCCATCCCGCCGCCGCCCGCTGGTGCGAGCGTGCGGCCCAGGCGTCCTGCTCCTCGCGCGAGATGCCGAGATCGGCGTTCACCTGGTCGCTCGACTCCCCCATGTGGACCTTCGTGAAGGTCGACCACAGCCCGTCGTGGATCATCGTGTCGACCATCTCGGCGTGGCCGAGGCGCGAACCTTCACGCGCCGCCGGGAGCACGAAGGGCGCATTCGTCATCGACTCCATCCCGCCGGCGACGACGACCTCGACCTCCCCCGCGCGGATCATCTGGTCGGCGAGCGCGATCGCAGTGGTGCCCGACAAGCACACCTTGTCGACGTTCAACGCCGGGATCTCCTTGGGGATGCCGGCCGCGACCGCGGCCTGTCGTGCCGTTATCTGCCCGGTGCCGGCCCGAAGCACCTGTCCCATCACCACGTACTCGACCTGGTCCGACGCCACGCCCGCGCGCGCGAGCGCCTCGCGGATCGCGACGGTCCCCAGGTCCACGGCCTGCAGATCCGCGAACGCGCCCCGGAACCTGCCGATCGGCGTCCGCGCGCCCGCGACGATGACCGACGGCGTCATGCGCCGAGTCTACCCTCGGCCCGCGATCCACTCCTCCACGGCGTCGACGAACCGTTGGGCATCAGCCACGGCCCGCGCGGCTTCCGCGAACGAGATGTCGGAGGTCTCGTAGTCCGCTTCGCTCCGCTGACCGAAGAGCTCCCCAAGGACCGCCGCGACCATTCGGTCGAAGCCGCCCTCGAGCACGACGCGAGACCCGAAGATCCGGATGGTCCCTGCATGTCCTTTCGCCTCCGCCCCCATCATCCGCAGCGCAGCCCGCGCGGCATGGAAGGCGGAGTGTAGGCGCTCGAGATCGCCTCGTTCGAGAAGCCGCTCGACAGGAGGAGGCGTGCGGCCCCGAGCTCGCTCCGACTTCGCCGGAGGCTCGCGGCGACGGCCTCACTCACGCGACCCGACGTCCCTCACTCTTGGCGGCGGCGATCACCGGCCGTGCGGTCGCTTCGAAATCGGCTTCGGCGACCGGAAGCGCGGTCACGAGAGCGTTGTGCTCCAGTGTTCGCTCCCAGAGGAGTCCACTCATCGCGTGGATCTCTTCGTAGGGCGAGTCGACCCGGTCGAGGATGACCATGAGGTCGATGTCGGACTCGGCCCGCTGGTCGCCCCGGGCCCACGAGCCGAACAGCAGTACCTGCTTCAACCGCTCGCCGTAGAGGGACCTGAGGTCCTCCGCGACGAGCTTGGCGATGCGCTCGACGTCATCAGTGGTCAGATCCCGGTCCATGATCACCGATGGTAACGCGCATGCCGCCAGCGCCCGAACACCTCGAGACCGTCTGGGCAGAACCGTTCGCGCGCGATCATCGCGTCGACCTCGGCGAGCGGCAGGAACGCACCCCAGGCGACCTCCTCGGGCTGCCAGACGACAGGTCCGTCCCAGACCACGTCGAACACCCCGCCCCACGCCTGTCCGCTGGGTCCCGAGTAGCGGTGCTCGAATCGGAAGGTGGGGGTCGCGCGAACGCCCAGCTCCTCTTCGAGCTCCCTGGCGGCGCACGCCTCATAGGACTCCCCCGCCGCGTTCACTCCTCCCGCGCACACGTCGAAGAACCCGGGGTACACGTCCTTGGTCTCGGTCCGCCTATGCACGTACAGCTCCTCGGCCGTGTTCAGCACGAACACGTACGTGCACCGATGAAGGAGGTTGCGGGCCCGCATCTCGCGTCGCGAAACCGACCCGACGACCTCATCCGCCTCGTCGACCACGTCGACGAGCTCCTCGCCGGGGTCGGTCACCTCAGCCGCGGCCGAACGCCCAGAAAGACCAGCCGTCGAGCTCGGGGACCTCTTCGCCGAGCGCGCCGAGGGTCGAGCAGATCTGCGTCCGGTGGTCATTCCCGTGGTGGATCGCCTGGAGCAGCAGGAGCCCCTCGGCGTCGGGCGTGTCCGGATAGGCGCCCTGGTGGTCCACGATCCGAGCCCGGAGCTCCCCGCGCTCCAGCGCCTCGAGGGACTCGGCCCACCGAACCCGATGCTCCGGGAGCTCGGACCGCAGCTGCGCCAAGGTCACGCCCGTGCGATCCTCCATCGGAGGCGGCGAGGGCTCCCGCAACCGGAGCAGGTAGCGCGAGTCCGCGTCGATCAGGTGCGTCAGGGTGTCGATCATCGATCCGTACGTGCCCGGCACGGACGCGTCCAGCCTGTCCGCGGGCAACCCGTCGAGGTGGTCGATCAGCGTCTCGGTCGCCCACAGGTGGTGGTCGAACATCGCGCGGAGCTCGTCGTTCGGCGTCGTCATGCCCGCACTGTAGCGTTCGGCCGGCGCAGGGCACCCTATTCGCGTTCGAGCCCTTGACCGCGGGGGGTTTAGTCCCTCGAGCCGACCGCGATCTCGATCTGCTGGATGATCTCATCGCCGATCAGCTCGTCGCGCGCGATAAGCGAGTCGCGAAGCGCGACCACCACGTCGCGGTTCTCCTCGAGCAGCTTGGTGACCTTCTCGCGCTGCTCGGCCAGGATCTCCTCGACCCGAGCCTTGCCGTCGCCGTCGGACAGCACCTTGCCGACCAGGTTCTTGGACCCGATCGGTCCCTCGGCGATCGCGTCGAAGCTGATCAGCGACCCGGCCATCCCGAACGAGCCGACCATCTGCGCCGCGAGCGTCGTGGCGTGCTGCAGGTCGGCGGCCGGCCCGGTCCCGGTCTCGCCGAAGAACATCTCCTCGGCCACGAGGCCGCCGAGCGCGATCGCGATCCCAGCCTCGATCTCGGTCCGGGTGCGGGTGAAGCGCTCCTCCTCGTCGCCGTGCGCGAGCAGTCCGAGAGAGGCTCGGCGCTTGATGATCGACAGCACCTCGAGTCGACGGCCCTTGCCCAGGAAGTAGGCGACGGTCGCATGCCCTGACTCATGGGTGGCCACCGAGACGCGATCGGACTCCGTGTAGACGACTGCCTGCTTGAACCCGAGCTCCTCGGTCAGCTTGGCCTCGTGGATGTCCTCGACGTTCATCTCCGTGCGCCCGCCGCGCAGCGCGACGAGCAACGCCTCGTCGAGCAGATGCTCGATCATCACCGGCGTGTAGCCGAACGTGTCGTGCGCCAGGCGCTCGCGTGTGTGATCGTCGTCGAGGACCGCGTGGTGCTGCTTGCGGTCCATGAAGAAGTCGATCAGCTCGCGGCGCTCGTTCTTGGACGGCACGTCGAAGTACAGGCGCCGGTCGAACCGCCCGGGCCGCATGAGCGCCGGGTCGAGCTGGTCGGCTCGGTTGGTGGCCGCGATCAGCAGGATGTTGTTGTAGGTCGGCTTGCTCGCCGCGATGCGCCTGTCCGGCGGCAGGTAGGCGTTGACCCACTCGATCATGCGGGCCCTGAACCGGGGGCCCCACGGCGGCGTGTCGAACGACTGCATCTGGATCAGGAGCTCGTTCACCATCCCCGACCCGCCGGGACCCATGAAGCTGGACGAGACGCGGCCGAGGCCCGTGCCGTCGGGACTGGCGTTCATGCTGCCGCGCTCGCCGCCGATCGCGTCGATCTCCTCGATGAACCCGATCGCGCCACCCTCCTTGCGCGCGAGCTTGCGGAGCTTGCGGAAGAAGGAGCGGATCTTCGAGTTCGTCATGCCGAACCACATCGACTGGAACGCGGGAGCCGCGCTGAACAGGAACGGGACGCCGGCCTGCTTCGCCATCGCCTTGGCTAGGTACGTCTTGCCGGTCCCCGGAGGACCCTCGAACAGGATGCCGCGACGAGGGTTGCCGCCGAGCTGCGAACGGAACGTCGCGTAGCCCTGGAAGACGTCCAGGGTTCGCATCACCTCATCGACCTGGCTGTCCAGCCCCCGGATCTCGTCCAGGCCGACCTCGATCTCCTCGGGTCGGACGACCACGTGGGGCGAGCGGCCGCTGAACAGCGGCATCGCCATCATGAGCAGGATCAGCGCGAACAGACCGACTATCGGCAACCAGATGATCGCGTCCGGACCGAGCGTGGGGAGCTTGAACGGGTTGTCGCTCAGGTAGCGGTACCAGAGATAGCCGTCTAGGAGCGTGAGGACGATCAGGAGCCGCCACAGCCGGCGCTTGCGCGTCCTCTCGCGGACCTTGAAGACGTCCGCGCGGCCCTTGGAGGCCACATCCGAGCCCTGGAGGATCGCGGCGGTCGAGCGGTTCGTCTGCTTCACGAGCACCTCGCGGTCGACATCGGACGGGTCAGGACATCGTACGCGGGTAGGGGAATGAACGCATCGGGCGTTCGACGTACGGTGCGGGACCATCGGCCGAGGGCACACCGGCCCGTCGAGCGCGGCGAACGGCTATCGTGCCTGCCCATGGCTCGGAAGAAGCTGGCGCCCGTACCCCGCGAGGACGCACGCACGGTGGGGGCGCTCCTGCGCGGCCTGCGCCGGGCGGCCGGGTACCGAGCGGTCCAGGACGCGGCCTCCGCCGCAGGATTCCCGGCCGCCCGACAGACCATCTACGCCTACGAGCGGGGCGGGCTGACCCCTTCGCTCCAGCAGTTCCTGGACCTCGTCGAGTTCTACGCCCTGCGCCCGGGTCCGGCCGAGCACGCCAAGCCCGAGGATGACCGTCGGGCGCAGGCGGTCGCCGCGATCACCCGAGCCCTGACCCTGCCCGCGTACCACGTCCGGCAGGCGTACGAGCTGATCGACCGCCTCCAGCCACCGCTCGCCGAGGGGCGACGGCGCAACCCGTCGTGATGCTCACGGCGATCGACCACGTCGGGATAGCCGTCGAGGACCTCGAGGCCGCGGTCGAGCATTACCGGCGGACCTTCGGCATCGAGCCCGTCCACCGCGAGCGCGTCGAGTCCCAGGGCGTCGAAGAGGTGCTGTTCGCCGTCGGTGAGTCGTACATCCAGCTGCTCGGGGCGCTCGGTCCCGAGACGCCTGTCGGGCGGTTCCTCGAGAAGCGTGGGCCAGGCGTGCACCACGTCGGCTACCGGGTCGACCGCGTCGGGGACACGCTCGACCGCCTGCGTGCCGAGGGCGTGCAGCTGATCGACGCGGAGCCGCGGGCCGGATCCCGCGGCACCACGATCGCGTTCGTGCATCCCCAGAGCATGGGCGGTGTGCTCGTCGAGCTCGTTGAAGTGCCCTCGTAGAGCGTGGAACTGCGGAGGGATGCTCCTTGATCTCCACCAAGCCGTCCGGCTAGCGAAGGATCCGCAGCGAACGCAGAGCAGGAGCGGGGACGTGGATCTCGCCGGAGCCGCACTCTGACGGCGCAGTTGTTCGCCTTCAGGGTTCGGATACGACAAGCCGACCAGTCGCTCCGCCGGGGCACGCGCGTCGCAGATGGTGGTCGCAGTTGGGCGTTGAGCATCCGCCGAGCAGGCACGGGGAGGGCTGGCGGAGATCGGAACGGCGTGCACCCTTCGGTCGAGGGCACCTCGACCTCGGTCTAGTGGACCCTCCGCATCGCATGCGCGCACCGTGCCGGACTTCACAGCCACCGGAAGCAGCTTCGCAGGCTGAGCGCGGAGCCGCACGACAGGGGGAAGCGGTCGTGAGCGGAGGAGTCAGGGCAGGACCTCAACAGAAGTATGCCGGCGGACAGCCCGCCCGAGGGCCCCGTCGAGCGTGACCAGGCTGGCGTCGAGCGCCTCAGCGAGAGCGACGTAGCTTGCGTCCGACGCCGCGAAGTTCGCAGTTAGCTCGTAGGTCCGTGCGATCAAGCTCACATGCATATGCCGGGTGAGGGGGAGCGAGATGTAGTCGACCAGGGCATCGCGTGCGGCGTCCGCGCTGGTCGAACCCGTGCGCACGTGGCGCGCGAGGCCGCTCACCACCTCCGCGTCGCAGATGGCCGGCACATGAAGCTCGTCGTCGCCAGCGAAGAACTCACGTAGGGCATCGGACTCCTCTTCGTCCGCCACTAGTTGCACGAGGGCGGATGCATCCAGGACCAGACGCATCAGTGGGGAGGCAGCGGTCCACGCAGCTCCCGGATCCAGGCGACCACGTCCTCGGTCGTCGCCTTGCTCCGCCGGCCCTTTATCCGCTCGCGGAACTGTTCCCAGTATTCCTCCGCCGGCAGATGCTCGACCTCCCGCTCTAGGATCTCCTGGATGTAGGCCGTGAGCGACTTGCCCGAAAGCCGCGCACGCCGCTTGAGCTCACGATGGAGCTCGGGAGGGACGTTTCGCACCTGGATCATGACCACCTCCCGAGGGTGCCACATGCGCAACGCATGCGCAACGGCTCGTTCTCTCAGGGAGGTCTCGCGACCCTAGCCGATGGGTATGACAGCGCTCCTACGGCAGGCTGGTCAGGCCACGCTCGGGAGCGTTGATCAGCACGGCGACGTTGCCCTCGGGCAGATGCCCGTCCCCAATCAGCTGGTGGACGTGGCCGGACTCGGCGTAGTCGTACGTGTGCCCGAGGGTGGTCTTCACCTTGCCCTCGCGAACCAGGTCGTTGAACGCCGAGGCCTGCTCGTCGTTGAACAGGTGCGAGCCCTGATAGCGCTTCTGCATGTACCAGAGGTAGCGGACGTCCACCATCGTGTCGTAGCCGCTGGTCCCGGCGCAGATCACGACCATGCCGCCACGCTCGCAGACGAATATCGAGGTCGGGATCGTGTCCTGGCCCGGGTGGTCGAAGACGATGTTCGGGCTCTTCTTCTCGCCGAGCACGTCCCAGATCGCCTTGCCGAAGCCCTTGGCGCCCTCGAACCAGGTCTTCCACTCCGGCGAGTCCCACGCCGGCGGCACCCCCCAGTGCGTGAACGACTTGCGGTCGATGTACCCCACGGCGCCGAGGCTCTTCGAGTACTCGCCCTTCTCCTCGCTCGAGACCACCGCGACCGCCTTGGCGCCGGCCAGCGCCACCAGCTGCACCGCGAGCGAGCCGAGGCCGCCCGAGGCCCCCCAGACCAGCACGACGTCGCCCTCCTTCACGGTGTTGGGCGCCCAGCCGTGGAGCATCCGGTACGCCGTCGAGCCGGTGAGCGTGGGCGCTGCGGCCTCCTCCCAGGTCAGCGCCTCGGCCTTGGGCAGGCACTGGTGAGCCTGCACCTTGGTGAACTGCGCGAAGGAACCCCAGCACGAGTCGTAGCCCCACACCCGGAAGCTCGGCGCGAGGCCCGGGTCGCCACCCTCTGCCACCCAAGGGTCGTCGTGGTCCCACTGGCCGGCGTGAACGACCACGTGGTCGCCGACCTTCACGTTGGTGACCTCTGAGCCGACCGCGTAGACGATGCCCGAGGCGTCCGAGCCGACGATGTGGAACTCGGTCGGCTCGCCCCAGCGGGCCTGGGTCTTGGTCACGTCGACCGGGATCCCGCGCGCGGCCCAGACGTTGTTGAAGTTCACTCCGGCCGCCATGACCATCACGAGCGCGTCATGAGGCCCGGGCTCGGGGACGTCGATCACCTCGTCCACGATCGCGTCGCGCGGCTCGCCGAAGCGATCGGGCCGGACGAGCTGCGCGTGCATCTGCTTCGGCACCTCGCCGACCGGCGGCAGCTCGCCGATGTCGTACAGGTCCTTGCCCATGGGTCCACCTCTGTCGGTCGTGGGATGTGCGGCGACGATAGGCGAGGCCGCCGCGGGCCGACAAACGCGGTTCAGGCCGGTTGCGCGGCAGCGCTCTGAGGACACGTGGTGGCGCGGGGGCACCAGGTGCAGTACGGACCCGGCCGCAGCGGGACCAGGCGACCCGCCTGGGAAGCCGAGACCGCGCGGATCGCCTCGACGACGCGGTCCGCGGCCCGCTCGAGCACCCGAGCGTCCACGTCCTCAGCCTGCCACTCCCCCGAGTCCAGGTAGAGCGTGGCCACACGGTACGGAGGCACGCCGAACCGCAGCGCGAGCAGGAGCGCGTAGAACCGCATGTCCTCCGCGTGCTCGGGCCAGGCCTTCCCGGTCTTCAGGTCGATCGCCAGGCGCGTCGCCCGCATGGGCTCGGCCGGCGTTACGGCCCCGAGGACGAGGTCGAGCTGACCGGACAGGACGAGCGACCCACCGAGGAGCTCGGCGCGAACGTGCCACTCCGTGGAGGGCGCGAGCTCGCGACGCATCAGCCGGAGCGGCGGCATCGTCGAGCGGAAGAGCTCGAGCGTCTTGGCGGCGTCCATCAGGGCCTCGTCGCGCCGTAGTGGCTCGAGTCCGTCCCAGTAGGCCCGGAAGGCGCCGTCCTCGACCAGGCGGTCGGCCGCCTGCTCGACCAGGGTGTGAGGGTCACGGTCCTCCCGGCCCGCCACCTCGAGCTCGACCGCCTTGTGCGCCAACCGGCCGGCGGCGGAGCGCGCCGAGAACGCGAACGGCCCGCGCTCGCCGGCCCGGACGGCGTCGAACAGACCCGGGCACCGGCCGAGGTCACTAAGGTTCGACTTGCCGATCCACAGGGGCTCGGGCGGCTCGAACGCCCTGGCGGCCTCCTCGAGCCGGTCGCGCACGCGGGCCACGGTCTCCTCGGCGAACACGGGCCGCTCGCCCGTCCCGATGAGTCCGTCGAGCGTCCGGCGCTGCGACGGGGTCAGGTCGCGGGTGGCCTCCATGCCTCGGGATGGTAGGACTACCCACTGACATGCCTACGAAGACCAACGCCTGAAGTGGCCGAGACCCCCAACGAGATCCTCCGCGCGCTCGCCGACACCGAGCGCCTGACGATCGCGGGCCGGCTCGCGCGGGCGCGAGCCGGCGCCGGGGACCTCGCCGAGGAGCTCGGGCTGCCCGTGGCGCGCGTGCGCCGGCACCTGAACCGCCTGGCCGCGGCCGGCGTCGTGCGGCTCGAGGACGACCGCAGCACCTACCGGCTGGACCCCGAGACGCTCCGGTGGGCGGCCGAGCAGGTGGGACCGCCTCGCGCGGCGGGCTTGGTGCTCGGCGCGGCGAACGAAGACGAGGAGGCCGTCCTGCGGACCTTCTTCCGCGACGGGCGCCTCACCGAGATCCCGTCCAAGGAGGCCAAGCGCCGGATCGTGCTCGAGCGGATAGCGGTGGAGTTCGAGCCTGGAGTGCGCTACGACGAGAAGACGGTGAACGC
>Ga0209342_10003938_pt1 | contig 15521 bp, 15 predicted proteins | sample RifCSP16_2_FD_184023 | JGI IMG/M metagenome (GOLD analysis project Ga0209342, IMG submission 184023) | Soil microbial communities from Rifle, Colorado - Rifle CSP2_sed 16_2 (SPAdes) (version 2) | ecosystem: Environmental > Terrestrial > Deep subsurface > Rock core/Sediment | place: Rifle... | reverse complement strand
TTAAAGGAGGCTCATAATGGACAAGGTCCTTTTCGGCGTGATGCCGTACATCCTTCTGATGACGGCTATCGTCGGCGCAATCTGGAGGTTCAGAACCAATAAGTACTCGTGGTCATCCCAGTCGTCCCAGTTCCTCGAGAACAAGACCCTGTTCTTCGGGTCCTTCCCCTGGCACTACGGGATAATAACCGTGCTCCTGGGGCACATAATCGGCCTGTTCGTCCCGAAGAGCATACTGCTCTGGAACGCGGTGCCGCTCCGGCTCTACATACTCGAGCTCACGGCCCTCGCTCTCGGCTTCCTGGCCCTGTTCGGCCTCCTCGCCCTCATCTACAGGAGGCTCACAAACCCCAGGGTCAAGGCAGTGACCTCCGGCTGGGACGTCCTGGTGCTCATCATCCTCCTCATCCAGGTCCTTACCGGCGTAGGCAACGCCATCCTCTACAGGTGGGGTTCCAACTGGTATGCCGCTTCAGCGGTACCCTGGATGTGGTCGATACTGAAGCTTCAGCCGAACGTTGATTACATCGCCGGGCTGCCGCTCATCACCAAGACTCACATCTTCAACGCGCTCATCTTCATAGCCCTGATCCCGTTCTCAAGGCTGGCGCATTTTGTAGTTATCAACCCCTACAAGTACCTCGTACGCCCCTATCAGGTCGTAAGGTGGTACAAGAGGGAAAACCAGACACAAAATATCGTGCAGTATAAGTAATAAACGGGGCGGGTGGGCTGAAAGGTCCACCCGCTCTTTTTTAAGGCACAGGCTTCACGGTTCGGCGCTCCGCGATAATACTTAATCCTCATCGTGTTTTTTGTCCTGAATTTGCTAAAGGAGAAATCTGCAAAATGTCGAAAATCACAAAATGGGAGCCGGAGAACGAACAGTTCTGGCGCGAAACCGGCAGTTCGCTCGCGTGGCGCACATGCGGCATAACCACGTTCACGCTGATCTTTTCGTTCGCAACCTGGTTCGTCATGAGCGCCGTTGTTGTCAGGCTTCCGAACATCGGTTTCAAGTTCACCACTATGGAGCTCTTCTGGCTCGCGGCGATTCCGGGACTTGCGTCCGGAATACTGAGGTTGATACATTCTTTCTTCATACCCATCCTTGGGACAAGGCCGGTCGTCAGCATAGCCACCATCATCAAGCTCATACCGATGGTCTGGCTGGGTTACGCTGTCCAGGACCTGAACACGTCCTGGAGCACCTTCATGATAATCGGCTTCCTTAGCGGCATGGGCGGCGGAGACTTCTCTTCGTACATGCCTTCAACCAGCATCTTCTTCCCGAAGAGGCTTCAGGGCCTTGCGATGGGCATCCAGGCAGGCATAGGCAACTTCGGCGTCAGCGTGGTCCAGTTCGTGACCCCGTGGATAATAAGCTTCGCCCTCCTCGGCGGAGCCTATGGCGTGCCGCAGCTCTTTACAAAGGCCGATGTCATCAAGGACGTCAAGGTGACAAAGGACGCCTCCGGCGTTGTCACGGATATCGTGTACAAGAAGCCTGAGCTGGCCAGCGCGATATTGATCACGAAAGACGGTGAAGTGGTCAAGGACGTGGTGGTGCAGGAGACCGAATTCACCAAGAACATGAAGGTGGAGCTCAAGAAAAATGACGCGGGCGCGGTTACTGACCTGACCCTCAAGAAGATTATAAAGAAGGACATGTGGGTACAGAACGCCGCGTTCTGGTATGTCCCGTTCCTCATCCTGTCTTTCATCCTCAGCGTCGTATTCCTCAAGAGCATTGACGCGTCCGCGCTCGGCTTCAAGGGCGGGGCCATGAAGAAGATGTTCGAGATACTCGGCTCGAAGAACAGGGCGCGCGTTCACACCTGGAACTGCACCGTAACCTATATAGGCTCATTCGGTTCGTTCGCCGGTTATGCCGCCGCGTTCCCGATGATGATCAAGATCATCTACGGCGGCTTTGACGGCGCGCCGGACCCGCTGAAGTATGCATTCTTCGGCCCGCTCATAGGCGGTCTTTCCCGTGCCCTCACCGGATCTTTATTTGACAAGATCGGCGGCAGCAAGGGCATGTTCTGGTGCTTCCTCGGCATGATAGGCGGCTGTCTGGCCCTCATATTCGGCGGCTATCTCACGCCCGCCGGGCTTGAGAAATTCCCCGGATTCGTCTACATCATGCTTTGGATATTCCTGATGACTGGCATTGCCAATGCCGCGACCTTCCGTCAGTACCCGATAGTCTTCGCGTATTCGCCCGCTCAGGGCGCGCAGATGCTCGGCTGGACCGGCGCGTGGGCGGCTTTCGGCCCGTTCATCGTCACAAGCCTCATCGGCATGTCCATAACCAAGACCGGCAGCGCCATCACTTTCTTCGGCGGCGCCATAGCCTACTACGCCTACGCCTTTATCCTGAACTGGTGGTACTACACCCGCAAGGGATCGGAGAGGTATGACTACGGCACCAGCGGCGGCACATGGTGGGACAAGGCAAAGGACTCCTGGGCTAAGTAATTGTACTGACCTCAGGAACCGTTCTGTAAGCATCAGAGACACGGATATGCAAGCATGGGGGGAGCTTTCTCCCCCCATGCTTTTTTTGTGTCAGGCGCATTCGGGGTCTTTCATGTCCGCCGCATATGACTTTGACTAAATGCGCGGTTGTAGTATCATTGACAGATAGAATCTAAGCGCATCAGTGAAAGCGGAGGACATAACATGGGCTCTCTGGACATGGCATTGACTATCGGGGGCATCGCGTACGGGCTGGTATTGATAGCGGCGACTTTCATTAACAATAAGATACTCGAATCATTCAGGCTTGATGTGCTCTTCATGAAACAGCCTTCGCAATCGAGCAGGGGCGTGAACCTCGTGGCCGGCCTTGCCCTTATCGGCTACAACGTCTATACAATGCTCTGACAGGCCGCGGATTTGCCCCTTTTCTCGTCCGGAGAAGAGGGAGTCGTTGCCCCGGGTTCCATTGCGTTCATCTTGTCAGTCCTGATACCTTCCATTCGAATCCGTCTGCATTGAACTTCATTCCTTAAAACCAAACTTGATTAAGGCTGGTGTTGACACGGCCGTTGTCTTTGATTATAATCCTGCGACAATCCCCATAAAAACTTATTGCAGCCGGAAGGAAAGGGCTCGAACGGGCCTGTTTTCATGGCGAGCATGCGGGTATAGATTACGAAAGCCGCAATAAAGCGGAAAGGTTTCAGCCGGGTAAACGAAAGGAGGGTGGCTCTCTTTTTTTTCTGGCGCTCTGGTCTGCCCCATGCTTTGCGGCTTCGTTGAGGGATTGTCATCAGCCATATTAGTTTTTTAAAAAAACCTCAAAGGAGCAAGGGCAATGGCGTGGCTGCAAAAATGGGAACCTGAAAACCAACAGTTCTGGAAAGAGACAGGCAGCGCAATCGCCTGGAGAACACTCATCATCACCACTTTGAGCCTCGTGCTCTCGTTCTCGACGTGGTTTGTCGTGAGCGCACTCGTTGTACGCCTTCCGCAGATCGGTTTTAAATTCGACACAATGCAGCTGTTCTGGCTTGCCGCCATGCCGGGCCTTGCCGGCGGGTCATTGAGGATCATCCACACCTTCATGATACCGATATTCGGTACGAGGATGGTCATAGGCGTCGCCAACTTCTTGAAGATAATCCCGATGGTCGGCCTGGCCTTCGCGGTAATGAACCCCGAGACCCCCTGGTGGATGTTCATGCTTCTGGCTTTCCTTGCGGGCTTCGGAGGTGGCGACTTCTCCTCCTTCATGCCTTCCACGAGTATGTTCTTCCCCAAGAGGCTCCAGGGCAGCGCGCTCGGCATACAGGCCGGCATCGGCAACTTCGGCGTGAGCCTCACCCAGTTCGTAACCCCCTGGATCATCGGCTTCGCGGCCTTTGGCGCGGTTGCGGGCGGCCCTCAGCTCTTTACCAAGGCTGACAACGTAAAGGACGTGAAGGTAATAAAGGAAGGCGCGCTGGTAAAGGACGTACAGATAATCGACCCCGCGCTTGCGGCCAACATAGCCGTCATCAGGGATGCAGGCGGCAATGTCGTCGACGTGGTCAAGACAGAGACAGAGGCCAACAAGAACATCGCCGTGACCGTAAAGAAGGACGAGGCCGGCGCTCTGACCGATGTAGCGGTAAAGAAGGTCTTAAAGAAGGACATCTGGCTCCAGAACGGAGTCATCTGGTATGTACCGATTCTTATCATCCTGGGCGTGGCATCGTTCATCTGGCTCAAGAGCGTGCCCATCAAGGCGTCTTTCACTGAGCAGCTCGACATATTCGGCAACAAACACACCTGGATCATGACCGTCCTCTACGTCATGACCTTCGGCACCTTCTCCGGAATGGCGGCCGCGTTCCCCATGATGATAAAGTCCATCTACGGCGGCTTTGACGGCGCTCCGGACCCCTTGAAGTACGCCTTCTACGGCCCGCTCATCGGAGCGGTCTCCAGGATCATCTTCGGCTTCATATCCGACAAGACCGGCGGCGCGATAATAACGACCATCTGCGGCGTCGGCATTATAATCTTTTCGTTCCTGATAATGCCGGCCCTTACGCCCACTGGTCTTGAGTCCTTCAGCTTCTTCGTCTGGATGATGCTGGCGATATTCTTCTTCTCCGGCATAGGCAACGCCTCCACCTTCCGCCAGATACCCATGATATTCAGCCCCAGGCAGACGGCAGGCGTCCTTGGCTGGACAGCCGCGGTAGCGGCGTACGGCCCGTTCATATTCGCGATCCTTATCGGTCTTTCCATGACCAAGACCGGCTCCGCGAAGCCCTTCTTCTGGGGCCTTATAGCCTTCTCGGCAATAGGTACGGTCCTTAACTGGTGGTACTACAACAGGAAAGGCGCCGAGCATCCCTGCTAAGAAAGATGTCTGCGTTTCCATAGACCCATTAAAAAGGGGGGAAGGCTTCAGTCTTCCCCCCTTTTTCATTTGTAAATCCAATAAAATCGAATACTTAAGTCCAGCTGACGCCTCCTTGACTGCCGGGCCGCGCTCCGATATACTTTCAGAAACATTGTTGTTTTCAGACCATGAATGGAGGAAATTATGAGCAAATTCGACAGGTTGGACCGCTTCGGGGTCATGGAGATAGACAAGGACGAATATGAGCGCAAGCAGGCCTACGTATTGAAGAACTGCAAATGCTCCGGCTGTCCTTCATTTGTCCCCGGAGACGCGCAGGCGGGATATTGCTTTCCGGCTATCGGCACCAGCGACAAGATCCAGTTCGAAAAAGAGTGCATCTGTAAAACCTGCGCGGTCTTCAAGGAATATGAGCTGAACCACTCCTTTTACTGCACCAGGTGCTCGCAGGTATGCCAGGCATTGAAGACGGAAGGCCCGGCTGCCCACGGCAACTGAGCGGCCTTGTAAAAAGGTTCCTGAGGGGGCGGGGGCAGGGTGCCTTCGCCCCTTTTTTATGGCAAAAAAGCCTGTGTTTTGACGTATTCACGCCAGATTTGGTCTGGACAATCCGGGGGCGTATGTAGTAATATTTATAGACACCCAAAATGAGACGGTGAAATTTTCTGAAAGAGGAGACTGTAATGGAAATTACCACCCCGGAACAGGCAAAGGACGCTATCAAGATATGGCTTGATGAGAACCATCACGACATAAAGGAAGTAAAGGACGAGAACGCCACGTTCCATTTCGAGATCGACTATCCCCTCGGCTCGATGAAGAGGCAGAGAGTATTGCAGCCCAAGGAGTTCCCCAACCTCATCGTCATATTGAACGGCGTCAGCATCGCGCCCGAGCACATGACGAAGCTCAAGGACATGAACCCCAAGGACAGGGACGCCTTCTACGGCGAGATCAGAAAGGACCTTCTCTTCCTCCAGAACAGCTATGACCTCAATATAGACGACGTCGGAGTCGCGAAGCAGGTCCAGTTCTCCTATGAGTTCTACTACGACGCGCTCGGGAAGACCAAGCTCTATGATGCGCTTCTTCTGAACCACAGGACGCTTCTCTACATAATAACGAAGTTCAACGATGAGTTCGGCATGCCCATTATGCCGTCATCGCAGAAGGGCACAGAGGCTTAAGGCTCGGCAGCCTTCTGCGCCGGAGGTCGACATGGCTCCCCAGATGTTCGAGATAAAATACGAATGCCAGCACAAATCCTGCTATGTCAATTGCAGGGAAGGGATACTCTGCCTTGAAGAGGGGCTCTTCAACGACCTCTCTTCGGCCTTTCCCGAAGAGGGCATATTCAGGAGTCCCAAGGGTGTCTGCAGGATGGGCTTTTCGCAGCCCTTCAAGGTCATAAGGCTCCAGATGCTCGGAGCAGGCCAGCTCGAAGAGGCCTCTTCCGCCCTCGACCCGAAGGACAATCCGCTGCTTCTTCTTGTAGAAGAGCATAAGGCCATAAACAAGGCCCTTGAGAAGGTCGAGGAGCATATCCGCAAGAGGGATATGGACGGGCTCTGGCACTCCACCAAGGATCTCGAGAACGACATTGTGCTCCACTCGGGCATAAAGGAAGAGGAGGTCCTCTTCGGCCTTTCAAAGGGGCTGCTTCCCTTCGGAGAGACCCTGTGTGATATCATAAAGGAGGAGCACAGGGAAGTGATATCGCTCCTTCATAACTTCAGGGCGGCCCTTGAGATAAACGAGCTCAACGACGGCATTATAGATTCCGTCATCGTGAGCCTGAGGAGTCACATCAGGAAAGAGGACCAGGAGTTCTTTGAGATAATCGACAAGTGCCTGAACGACGAGCTGAGGCTCAGGATAACGCAGGGCATGAGGGAAGTCGAGAAGAGCTTCATCCGCGCCGAGGCCGGCGTGCGCAAGGTCAATAAGGAGCGCATGGCAATCCAGGCCGAGTACGACGACCAGGTCTCAATAGCAAGGGAGGCCGGCTGCGATACCTGCTGCGGTCACTGAGCAGGAGGGCAGGGTAGAATAAAAAAGACAAAGGCCGCGGGGCTTGAGCCCCGCGGCCTTTTTTTATTTTGACTGCAATAAAGCCAAAAGACGTAACTTCATGATATAAGGCTTGATTTCCAGTTTTGCTTTTTGAAACAGGGGGTTAGAAGGTTTTCCAGGTAGTCCAGATAGCCTGCAGAGTCTAAAGACAGCCGCCAATTCTAGTACAGTGCATTGGGGTGAATGGGTATAAAGAGAACCAAAACTAATTTTGATTGATTATCAGCCCGCACATCTTGATACGGATTTAAGATTGTTGATATACGAAAACACAAGGGAACTTACTTTACGAAAACCATGATATAAATTTTACATAATTGCTATCATCTGCGGTATGTATCAGCCGCAATTTTAAGCAGTAACCTAAAAGGAGGAAACATTAATGAAAAGAGCACTATTAATAACGGCGCGGCCATAATCGTTCTTCTTGCGGCAAGTTCGTCATTTGCCCTGGACCATTCACAGATGCACGAGATGATGATGAAAGAGGGCGGGCCTAAAGAGGATACCAGGACCGAGCTAAAGATACCCGAGCCCATGAAGGTGATGCATAAAGGGATAATGCGGAGCCACCTGGACGCCGTAAGCGAGATTAGCGCGGCCCTGGCGGCGAATGAGATGGAAAAGGCCGCTGAGATCGCGAAGGACAACCTTGGCTGGAACGAGTCGCAGGAAAAAATGTGCTCCATTTTCGGCGAGTCGGCAGGGAAGGAGTTTCTGGACCTGGGCAAGGCTATGCACACAAAGGCTGATGAGCTTGCGGATGCTGCCAGGGCAGGAGACAGGGACAGGGCATTTACGGACCTTTCCAGGCTGATTAAAAACTGTAACGCCCGCCACGAGAAGTTCAGGCACTGAGGAATCATGAATACACAGCAGGCAAAAAAGCCTGCTGTGTATTCAACCTCTCAGGGTTGCTGTCAAAGTATGCATGGCAGTGTTTTTTTACGAAAGATTAAAATTTCAGATATATTTAGACTGTAAATCCAATTCATTGATACTGAGGCGTGATCGTCAAAGGTAAGTGAATACATAACGCTTCCAGGGGAAAATATGTCTTTGATAGTGGCTGAAAATATACATAAGGACTACCAGGTCGGTGAGATAAGGGTTGAGGCATTGAAGGGGGTCAGCTTCGAGATAGAGCCTTCTTCCTTTGTTTCCTTCGTTGGGCCGTCGGGTAGCGGGAAGACGACCCTGTTGAACCTTATCGGTTGCCTGGACAAGCCTACGGGCGGCAAGTTGAAGGTCTCGGATACGGATGTCTTAAGTCTCGATCGAAAACAGAGCGCATTTTTCAGAGGCTCTAATATCGGCTTCATCTTTCAGGATTTCAATCTCATACCCGTCCTTACGGTTTACGAGAATATCGAATACCCGCTTCTCATGGTGCAAAATATCAACCCCGGAGAGAGAAAAAAGCGGGTTACCGCCCTTTTGGACGCAGTCGGAATGACCGGGCAGAGGGACAAGTATCCCGATCAGATCTCAGGGGGACAAAAGCAGAGGGTGGCTGTCGCGAGGGCCCTTGTCACAAACCCGAAGCTCGTCCTTGCCGACGAGCCGACCGCAAATCTGGACCACAAAACAGCCTACATGGTCATCGCGCTCATGAAAAAGATGAGGGATGAGCTCAGGACCACATTCATATTCTCGACCCATGACCAGAAGATAGTGGGAGAGGCTGAGATACTGTATTCACTGGAGGACGGAGAACTGAAGGGAAAGGACGTTAGAAAGGGTGGTGCACGGAATGCGTAATCTCTTCAAGATAGCCGTAAGGAACCTTCTGAGGTATAAAAGAAGGACGATGCTGACAGCCTCGCTGATAACCGTCGGAGTTGTTTTCGTCCTTGTATTTATTTCCGTATCAGGGTCATTTAAAAACATGATGATAGGCCAGATTACCGATTCAATGCTCGGCCACATGCAGGTCCACAGGAAAGGCTATGTGGCATCCATAGAAAACCTGCCCCTGACCATGAATTTAATGCCTGAAGAGGTTAAAAGGTTGGAGGCTGTGCTCGATAGCCAGCCCGAAATCGAGGCCTACTCTCCAAGAATAAAGTTCGGAGGCGGGTTCAGCAATTTCGCCGAGACGACAAACATACGGCTTAACGCGGTATTCCCGGAAAAGGAATTCAGGACGGTCCCTCTGCTTTCCTCAAGGATCGTAAATGGTGAAAAAAATATCAAACAGGGGGAGATAGTAGTTCCTGAACTCCTGGCGAAAGGGATGAACGTAAATATCGGGGATATGGTAGTGGTCGTTACGACCAATAAGGACGGCTCTGTAAACGGAAAACAGTTTAAGATCGGAGGAATCCTGCAGAGCGCCACTGGGCCTGGCGGCAGGGATGGCTACATACATATCGAAGATGCCCGTGAACTTCTCAGGATGGATGAAATGGAGATAAGCGAGGTGGCTATCAGGCTTAAAGACTTCGGCAGACTGGGGAAGTTCAATGAAAAGCTCAGTGGACTCCTTTCAAAAGACCTGAATTCCCAAGGCAGGCCCGTATTCGAGGCGCATACATGGGAAACGCTCTCGCCCTTCTATAATATAGCGAGGATGATAGATGTGATGACATTTTTTATCAAGCTGATGCTCATAGCCATCGTCTTAATAAGCATAATGAACGTCATGATAATGGCCGTATATGAAAGGATACGGGAGATTGGGACCATAGCCGCCATAGGCACTCTCCCGGGCAAAATACTTTCCATGTTTGTGATTGAAGGTTTCTGCCTCGGTGTCGCGGGCGCTGTTATCGGCAATATAGTGGGGGTTTCGATTGTCCTTATCATCAATCTGCTGAAAATCACCTTTAATTTCGGTCAGCAGACGGGGCTGCTCCTTGTTGCTAAAATAACCCCCTATGATCTCCTGTTCATATCCGTAACAGTAATAATCGTCTCAGTCATAGCGAGCCTTCAGCCTGCGTTCAAGGCGTCACGGATGGAGCCGATAGACGCGCTCCGCCACGTATAGGAGACTTATGCCCAGATTTATTTTGGCTTTTCTTATTGTCCTATTTTACGCTATCGAGGCCTTCGCGGTGGATGGTGCGGCCCTTTTAAAGCAGATCGACAGGAACTTGAACCCCGAGTCCTACGAGTCGTACCGGAAGCTCATCAACATAGAGCCTGACGGACGGAGGAAGGAATATACGCTCTTTACCGTGAAGAAAGGGCTCGACAAAACCGCCTTCATCTTCCTCGCCCCTGCGAGCGAAAAGGGCAGGAGCGCCCTTAGGCTCGGGGACAATATGTGGCTCTATATCCCCAACGTGGGCAAACCCATCAGGACGACCACCCTTCAGTCGGTAGTGGGTGGCGTCTTCAACAACTCCGACATACTTCAGCTCGATTACGACGCGGAATACACGGTGGAGAAGGCGGAGGAGGAAGAAGAGGGTAAATATCTTCTCCATCTCAAGGCAAAGACCAGGACAGTAGCCTACGACAGGCTGAAGATGTGGGTCGATAAGGAAAAGAAGGTCCCTACCAGGATAGATTGCCTGACGGAGGCCTCGATGCTCATCAAGACCCTGAACTTCAAAGACATAAAGGACTTCGGCGCGGGAATAGTAAGACCCGCGGTGATAGAAACGGAGAGCCCTTTGTACAAGGGATACAAATCGGCAATGATATTGGCGGGGATTAAAAAACGGGAATTTAGAGACGAGGTCTTCACCCTTACATTCATGCCCAAGCTTGAGACCTTGAGATAGTTTAGCAGGCTGCTGAAAAAGTCCATCTGCGTCGTTGTCTTCGTCCCGGTTTAACTGGGGCCTCGCATCTGGAGCTTTTTGAGCAGCCTGAACAGAATCAGAGTTTTTTTCAACTGCCTGTTAGGGTTTTTAAGTTAGAATTACAGACCTTGATCTCAGGCTTAATGATTTACCGCCTGTAGGGCCTGAGCGAATACGGTTAGAAGCAAAACGACTGCAGGATTGAGTTCAGAGGCAGGTATTTTTTTTTGAGCGACAAACCTTCCATCACAAGACTTTTTTTCTCCTTCCTGAGACTTGGCCTGACAGCCTTTGGCGGTCCCGCCATGGTCGCCTATATCAAGGAATTGTCCGTAATCCGTGATAAATGGCTTGGCGAAGACACATTTAAAGATGGAGTCGCACTCTGCCAATCCATACCTGGCGCAACAGCCATGCAAACAAGCTTATGTCGGTTTCAGATCAAAAGGGATCCCCGGCGCGTTGGTATCGTTTGTAGGCTTCGGGTTGCCCGCGTTTATCTTGATGCTTATACTTTCATCGCTCTATGCCAGGTATCATGCGGTTCCCAGCATTGTGTCATTGTTTAACGGCCTTCAGGTAGTCGTGGTTGCCATTGTTGCAAATGCAACGTATTCCTTTGGCAAAAGCACATTCAGGAATTACGGAGATATCGTTGTTGCCATGGCAGCGTCTATTCTTTTCTGGGCCGGAGTGAGCCCTTTTATCGTAATTTTGGGTGCTGCTTTCGCTGGAGCTGTATCTCAGAACGGCAAGGGTGTTGTAGCTACTGTTGAAGGGAAAACAGACGGGAATAGCTTCAAACAACTCTTCGTGCTTTTCCTGGTTTTGCTTTTTGGGCTTTTCATGCTCTATCTCATGGATACAAAGCTCTTGAACCTGGCTATGTTGATGATAAAAATTGATTTCTTTGCCTTTGGAGGCGGCTTTGCCTCCATCCCTCTGATGCTTCATGAAATAGTCAATGTGAGGGGATGGATGGACAGTAAGACATTCATGGACGGGATAGCGCTCGGACAGGTAACGCCCGGCCCGATTGTTATTACGTCGACCTTTGTGGGATATATTTTCCACGGTTTACCCGGTGCAATAGTAGCAACTACGGCGATTTTTACGCCTTCTCTTCTGATGGGCGTTATTTTAACGCCGGTATTTGACAGGTTAAAGTCATCTGTATATTTTACAAATGCGACAAAGGGGATACTCGCCTCGTTTGTCGGCCTTATTTTCTTTGTGAGCATGAAGTTTGCGATGGACGTTCACTGGGATATTTTCAGGGTCTTGATAGGCGTTGCTTTTGCAGCGCTGTTCAAGAAAATAGATGTTCTTTATGTGGTAATAATCGCTTCGGTATCCTCGGTTCTAATATTCTGACGGAAAATAATATGGGGTGTTATTATGTCGGCGGCTGTATTTGACATGACGGCAGTTAAGGCCCAAGGTCGAGAGTCCGACCTTGTCTTGCTGCGCATAGCCAGAATTCTGCTGTAGCTTGTTCAAAATTCATGCCCGTGTTCTCTGTATGATTACTTCAACGCAGGTTGTCTATGAAATTCATCCTTTCCATCACTTTATGGCTCAGCGTTTTTTTGTCCCCCGCCATTTCTTTCTCCGAAGAGTATACATTCGAGATACCTGAGATAGAGAAAAAACCATACAGCATAGGAGGCTTTATTGAGGCAAGGCCGGCGCTTTTCGGTCTGGACAAGGACGCGTCCCTTTATAAACTAAGGTTCTACAACCGCGACGAAGGTGCCACCACTTATGAGTACAATGCGAGGCTCCAATTGGATTTCTCAGCCGGGCGCGGACCAGTAAGCCTATTTGCGCGGACGAATACCGAGTACAAAAAATCATACTTGGATGATTCGCAGGGCACTATTTTCTACGAGGCATACCTTTCGCTTCAGCCCGCATCCGGCCTCTCTATTGAAATTGGAAAGAAGGCGCTCAGGTGGGGAAAGGGTTACGCATGGAACGCGGTAGCCTTCGTGGACAGGCCGAAGGACCCGGATGATCCGGAACTCAACCTTGAGGGTTTTACAGCCGCTTCCGTTGAGTACATAAAGAGCTTTGCCGGCCCCCTCAAGACAGCTTCGGTTACAGCAGCCCTTGTTCCTGTCTACAGCGGAGTGAACGAGGGTTTCGGGGATGAAGGTTTGAATTTCGCCGGCAAACTCTATCTCCTACTCTATGACACCGACATAGACCTCATTGTTCTTGCCGGGGACAGCAAGACAACGAGTTACGGGCTCGATTTCGCCACAAATATAAGCACTAACTTCGAGGTGCATGGAGAGTTCGCGGTTATAAACGATTTCAGAAGTACCGTGCTGGACAGTAGCGGAAACACCTTTGAGTCCAGGCATGATTCAGTGAGCTACCTCCTTGGCATCAGGTACCTGACCGAGCGGGAGACGACATACATCATCGAATACTACCACAACGGGACCGGATTCACCGCTGCCGAGATGAGGGATTATTTTTCTTTCATAGATGACGGATACGAGACTTTTCTATCAACCGGGAACGACAGCCTTTTGAGAAAAGCCCTCTCGGTCACTGATAAAAGTTATGGCCGGATAAACCCCATGAGAGATTACCTTTATGTCCGGGTCAGCCAGAAGGACCCCTTTGACATGCTCTACTGGACTCCTGCGATTACATCCATTGTAAACCTGAGCGACAGGAGCTATTCGGTCTCTCCGGAGGTAATGTACGCTGGAGTTACGGACCTTGAGCTCAGGCTCAAGGCTTCTTTCATATCAGGCGGCCGCCTGAGCGAATACGGGGAGAAGCAAAACGATTACAGGGTCGAGTTCAGGGCGAGATATTATTTTTAGGCGATGTTCATGAAAGACCTCGTGAGGTTGCCAATATCGCCAGTAGAAGGTAAAAGCAACCTGCATGGCAAGGTTTAGGCAAGCTACTGTGCATAAAAAATCGCGTGGGAAGAAGTGAGTAAAAAAGCAGGGATGGTAACTTATTGATTTACAAGGTACAAACTTGGTGCCGGAGGAGGGGGTCGAACCCGCATGGGAGGATTCCGCGGGCTTTTAGTCACGGGAGTGTGAGCCGGGCCGGATTAAAGCGGGATGTGAATATAGACGATATAGAGCCACATGCAGATCAGCGTAGCTCCCAGCCAGCTTACGTACTTGAAGGCCCTCCGGCTCCTTGAATGCACGATGAGGAGCTTGAAGAGTATTATGAAGAGCCCCGCTGTCCAGCCGCCGAGAGACCAGAGGCTCAAGCCGTACGTTGCGAAAGAGAGCACCGCCAGGATAAGGAATATGACGAAGCTTATGAAGCCGTTTGCCCTGTGTATCTTCCTCTCCAGCGGGCCCTTTGCCTTGACCATCTGAAGGCCGCTTATGAAGCTCGTGGTTGCCAGTATCAAGCCGATGCTGGCGAGCACGGTGGAGAAGTTCGTGAACGCGTTAAAGAGTTCGAGTATGCCGTTCATCTGTTATTCCCTGTATACTATCTTGAATATGTTCTTCTGCACAAGGTACGAGACTATGCCGAAGTATATGAGCACTATGGGCATTATGAGGAAGATGTTCGGTATCGTGGTGTTCTCTGCCACCTCATTGCCGTCGGATTCGCTTATGACGATGCCGTAGGTGTTCCTCAATGTCCTGTTCCCGGTTATCTTGTTGCCGTGAGAGGCAAAGACCATGATGCCGTCCCACGAGTTCAGGTTAACGCTGTTGTTAACGATCTCGTTGTCGTCGGAGTAGCTTATGAAGAAGCCCTTGTCCTTGTTCAGGGTCGCGCTGTTGAGCTCTATCCTGTTGTGGCCGGACTTTTCCATGTACAGGCCGTACTGCGCATTCGAGCTCGATATGTTGCCTCTTATGGTGGAATAGCTCGTGCCGTAGAGGGTTATCCCGTTGCCGTTGTTGGTGAACTGGTTGTTGGAGAGGGTGACCTTCGTAGAGTTGGAGACGAGCACCCCGGCCACGGTCGAGCCTGTCGCCCAAAGGCCTGTAACGGAGACGTCGGCGGCGTTTGATATCTTTATGGCCGGCTTATTCTGGATGGCCGCCTGTATCTGCGTCGAGGCTGGCCCCATGTTCGACCGCAGGATCAGCGGCTTTTCTATCATGACGTTCTCGACAAAGACGCCGCTGTTGACGATGATGGTGTCATACGGCATGGCGGCGTTCACGGCCTCCTGTATCGTTTTGAACCGCTCAGGAACATAGTGTGTGGCGGCTTTAGCGATAGAAGGAGCCAGGGACGCGATGATAACGAATAGGATGCTGAATGACTTTTTCATTAATGAGCGCAGAGAATACCATTCGCAGCCCATTGAGGGCCGAACCAGTTTATCTCTCGATTGAAGTGGATTTAAAGTAAAATCATAGCAGAATGGCCCGTTAAAGTCCATTTTTTTGTACTCTTTTCCGGTACTTCGGTCTGCATGTCAGGCTGAATTCGCAGCTCTTAATCCTCTATGACTTTCAAATCCTTGAACGCGGCATCCGTTGCCCCTGCCCACAGCCCACTTTTTGCCTGTTTAAGCGTTTTGATTTCAGTCTGGCCCTGCGGGACGCCGTTGATGTAAAAAGATGCCGTATTGCCGGAGACCCTTGCCTCTATCTCATGCCATACGTATCTCCTCAGGAGGACGCCTTCAGCGGCCCTGGTAAAGATGTTTCTGCGCCCCATTTCGCTCTTCCCGTTATGCTCCCACAGCTCGATTGTGCCGCTGTCGGTGTTGATATAAAAGACATGGTACTTGAGGCTGTCCCTGGCGTTAAAGATCACCCCGGCGGTATTGCCCCTGTCCACCCTGACCCGTGCCTTTACAGTATAGTCCC
>Ga0209342_10003934_pt1 | contig 15527 bp, 13 predicted proteins | sample RifCSP16_2_FD_184023 | JGI IMG/M metagenome (GOLD analysis project Ga0209342, IMG submission 184023) | Soil microbial communities from Rifle, Colorado - Rifle CSP2_sed 16_2 (SPAdes) (version 2) | ecosystem: Environmental > Terrestrial > Deep subsurface > Rock core/Sediment | place: Rifle... | reverse complement strand
GCGGCATCGAGGTCGGCCGGGTCGACGTTCGCGACGAATTGCGCGCGAATGCGCCCGGCATCGAAGCCGCGGAGCGCATGCGTCGCCAGCCGCGGACCGAGGTCCGAGCCGCCGATGCCCAGGTTGACGACGGTACGCAGCGGCCGGCCGTTCGCCCCGCGCAGCGCCCAGCGGTGCGCGCGATCCACGAGCGAGCGCATCCGCGCGAGGGTCGCCGCGACCTCGGGGGGAGGCGTCGCGGCGCGGAGCGCGACGTGCCATGCTGGCCTGTTCTCGGAGGTGTTGATCGGCTCGCCGGCGAACATTCGGTCGCGCCACTGCTCGACGCCCCGTTCTCGCGCCAGCGCGAAGAGGAGCCGCAGGGTCTCGTCGGTGACGCGGTGCTTGGAGTAGTCGGCGTAGATGCCGCCGCCCTCGGCGACCAGCCGTCGGCCGCGGTCGGGCTCGGCGGCGAACAGATCGCCGAGATGAACTGCGGCGAGCCGTGCGTGATGCTGCTGGAGTTCCCGCCAGCCCGGAGTGTCGGTGACGGATGTCATCGCCGGGCCTCGGCGCGCCGGTAGAGCCGATAACGCTCCCGGTCGCGCGGCTGCCGATGGCCCTCCCAAACGCGCACCCAGCCGGCCCCGGGCTCGACGGTCCGAGTGCGCACGTTCTCCTGGACGAGCAGGTACGGGCAGTCGGTGCGACCGTGCACCTCGGCGCGACGGGTGATGAGCCCCGCATGGTAGTGAAACACGGCGCGCTGGCTCTCGCCCAGCCCCCGGCTCTCGACGCAGCCCACTTTGGCGGGCAGGGCCTTGCGCAGGCTCTCGGCGACCCGCCGATAGCTCTTGCCGTAGTCGATCCAGCCGAGCCAGAGGGTCGCCACCAGTCCCCAGACGAGCGTCATCCCGGCCGCCCAGAGCGTCACGCTGCGGAGCGTGGATCGCTCTACCCGGAGGATCAGGATCCACCACGCGGCGGTGATGGCGAGCGCGAACGCGAGCGGGAGCCAGTGGACTTCGAGGACGAACCCCGGCTCGAGGCGAGCGGCGTGGCCCGCGAGACGCTCCGGGAACCCGACAAGCGTCACGAGCCACATGAGCCACATGTAACTCCCAACCAGAGTGAACGTCATGATCGCGAACCAGGCGAGCGCGTTCGCCGCCCCGCGCCGCAGGGCCAGCGCCGCCGCGCCAGCCGGGATCGAGAGCGGCACGAGGAGCGCGAGCACGTCCATGTCCCGCGGGTTGGGCATGAACAGCAGCAGCACGAACGACACGATGCTCGCGACGAACGGCGCGGCGAAGCCGGGTTCACGGAGGTGGCGGCGGTACTCCCACGTCGCCCACAGCGTCATCGGCAGGACCGGCCATGCCCCCCACGCGAGCGTCTTGAGGATGTCCAGGAGCTTGGGCAGCGTCGGCGGATGGCTGACGTTCGCGAGCTGCCACGCGAGCCAGCCCTCGAAGTAGTCCGGGGACGAGTTTGCGAGCCACCCGGGCCACGCAAGAACGAAGGGCGCGAGAATCAGCAGGCCGAGCCCGACCGCGATGGCGAAGCCGCGCTGTCGATACGGGGCGGAGATCACCAGCACCAGCAGCGCAGCGGCGAACGGCTGCAGGAGCGCGACGAGTCCCTTGGCGAGGAAAGCGACTCCGGTCCCCAGGCCGAAGAAGAACGCGCCCTTGTAGGCCTTCCGGTGCGAGATGGCGACGCCGTAGTACGCGGCGGCGAGGCCGGCGAGCATCGCCGTCTCCGCGGTCGTCTCGTGGGCGTGCCAGAGCAGCCCGACCGAGCCCAGCATCGCGAGCATCGACAGGTCGCCCTGCGGCTTCCCGTAGAGCTCGCGCCCGGCGAGCCGCACGCACCACAGCGCCGCGAGCACGAAGAGCGCGCTCGCGAAGCGGGCGGCATCCTGGGGCGGCAGCACGGTGCCGAGCGCCTTGACGAACAGCGCGGCGACCCAGAAGTAGAGCGGACCGTCCTCGTAGTACGGCTCGCCGGCGAGGTGCGGCGCGAGCCAGTCACCGCTCGCGAGCATCTGGTGCACCACGCCGAAGCCGACGGCGTCCTCGGTCTTCCAGGGGTCGTGGCCGACGAGGCCCGGCAGCAGGAATGCCGCCACCAGCACCGCGAGCGGCCACGACGCGAGCGGGAGCGGGATCGGTCGCGCGAGCAGGGCTTGCAGCCTCGACGACACGTCGCTATTCGACGATCTTCGAGGTCAGGCCCCGCACCGGCGCTCCTGGGACTCGGTGACCTCGTGGCATGCGGCCAATTCTAACGCCGCGCCTCGGCGCGCTCCCCAAACAGAAAAGGCAGCCGAGGCTGCCTTTTGCGGGCGCCATGCCCTCGGTTCAGGTCGATGCCTGGGTCTTGGTGGGCTTGCCGGCAGGCTTGGTCGTCGTCCGGCTGTACTTCTGCTTGAATTTCTCGACCCGGCCGGCGGTGTCGACGATCTTCTGCCGCCCGGTATAGAACGGATGGCAGGCCGCGCACACTTCGACGTGCAGGTCTTTGCCGAGCGTCGAGCGGGTCTTGAACGTGTTGCCGCACGAGCAGATGACGGTGATTTCCTTGTAAGCGGGATGGATTCCGGTCTTCATGGCGTGTCCTTTCGCTGCTGGCTCGGTCTCGCGGTCCCGACGTGCGGGAGAGCGCGTTTCGAGCGGACTCGGGAGGGGCGCGATTGTCCCAGAAACTCGCCCCACTGGCAATTCCAGCGTCAGCCGCGCCGCATCGAGTCGAAGAAGTCCCCGTTCGACTTCGTCGCCTTGATCTTGTCGACCAGGAACTCGGCTGCTTCCAGGTCGTCCATCGGGTAGAGCAGCTTGCGCAGGACCCAGACCTTCTGCAGGATCGGCTGCTCGATCAGCAGCTCCTCGCGCCGGGTGCCGGAGCGGTTGACGTTGATGGCCGGGAAGATCCGCTTCTCGTACATGCGGCGGTCGAGGTGGATCTCCATGTTGCCGGTGCCCTTGAACTCCTCGTAGATCACGTCATCCATCCGGCTGCCGGTGTCGATGAGCGCGGTGGCGAGGATCGTGAGGCTGCCGCCCTCCTCGATGTTGCGCGCCGCGCCGAAGAACCGCTTCGGCCGCTGCAGCGCGTTCGCGTCCACGCCGCCCGTCAGCACCTTGCCGGAGGCCGGCACGACGGTGTTGTAGGCGCGGGCGAGCCGGGTGATCGAGTCGAGCAGGATCACCACGTCCTTCTTGTGCTCGACGAGACGCTTCGCCTTCTCGATCACCATCTCGGCGACCTGCACGTGCCGCTGCGCCGGCTCGTCGAAGGTCGAAGCGACGACCTCGCCGCGCACCGTGCGGGTCATCTCGGTCACTTCCTCGGGCCGCTCGTCGATCAGCAGCACGATCAGCACGACGTCGGGGTAGTTGGCGATGATGGCGTGCGCGAGCTGCTGCATCAGCACCGTCTTGCCGGCCTTCGGCGGCGACACGATCAGGCCGCGCTGGCCCTTCCCGATGGGCGCGATGATGTCGATGATGCGGCTGGTGATGTTCTCCTCGGCCTTGATCTCGCGCTCGAGCCGCAGCAGCTGGTTCGGGTGCAGCGGCGTGAGGTTCTCGAACAGGATCTTGTGCTTCGAAGCCTCCGGCGGCTCGGAGTTGACCTTGTCGACCTTGACCAGCGCGAAATAGCGCTCGCCGTCCTTCGGCGTGCGGATCTCGCCCTCGATCGTATCGCCGGTGTGGAGATTGAAGCGGCGAATCTGCGAGGGCGAGACGTAGATGTCGTCGGTCGACGCGAGATAGGACGTGTCGGGCGAGCGCAGGAACCCGAACCCATCCGGAAGGACCTCGAGCGTTCCGTCGCCGTAGATCGCCTCGCCCTTCTTGGCCCGGTTCTTGAGCAGCGCGAAGATCAACTCCTGCTTGCGCATGCGGTTCGCGCCGTCGACCTCGTGCTGCGTGGCCATGTCGATCAGCGCGCTGACGTGGAGCTGCTTGAGTTCGGAGAGGTGCATCGTGTTCGCAGTCTTCTGGATGGATTGAGCCCTGGGGAGGGTCCGGACGTCGGGGGGAGACGCGCCTGGAGCCGGCGCGGAGACAACCGCGCTCGATGGTAGCGCGGTCTCGAGGTCCTGGCTAGCGGGGGAAGGGGCGGGTCGGGTCAGAGGTTGGAATCGAGGAAAGCGGTCAGCTGCGACTTCGAGAGCGCGCCGACCTTCATCGCCTCCATGTTGCCGTTCTTGAACAGCATGAGCGTCGGAATGCCGCGGATGTTGTACTTCTTCGGCACCTCGATGTTGTCGTCCACGTTGAGCTTCGCCACCCGGAGCTTGCCGTCGTACTCCTTCGCGACCTCATCGAGGATGGGGGCGACCGCCTTGCACGGACCGCACCACTCGGCCCAGTAGTCGACGAGCACCGGCAGGTCCGACTTCAGGACCGTGGGCTCGAATGTCTCGTCGGTCACGTGCACGATCTGCTCGCTCGTCATGGCGGCCTTGGCTTTCGGCTTGCGAATTCGGGGGCTGGCGGCGGGCTGCCGCCGGAAGGCGTTCTCGCTTTGCCGCTATCCTAACAAAAAAACCCCTTGCAAGCGAAGGCCGGGCGCGAGCCGGGAAACAGCGGGCTTTCCCTTTGCCGACGTAGGGTTACGCACCCGGTCCCCGGGGGGGGGCGGGGGGTAGCGCCGTGCTACCATCGCCGCGACTGCGAGTCGTTCCGGCTAGAAGCCCGCACCATGACCTACGTCGTCACCGAGACCTGCATCAAGTGCAAGTACACCGATTGCGTCGATGTCTGCCCCGTGGACTGCTTCCGCGAGGGGCCGAACATCCTGGTGATCGATCCCGACGAGTGCATCGATTGCACGCTGTGCGTCGCCGAATGCCCGGTCGAGGCGATCTACGCCGAGGACGACGTGCCACCCGATCAGCGCCCGTTCATCGCGCTCAACGCCGAGCTCGCCAAGCGGTGGCCGCCGATCGTCGAACGCAAGCCGGCGCCGGCGGACGCCGACGAATGGGCCAAGACCAAGGAGAAGGCCCAGTTGCTCGAGCGCTGAGGCCGGCCGTGGTCTAACATCGAAGCGAGCGCTTGGCGCTCGCCGGCGCGAGGAGGGAAGCCCATGCTCACCAAGGAAATCCTCCGCATCAAGGGCTCGGTCCTGTATACGATCGCCCCCGAAGGCCGCCTGTGGGACGCCGTAGGCACGATGGTCGAGAACGACATCGGCTCGCTCGTGGTGATGGACCGCGGGCGACTCGCGGGCATGCTCACGTTCCGCGAGGTCCTCGCCGCGCTGCACCGCTTCCACGAGGGCTTCGCGCGGCTCAAGGTCGAGGACGTGATGGTGAAGGAGCCGAAGTCCGTCGGCCCCGAGATGGAGGTGGACGACCTGCGTCGCGTGATGATCGACACGCACGTCCGGTACATGCCGGTCATGGACGGCGCGACCCTGACCGGCGTGCTGTCCTTCCACGACGTGGCGAAGGCGGTCCTCGAAGAGCAGAGCTTCGAGAATCGCATGCTGAAGGGCTACATCAAGAACTGGCCCGAGTGAGCGTTGGCGCCCAGGGCTCGCCGCCGGCTCCGGGGCGGCGGGTGTGCGGTTCCGTCGGGGTTCCGGCCGGAACAGAGCTTCGCCAAGCCGCGTCTGCCCCGACGCCCGCCCGATCTCGAAACAGACCGCCTGAGGCCGGCAGATGACCGAGCGCAGCCAGTTCAGGCTCCTCGGCGAGCGGCGCTTCGGGCCGTTCTTCGCCACCCAGCTCCTGGGCGCGTTCAACGACAACGTGTTCAAGAACGCGCTCGTCATCCTGATCGCGTTCCAGACCGCCGGTCTCGCCGGCCTCGCGCCGGAGGTGACGGTCAACCTCGCCGCGGGCGTGTTCATCCTGCCGTTCTTCCTGTTCTCCGCGACGGCCGGGCAGCTCGCCGACAAGTACGACAAGGCGCGGATCATGCGGCTGGTGAAGCTCGCGGAGATCGGGATCATGGCGCTCGCAGCCATGGGATTCGTCCGCGGCGATATCGTCACCCTGTTCGTTGCCCTGTTCCTGATGGGCGTCCACTCGACCGTGTTCGGGCCGGTGAAGTACTCGATTCTCCCGCAGACCCTCGACGATCGGGAGCTCGTCGGCGGCAACGCGCTGGTCGAGACCGGCACGTGGGCGGCGATCCTTCTCGGTACCATTCTCGGCGGGCTCCTCGTCGCGCGGCCGTCCGGCCCGACCCTGCTCGTCCCAGCGGTGACCATCGCCGTTGCAGTCCTCGGCTATGGGGCGAGCCGCTTCGTCCCCGCGGCGCCGCCGGTCGCGCCAGACCTCGTGCTGAGTTGGAACCCCGTCGCCGAGACGTGGCGCAACTTGCGGTTCCTGCGCCAGAACCGGACGGTATTCCTGTCGATCCTCGGCGTGTCCTGGTTCTGGTTCTACGGCGCCCTGCTGCTCGCCCAGTTCCCGACGTTCGCGAAGACCTGGCTCGGCGGCGACGCCAGCGTCGCGACGGCGCTCCTCGCGGTCCTCACGGTCGGCATCGGCGCGGGCTCGCTTGCCTGCGAGCGCATGTCGGGACACAAGGTGGAGATCGGGCTCGTCCCGTTCGGATCGATCGGCTTGACGGTGTTCGCGCTCGACCTCTTCCTCGCGACCCCGTCGGTTCCGCCCGAGGCAACGAGCGGCGTCGGGGCGTTTCTCGCCAGGCCCGACGCGATCCGGGTGCTCGCCGACGTCGGTCTGATCGGGCTCTTCGGCGGGTTCTTCATCGTGCCGCTCTACGCATTGATTCTCAGCCGCTCGGATCCCGCGCACCAGTCGCGGATCATCGCCGGCAACAACATCGTGAACGCTGCGTTCATGGTCGGCGCAGCGCTGATCGGCGCGGCGTTCCTCCAGCTCGGCGCGACGGTGCCGCAGCTCTTCCTGCTGACCGCGCTCCTGAACGCCGCCGTGGCGGTGTTCATTTATTTGCTGGTGCCCGAGTTCCTGATGCGGTTCCTCGCATGGCTGCTCATCCACTCGGTGTATCGGCTGGAGAAATCCGGCCTCGAGCACATCCCGGAGCGAGGCGCGGCGCTGCTCGTCTGCAATCACGTCAGCTTCGTCGACGCCATCGTGATCATGGCCGCCTGCCGCCGCCCGATCCGGTTCGTGATGGATCACCGCATCTTCAAGACGCCGGTGCTGAGCTTCATCTTCCGCACCGGCGGCGCGATTCCGATCGCTTCCCGCAAGGAGGATCCGGAGATGATGGAACGGGCGTTCGCCGAGGTCGCGGCCGCGCTGCGCGCGGGTCAGCTCGTCGGCATCTTTCCCGAGGGGCGCCTCACGGACTCGGGCGAGATCCAGCCGTTCCGGCCCGGGATCCAGCGCATCCTCGACGAGACCCCGGTGCCGGTCGTGCCGATGGCGCTGCGCGGCCTGTGGGGCAGCTTGTTCAGCCGCATGAAGGGGCAGGCGATGACCAGACCGTTCCGGCGCGGGCTCTTCAGCCGGATCGGGCTCGTCGCCGCGCCACCGGTCGGGCCGGAACTCGTCACGCCGGAAGGGCTGCAGGCTCAGGTCCAGACGTTGCGCGGCGACTGGCGCTGAAGCGGGGGCCGCCGCGCGTCAACCGCGCCCGCGGTTCTTGTCCCAGACGTAGCGGACGAAACGCTGCCAGCGCGACGCCCGCTGCACAAGCGCATTGCGCGTCTTGAGCTGCGCCTCGCGGTCGCGCGCGACGCTCTTCTTCACCTGCTCGTGGATTCGGCGCATCGCCAGGCCGCCGGGACCTTTCAGCTTGTCGGGATCGTCGGTCGGCATCGCACCCGGATGCTAAACTCGATCGCGATTTCCGGATAGCGTGTCCATGTCGGGCAACACGATCGGTAAGCTCTTCTGCGTGACCTCGTTCGGCGAGAGCCACGGCCCGGCCTACGGCGGCGTCGTCGACGGCTGTCCGCCGGGCATGGAGCTTTCGGCCGCCGACATTCAGACCGAGCTCGATCGGCGCAAGCCCGGCACCTCCCGCCACGTCACGCAGCGACAGGAATCGGACGCGATCGAGATCCTCTCGGGCGTGTTCGAAGGCCGGACGACAGGGACGGCGATCGGCTTCCTCATCCGCAACGAGGACCAGCGGAGCCGCGACTACAGCAAGCTCGCCGACACCTTCCGCCCGGGCCACGCGGACTACACCTACTGGCAAAAATACGGGATCCGGGACTATCGCGGCGGCGGCCGCGCGTCGGCGCGCGAGACGACGGTGCGGGTGGCGGCAGGCGCGATCGCGAAGAAGTGGCTGCGCGAGCGCTACGGCGTCGTGATCCGCGGCTATCTCGCCCAACTCGGACCGATCAAGATCCCGTTCGTCGCATGGGACCAGGTCGACCGGAACCCGTTCTTCGCGCCGAGCGCGGAGGTCGTGCCGCAGCTCGAGCAGTTCATGGACGAGCTGCGCGACGCCGGCGATTCGTGCGGGGCGAAGGTCGCGGTCGTCGCCGAGAACGTCCCGGTCGGCTGGGGTGCGCCGGTGTACGACCGCCTCGACGCGGACATCGCCTACGCGATGATGGGCATCAACGCGGTGAAGGGCGTCGAGATCGGCGCGGGGTTCGCCTCGGTCGAGCAGAAGGGCAGCGAGCACGGCGACGAGCTGACCCCGGACGGCTTCCTCTCCAACAACGCCGGCGGTACCCTGGGCGGGATCTCGAGCGGGCAGGACATCCTGGTCCAGATCGCCCTCAAGCCGACCTCGAGCATCCGGGTTCCGCGCCGCTCGATCGATCGGCAGGGCAAACCGACGATCGTCGCGACGACCGGCCGCCACGACCCCTGCGTCGGCATCCGGGCGACGCCGATCGCCGAGGCGATGCTGGCGATCGTGCTCATGGACCACGCGCTCCGGCACCGCGCGCAGAATGCCGACGCGATCTGTCCCACGCCCCGAGTCCCCGGCAAGCCGAAGTAGTCAGGAAGGTCGGTCTGGCGGCGCCGCCGACTTGGCGACGGCGAGGTACGCGTAGAGCAGCCTGAGATCGAGGCCGAGCTCCCCGCGCGCGACCTCGGCCGAGTGCCGGTCCCACGCACTCTGCGCACGGTCGAGCTGGGCCGACAGGATGTTGCCGACGAGCGAGGCCGTGAGCAGGAACTGCTTGTGGCTCGTCGAGAGCTCGCGGCCGCGCCCGAGCAGGTCGTCGGCATGGCGGGCCATGGCCGCGTGGTCGCGCGCGCCGACCGCGCGGAAGAGCTTGACCCACGCCTGCTCCTCGGCCGCGAGCCGCCGGTAGCACGGCGCCCGCTCGAACCGCGACCAGATCGCGTCGGCCTCGGCAGGCGGAAGCGCCGCGTTGACGGTGCGAGCCACCTGGAAGAGGGCGTGGACCCAGATGTCGGGCGTCTCGCCGCCGACGCAGTCGAGGCCGCGCATCTTCGAGAGCTCCAGGTTCTTCTCCAGCTCGGCCGGGATCCCGACCGGGAGCGGCAGCTTCTCGTCCAGATAGAAGTCGCGCGCGTACCGGGCGCGGCGCGCGAGCTCGATGCGCTCGAGGAATTCGTCGCCGTCGTACGAGAGCGGGCGCACTACCTGTCGTCGGCTCTCGAGCATGGCGATGATCGGCACGCCTTCCGCGCCGACGCGCGTGAGCTCGCCGGCGCCGCTCTGCAGGAAGCGGTGCTTCGATGCATTGAGGTCGAGATACGGGCGGAAATCCGAGTTCGCCGGAGCGCCGTAGGAGAGAAACAGCGGGTGCAGCGAGCTCCTGCCCCCGAGTCGGCGGATGTCGAGGTCGCCGATGCGCTGCACGTGCACCTTGCGGAGCTCCGCCGCCAGGCCGGGGATCTGGAACACGTCGTGGAGCGGACGCGCGAGGGTTTCCGGGTCGCCGGCGACGATGAGGAGATCCGAGTCGGTGGCGGCGTAGATCGCGTAGTCGGGGAAGTTCTCGCCGAGCGCCTGCAGCACCGAGGCGATCAGCGGCATGTCTATTTCATACAGCTGGAACCACTGGACCATCACGCCGCCGGGGTTGAGGTAGCGGCGGACGTGCCGGTAGAACTCGGTCGTGAACAGGCTCGATACCCCGCTCACCCACGGATTCGACGGCTCGGACACGATGATGTCGTAGCGCTGGTTGTGAGTGGAGAAGTAGGTCTTCGCGTCGTCGAACACGATCCGGCTGCGCGGGTCGGCGAACGCGGAGGCGTTTCGCGCCGCGAACCCGCGCGCGGCTTCGGCCATCGCCGGCTCGATCTCGATCGTGTCCACACGCTCGAGGGTCGGGCTGGCGAGCATGGTGTGGGTGGTGAGCCCGGTGCCGATGCCGATAATGGCCGCGGTTTTCGCGTCGGGCTTGTGCGCGAGCGGCACCGCCGCGGTGAGCACCATCGTGACCTCGTCCGAGATGCGCGGGCCGTCCTCGAGATTGATGGCCCCGTCGGACTTGCCGTTGGTGCGCAGGGACAGGCCTTCGCGGAACTGCATCAGGCTGACCGACGTGGTCTTGCCGTCCCGATAGAACTTGAGCTCGGCGTCGGTCGCGGAGTACAGGTCCCCGCGGCGGAACACTCCCGAGGCCATCTTGTACGGGTCGAGACTGACGGCCAGCCCCACGACCACGAGCGCGATCAGGGCGACGACCGTCGCGCCGAAGGTGAACCCGGAGGGAAGCGGCGCCGGCGCCCCGCGGCGCTGCTGGAAGCCGCTCACCGCGAGCCGCCAGAGCAGGAGCAGGCCGAGCCCGATGTCGAGCGCCGCCCCGACGGTGATGAGCCCCTTCAGCCCGAGCAGCGGCATGCCGACGTGCGCGGCGAACACGACGCCCGCGATCGCCCCCAACGTGTTCGCCGCGTACACCGCGCCGATCGAGCGCTCGCCGTGACCGCGTGCGAGCAGCGCGTAGGTGATGAGCGGCAGCGTCATGCCGGCGCAGAACGTCACCGGGAACATGATCGCGAGCGCGATGCCGTGGCTCGCGAGGAGGAAGATCCCGTACCCCGCGTCGGTCTTGGCGGTGCCCTTGATCACCAGCTGCATCAGATCGAACATCGCGCCGTAGAGGGGGAGCGTGGCGAGCGCGAGGAGCCCCATCGCGATCTGCACGACGCCGAGGAACGCGAGCGGCTCCCGCGCCCGGTCGATGCGGCGCCGCACCCAGTACCCGCCGCAGGCGAGACCGAAGATGAACGCCGAGAGCATGAGCTCGAACGAATGGGTCGCGGCGCCGAGCACGAGCGTCAGCATGCGGATCCAGCCGATCTCGTAGATGAACGACGCGGTCCCGGTCAGCGCCGCGACGACGAGCAGCAGCCGCCACGGCGCCTCGGCGCCGCCGGTGGCGGTGCGCTCGGCGATGGTGGCCGCCGCGACTCGCCCGGGCTCCGGGTCGCGACCGGGCGCGACCAGCCACACGATCACCGCGAGCGCGAGGTTCAGCGCCCCGGCAACCTGGATCGTGCCCGGCAGCCCGAGCTTGTCGATCAGCACGAAGCCGCTCGCCAGCACGCCGAGGGCGGCGCCGAAGCTGTTGGTGAAGTACAGCATCGCGAGCGCCTCGCCCGGCCGCTCGGGATGGCGGCGGAGGAGCCCCGCGCTCATGAGCGGGAAGGTCAGCCCGAGGAGGACCGACTGCGGCAGGATGAGCGCCGCGGCGAGCGACCACTTGACGAGCGCCGCAGCGGTGTCGGAGCCGAGCGCCGGCAGGATCGACCCGTACGCGGCGTCGGTCGTGGCGACGAACAGCGGATGGAAGGCGATCGCCGCGAGCCCGATCACCGCTTCCACGATCGCGTAGCTGCGCAGCAGGTTCCGCCAGCGCGCGGACAGGCGGCTCGCGAGCCACGCGCCGAGCGCCATGCCGCCCATGAACAGTGCGAGCACGAGCGTCTGCGCGTACGCGGCGTGGCCGAGGAAGAGCTTGAGGTAGTGGCTCCAGATCGACTCGTAGACGAGGCCCGCGAAACCGGAGATCGTGAACAGCAGGAATAGCAGGCTCCGGCGGTACGCGGGCCTTGCCGCAGGCGGTGGTGCGGGGGTCACGGCTGCGGCGCGTCAGTGGGCGTCGCGGCGGCGATCCATCGGCGGGTCAGGCTGTAGCCGACTGCGAGCAGCGTCGGGCCCAGAAAGACGCCGATGAAGCCGAACGCGAGCACGCCGCCAAAGACCCCGAGCAGCACCAGCACGAACGGCATCGCCGCGCCGCGGCTGATCAGCAGCGGCTTGACGAAGTTGTCGATGCTGCTGACCACGAGCGCGCCCCAGACGAGCATGAACACCCCCCACGCGATCTCGTCCTGCAAGAACAGCCAGATCGCCGCGCCGCCCCAGACGATTGGCGGGCCGATCGGCACCGGCGACAGGAGGAAGGTCGCGGCACCGAGGAGGAGCGACGAGGGCACCCCCGCGATCCACAGGCCGAGCGCGGCGACCACGCCCTGCGCGAGCGCGGTGCCGACGATCCCGTACATCACGCCGACGACGGTGTTGTTGATCGTCTCGACCATGCTGTTCCCGAGGTTGCCCGCGAGCCGGGTGGCGATCGCGCGGAGCGTCGCCATCAGCGCCTCGCCATCGCGATAGAGGAAGAAGCCGATGAACACCGCCAGCGTGAGTTGCAGGATCCCCTCGCCGAGCACCTTCCCGACCGCGACGAGGAACGCCTGCGCGGGTTGGGCGAAGCGTCGCAGCAGCGCGAGCGCCTCGTCGCGGCTCGCGGCGAGGCGCTGCCAGTAATCGTCGAGCTGCTCGCCGACGTACGGCAGTCCGATCAGCCAGGCCGGCGGTTCGGGCGGTCCCGCAGCGAAGGCCTCCTTGACCCACTCGACCAGGCGCGGCACGTCGTCGACGAGCGACCCGACGAGCAGCACGAACGGGATGAGCCCGATCAGCACGAGCAGCAGTGTCATCAGGCTCGCCGCGAGCGTCGAGCGTCCGCCGACCTTCCTGCGGATCCAGACGTAGAGTGGCCAGGTGCAGGCGGCCACCGACGCGGCGAACAGCGTGGCGGGGAGGAACGGCTGCAGGACGACATAGCAGCCGACGACGAGGATCGCGACGGCGGCGATCTGCGCGAGCTGCTCGATGCGGCTGCGTTCCAGCATGAGGTCTACGGTAGAGTGGCCGGGAGTTTAGCGGAGCACGCGTGACGGCGCGTGAGAGAATCGCGCGAGCTCCGCATCGCATCACGCGCCGTGCCCGTCGCCGTCCCCATCCCTTACCGCCGGCTCGCCGGGATCTACTTCGCCTATTTCGCGTTCGTCGGCGCCTTCGCGCCGTACTTCGGCCTGTACCTGCAGTCGATCGGGCAGGCGGCGTGGCAGATCGGGCTGCTGCTGTCGCTCATGCAGCTGATGCGGATCGCCGCGCCGTATTTCTGGGCGTCGCTCGCCGACCGGCACGGCTGGCGCGCGCGGCTGCTGCAGGGGACGCTCGCCGCGGGGCTCGCGGCCTACGCCGGCGTGTTCGCGACGACCGAGTTCGCCGGGCTCTTCGTCGCGCTCGCGGGCTTCGCGTTCTTCTCGAGCGCGACGATGCCGCTCGTCGAGGCGATCACGCTCGCCGGGCTCAACGGCCGCATCGAGCGGTACGGCGGGATCCGGCTCTGGGGCTCGGTCGGCTTCATCGTCGCGGTGCTCGGCGCCGGCTGGGTGCTCGACCGCGTGGCGATCGCCAACCTGTTGTGGATGCTTGCCGTCGCGCTGGCGGCGACGCTCGCGCTCGCGTGCTCGTTGCGCGATCGTGCGACGCTCGCGCCGCTGGCGCACGAACCGGTCTGGCGGCAGGCGCTGCGCCCCGAGATCGTGGCTTTGCTCGTCGCGAACGTGCTCATGAACGTCGCGCACGGGCCACTTTACGCGTTCTACAGCATCTACCTTGCGGAGGTCGGCTACAGCCGGTCCGCGATCGGCCTGCTGTGGTCGCTGGGCGTCGTAGCGGAGATCGGGGTGTTCCTCGCGGCCCCGGTCTGGATGAAGCGTTTCGCCCCACCCGACGTCCTTGTCGGATGCTTCGCGCTCGCCGTCGTACGGTTCGCCCTGATCGGCTGGGGCGTTGCGAGCGTGCCGCTGCTCGTGGTCGCGCAGGTGCTGCACGCCGCGACGTTCGGCGCGTGCCACATGGCCTCGCTTGCCCTCGTGAACCGGTGGTTCACCGGCCCCCGCCAGGTCCGCGGACAAGCTCTGTATCTCTCGATCTCATTCGGGCTCGGCGGTTTCATCGGCGCCGCGGCCAGCGGGGCGGCGTGGGACGGGATCGGCCCGGCGTGGACGTTCACCGGGGCGAGCGCGGCGGCCGCGGCCGGCTTGCTCGTTCTGGTGCGACAGGCGAAACTGCTGCGGCGTGCGTCCGGTCGAACGATCGACGCGGCGACGCCGTCCTAGCCGCAACCGGAGGTTGCTCGTGTTTCCTCGATTTCTCAAGGTCTTGGTCGTCGGCGCCGCGCTCCTTGCGGTCACCGGCTGCGCGCAGACCACGCAATCGGGCGCGGTCGGCGTCGACCGGCAGCAGGCGTTGCTCGTCTCGTCGAAGCAGGTGGACCAGGCGGCGGCGCAGCAATACGCCAAGATGATCGGCGAGGCGCAGAAGAAGGGCCTGCTCGACCACGATCCCGCGCAGGTGCAGCGAGTGCGGACGATCGCGACCCGGCTCATCGCGCAGACCGGGGTGTTCCGCCAGGATGCGTCCGGCTGGAAGTGGGAGACGCACGTGATCACCTCGAAGGAGCTCAACGCCTGGTGCATGCCGGGCGGCAAGATGGCCGTCTACACCGGCCTGATCGAGCAGCTGAAGCTCTCCGACGCCGAGCTCGCGGCGATCATGGGCCACGAGATCGCGCACGCGCTGCGCGAGCACGGCCGCGAGCGGGTCTCGCAGCAGCTCGCCACCGGGGTCGCGGTCGGCGTCGCGAGCGCGGTCCTCGGGCTGGGCCAGGGCGGCACGCAGCTCGCGGACATGGTCGCCCAGGTGACCTTCACGCTGCCCAACTCGCGGCTGCACGAGCAGGAGGCGGACCGGATCGGCGTGGAGCTCGCCGCGCGGGCCGGCTACGATCCGCGCGCCGCGGTCAACGTGTGGAAGAAGATGGCGCAGGCCGGCGGCGGCGCGCCGCCGGAGATCCTGTCGACGCATCCCTCGCCGGAGAGCCGGATCAAGGACCTCGAGGTGTACTCGGAACGGGTGATGCCGCTCTATCAGGCCGCCCGGCGGGGCGGCTGAGCGCGCTCACCGAATCACGCTGCGTTGCACAATCCCCTGGCGCACTCCGGGGCGGGGGGGTGGTTCCGCTATAATTTGCAGTTCTTCAGGCCGCGACCATGGCACCGCAGACCCTCTACGACAAGCTTTGGGCGAGCCACACCGTCCACGCCGAGGACGACGGCACGACGCTGCTCTACATCGACCGGCACCTCGTCCACGAAGTGACGAGTGCCCAGGCGTTCGAAGGCCTGCGGCTCGCCGGTCGCAAGGTGTGGCGCCCGGGATCGATCGTCGCCACCGCGGACCACAACACGCCAACGAAGGACTGGGACCAGGGGATCGCCGATCCGACCTCGCGCGTCCAGGTGGACGCGCTCGACGCGAACCTGCGCGACCTCGGCG
>Ga0209342_10003932_pt1 | contig 15539 bp, 12 predicted proteins | sample RifCSP16_2_FD_184023 | JGI IMG/M metagenome (GOLD analysis project Ga0209342, IMG submission 184023) | Soil microbial communities from Rifle, Colorado - Rifle CSP2_sed 16_2 (SPAdes) (version 2) | ecosystem: Environmental > Terrestrial > Deep subsurface > Rock core/Sediment | place: Rifle... | reverse complement strand
GGGGTCGAAGATGTCCCGCCAGAGTTCCTCGCTGATGAAGGGCATGAAGGGGTGGAGCAGGCGCAGGGCCCACTCGAAATGGGTGAGCAGGGCGCGCCAGGCGGCCTGCTGCTCGGCCTTCGAGCCGCCGCCCGACTCAAGCGAGCCGGTGATGACCGGCTTCACCCACTCCAGGTACCAGTCGCAAAAGTCGCCCCAGAAAAAGTGGTAGAAGTCGTGGGCCGCCTCGTGGAAGCGGAACTCTTCCAGCGCTTGGCCGAGGCCGAGGCTCAAGCGGTGCAGGCGCGAGGCGAGCCACTGGTCCACCCAGGCCGCGCCGTCCAGGCGCCGCTGGTCGGGCCGCCCCTGGCGGAGGAGCGCCGCGATGAAGTCGGCGCTGATGACGCCGGCCTCTTCGGCGCGGTGGCGGTTCAGGTTCAGGAAGCGGGCGGCGTTCCAGATCTTGTTGGCGAAGGCGCGGTAGCTGCGCAGGCGGTCTTCGCTCAAGACGATGTCGGTGCCGGGGGCGGCCATGACGGCCAGGGTGAAGCGGGTGGCGTCGGTGCCGTACTGCTCGGTCACCTGGAGCGGGTCGAGCACGTTGCCGCGCGTCTTCGACATCTTCTGCCGCTCGGCGTCGCGCACCAGGGCGTGGATGTAGAGAGTGCGGAAGGGGATGCGCTCTTCGCCTCTGGCGCGCGGCATGAACTTCAGCCCGGCCATGATCATGCGCGCGTCCCAGAAGAACAGGATGTCGAAGCCGTTGATCATGAGCGTGGTGGGGTAGAAGTCGCGCAGGTCGGGGGTCTCGTCGGGCCAGCCGAGCGTCGAAAACGGCCAGAGCGCCGAGCTGAACCAGGTGTCGAGCACGTCGGGGTCTTGGGTGAGCTTCGCGCTGCCGCACTTTTCGCACTTTTCCGGCGGGTGGGCGAGTTGCGGCCGGCCGCCGACGACCTCAACCGCGGAGTCTTTCGCCGGGGTCAGTCCCCCGCAGGCGCAGTGCCAGACGGGGATGCGGTGGCCCCACCAGAGCTGCCGCGAGACGCACCAGTCGCGGAGGTTCTCCATCCAGTCGAGGTAGATCTTGCGATAGTTCTCCGGGAGGATTTGGATCTGGCCGGAGCGCACCGCTTCGATGGCCGGCCCGGCCAAGCTGTTGGCGGGGTCGTTCATCCGGCAGAACCATTGCAGGGAAAGCCGCGGCTCGACCGCGGTCTTGCAGCGCTGGCACAACCCCACGGCGTGGCGGTAGGGTTGGACTTTCTCGAGCAGCCCGTCGCGTTCGAGGTCGGCCAGGACGCGCTTGCGCGCCGCGGCGCGCTCGAGCCCGGCGTAGGGCCCGCCGTTCTGGTTGATGCGCGCCTCCTCGTCGAAGATGTCAATCTCCGGCAGGCCGTGGCGGCGGGCCATCTCGAAGTCGTTCGGGTCGTGCGCCGGGGTGACCTTGATGGCGCCGGTGCCGAACTGGCGGTCGACGTAGGCGTCGGCGAGAATGGGGATTTCGCGCTTCAACAGCGGCAGCACGGCTTTCTGGCCGACGAACTTCCGGTAGCGGTCATCGTCGGGGTGGACGGCGACGCCGGTGTCGCCCAGCAGGGTTTCGGGGCGCGTGGTGGCGACTACCAGGTACCCAGTACTAGGTACCAGGTACTTGATGTAGTAAAGCTGGGCGTCGCGCTCGCGGTGCTCGACCTCGAGGTCGCTCAAGGCGGTGCGGCAGCGCGGGCACCAGTTGATCATGTAGCGCCCGCGGTAGATCAGCCCTTCGCGGTAGAGCCGCAGGAAGGCCTCCACGACGGCGCGGTAGAGCGGCGGGTCGAGCGTGAAGCGCTCGCGCGTCCAGTCGCAGGAAGCTCCCAGCCGCACCATCTGCTGCTTGATGGTGTCGCCGCTGGCGGCCTTCCACTGCCAGACGCGCCGCTCGAACTCTTCGCGGCCGAGCTCGTGGCGGGTCAGCTTTTCTTCGGCCAGTTGCCGCTCGACCACCACCTGGGTGGCGATGCCGGCGTGGTCGGTTCCCGGCAGCCAGAGCACCCGGTAGCCCTGCATCCGCCGCCAGCGCATCAGAATGTCGATCTGGGTGTGCTCCAGCATGTGCCCCATGTGGAGCGAGCCGGTGACGTTGGGCGGGGGGATGGCGAGCGAATACGCGCCCTTGTCGGGCGGGCGCAGGCGCGCCGCCACCTCCGGGGTGAAGAGCTGCTCGCGCACCCAGGCCTCGGCCCAGCGCGGCTCAATCGAGCCGGGCTCGTAGGCTTTGGGGATGTCGGGTCCTGCCATGGGAGTCGTCTCGGAGCGCCGAACCGGCTAACTATAGCGCAAAAAAACAGTGCGCGGGAACCGACGCCCGTGCGGGTAGAATAGCGCGTCGTGGGCGAACCGTACCCGGAAGAAGCCTCCCGGCGCGGCGGCGGGCTCAAGTGGATGGTGGCCGCGGGAGCGCTCTGCGCTGCCTTTTGGATTGGCCTGTACTTCGTTTCCCTTCAGCCCCTGCAGGAAGATCTCGGCCGGCTACGGGCGGCGCAGGCTGCGGCGGAAGCCGAGCTGCCGTTGGCGCAAGCGGAGCGTCAATTGGCCGCCGTGGAGCGGGACCTCGCCGCGCTCGAGAAGCGCTGGGAGACGACCACGACAGCGGAGCTCGCCAAGCAGCTCGAAGCCCACAGCGTCACCTTGCTCTCGGCCAAGCCGGGCGAAGAAGCCGGGACGTTCATCCTCGAAGTCGAAGGCAGCGCCCACGGCCTGGGCCAGGCCTTGCCGGAAATCGAGAAAGCGGCGACAGCCGGGCGGCTGCCGGCCGTGCTTTATCTGCGGCGCGTCAAGCAGGACCAGCGCCTGCGCGCGCGCTTCCGCCTGGAAGGAGTGGGGCGTATCAGCGACTGGACCCTGGCGCCGCCGCCGGCAGAGGGCAAGCCATGAAGCGCTCCTTCATCTTCTTCGGCGTCGCGGTCTTCGTGGCGGCGAACGTGGCCGCTGGCCTGCTCTATCGCGCCCACCTCGAAGCGCAGGCGGCGGAAACCGAGCGGGCGGTGCGCGAGAGCCCACAAGCCAGGCTGAAGTCGCGGCGGGCGGTGCTCGAGCAATGGCAGCGCGACGTGAACGACTACGAGCGCCGCGCCGGGGTCACGCTCGCCTATGTCGTCCAGTTCTTCGACGCCGCCGCCGTCGGCTGGGAGGAAATTGCGCTGGAGTCGAGCGGCGAAGCCGGCGCCGCGCGGCTGGACGTGATTGCGGTGCGCGGGCTCGCGGGCACGAGCGAGCAGTTGAGCCGCGTCGACAAGCGCCTGGCGCCGCGCTGCCGCAGCTACCGCCGCTCGCCCACGCGCGAAGGCCCTTACTTGCTGTCCTGCCAGGTGAGACCGGAAGCGTTCGCGCTGCGCAACTAGCGCGCCCCGCCTAGTTCTTCGGCTTTTCCTTGAGGAGGCTTTCCGCCAGGGGACGGACGATTTCGCGGGCGATGCTTTCCATCACCTGCGGGGAGAGGCGCGCCAGCACCTGGTTCACCACCTGCTCGACCACCACCACCGCCGGGTCGGGCGCCGCGGGGCCGGGGGAGGCAGCGGCCACCGCTTCTTCGATCGCTGCCCGGACTTCTTCGACGGCCGCGGGCGCCTCTTCCACCGGGGCGGGAGGCGGGGCGGCGGCGCCGAAGTCGGCGGCGAACTCTTCCGGCGCATAGGGCTTTTCGGGCGCGGGCTCGGCCGGGGCTTCGGCGGCGGCGGCTTCTTCTCCGCCGCCCGACCACTGGCTGTCAAAGCCGCCGACTACAGGGATCGGGGGCGCGCCGGGTTGCGGCCCGGTCATCTCCCAGGCGGCGGCGAGCTCCGGTTTTTCTACCGTGGTCCGCTCGCCGGCCGGCGCGGCCTCTTCGGCGGGCGCGGGGGCGGTTTCCATCCGTTGCTTGAACTCGTCGGCCGTGGTGAGAAGCGTGGCCTGGCTGAGGTCAACCGGTCCAGCGGACGGAGCCGGGTGCGACTCTTCGACCGCATCCGCAAAGCCCATGGGCGTGGCGGCTCCGAAGCTGACCGGCGCCGGGCGGCTGGAAGTCTCCGGCTCGGGCTCCGGCTCGGGCTCGGGGGCCGCGGCCACGGCGGCGGCGAATTCTTCGATGGGCGGAGCCGGCGGCGCGGGCTTCTTGCCTGCGGCTTTTTCCAGGTGCTGCTGGATGGTGGCGAGCACGGCGGCCGGGTCGGCGAAAGGCTTTTCGATCTTGCCGTCGGCCCGCACCCGCTGGGCTTCCTTCTCGTCGTAGGGCTCCATCTTGCTCGCCAGCAGCAGCACCGCGACGTGGCCGAACTCTTCGCTCGCCTTGATGTAGTCGCAGACTTCGTAGCCGGTGCGCACGGGCATGAAGATGTCGGCCAGGACGAGGTCGGGCTGCACGCTGGCGAGCTTGCGCACGGCGTGCTCGCCGTTGGAGACGGTGACGACTTCCACGCCGGCGCCTTTCAGGAGCGCGGTCAGCTCCTTCTGCACCTTCAGGCTGTCGTCGGCGATGAGAACCTTGCTGGGCACCGAACCCCCTGCCGCTGCCACCCCTGTGGTTGGCCCCGATGCTAAACGCCCCCTCGGCGAGTGTCAAGCGGATTGGCGGCGAACCGGGAGAGAGAGCCGCCGCTCAGGCGAAGGGGATGAGCTTGCGCCAGAAGGATTTTTTCTTCTTGGTGGGCTCTTTGTCGTCGTCCTTCTTGGCGCTGGGGTCGGTGGCCGCCGGCCCCGGGCCGTTGCCGCCGGTCTGGATGACCGTGCCCGCGGGAGCGTTTTCCACCGTCTCCACGGTGACGTCGCTCTTCCCTTTCTGATCTTTGGGGAAGAAGACGGAGGGGAGCGGGTTGACCTCTTCGGGGTGCTCGAGCGGCGGCGGGCCCAGCCGCGCCGCCGCGGCCGAAGTGTCCGGCTGGCTGCTGAACATCCCGAACACGCGGCCCAGCAGCCCGGGCCGCTCTTCGGCTTCCGCCGGCACCAGCTCGACCGACTGCGCCCGCGCCAGCAGCACCGGGTCGGGCTCGGGGACGGGCTGGCCCAGGTGGGCCAGCTCCGTCTTGGCGTCCGGGGCGTAGGCGCTCAAGGGGTGCTCGCGCACCAGCCGGGCGTAATACTCGGCGGCGCGCTCCGGGTCGCCCGGCCAGTAAGAGGGGATTTTCTTCTGGAAAAGCTGCCCGAGCATCCACAGGGTGGTGTCGCGCTGGCTGTAGTTCGGGTAGCGCTCGACCAGGTTGGCCAGCCGCGCCGCCGCCGCTGGCCGAGCTTCCCGCATGTAGTAGAAGCGGCCGACGCGGAACTCGCTTTCCGCCAGCAGCTCCTGCACCTGGAGGAGCTTCATTTCGCCGTCGGCGGCGTACTGGCTGTCGGGGTAGCGCTTCAACAGCAGTTGGAACTCCTCTTCGGCGCGGAAGGCGTGGGTGCGGTCGCGGTCCGGCTTCTCCAGTTGCCGGTAATGGCACATGGCCGCCCGGTACTGCGCGTAGCTCACTTCGGGCGTGTTGGGGAAGAAGGTGATGTAGTCCTTGTACTCGACCTCGGCGTGGGTGAGCGCGGCGGTGGTGGCTTCTTCGAAATAAGAGTCGGCGATGGCCAGCTTGGCCGCGGCCAGGTAGTCGCTGTCCGGGTAGGTGTTCATCAGCGTCTGGAGCGTCAGGCGGGCCACGTCGTAGCGCTTGTTCTTGATGTCTTCGATCGACCTCTCGAACAGCACCTTGTCGGGCTCGGCGGAGGCGGCGAGGTCCGGCGCTTCGTGTTGGTGGCGGTGGCAGCCCGCCAGGGTGGCGAGCGTCAGGATGACCCCGAGGAGAAGAGTGCGGTTTGGCCTGCGGTTCACGCGTCGGTCCCGAGTGTCAGACTTTCTCGGCGGTGGCCAGTTCAGCAGCCCTCCGCAGTTTTTCAAAACTCTCGCGCGGGCTCGGAGTATGGAAGATAGAAGTGCCCGCTACCACAATATCGGCTCCCGCGCGCACAACCTCGCCGATAGTATCTAGCCCGATTCCCCCGTCCACTTCAAGCTGAAAATGCAATCCGCGCTCGGCGCGCTGCTCGGCGAGGCGCCGCAGCTTGGCCAGCGCGTTGGGGAGGAACTTCTGCCCGCCGAAGCCGGGGTTGACCGACATCACCAGCACGAAGTCGGCCTGGCCGAGGACTTCCGTGAGCGTTTCGACCGGCGTGGCCGGGTTCACCACCGCGCCCGCCTGGCAGCCGGCGGCGCGGATGGCCGCGAGCGTCCGGTCGAGGTGCGGCGCGGCTTCCTGGTGGACGCTGATCATGTCGGCGCCGGCCTGGGCGAAAGCCTCCACGTAGCGGTCGGGTTCCGAAATCATTAGATGGCAGTCGAGCGGCAAATCGGTTGCCTGGCGCAGGGCCCGCACCACCGGCACGCCGATGCTGATGTTGGGGACGAAGTGGCCGTCCATCACGTCCACGTGCAGCAGCCGGCAGCCGGCGGCCTTGAGCTCGGCGATCTGCTCGCCCAGGCGGGTGAAGTCCGCCGCCAGGATGGAGGGGGCGATCTCGGCGCCGTTCGTGGCCACTCTGCGGTTCCGCATCAAACCGCCATTTTAGCACACCCTCCGCGGGGTGTATAATCCGCTCGCAAGAAGCTCCCTCGCTTGCTTGTATGCCCGACCGCGACGACGATCAAGGGCGCACGACGCCCTACAGCGGCACCCCCTCGGAGCAAACGACTGATTGGGATCCGGCGGAGCCCGTCCTGCGTTCCTTGCGGGAGCGGTACGACCTGCTGGGCGAACTCGGGCGCGGGGGAATGGGGATTGTCTACCGCGCCCGCGACCGCGAGACCGGCGACACCGTCGCCCTGAAAGTCCTGAAGCCGGAGATTGCCGCCCGGCCGGAGCTGATCGAGCGCTTCAAGTCGGAGTTGTTGCTGGCCCGCAAGATCACCCACAAGAACGTCTGCCGGGTTTACGAGCTGAACCGCTTCGGGGCGGTCAGCGCCATCTCGATGGAGTACGTCGAAGGCGAAAGCCTGCGGGCCGTCTTGGAGCGGTACGGCGGCGTGCCGCTGCGGCGCGGGCTGGAGTGGGCTGGACAGGTCTGCGCCGGGCTGGCCGAAGCCCACGCCCAGGGCGTTGTCCACCGCGACCTCAAGCCGGAGAACATCCTCATCGACCGGAAGGGGCAGGCGAAGATTATGGACTTCGGCATCGCCCGCTCGCTCGAAAGCGACGCCACGCGCACCGGCACGCTCATCGGCACCCCGGCCTACATGAGCCCCGAGCAGGTGGAAGGCAAACCCTCTGACGCCCGCAGCGACATTTACTCGCTGGGCCTGATTCTCTACGAGATGTTTACCGGCGAGTGCCCCTTCCGCGCCGACACCCCCGTGGCCGCCGCTCTCAAACGCCTTCACGAGGCTCCGCCGCCGGCCCGCACCGTTGAGCCAGACCTCCCGGAGCGCATTGACCGCGCCCTCCAGCGCTGCCTGGACAAGGACCCGAAGAAGCGCTTCCAGTCGGTGGCCGAGCTGGAAGCAGGGTTGCAGCGGCGCGCCCCGGAGGAAGCGGCCGCGGGGGAGCCGCTCCCCGGCGCGCTGCTCCGCTGGGGTCCACCGTGGATGCAAAACACGGAAGTGCGTTTTCTCCTCGCCGCAGCGATCTTCATGCTTCTCCTCGCCTCCACCTGGATCTTTTCCAAAGAGGGGTTCTTGATGTTCCTGCTGGTATTGGCGGCGGGAGTAGCCGCGGTGTTCACTTGGCCCAGTTTGCGCGTTCTGCCGGCTTCGATCTGGGCGGGCTTGGCGCTTGGCTTTCTGACCTGGCTGGTGGCGGCGCTGGTGATCTGGAAAGAGGCGCCGCTGCTGATGCGCTTTGCGCAAGCGGGGGCAAGCCCCACGCGGTTGACTCAATTCATGCTGACGGTGTGCAGCTTTATGAGGATCATGTACCCCGTGACGGCTCTTTTCATTCAGGTCATGGCCCTTTTCGGAAGGCAGAAGGAAAAAGCCGAGTTCCGGCGGGTGATGAGCAACCAGCTTTTAGGACTGATCTTGATAGTAGGGAATGTGGTGCTCGCCGCTTTGATTGTCTACTCCGTCCTGCTGCTTCCTCTCCTCTAGGCCGCCGCCCACCTAAGCTTCCTGGAGGGCTTCGGCGTCGAGGGTAATCAGGACGTCGTCTCCGACGATCATGCCGGCGTCCTGCATGGGGGCGTTCCAACTGACGCCGAAGTCGTGCCGGTTAATCACCGCGGTGGCGTGGAAGCCGACGCGGGTGTCGTTGAAGGGCGAGCGGCCCTGGCCGAGGAAGCGGACTTCGAGCGTGACCGGGCGGGTGACGCCGCGCAACGTCAGGTCGCCCGTCACTTTGTATTCGTTGCGCGCCGTAGGCTCGACCCGGGTGCTGCGGAAAGTGATCTTCGGGTGGCGGGCGACGTCGAGGAAGTCGGCGCTGCGCAGGTGCGCGTCCCGCTCCGGCTCGCCCGACCACAGGCCGGCGGCGTCAATTTCTACCTCAACACGCGCGCCTTCCGGGTGCTCGGAATCGAAGTCGAGCGTGCCGTGGACGTTCTTGAAGTGGCCGCGTACCCAGGTGACCATCATGTGGCGCACCGAGAACTCGGCGGCCGTGTGCCCCGGCTCAAAGCGCCATTTCGCCATGTTGTTCTCCTCTCTGCCGCTGCAATGTTCAACCCGGTGGTTCCCGCCACCGGGGCCCAGCGGCAGGAGCCGCTGGGTTGAACCTGCATTCTTACTTGTATTCGTCTCCGGGCCCGAAGCGGTCGCCGGAGCGGACGTGCAGGCCGTTGATGAAGTCGGTGGCGGACATCCGCTTGCGGTCGGCAGGCTGGAGCTCGTCGAGGCGCAGCCAGGTGCCTTGCCCGCAAGCGGCAAAGAGCGCGTGCTTTTCGACCAGCAGCGTCCCCGGAGTGAGTGCCTTCACCACTCCGGGCGGCGCTTCGACCGGCTCACTGCGCCACAGGTGCGCGAGCTTCCCGCGGAAGCCCGTCCAGGCGCCCGGCCACGGCGCCAGCCCGCGAATGCGGTTGTAGATTTCCGGCGCCGCCAGCGACCAGTCCACCCGGCCGTCTTCTTTCTTGAGCAGCGGGGCTTTCGTCGCTTGCGAATGGTCTTGCGGGCGGGGCGTGACTGAGCCGGCGGCGAGCCGTTTGAGTGTTTCCGCCATGAGCTCCGCGCCGAGCTCGGCCAGGCGCGCGGTCAGCGTGAGCGTGGTGTCGTCGGGGCGGATCGGCTCTTCGCGTTGCAGCAGGATGGGCCCGGTGTCGAGCCCAGGGTCAATGCGCATGGTGGTGACGCCCGTTTTGGTCTCGCCGCGAATGAGCGCCCACTGCACGGGCGCAGCCCCGCGGTACTTGGGCAACAGCGACGCGTGCAGGTTGATCCAGCCGCGCGGCGGCAGGGGGAGCAGATCGGCGGGGATGATTTGTCCGTAGCCGACGATGACCACGGCTTCGGGCTGATAGCGCTCGAGCAGCGCGCGCCCGGCTTCGCCTTTCATTTTCTCCGGCTGCTCGACGCGAAGCCCGAGCGCCACGGCCGCCTGCTTGACCGGAGCCGGCGCCGGCTCGAGGCCGCGCCCGCGCGGCCGGTCGGGCTGGGTGACGACGGCGGCGAACTCGTGCCCCGCGGCGTGCAGCCGCTTGAGCGTCGGCACGGCGAATTCCGGCGTCCCGCAGAAGAGGAGCTTCACAGGACTTGATTTACCACAGAGGGCACAGAGAACACAGAGAAAGCAAAAGCAGATTCCTCTCCCGAAAGGCAGCCACGGCAGCCATTCGGGATCGGAATGACGGAGGTTTTCAATCTGTGTTTATCTATGTTCATGGTTCGGCTTCGCTCACCACAAGTCTGTGGTTCCAATCTACCCTTCGACTTCGCCCCGCCCATTCTTCGGAAGGGGCGGGGCTTCGCTCAGGGTGACCCCGCGAGGCGGGGTCACCAGTCCCCGGCTTTGGCGAGCTTGCGGACCTTGCGGCGGATGAGGTCGCGCTTCAGGGCCGACAAATGCTGGATGAAGAGCTTGCCGTGCAGGTGGTCAATCTCGTGGCAGCAGGCGCGGGCCAGCAGTTCCTCGCCGGTCTTTTCGTACGACTTGCCGGTGGCGTCCTGGGCGCGGAAGGTGACGCGCGCCGGGCGGTTGACGTCGGCGTGGAAGCCCGGCAGGCTCAAGCAGCCTTCTTCTTCGCGTTGCTTGCCTTCTGTGCGGATGATTCTGGGGTTCGCCAGCACCAGCCGGGCCGCCGGGTCCTGGCCGGTGGTGATGTCGATGACGGCGAGCTGTCGGGGGATGCCGATTTGCGGCGCTGCCAGGCCCACCCCGTGCGCGGCGTACATCGACTCGAACATATCGGCCACGAGCCGCCGCAGCTCGGCGTCGAATTCGGTGACCGGGTGTGCCTCCTGCTCGAGCACCGGCGCGCCGTATTTGACAATCGGATAAATCATCGCGACTGGTGAGCGGGCATACGCGCTTCAGTAACGGCTCAGTTGCTCCGCGTAGGCGCGGAAGCTGCGCAGCGCCTCCTCCAGCGTGTCGCCGCCGAATTTCTCCCGCACGGCTGCGGCCACGACCAGCGCCACCATGGCTTCGCCGATAACCCCCGCGGCGGGCACCACGCACACGTCGGAGCGCTCGTAGGCGGCCTTGACCGGCTGCTTGGTTTCGAGGTCAACCGAGGCGAGCGGCCGCCGCAAGGTAGAAATAGGTTTCAAGTAGCCGCGCACGACGACGTCTTCGCCGTTCGCAATGCCGCCTTCGAGCCCGCCGGCGCGGTTGGTGGGCCGCGTGAAGCGCCGTGCCGCCGCGTCGTAGCCGATTTCGTCGTGGACTTCCGAGCCGAAGGCGGCGGCGCCCGCGACGCCCGCGCCGACTTCAACCGCCTTCACCGCCGGGATGGACATCACCGCCTGCGCCAGGCGCCCGTCGAGTTTTTCGTCCCAGTGAGCGTGGGAGCCGAGCCCGGGCGGGACGTTGTGGGCGACGACTTCGAAGACGCCGCCTAGCGAGTCGCGGTCGGCGATGGCCTGGTCGATAAGTTTCTTCATCGCCCTGCTAAGCGGGGCGTCCACCGCGCGGATTTCGGCGTCGGTCTCTTCGCAGGCCGTCACGATTTCTTCCCAGCGCGCCAGGCGTTCCAGGTGCACACTTCCGACGGCCAGCGTGTGGCTCAAGACTTCGAGGCCGAAGGGCTGGAGGAAGAGCTTCGCCAGCGCCCCGGCGGCCACGCGCGCGGCGGTCTCGCGGGCGCTGGCGCGCTCGACGACGTAGCGGGCGTCCTTCAGGTTGAACTTGAGCGCGCCGGCCAGGTCGGCGTGGCCGGGCCGCGGCTGGGTGAGCCGGCGTTGCTTTTCCGCCGCGCCGGGCGCGTCTTCGACCGGCAGGGCGTCTTCCCAGTGGGTCCAGTCTTTGTTTTCAATTTGGAGAGTGACGGGCGCGCCGATGGTTTTGCCATGGCGGACGCCGGAAAGAATCTGGACTTCGTCGCGCTCGATCTTCATCCGCCCGCCGCGCCCGTAGCCGGCCTGGCGGCGGCGCAGCTCGCGGTTGATGAAAGCCGGGTCCACGGGCACGCCCAGGGGCAGGCCCGAGACGATGACCGTCAGGCACTGCCCGTGCGACTCCCCCGCCGTTTGAATGCGCAGCATGAAGCGCCGATTCTAGCCGATTGAAACCACAGATGCACCCTTCGGCTTCGCTCCCTTCGACTTCGCTCAGGGTCTCCGCTACGCTCCGACAGGGCAGGCACAGATAGGAGAAATGCAGATCCCTCGCTGCGCTCGGGATGACAGGGGCGGGGGCGCGGGGGCGGGGCAAAGGGGTAGTGCGGGGCGGGGGAGATATGCGTCCAGAACGCGTCCGAGACGCATTTGCGGGCAAAGGTGGGAAGCTCGGCCACCGTCTTCCGGGGCTAAAGCCCCTCTCTTTGCTGCTTGCTCAATGTCGCGGCTGAAGCCGCGACCCCACGGGTCACGGGCCGCGGGGCACGAGTCACGAGTTACCCGTCACCAGTCACGCGCAGCGTTCCTTGACTTGCCCGGAGGGGCAGGGGAGAATCCTGCCGGACGCCCATGGCCAGCCCCGTTTCAGCCCTGAACGACCTGCTGAAGGAAAAAGTCGCCGCCGTGCAGGACTTCACCCTGCTCGGCTGGCAGGCCGCGCGCAAAGTCTTCGGCAAACCGCGCTATCTCGCCGACACGCTCGACCAGATGGACATCATCGGGGTGGGCTCGTTGCCCATCGTGGTGCTGGCCTCGTTCTTCATCGGCGCGGTGCTGGTCTTGCAGACGGCCGACCAGTTCATCCGCTTCGGCTCGCCGGGGCTGACGGGCGACGTGGTGTCGCTCGCCCTGGTGCGGGAAATCGGCCCGGTCATCATCGCCCTGCTGGTGGCGGGGCGGGTGTCGAGCGGCATCGCCAGCGAGCTCGGCTCCATGCTGGTGAGCGAGCAGATTGACGCCATGCGGGCGCTCGGGACCGATCCGGTCAAGAAGCTGGTCATCCCGCGGCTGGTGGCCACCATCGTGATGCTGCCGCTGCTGACGGTGGTGGGCGACTTCGTGGGGCTGGTGGGAGGCCTGGTGGTGTCGAAGTTCGTGGCCCGCATCAACCCGGTGCAGTTCTGGACGCGGGCCTACAACGCCATCGAGTTCGGCGACGCCTTCCAGGGGCTCACCAAGCCCTTCGTCTTCGGACTCATCGTGGCGCTGGTGGGCTGCTACTACGGGCTGACCACGCGGGGCGGCACGCAGGGCGTGGGCCGCTCCACTACCCAGGCGGTGGTGGTGGCTTCGGTGCTCATCCTGGTCTCGAACCTCTTCATCACCAAGACCGTCCTCTGGATCAACACCCTGATGGGCTGGTAGATGGCCGAGCCCACCGAAGTCATCCGCTTCGACCGCGTGCGGCTGGCCTTCGGCTCGCACGTGGTGCTGCGCGAAGTGAGCTTCACGCTCCATCACGGGGAGACGCTCGTCTTGCTCGGGGTCACCGGCACCGGCAAAACCCTCCTCCTCAAGCTTGCCCTCGGCCTGCTCCGGCCGGATGACGGCCGCATCCGCGTCCTCGGCGCCGACATCACCGGGCTCGAGGAAGAGGCGCTCTTTCCCCTGCGCGAGAAGCTCGGCATCGTCTTCCAGGAGATGGCCCTGTTCGATTCGCTCAACGTCTACGAAAACGTCGCCTACCGGCTCATCGAAGAGACGGTGCACGGCGACCTGGAGCTTTCGGACGAAGAGATCGAGCGGAGGGTGCGCGACGTCTTGCGCTTCGTCGGCCTGGAAGAAGCCATCTGGAAGATGCCCGACGAGCTCTCGGGCGGGATGAAGCGCCGCGTGGGCCTGGCGCGCGCGCTCATCACCGAGCCGCCCGTGCTGCTCTACGACTCGCCCACCGCCGGGCTCGACCCGGTGACTTCGCAGACCATCCTCACGCTCATTATCAAGCTGCGCGACACCCGCCAGGCCTCGGCCCTCTACGTCACCCAGCGCCTCCAGGACGCTTTCATCCTGGCTAACAATGTTTTTGACGAGTCCAACGGTGGTTTGAAGCCGGGGAAAAGCGACGGAGTCGCACACGATACCCGCACGCGCTTGCTTCTCCTGCGCGACGGCGGCATCCATTTCGAAGGCACGCCGGAAGAAATCTTGGCCGCCCGCGACCCTTACCTCCAGCGCTTCCTCGCCTGAACCCTTCGGCGTGCTATAATCCCGCCACTCCCCGTCCTGGGGGGACACGCCGATGCCACGCTCGCACCTGCCCTCCGAAGTCCCGCACAGCGGGACGAAGGCGGGCGCCCCCTGGTGGATGTATCCCCTGGCCGTTCTGTTTTTTGCCTGTCTGGTGCTGCTGGGGTACTCGATGTTCTGGGGGCCGGAGCGGTTGGGCGTCAACATTGCGTACACGGACACCGGGTTCGTGGTGCGCGGGGTGGAACCGGACGGGCCAGCCGCGCGCGCCAGCTTGAAACCGGGCGATCGCCTGGTCGCCATTGACGGGATGAAGGTCCGGCAGCGCTTTGATTGGAACATCATTGGGACCAACCTGGAAGTGGGGCGCACCCACCGCTTGCAGGTGGAGCGGGCGGGCGAACCACTCGAGCTGGAGCTGCGCCTCGGACGTTATCTGGAGAGCTGGGGGCGTCGCGATCTTCTAAACAAGTTCGTCTGGGTGTGGATGCTGGTGTTGTGCTTGCTGATGTTCAGCGTCGGTGTGGTGATCGCCTTCAAGCGGCCCGACGACCCGGTGGCTCGTGTCGGCGCAGGCTCGCTGGCCGGCATGCCCGTTGCCTTCTTGCTCATCTCTTCGCTCGTCGGACCCTTCTACGGCTGGGCGGCCTACTGGCGCCAGTTGCCCACGTTGGTCGGGGCCCTGCTGTGGATCCCCGGGCTGATTGGTTTTTACGCGGGCCCGCTCCTGTTCACGTTTTGTTGCTTATTCCCCCGCAAGTTTTTCCAAGCCCGGTGGCCGTGGCTGCTGGTGTGGTCGATTGTGCTGCCCGCGGCGCCGTTTTTCGCCTTTTTTCTTTACGTTGTTTATCGGCCCGAGCGGGCCACGGATTTTCTGCCCGAATGGTATTTCGCAAAGATGCTAATCCTTGCTGCGGTCTACACTCTCGCGGCTCTGGCGGTCTTGGTTTTGAACTACCGCCGCCTGGAGGACATCAACGAGCGGCGGCGGGTGCGCGTCTTGGTCGCGGGAACAGTCGCCAGCTTGCCCCTCATGTCCCTGTCCATCTTGGGCGACGTGGCGGCCGGGCCCCTCGCATCGGTTTTCTCTTCCGCTCCGGTTCTCCTGGGTGGCTTGCTCGCCCTGGCCTTGCTTCCCCTGTCCTTTGCCTATGCGATTCTGCGCCACCGGGTTTTCGACATCGGCGTGATGGTCCGCCAGGGGTTGCAGTACGGCCTGGCGCGCGGCTTTCTCTTCGCGCTGGTGCCGGGGCTGGCGGCTATTTTTGTGCTCGATTTATTGCTGCACGGCGACCAGCCGCTGGTCGCCGTCCTCGAAGCGCGCGGCTGGGTGTACGCCGTGCTGGGCGGGCTGGCCCTGGTGGCGCATTTGCAGCGGCAGAAATGGCTCGCGGCGCTCGACCGGCGCTTCTTCCGCGAGCGTTACGACGCCCAGCGCCTGCTGCGCGAAGTGGTCGAAGAAGTGCGCGGCGCGCGCAGTTTCGAGAAGTCGGCCCCGCGGGTAGTGGCCCAGATTGAAGCGGCGCTGCATCCGGAATTTGCCGCCCTGCTAGTGCGCGAGCCGAAGGAAGCCGGCTATCGCACGTTGGCCGCCGCCCCGGCGGGGCAGGCGCCGCCGCCTCTGCCCGTCGCCAGCAAGCTGGTGGCGCTGCTGCGGCTGCTGAACAAGCCGCTGGAGGTGCCGCAGACCGAATCGGGGTGGCTCCAGCAGCAGCTTCCGCACGAGGAGACCGACTTCCTCCGCCGGGCGCGGATTGACTTGCTGGTGCCGATCGCCGTGGCGCCCGAGCGCACCGAAGCCCTCCTCGCCCTCGGCCCCAAGCGCGCGGAAGAACCCTACGGCCGCGACGACCAGGACCTGCTGGTGGCGATTGCCAGCAGCCTGGCGCTGCTGCTGGAAAAGCCGGTCGAG
>Ga0209342_10003930_pt1 | contig 15542 bp, 14 predicted proteins | sample RifCSP16_2_FD_184023 | JGI IMG/M metagenome (GOLD analysis project Ga0209342, IMG submission 184023) | Soil microbial communities from Rifle, Colorado - Rifle CSP2_sed 16_2 (SPAdes) (version 2) | ecosystem: Environmental > Terrestrial > Deep subsurface > Rock core/Sediment | place: Rifle... | reverse complement strand
CCCGCGGCACGCCCCCCACCCCCAGCGCCAGATCGAGCGCCAGCGATCCCGTCGGGATCACCTCCACAAGGCGATCCGCCGCCTCTCCGAGCCTCATGATCGAGCCGTCGCCGAAGCGTTTCAGGATCTCTCCGACGGCCTTTTCCAACACCGCGACCCTGCCTTTTTCCTGCACGGGCTCCGCATATGCTTCGACTGTTGCTGCCCTCGCCATCTCCGCCTCCGGCCAAACTCGATGTTCTTCCCTTTGCAGTATAGCACATCTGTTCTATGTGTCAAGCGATACTGCGAGCCGCTGTTTTCCGGCCGGGCGGCCCGGGAGCCTGAGATCATGTACACTTGCGCAGGTAAGCGACAAACGCCGAGCTCCCGTGCGCTGCCTGGCCGAGCTCAAACAGGGCATGACCCCAAAAGGCATTCTCGCGAGCGCCGGCCGCGCCCTCTGCCAGGTGAAAGGCGCCAACCTCCAGTTGCATAGCGATCAGGGCCAGGCGTCGCTCGGTTAGGACCCGCGCAAACCTCGAACACAGCCAGAGCATGCACAGCGATCTCTCCCCGCGGCGATCTTCCACGTTGTTCCGACGCCACTATGCAATCCCGGCAGAGCACGGCGCGTGGATCTGGTGGATCGGGCCGCTCCTCATCGGCGTGGCTGCCGGTGGGCGCCCGGGCCCGGACGTCTTGCTCTTGGCGCTTGCCGCCCTGGCCGTCTTCCTCCTCCGCCAGCCCGCCACAATCGCCGTCAAAACGCTCAGTGGCCGCCGCCCCAGGAGCGACCTCGCGCCCTCCCTCGTCTGGTGCACGGCCTACACGCTCACCGCCTTCGCGGCACTCATTCTGCTCGCGGTGCGCGGGCAGACCAAGATCCTCTGGCTCGGGATTCCCGGCTTCCTTGTCTTCATTTGGCACATGATCCTTGTAAGCCGCCGGGAGGAGCGGGGCCAGATGGGAGTGGAGCTTGTGGGCGCAGGCGTACTCGCCCTCGCCGCCCCCGCGGGATATTGGGTGGCCGAGGGGACTGTGGACGCCGAGGCCTGGATCCTCTGGGCCCTCACCTGGCTGCAGTCGGCCGCTTCAATCGTCTACGTCTACCTCCGCCTCGGGCAGCGGCGCCTCGATCGGCTCCCGGATCGGCGTGAACGATGGAGAATGGGCGCCCGCACCCTCGCCTACCACCTTTTCAACTCCGGCCTCAGCCTCGCCCTCGCCCTTCTCTCCCTCGTGCCTTGGGCCATCCCTATTGCGTTCGCGCTCATGCTCGCAGACGCCCTCGAAGGCATCGCCCATCCCCCCGTTGGCGCACGACCGGCGACAATCGGCCTCCGGCAGCTTGCAGCGAGCATCCTCTTCGTCTTGTTGGTCGTCCTCGGGTACGCCACCTGAGGGCGCATCGAGAGAAGAGCGTGAACGGCCCGCGGCTCCGCCTGTTTCGGTGGCAGATCCCCACGAAGATCCGTTCGTGGCCAGGAACGCCACACCCAGAAAGTGCGGACGATTCCTGGCCTAAGCGAGGCTGGAGATGGTTGAGTCAGGAGGGATTAGGCATAAACTCATATGGCCAGGAAGAAGAACGGGCGACGAAGGCCGAGCAGTCTTCGCTTGTCAGAACAGCGGCGAAAGCCAAGGCCGGCGGGGCTGGCAAGTCGCCCGGAATCGGAGTGGAAATCGGCGTCGCTGTTGGAGAGCTCGCGATCTTGAGGCCCTTGTTCCTACCCTGGGCGGGCTTGTCAGCATGCAGAACCTGAGGCATATTGCCCTGGGGCCGTTTCCGTGCGATATTTAGGAAATGGAAGCCGGCCGGGAAACAGCTCGACCACCCGGCCGGGCGCCAAACCAAAGAGAAAGGAGGTGAGCCAGATGGTGTCTCAAGCCGAGGCGCGGGGTCAAGGGCTGGTCGAGTATGCCCTGATCCTGGTGCTGGTGGCCGTCGTGGTGATCGTCATCCTGGCCCTGCTGGGGCCGGCGATCGGGAACGTTTTCTCGAACATCCTTTCCTGGATCTAATCCTCCTTCCGATTTTCCCGATCGGACTCCAATCCTCACCGCGGCTGGCAGCATAGTCCAGCGCAGATCCCTGGGAGGGCCCGGATGCAACCCGGACCCTCCCTTGACCATTTCGTCGCCCCTTCTCATCACGGAATCCTGAGGCCGTTCTTGTGGAATGTCGGCTCGTCCCAGATCCTCGGAGGCCGAAGGATCTCACTCACCGGAATGTGAGATCCTTCGGCCTCCAAGCCTATTCGGTGAGGAGAACGATTGCAGAACGGCCTCAGGATGACGCTAAGGATCAGGTGTCACCCGTCGTGCCTCGACGGTCGATGCGGGATTCGTTCACAGGCTGTGAGCGCCGTCCTAGTGCCAGAGATCCCGCGGGCCAGGCGGAGGCGCAACACTAGCGCTGCGCGCCAGTGCGGCGCAAGTGTCGCGCCTCCTGTGTGCTCATGGGGATTGCCAGAGAGCGAGCCCTTGAGGCCCTTCTCTGTCGTTGGGGCGTCCCAGATTGCCCCCTCCCCCGGCAGTTTCTCGAATCGGCGATCCGAAGAGGACCTGCCGGGGGAGGGGAGGTTACCTAAGGAGGCAAGGGGGGTGAGGCTGAATGCCACAGGACGCAAAGGCCACTCCATCAGTGGAATAGGATGAGATCCTCAGACCTAACTGGTGCAGCCGTGTTTCACCTTTCGGTGTCATCCTTCGCCGCGGCCCGCGACGAGAGGTCCGCCAGGCGGCTCTGAATTAGCGCGATGTATCGCCGATGGCCCATTTGCTCGGCCAAGGCGAGCGCCTGACGAAAGTGTTCCTCAGCCTGGCGGTTGTCAGCCTGCTCCGTCTCCAGTGCGCCCAGATTCACCAGGACCAGGCACGTGTGCTCCGGGTGACCGATCTCAAGGGCGATCTCGAGGCCCTCCGCGAGCAGGGTCCTGGCGTTCGCGATCTCTCCGCGAGCGGTCGCCAGGGCCCCCAGGTTGGCGAGCAATTGGGCCACCCGGGCCCGGTCGTTAAGCTCTCGGGCAAGGCTGAGGGCTTCACGGAACGATGCCTGAGATTGGGCCGGATCGCCGCGATCGCTGGCCAGGGTCCCCAAGTTGGTCAGGATGGAGACGAGGCTTCCCCGAAAGCCGGCAATGCGCGCCAACTCGAGGCCCTCCAGAAGAAAGGCCTCGGTCGCGTCGAAATCGCGCTGTTGGGCCATTAGCACGCCCAAGTTCGTCAGGAGCGCGATGATCTTGCCTCGGTCGGAGAGATCTCGCGCCAGGCGGAGGCCTTCACGGAAACAGCCCTCCGCCTTGGCCAGGTCACCCTGGCTGAAACAGAGCGCGCCCTGGTTCGAGAGCAGCGCACAGAGGCGAGAGGTGAGGCCAGACCGGCGGGCAACGGACAGGCCTTCTTCGATGTGCTTCGCGGCGCGCGCGAAGTCACCACGGCTGTAGGCGAGCGCGCCAATGCCCTGGAGCAGGGCACAGTGCGTGTCGGGGTCGCCTGACGGAACCACCAAGGCGAGGCCCTCGCCCAGATGCACCTCCGCCAGAGAATACTCTCCTCGGCGGTGTGCGAAGCGTCCCAGATGAGCCAGCAGCCTCGCCAGATCGACGCTGGATGAGAGGCGGCGGGCTGAAGCCTCCGCACCCCGAAGCAGCGTTCCCGCCTGGTCATACAGACCTCTCGCCTCCAGGTACGGGTAGGCCGCGTTCGCGCCCCGGACAACAGCATTGTCCATGCCCCGCTCCGCGGCCAGGTAAAGTGCAGCCAACAAACTGTTGAACTCGAGGTCGAGGTCCGGGTCCCCCTCTGGGGTGACCTCGAAGAGATGAACATAGAACTCGATAAAACGCGTGACGGCAGCCGGCGCCTGCTTCTGGAGGGCGGCGTACTCAGACACGGTCCGGTGTATCGCATACCGACCCGGCCCGTGGGTTTCCAGCAGCCCGCAATCGACCAGGCTGTCAAGCGCTTCCGGGGGAGCTTCGCCGACCGTCTGGGCCGCGGCTTCGCCAAAGCTGTCCGGCTTCGGAGGGAAGACAGACAGCCGACGCAGCAGCTCCCGGGCCGTCCCGTCCAGTACCTCATCACTGAGGGCAATGGCCGCCAGAAGTGAGAGGGGGATATCGGACGGAAGGCTCGGTTGTCGGTCTAGAGGGGATTGGATCTGGCCCAGGCGGAGCCGCTCTTCGGCGTCTGTCAGGCGCGAAAGCGCGGCCTTCAGGCGCCGGGGCTGGCCGGCATACGTCTCTTGCTGGAGATGACGACCCATGAGAGTAAGCGCCAGTGGCAGCCCACCGACGGCGCGCACCAGCTGCCTCGCCACATCGCCCTCGGGCGAGATGACCTGTGGGACAAAGTGCGTAAGCAACTCCACGCCCTCCGTCTCATCCAGTTCGGAGAGGGATCTTGCTCCGGGACCGGCCAGCTCGACGCCCACCTTGGGGAGCCGGGTCGTGATTACGTGAGCGCAACGCGGTCCGCCGAGCATGAATGACAGCCCTTCTTCCGCCCGCCAGACATCGTCCAGGATGAGCAGCATGGCACGCCGCCCAATCGCGGCGTGAACCGCGCGGGCCCGATCTTCATGGCTGGAAAGCCCGGCGATGTCTTCGGTCGACATTCCCAGGGCCATTGCCCACTGGCCGAGCAGAGCAAGCACATCCGGCTGGCGACCCAACCCAGCCCACAGGATGCCGTCCAGGAAACGCGATTGCACTTCCTCATCATGGGTCAGGTGAATAGCGAGAGCCGTCTTGCCCACTCCGGGCAACCCGCAGATGGCCAACACCGGCGAAGGCGCTGCAGAAAGCAGCCAAGCCTTGAAGGAGGCCGGCTGCCGGCCGACGAGAGGATAGAGCGGCTTGGGAGGGGCGAGGAATGGCGGCGGGACGACGACAGGGACGGCATGGCCCACCTCACGCAGGGGCATGCCCGCTTCTCCACCGAGCTGTTCCCACTGGCGTAGGATGCCGGCCAGGGATTCCAGCGCGCTGGCTTGCTCATGGTCGTATGTGCTCCGGGCGATGGCCATCTGCTCGGTGAGGTAGCCCGGGCTTCGTCCGGCCAGGAATTGCTGCGTCAAGATCAGGTAGGGGCGCCAACGTCGATCGAGGAAGTGTGGCGTGGCCTCATCCGGCATCAGCTGCTTGAGCGCTTCCTGGAGAACCTCGCGTAGCGCAACGCCATAACCCACGGGTGAAGCCCGGTAACCGCTAGCTTGCCGCCTCCGTTCGACGACCTCGAGCCTCGCCAGCGGGCTCGACCCGAGCCGAACGGAGTTGTCCCACGCCCGGAGCGCCTGCCGCACGGAGCGGCGATGGATCGGGTCGCTGCCGGGTGGATTTGAAGGCCTGGGGGTCGGCATTTTCTCGGCAGTCCGGCGTTCGCTCCCCATCTATGCTGAAAGCGGTGGAGCGAGGAAGGATTAAAGCACAGTCTCTACCGGGTGGGACCAGGCCGATCGGCGAGAGTGGACGGGCAAAGGTCCTCCGCTCGTGCGCACGGGCTCCGACGCTTAGGACCGTGGGTCGGGGGAAGGATTGTGGAAGCGTAGAGATGATAGCCACGTTATTGCAGGGTGCGCGGGAACTGGCGATCTTCATCCTCATCCTGGGCGGGCTTGTCGGCATCCACGAGATGGGCCATCTGCTGGTGGCCCTCGTTGCGGGGGTGCGGATCGATGAGGTTGGCCTGGGGCTCCCTCCCCGGCTGCGCCGGATCGGGCGATTCCGCGGGGTGGAGATCAGCCTGAATTGGGTCCCGCTGGGGGGTTTTGTGCGACCAGCGGGCGAATTCGACCCGGGTCGGCCCGGCGGGCTGGCGGGATCGCCTGCTTTGGCGCGGCTGGGACTGCTTTCCGCTGGCGCGGTCGCCAACCTGCTGGCCGCCTTCGCCCTCTTCACCCTGGCCTACACCCTCGGCTGGCCCGAGCATGCCCGGATCGTCGAGGTATTCGAGGAATCGCCGGCCGAGCAGGCCGGCTTGCAGGCGGGTGATGTGGTCCTGCGGACCGGCTCCGAGCCGCTACAGGATTCGGTGGCCCTGCGAAATGCGATCTTCGCCAGCCGGGGCAGGACCATCCGCCTCGAGGTCCTCAGGGACGGAGCCCGGCTCTGGCTGGCGCTTACGCCTCGGCTTCTCTGGCCCGCGGGCGAGGGTCCGGCGGGTTTCGCCTCGGTCCACGAGTTCGTCCAGTATCCCTTGGCCCAGGCCCTACAGCTATCGGCCGGGCAGGTTGTTGCACAGGTGCAGGCAACGGCGGCTCTACCCGCCGCCCTTTTGGGCAACGGAGCCGGAGCGGAAGGGGCCCGCTTCCTCAGCCCCATCGGGCTTAAGCAGGTTAGCGACCGGGTGGTGGAAAATGCCATCGCCTGGGGCGAGTGGTTCCCGATCTTGCGCCTGGCCGGCGTGCTGAGCGTCGCCCTGGGCTTGGCCAACCTGCTTCCTCTGCCCGCCCTTGACGGCGGACGGATCGCCCTGCTGCTACTCGAGGTGCTGCGGCGGAGGAGAATCGACCCACAGCGGGAGAAGATGATTCACCTCGCAGGGATGCTGGCCTTTTTCGCCCTGATGATCGTGCTTGTCATCCAGGATCTCGTCAACCCTGTGTTAGGAGGCTAGGGCCTGAGATCGCATTCGTATGACCCCGGAAGAAGAAGCCGGCCTTGAAGCGACTCGGCCATCCAATGTCTTAGCCTTCGGTGCGCGGGGTCGCCAGAAAACGGAACCAGGCCTCAAGGCGACGCCGCCATGCGTCCGCAGATCGCACCATGAAGAAAGGAGGGGAGCCAAATGCTATCCCCTCTCGAGGAACCGGGCCAGGCGGAACCAAGGCCTGTTGGGGATCGGACTCTCGATTCGGCGTTGGCCATGAGCCGCTCGCCCGGAGCGATCTATCCCGGGTGCTCACCTCGATGCTGTTGGCCGGCGTTCATCTCAAGAGCAGAGACTGGGAGACGACAATGACGACACAACAGAGCACATTTCCAGCGAGCAGAGCAAGTCTGTTGCTTGTGATCTTGGTGGGGGTTGTTGTAGTGCTGGGCGTGCTTCTGACCGCCCTAATGGGCCCGGCGGCGGGCAACGTGTTCAGCAATATCGTGGACAGTATGTATCAAGCGCCTGCTCAGCCTACGACGGAGGCCCAGGCCGCTTTCGGGCTGACGATCGAACGCTTGATCCTTCGCAGCGGCAGTCTGACCCTCGTCGTGGAGGACACGCGCCTCGCCCACCAGGCGATCGAGCAGATGGTGACTGAAATGGAAGGTGAGGGGGCCTTCGTGGTCTCTAGCAACGAACGAGAGAGCGGCAGTGAGGGATCACCTTACATCACCATTGATCTCCAGCAGTCGATCACGCGCTTCGAAGAAACCATCGACCTCATGACCGCCATGGCAGTTGAAGTCCACGACAGGACGGAGTCGGCTCAGGACGTGACCGAGGAGTACGTGGACCTGGATGCCCGACTGGAGGCACTCGGTGCAGCGAGGGATCGACTGCTGGAGATCATGGAGGCATCCTCGACCACCGAGGAGCTATTGCTTGCTGAACAGCATCTCGCTCAACGTGAGGCGGAGATTGAGTCAATCCGGGGCCGCATGCAGTATCTGTCGCAATCAGCACGGCTCTCCAACATTGCGATCGAGCTCTGGCCCTACCTCGTGAGCCAGCCCGTTGACACGCGCTGGCGCCCTGCGGAAACGGTGCGTCGGTCGTTTGACACGTTGTTGAGTGGTCTTCGAGGCTTTGCCGATTTCCTGATCTTCTTCAGCATCGCCATGCTGCCCTGGCTGCTATTGTACGGCGGCGTCGGTTATGGCGTCTTCCGCCTGATTTCTTGGCGGCGCGCGCATGGGGGCCGGGGCAAGCCGGAAGCCACGCCCTCTCAGCAACCCTGAGGACCTCATCCATGGACTGCAAAGGGAGATGCAGCTGGGCGAAGGCAAGATGCGGCTCGCCCGTGAGCATTCGCGCCTCGGTTTGTCTGCACGCGGAAGGTCTGCTTTGTGCCAGGTAACTCGACGGATGCACCTCCGGCGGGCCCTCGCCATAGGTTGGATCGTGGTCGTGGGTTTCGCCCTCGTCGCCGCGCTCGTCATCGAGATTCTCTTCGGCCCACTGTCGCTGATTGCGGACGCCATCAGGATCAGCACATATCGCCGTGAGTTGCGTGCCGCATTGGCGCGCTGGGAGTCGAGCGGGATCTCAGATTACAGCATCGACGTGAGCGTTTTCGCGCCGCCCCTATGCACGTATGACGCGTCCCTCACCGTGCGCGACGATGAGGCGGTCTCCGCCACCCTATGGCGGTATCGATCGAACCCCAGAGTGGCCGCGCAGGGGATGGAATCGTTCTGGGCCGAGTACTGCCCAACCTCCAGGTACACCGTTTCCGCGATGTTCCGACGAGCGGAACAGGACCTGCGGTCCATCGACCTTGCGCAAGAGTCCCTGAGAATGTCCTTCGATCCACAGTTCGGCTTCATCATCCAATGTGAGGACCGTTATCTCGGAAGCCGAGGTTTGCTCGCTCCGGCGACTGGAGATCGCTGTCCCGAGTATACCTTCACCAACTTCGTGCCCATGGAACCGCCTCCGTCGTAGAGGCTGCGGGGCCGGCTGGAGGCTGTGCGGCTCGGTGGAGAAGCGCGGGGCGACTCTGGGTTGAGCGAAAAACGCGCGGCGGCGGGCGAGAAGCCGAGGCCGACGTAAGCGCCCGGGTCCGCGGGCTAGACGGCGACGGAGGACAATCCGACTACGCTCGCACGTTCTGCGACGACGGTGCCTGGCGGTGTCTGCAAGAAGATTGAAGACGAACCGACGAGCCAAGACACCCGGCGGTGAGCTCAACCGCCCGCGAGCCCGCGGACGGATTCCCACCCGAGGACGCGCAGCCGGCGCCACATTTCGGGATCGCGCACGCGTTCGGCGAAATCCAGCCAGGCGGATTCGATTTGGCCCCAGCGGGAGCCGGGCGTGATGAGCCAGAGGTGGGACGCCAGGCCGAGGCGCTCGCCCAGCCCGAGCGCGAGGAGCAGCGTTCTTCCAAGCTGATAGTGCAGGCTGCACGGAGGGCGCCCTCCCTCTGGCGTTGGGCGGGGGCCGAAATCGAGGGCGCGGTCAAACCGCGCCTCGGGGACCTCCCAATAGCGACAGGCCGCTCCTGGCTGCACGTTCTCGACATGGATTTCGGGGCACTTGCCACGGGCGTAGCGGCCGCAGCGGCCAAGACCGCTCAGGTGCTTGGCCTCGACCAGGATCAGATGCTCGGACCCGACCAGAAAGAGATCGACCTCCGTCTTCTGCTCGCCGCCTCCCAGGAGATCAATCGACTCCGATAGCCCATTCAGGGGCACACCGTCGAGGCCGTAGCCCCAGAAGTAGGGCTTGAGCGAATCGTCGGCAACGATACCGCTCCCCCAGAGGGGCCGCAGGGCAAGGAGCGTAGAAAGCTGCAGATGCGGCCGGGCGAGTGGGTAGATCAGATTCCAGAGGAGGGCGTTTTCGGAGGCGGGCTTGCGCAGGTTCTCGAGCACCCGCGGCCGGAGAGCCTCGAAGATCCGCTCGCCGGCCCCGGCGAGAATCCGCTGCGGAAGAGCATCGAGGGGCCGGCTCCGCATGCGGCGGCTCACCCGGGGGGCCCTCCCGATCGCTGCCCGCGGGCAGTGGGCGCGGCCGAGCGCCTCGGGGGTCGCCGGGGCCTTCGGGACGACTGAGTCGATGCGGCGGCGCAAAGGGCGGCAGTGAGCTCTCGCATCCTCGAAGGAGAGTCGAGCTGAAGCCCAAAGGCCCGGCGCCCGCGCTCGAGCAGAGCCTGGAGGTCGCCAACGGCCTGCGCCCGCTCCAGCACGCCAAACGAGTAGCCGGCCCCGGGTATCGGAACGTCGCCCTCGGGCTTGGCTGTGATGATGAGGAAGACCTGATCGTCGGGCCCGCCCTTGTGGATCTGGCCCGTGGAGTGCAGGTAGCGAGGGCCAAAGCCGAGCGTGGTCGAGATCCCCAGGCGGTGCCGAAGGGTCTTGCGCAGGGCAGCCAGCCTTCTCTCCAACGCAGGTTTCTGGTGGAGATAGGCGAGGAGGGCGAGGCCCTTCCCGGGATCGAGCTGCATGAGGAGCCACGCGGCGAAGCCTCTCAGATCGGAGCCGGGCGGAGGGCCGGGCTGTTCCCGATCGCCCGCGAGCCTGAGGCCCGAGCCCTCCCAAAGGACAGGTGGGGAAGGGAGAATTCCTCTCCGCGTGTAGGCCTTGAGGAGATCGTTCGTCCGGGACTTTGCCCGCTGAACATCAGGCTGGTCGAAGGCGTTGACGCCGAGGGCATGGCAGGCGACCGCAGTGGCGACCTCCCAACGGAAGAACTCGGCTCCCAGGCCAGAAGAGCCTTCTGCGCAATCCAACACAGCCACGGGGAGCCCCGATTGGGCGTAGGATCCCACGCGCGAATCCAGGGATCCGGTGAGGCGAAGGTAGACGAGCAGGCGGTCCTTGCCGTAGGACTTTGCCGCCCCCGGCGGCTCGCCCACAATGGGCAGGATGCCCCTGCCCTCCTTTCCGCTGCTCTCGGCGACGAGCTGTTCAATCCAATCGGCCAGAGGCGCTATTTCCGGATCGGCAAGGATAGTGAGCTTTGGGTGGCCGGATCGGGCCCCGGCGGCCAGGATCGCGCCCAGGAAGACCCCCGGATTGCGGGCGGCCTCAGCCTTTGGCCCGCAGGCATGCGCCATGCGGGCTCCGCCGCGCAAGAGCGCCTCGAGATCGAGGCCCAGCAGGGCCGCAGGGAGGAGACCGAAGATCGAAAGCGCGGAGAATCGCCCTCCGACGTCCGGCGGGCCGAGGAAAACCCGGCGAAACCCTCGCTCGCGGGCGAGCCTCTCCAGGGGCGTCCCGGGATCGGTGATGGCGGCGAAGTGGGCCGGGGCGGCGGCGCCTAGTTGCTCGGCGGCCTCCGCCCAGAAGTGCTCGAGGAGCGCCAGCGGCTCGGCCGTAGTGCCCGATTTGCTCGCCACGACGTAGAGCGTTTCCGCCGGCGGCGCGAGGCGGCTGATCTCCAAGATCGCGGCCGGATCGGTGCTATCCAGAACATGGAGCCGCAGCCCCTGACCGCGGCCGAGGGCGCGCCGGAAGACGTCGGGAGCGAGCGAAGATCCTCCCATGCCCAGGAGCACCGCTTGGCGGAACCCGGCCTGGCGGAGCTCCGCGGCGAACCTGGCAAGATCGGAAAGAGAGGCCTCGCTCGCCTGCGGGAGATGCAGCCACCCGAGGCGGCCGCGCACTTCTTCGGCCTGCCGTGCAGGGTCGACCCAGAGGCCGGGGTCGCCCTGCCAGAGGCGCCGGGCGAGGGCTTCTGCATCAAGCCTGGAGATCACCTCCGGAAGAAGAGGGGCGAGGCCTGCGATCTCCCCTCGCAGGGACTTGAGCGATGCGCGCATCCTTTCGCCGATTTCGTCGAAGGTCGCCGAAAGCCGCGCCAGGCCCTCGCTCTCCAGGAACTCGGAGACGGCCGTCATCGAGATCCCCAGGCTCTCGAGCGCGTCGAGGACGCCACGCGCCGCGGAGAGATCGTGGTCGATCGTCGGCTCGTCGAGAGCGAGCACGGGATCGAGGGGGAGAGCCTCGGGCGGCAGCGACAGCACCGTGTGCGCGCCGGCCAGCTCTCGGAGGGCGGCCGAAGCGTCCCGGCCGGCCTGGCCCGAGGGGGCGATCGACCACATCAGTCGTTGGGGCCTGGCGCCGCGCTGCGATAGAGGCAGGAAGCGTTCCGAAGCGATGGCGGCGCGAAACTGAGCGTGCACAAGCTTCGCCAGGGCGATGCCCGAACGGTGGAGGAGGCTCTGCGCCCTCTCTCCGATCGCGCCGCCGGGCGCCGTTAGCTCCAGGAGCCGCCCATCGAGATGGGCGTCCAGACGTGTAAGGGAGAACGAGGCTACCGACGCCACATGATGGATCGAGTCGCCCCGGGCAAGCCTTGCTTCCAGCCCGCGCGACCGGGCCTCGAGCGCCTCCGCGTAGCGTTCGAGCGAGAAAAGCCCGAAGGCGTGGACGTTGATCCCCTCGGCGGTGACCTCTTCAATCGCGGAGAGCGTGGCGCCGGAAACGGGGATCCCCACCATTAAGTTGGGGCGATTGACCGAGGCCCACAACCAGCGGGCTTCCTCCATCGTCCGGGCATGATCTCGCAGCGAGGCCGGGCTGACGTCCAGGACCACGTAGCCGTCTTCGCCGTTGGTCCGTTCGTAGAGGGGGAGGAGCAGATCGGCGGCGGCCCGGACGTCGTCGACGCGGATTGTCTCGAGCACCCGCTCGGCCGGCCAGCCCGCCTGAGCAAGCGGCCGAATCGAGGCGGTGTACATCTCTCCGGAGACGAGGCCCTCGGAGAAGATGCCCGGGTCGGCGATCGCGCCCTGGATTTCTCCAGCCGCCAGGCGCCCCGCCAGGGCCCCGGCATCGAGGAGATCCCGCCTCACCCCGCGGAGCCAGATCGAGACCCCGAGGGCCTGCAGGCGCTCGTGAACGTTCATTCCGTCTGGGGCCCGGCCTCTTTGCGCTCGATCTCGGTCACTTTCTGGAGCCTGCGAACGTGACGCTCCTCACCGCTGAACCGGGCGCGCAGAAAGACCTGGACCAGCTCAGAGGCGACCTCCGGCCCGATCACCCGCCCTCCCAGGGAAAGCACATTGACGTCGTCGTGTTCCACGCACTGATGGGCCGAGTAGTTATCGTGACAGACTCCGGCCCGAATGCCGCGGAGCTTATTGGCGGCGACCGCCGCCCCCACGCCCGAGCCGCAGACGAGAATGCCGCGCTCGGCTTCGCCCCGCTGGATCGCCCGGCCGAGCTTCTCGGCGAGATCTGGGTAGTCGACCGGCTGGGCCGAATGTGTCCCGAGATCCATCGGCTCGTGCCCGGACTTGCGGACGGCGTCGAGGACGACATCCTTGAGTGGGAACCCGGCATGGTCGCAGGCCACCGCGACTTTCATCCTCGCCTCCTACCCCCGCCCTTCTCCCGGGCACGGGCGACCGTCCGGCGCGCCTTCCGCGCAGCCGGAGCCTTCCTGTTCGTCGAATTGTCTGCCTTGCGCCTCGGCCGAGGCCCGAGGAGACGGCGGGCGGCCCGGACGACTGCCTCGCTTGTCAGGCCGAAGTGCTTGTAGAGGTCTTGATAAGGCGCCGAGGCCCCGTAGTGATCAAGGCCGATGACGGCTCCTTGCTCGCCCACCCATTGTTCCCACCCCTGGGGGACGCCCGCCTCGATCGCCACACGTGCGGTGACCTCGGGCGGAAGCACCGCGCGGCGGTAGGCTTCGCTCTGCTCGGAGAAGAGCTCCCAGGAGGGGAAGGAGACCAGGCGCACGCCATGGCCGAGCCTGGCCAGCTGCTCGCCGGCCTCGATCAGGATCGTCACCTCCGAGCCGGATCCCATCAAGATGACCTCGGGCTTCCGAACGCCGATGTCGGCCAAGACATAGGCGCCCTTGCGCGTCTCCTCGGCCGGGGCGAACTGGGCCCGATCCAGGGTGGGGACGGATTGGCGGGTGAAGGCGAGGGCGGTGGGGCCGGAGGTGAGCGAGACGGCCAGGAGCCACGCCTCGCGGGTCTCGTTGGCGTCGGCCGGGCGGATCACGGTGAGGTTGGGGATGGCGCGAAGCGCGGCGAGTTGTTCGATGGGTTGGTGGGTCGGGCCGTCCTCTCCCAGGCCAATCGAATCATGGGTGAAGACGTAAATGACGCGCAGCCCCATGAGGGATGCCAGCCGGATCGCGGGACGCATGTAGTCCGAGAAGATCAGGAACGTGCCCCCATAAGGGATCAAGCCGCCCTCGAGGGCCATCCCGCTCAAGATCGCGCCCATGCCGTGCTCGCGCACCCCGAAGTGGAGGTTGCGGCCGGCCCGGTCGTCGGCGGTGAACTGCGTGGCGTCCTTGATGGTCGTCTGGTTGGAGCCGCTGAGATCGGCCGAGCCGCCGATCATCTCCGGCAGCGCGGCGGCGAGAGCGTTGAGTACCTTGCCCGAGGACGCGCGAGTGGCCATGCCCCTGGCGTCGGCCGGGAAGGCCGGGACGGCCGCGGCAAGCCCCTTGGGCAGCTCGCCGGCCAGGGCCCGATCGAATTGGCCACCGGCCTCGGGGAAGGATTGGCGGTAGCGGGCCAGGAGCGCCTCCCAGGCTTGATGCGCCTCGCGGCCTCGTTCCGCGGACGCCTGGAACGGCGCGCGGGCGTCCTCGGGGACGAAGAAGCGCGGCTCGGCCGGCCACCCCAGGTTCTTGCGCGCGCCTGCCAGCTCCTCCTCACCCGCGGGCTCACCATGCGCCGAGGCCTTGTCTTGCTTGGTGGGCAGCCCATAGCCGATGTGCGTCCGGCAGGCGATGAGCGAGGGGCGGGGATCCTCCTTCGCCGCCCGCAGGGCCTGATCCACGGCCTCCAGATCGTTCCCGTCATCGACGCGCTGCACGTGCCAACCGTAGGCCGCGAAGCGCGCCGCCCGATCCTCGGTGAACGCCAGGTCGGTGCTGCCGTCGATGGTGACGTGGTTGTCGTCGTAGAGATAGATGAGCCGGCCAAGCCGCTGGTGCCCGGCGAAGGAGGCCGCTTCGGAGGCCACGCCCTCCATCAGATCGCCGTCGGAGACAATGCCGTACACGAAGTGATTGACGAGGGGAAAGCCCGGGCGGTTGTACGTCGCCGCCAGGTGTTCGGCGGCCAGCGCCATGCCGACGCCGTTGCCGAATCCCTGCCCGAGCGGGCCGGTTGTCGTCTCGACCCCGGGCGTCTGGCCGTGTTCGGGGTGGCCCGGTGTGCGGCTACCCCACTGGCGGAAGCGCTTGAGCTCTCCGAGAGGCAGGTCGTAGCCCGATAGGTGAAGGAGTGAGTAGAGGAGCATCGAGCCATGGCCAGCCGAAAGGACGAAGCGGTCACGGTTCGGCCAGCTCGGGTCGGTCGGGTCGAAGCGCAGGTGGCGCGTCCAAACGACGTAGGCCATCGCCGCGGCACCCATCGGGAGGCCGGGGTGCCCCGACCGGGCTTGCTGCACGGCGTCGGCCGAAAGGAAGCGAATCGTGTTGATGGCGCGTGCATCGATCGTGGGGTCCGACATTCCTGAACTCCTAGGTGCCTGTTCACGGGTGAGCTGCAGTCACGCAGGTGGGTGGATCGAGGCTGCGACATCGGCCGGGAACCGGCGGGCAAGAGTGGCGCCCTCGCCGTGATCGTGAGCGGGCGAAGAGGTCATCTGCCAGGCGCGCGAGGGCGATGATATCACGTTTCGCCGCCCGGCCTCTGCGAGCCTGTGAACCAATCCCGGATTGACTGACCAGGACCCTTCACCGCGGCCGGCGCGTCTTCTATTGCCCCCACCCCGTTCGGGCCGCGAAGCCCTCCCGAAGGACACACCTGCCCAGAACCGCAGGTGCTGGGTCGGGACGATGCGGCCCGCCGGGGCGAGACGGCCTGCACTTGCATGCATGTGCACACCTGCCCCGAACCGCAGGTGCGGGGAGTGCAGGTGAGCGGAGGGACCCCCGGCAGATGCTCCCGTGACCTGGGTGATGAGGATCTGCCGGGGGAGGGG
>Ga0209342_10003926_pt1 | contig 15557 bp, 10 predicted proteins | sample RifCSP16_2_FD_184023 | JGI IMG/M metagenome (GOLD analysis project Ga0209342, IMG submission 184023) | Soil microbial communities from Rifle, Colorado - Rifle CSP2_sed 16_2 (SPAdes) (version 2) | ecosystem: Environmental > Terrestrial > Deep subsurface > Rock core/Sediment | place: Rifle... | reverse complement strand
TCGGCACGCGGCGCGGGAGCGGTCCCGTCAATCACGCTGACGTGGGTGATCACCGTGACCTGTGCGGAAGCGGCCCCGGTGACCGCGCAGCCGAGCACCAGACCCGCGTGGAACGCGCGCCACCCAAGGTGCTTCACGGAACCTCCCACGCTATCTTGGGCCTCCATGCAACGCTGCGTTGCCCTCCTGGCCCTCACGGTCGCTGTCCTGCCCGCGCCCCTCCGCGCCCAGGCCGAGAACGCCCCGGCTCCCACCGGGGGCGGGGCCGCGGACCCGGACGCCATGCCACGGCCGGTGGCCCGCGCCCTGCCCACGGCCGAGCGCATCGTCATTGACGGGCGTCTGGAGGAGGCCAGCTGGGCCCTGGCGGAGCCGCTGACTGACTTCGTCCAGTCCGTTCCCTTCACCGGCCTCCCGGCCAGCCAGCGCACCGTCGCGCGGATCCTCTACAACCCGGATCACCTCTACATCGGCGCCGTGTGCTATGACACCGAGATCGGAAAGATGATGATCGCCGGCCTGGAGCACGATTTCAACTCCGGCGCCGGAGATATCTTCGGGGTGACGCTCGACACTTTTCTCGATCGGCGGAACTCGTTCCTGTTCCTGGTGAACCCGGGCGGCGCGCTCCGCGACGAGCACACCATGAATGACAGCCGCAACGTGAACGCGGCCTGGAACGCCGTGGTGAAGGTGAAGACCAGCGTCACGGACTCGGCGTGGATCGTGGAGATGGACATTCCGCTCACCACGCTGCGCTTCGCGGCCGATCGGGCCGAGCAGAGCTGGGGGATCAACCTGCTGCGGCGGGTGCGCCGCGTCAACGAAAGCTCGTACTGGGCCCCGCTCGACCGGCGCTATGTCATCCACCGGATGTCGCGCGCCGGCACGCTCACGGGCCTCGCGGGACTGCACCAGGGGCGCAACCTCACGGTGAAACCGTTCGTCGTCGCCACGCGGACCGAAGGGGCCCCGCCGCTGACGCCGGGCGGCGATGCCGGGTTCGACGCCGGCGGCGACCTCAAATGGGGCCTGAGCGCGGGCCTCACCCTGGACCTCACCTACCGGACCGAGTTCTCGCAGGTCGAAGTGGATCAAGAACAGGTCAATCTCACCCGCTTCTCCCTGTTCTTCCCGGAGCGGCGTGACTTTTTCGTGGAGAACGCGGGATCGTTCAGCTTCGGGGACGTGACCGAGCGGAACTACCGCATGGGCTCGTCGCCCCAGGAGTTCACCCTGTTCCACTCACGCCGCATCGGCCTCCGGGACGGCCGGCCCCTCCCTATCCTGGGCGGCGTCCGGCTGACCGGCCGGACGGGCCGCAACGACGTGGGGCTGCTCACGATGCAAACCGAGAGCACGCCGGACGCCCCCGCCGAGAACTTCGCGGTGGCACGGGTGCGGCGAAACCTGTTCGCCAACTCGGACATCGGCGTCATCGTCCTGAACCGTGAGCCCACCGCCTCCGACAGCGCGCCCTATAATCGCAGCGCCGGCGTGGACGCGAACCTCCGGACGCTTCGCAATCTCGTGGTCAACGCGTACCTCGCCCGGAGCGACGGTCCCGGCGCGGAAAGCGACGGCGGCGCGGGACGGGTGTCGGTAGCCTGGCGCGATCGCTTGTGGAACACGTCGGCCATGGTGAAGCAGGTGGACGCGACCTTCGACCCCGGGATGGGGTTCGTGCGGCGTCGAGACCTGCGCCATTACTACGGCACGGTTGGGCTCCACGCCCGTCCCCATCTTGGGGGGATCCAGGAGCTGAATCCTTACGTCGAGCTGGATTACCTCGCCAACCGGCGGGGAGCGCTCGAGACCCGCCAGGGGCTGCTGGGTCTGGGCGTCTCGTTCATTGAGGGCGGGAGCTTCGGGCTGGAGGTCAAGGACCAGCTCGAACAAATCACCGATTCCTTCCCGATCTTCGGCGATGTGACCATTGCCCCCGGGAATTATGGCTTTCGGGATGTCACCGTGAGCTATCGCTCGTCCGAGGCGCGCCGGCTGACCGGCAGCGCGTCCTTCTCCGCCGGCCGGTTCTGGAGCGGCACCCGACGGTCGCTCCGGCTGGGTGGTACGTGGCGGCCGAAACACAATCTCTTCTTGGAGGTGTCCGGCACCCGGAACGACGTGGATCTCCCGGAAGGCTCGTTCCTGGCCGACCTGGCCTCCGCTCGAGTCCGATTCGCCGCGTCCACTAGGTTGTTCGGGAGCGCGTTCGCGCAGTACAACGCGGAGACGGATCAGGTCGTGAGCAACCTGCGGCTCGACTTCCGCCACGCGCCGTTGAGTGACGTATTCCTGGTCTGGGTCGATCGCCGGCACGCCCCCACCGGTGTCACGCTGGAGCGGTCGGTGGCGGTGAAGATCACGCGGCTCTTGGCCTTCTGAGCCCGCGCCGAGTCCGGAACCCGACGAGGTACACCGGTATCCCGAGCGCCACGATCGCGGCGCCCAAGAAGGCTTGCAGCGGGTTGAACGCGGCGAGGAGCACCAAGAGACCCGCCGCGAGCGCGAGGAAGACGACCACCGGCACCGGGTATCCTGGAACCCCGTACTCGGGCGTGCTGGAGGCCCGCCCTCGCAGCACCAACACGCCGGCCACCGTCAACGTGATAAACGCCACCGTGGCGAAGATGAAGTAGGCCACGATCTGGTTGAACGTGCCCAGGAGCACGAGGAGCGAGGCCAGCACCGCCTGAAGCGCGATGGCGCGCGCCGGGGTTCCGAACCGCGGCGGGTGTTCGCCGACCGCGTGGAAGAAGACGCCGTCCTGAGCCATCGCGTAGTAGACCCGCGGGAGCGCCATGAGCAGCACCATCAGGCTCCCGAGCACCGAGACCACCACGACGGCGGCGAACACCCGCCCGCCCGCCGGGCCGAACAAGACCTCGCCTGCCTGGGCGGCGAAGGTCTCGCCGGAGCCGACGCCCTCCGGAGGAACGAGGTACAGGAACACGGCGCTGGTCACGATGTACACCAGCGTGACGATGACCACTCCCAATGCGAGCGCCCGGGGCATGGTCCGGGTGGGGTCGCGCACCTCGCCGGTCATCTTGCTCACTTCCCACCATCCACCGAAGGCGAAAAACCCACCCACCACCGCCGGGGCCAACGCTCCGGGAAGCGGCGCCGAGCCGGCGCGCTGCGCCAGGAACGGGACGAAGTGGGACCAATCCCCGGCTCCGGATCCGAGCGCCAGCAGCACGATCAAGGCCAATGCGCCGAGCTTGAAAGCTGTGAGCCACCGGATCAGGCCGGCCCCGACGCGGAGCCCCAGGACGTTCACGGCGGCCAGCGCCAGGATCACGCCGAGCGCCACGGCCTTCATGCCCAGCGGGGATAGCGCGACGAGATACGTCGCATAGCCCGCCAGCCCCATCCCCAGGGCCGCGGTGATTCCCGGGTCCATCACCAGCAGGCACTTCCACCCATATAGAAACGCGACACCCGGTCCATAGACCCGGCGCAAATAGACGTAACCGCCGCCCGCTTCGGGGAACCGCGCCGCCAGCTCTCCGTAACACCAGGCGCCGCACAGCGCCATGGCGCCCATGGTGAGCCAAACGACCAGAAGCCAGAAGGGGGAGCCGAGGGACTTGGCCATGCCGGCCGGCGTGAGAAAAATGCCGACCGCGATCACCTCGCCGATCACCAGGGCGGTGACGGAGACGAGATCGAGCCGGCGCTCGAGCGAAGGGCGCGGAACGGTCAGCGGGCCGCCTGCTCCATCTTCCAGAACGCGATGCCGCTGGCCTGCTGGCCGACGTCCACCGACGCCACCCGGGCGAGCGCGCGCAGGTCGTAGACGTCCACTTTGCCCGGCGCGGCGCCCACCCCCTCGCAGCTCACGAAGGCGTAGCGCGAGTCGGACGAGACGGCAACCCCGTGCGTGAGCGTGGTGGAGCTTGACGCCTGCATCACGCTGGCGCCGGTTCCGAGATCGAACACCTGCACGCCGTGACCCTGCTTGAGCGAGGCGATCAACAACCCACCGTCCGGCGTGACCGCCAGGTTGTACGGTCCCCGGCCGGTCTGGAATCGCCGCGTGACGGTCCACTGCTCGCGGTCAATCTCCACGATCACGTCCGCCTTGTTGCAGGCCACGTAGATCCGCCGGCCGTCCGCCGAGGGCTGGGCCCAGGTGGGCGAGCAGGTCGCGGACGGCAGAGATCCGGCTTCGCGGCCGCCGTGCACACCGTGCTCCGGCGCCGCGAGCGCGATGGGCCCTTCCTTCCCCGCGGCGAGGCCGAACCGCCGGCTCACCTCAAACGTCCGCGTGTCAATCTCCACCAGCTGATCGTCCATCATGCAGGTGGAGTACTGGTGCGCCCCGTCCGGGGCTACTCGACTCCCGTGGGGCATGGTGCAGGTGACCGGGCGGGCGACCTCGGTATTGCTGGGCGTGTACACCACCGAAACCGATGACGGCACCATCTCGCCATGCAGGTTGAAGTTCACCACGAAGGCAAAGAGGCCGTCCGGCGTCACGTCGAGGGAGGCGGGGAAGTAGCCCAGGAAGATCCCCTCCCCCACCAGCGTGTCGGGACCCAGGGCGTACTTCCAGTACTTGCCGTCCGGCGAGCCGTGGCCCGTTGTCAGGTGAAGGTGTTTCCCGTCCCGGTCGATCTGGAGGCCGTGCGGGCCTTCCATCTCCACCGGTGACTCGCCCACGGGAAACGTCTTCTCCACCGCCGCGCCGTCGGGACCGAAGCGCACCCGGTGGATCAGGTCCGCCGACTCGGCGCCCACATACACCCAGTAGTGGTGGGTGGGTCGCTCCGGCGCCCGCTGCGCCAAGGCCGGGCTCGCCACCAATACCAGCAGCGACAGGAGCCAACCCGACCGCGCCTTGCGCGCGGCACGCGCCCGGGGCATCATCTGCATACCACCCTCGATCACTCGTGACAACTGTTTTCCGGAGTTCGGGTCATGAACGTAACGCCCCTCCCGCGTGCCGTCACGGCCGTTGCCGCCGTTTGGTTCGCCGGCGTCTCGATCCCCGCGGTTCCGTTCGCCCTCAACGCCCAGCAACCGGGCCCGGTGGCCCGGCTCGTCGCCCAGCCGCCGAGCCTCACGCTCCAGGCGGGGCAGGCCGCCAAGCTGCAGGTCACGGCCTACGACGCGCAAGGCCGGATCGTGCTGGACGCCCGCATTCGCATCAGCGGCCCGCGGGCGGCCCTGCGGATTCGGGAGGGTGAAGTTGTGGCGCTGAAGGCCGGCACGCACGACGTCGTGGCCGCCGTGTTTCAGCTGGCCGACGCCCCGCCGGTGACCCTGACGATCCCGGTGACCGTCACCTGGCCACCCCTCGCCCGGCTCGAGGTCGTCCCCGAGCCCGGGCGCCTGTACACCGGCGTGACGTTGGGACATCAGGTGCAAGCCTTGCACGCCGACGGCACCGAGCGGAGCGACGTCCGGGTGAGCTGGACCAGCTCCAGTCCCGGCGTGGCGACCGTGGATCGCTACGGCAACGTCACGGCCGTCCGGCCCGGCAACGCGACCATCACGGCAGCGGCCGAGGGCGTAACCGGCGAGCGCCGATACACGGTGGCCACGAATCCGGTACAGGCCCTGACCATCGACATCTCCCAGGACCACGTCCGGACCGGTGACGTCCTGCACCTCAGGGCGACCGCGCGCCGGGCGGACGGTGGGGCGGTTCCCGACGTCCCCATTACCTGGAGCTACACCTACGCGCCGCATGACTCGATCGCCGCGCCGGGGGCCACCGGCGTCATTGACCGCGGGCTCTTCGCCGCCGAAGTCCCGGGGCGGTACACCCTCCTGGCCACGGCGGGCACCGTCACGGCGCGGAAGGTGATTGACGTCCGCTCCCGAGAGGTGCGGCGCCGGATCACGCTCTCCGGCCGCGGCGCCATCACCCACGTGCACACGTCCGATCTCTGGCCCTGGACCGGCAAGGACGGGCGGGACTACGCGCTGGTGGGGACCTGGGGGGGCGACGGGTGGGCGTACGTCTTCGACATCACCGACCTGGCGAGCGTCGTCAAGACGGATTCCGTCAAGGTGGATGCGCGCACCATCAACGACGTGACCGTCTCGCCCGACGGTCGGTACGGCGTGCTGTCCCGCGAGGGGGCATCCAATCGCGTCAACGGCGTCGTGATCCTGGACCTGGCCAACCCGGCGCATCCCAAGATCGCCGCGACCTTCGAGCAGGAGCTGACCGGCGGCGTGCACAACGTGTTCGCCACCAACGACTACCTGTTCGCCATCTCGAACGGCGACAAGTACGTGATCATTGACGTGCGCGACATCTACCGGCCCAGGTACGCCGGCGAGTACGACCACCCGGATTCCCGGGTCCACGACGTGTGGGTCTATAACGGTGTCGCCTATTCGTCGGAGTGGGGTACCGGCGTGGTAGCCGTGGACGTGGGCAACGGGAAGTGGGGCGGGACCATCGAGAGCCCCAGGCTCATCGCCACCTATCCCACCACCAGCGGGGCGACGCACGAGATCTACCCGTACTTCCAGAAGGGGACAGGCAAGGTGTACCTGTTCCTGGGCGACGAGATCATGTCGCGGCAGGGACGGGTGTGGGAAGGCACCAGCTATCTCTCGAACATCAACGCCAAGGGTGGTCCGCCGCAGACGTCGTCGGGCTACACCCACATCATTGATTTCACGGACCCTCAGAACCCCAAGAACATCGCCAAGTACCACCAGGAGGAGTTCGGGTCGCACGACATCATCGTCGAAGACGACATCCTCTACCAGGCGTATTACGACGGGGGCCTGCGGATCGTGGACGTCTCCGGTGAGCTGGTGGGGAATCTGGCGGAGCAGCGGCGCGAGATCGCGGTGTTCAAGTCGTACGACCCCGAGGGCTACACCGCCAACGCCACGTTCGTGATGAACGCGATGCCCTGGAAGGGGCAGATTCTGTTTACCGACTTCAACAGCGGACTCTGGTCCGCCAAGCTGGAGCCCAAGGCCCTGGTGCCGTGAAGGCGGGGCCGGGGCGGAACCGTTCAACCAGGAGGTCGTCTATGTCGTGGAGCCATGTGAGAACCTGCGTGCTGGTGGGCGCCGTGGCGGCGTGCGCCGGCGAGCAGCCGGGGCCGGTAGCGTCTGAGGTGCACGTGCCGTTGTTTGCCGCCGGCGGGAATGCCGACATCAACCTCGGGACGCACCTCCGAGGCGAGGAAGAGGTCTTCACGCCCACGAATCCGGGGGATCCCACTCCGGCCGATTCGCGGGCGCAGGGAGAGGCGGTCTTCCGAGTCAGCCCGGACGACAGCTCGGTGGACTTCCGGCTGATCGCGTCCAACATCAACCACGTGATCATGTCGCACATTCATTGTGGCCGCCCGGGAGCCAACGGCCCCATCCGCATGTGGCTGTATCCGGTGGTGGGGCCGTCGGGCGCGGCCGGGCCCAATGGCTCCGGGCCGCACGACGGCGTGCTCGCCTCCGGCACGTTCTCGCCCGCGGGCGTGGTGTGTCCGGCGAGCGCCGTCGGTGAGGACATGCCGCTGCTTGACGCCATCCGAGCCGGGCTGACCTACGTGAACGTGCACACCAACGACGGCGTGGGTGCCACCAACACCGGGCCGGGCGATTTCCCCGGCGGGGAAATCCGCGGGCAAATCGATCATCCGGACCGGAGGTAACACAGATCGGATGATGACGTGACGCGATTCCGGACCGTCGTCTGTTGCGCCGTGGCACTGGTCGCCGCGCCGATGCGGCCGGCCACGGCGCAGTCGTCGCTGCGGCGACCGGTCAACACCTACTCGATCATCGCGGTGGACTCGGCCACGGGGCAGATCGGCGCGGCGGTGCAGTCGCACTGGTTCTCCGTCGGCTCGATGGTCACCTGGGCCGAGCCGGGCGTGGGAGCCGTGGCGACCCAGTCGTTCGTTGATCCCAGCTACGGACCGCGGGGCCTCTACCTCATGCGGTCCGGCGTCCCGGCACCGGAGGCGCTGGCGGCATTGCTGCGGGCGGACCCGGACAGCCACGTGCGCCAGGTGGCGATGATCGACGCGGCCGGTCGCGTCGCCGCGCACACCGGCTCGAGGAATATCCCGGCGGCCGGGCAGCACGTGGGACGGCGGTATTCGGTTCAGGCCAACCTGATGCGCACCGACCGGGTCTGGCCGGCCATGGCGCGGGCCTTCGAGACGGCCAGCGGCGACCTCCCGGCGCGGCTGCTGGCCGCGCTCGACGCGGCGCAGGCCGCCGGCGGAGACATCCGGGGCCGCCAGTCGGCGGCGCTGGTCGTCGTCAGCGGCGATCGGAGTGCTAAGCCCTGGGAGAAGATCTTCGACCTTCGCGTGGAGGACCACCCGGATCCGGTGGGGGAGCTGCGGCGACTGGTGACGGTCGCGCGCGCGTACCGGGCCGCCACCGACGGCGACAACTACGTCACCGCTGGAAGAATCGACTCCGCGCTGATTGCCTATCGCCGGGCATCCGAGTTCTTGCCGGACTCAGCCACCAACGGCGAGCTGGCCTACTGGGTCGGCGTTACGCTGGCCGATCAGGGCAAGGTGGACGAGTCCATCCCCTGGTTCCGGCGGTCGTTCAGGCTGGATCAGAGCTGGGTCGAGCTCTTGTGGCGCTTGCCCGGGGTGGGCCTCCTCAAGGCGGACTCGACCACCCTGGCGAGGATCGTGCGCGAAGCGCGACGCTAGCGGCTCAGTCTTCGAGCGGCTTGCCGCTGGTGTCGGGCAGGGCGAACAGCAACACCGCGCCCATCAGGAAGAAGGCCGACGTCAACGCCAGGGCCGATCCGATCCCCACGTTGGGGACGGTGGCGAGAGCCCCAATCGTATAGGGGGCCAGCGCACCCAACCCCCGCCCCAGGTTGTAGGTGAGCCCCTGCCCCGTGGCCCGCACGGCCGTAGGAAACAGCTCGGCCAGAAACGCGCCGAACAAACTGAAATATCCGTGGCCCACGAACCCCAATAGGGGCCCGAGCAGCATCAACACGGCCGGACTTCGCGCGAGCTGGCCGTAGATCGGTACCAGCGCCGCCGCGGTGACCAGGAACAGCGCGAACGTGGGACGGCGGCCCAGCCGGTCCGCAATGAAGCCAAACGAGAGGTAGCCGAAGTACGCCCCGACCTGCATGGGGATAATCCAGCTCATGGATCGCACGATGGTCATGCCTGCCCCGCCCTGCTCCAGGGGAGCGGCGAGAAAGCTGGGCAGCCAGAAGAACAGCCCCCAGTAGGCGAACTGGACCGACGCCCCGATCAGCGTCGCCAGGACCGTCCGGCGCAGCAGCTTGCGGCCGAACAGGAGGCTGAAGGGGTTGGCCACCAGCTCACCGGCCGCGCGGCGCCGGGCCCACACCGGCGGCTCGGCCACCTTGCGGCGGATCCAGATCGTAAAGAAGGCCGGGATCACGCCCATCACGAAGAGCCAGCGCCAGGCCTCCTCGCCCAGCGGCAACACACCGAGGATCAGCGCGGCGAGGATGGCGGCCAGGATGTAGCCCAGGGCCCAGCCGGACTGCATAATGCCCACCGCCTTGGTGCGATGCTCGGCAGGCCAGGTCTCGCTCACCAGCACCGCACCGGAGGCCCACTCGCCGCCCATGCCGATCCCCAGCAACGCGCGCCACATCAAGAGCTGGAGCAGGCTCTGCGACGTCGCCGCACCCAACGAGCAGATGGAGAAGATCAGGATGGTCCCCATCAACGCCCGGGCGCGGCCCACCCGATCCGCGATGGTGCCGAAGAGGATGCCGCCGCCCGCGGACACTAACAGCGTGATGGTGCCCAAGAGCCCCGCCGTGGCATCGCCGAACTCGAAGTAGGCCTTGAGCCGTCCGATCGCCATCACATAGAGCAGGAAGTCCATGGCGTCGAGCATCCAGCCGGCCTTGGCGGCCAGCAGGGCGCGCCACTGCTCCGGCGTGATGGTGCGGTACCAGGGAGGGGACATCACAAGGCACCAAAGGAGCAGCCGCGGACCGCCCGGGTCAAGCCGGGCTTGACGCTCGACGGCGAAGGCCCTGCTCCCATCTTCGCTTCGTCACGCGATGAGTTCTTCTACCGGGTGGTGGACGCCCAGATCCGCTTCGTGCGGGACTCGACCGGCAAGGGGGTCTCCCCGGTGTTGCACCAGGCCGGCCGCAACCTGCCGGCTTCCCGGATGCCGTAGACGTAAATGCCGTACGGCAGTCACCTGCCGTACGGCATCTCGCGGAAAACCCGCCCGGCGTCAGCGCTGCACGTTCGCCAGGTCCGTCACCGCGCCAACCAAGGTTCGCACCTTCGCCGCGTCCGCCGCGCCGGCGGCGTCCGCGCTCAACCGCGTGGCCAGCTCCGACAGCGCCGTCCGCCGCCGGTCCCCGTTGGCTCGCTCGGCGCCGGCCAGGGCCGTGCGCGCGGCGGCGATGTTCTCGGTCGCGAGCCCGCTCGACCGCTCGAGCTGATCCAGGTAGGCCCGCGCCAGCGCGAAGCTTGGCGGCCACACGAACTTGGGCTGCCCCTGGGCATTCAAGTACTCGAGCCGCACCGTCTCGGCCGCGTCAATCTCGTTCTGTGAGATGAACGCGCTGGGCACCAGCTCGAAGATGTCCAGCCCCCGGGCGATCTCCGAGCTCACGAGGACACCGTTGTACCAGTACACCGACCAGGACCCACCCATTTGCATCCGCGTCGAGTCCACCGGACCACGATCGTGGAATGCGATTTCCTTGGGATGCCCGGGGTCGGTCCAGTCGAAGATGGAAATGCCGCCCTGGTACCAGCCCTGCACCATGATGTCCCGGCCAGGGATGGGAATCAGGGAACCGTTGTGGGCCACGCAGTTCTCCAGCGGGGTCTGCGGCGCCGCCATCTTGTAGTAGCTCTGGAAGCCCATCTTGCGGCCCGTGAGAGTGAAGATGGCGTCCCCGCCCCACTCGTACTTGTCGGTCGCGCGGCACTTGGGCGCGCCGCCTCCACCCCATTCGTCGGTGAACAGGATCTTGGTGGCGTCGTTGTTGAAGGTCGCCGAGTGCCAGTAGGCGAAGTTGGAGTCGGCTACCGCATCCAGGCGTATCGGATTCGCCGGGTCGCGGATATCGAGCAGCAGCCCGTAACCGCCGCAGGCGCCGCCCGCGAGGCCGACCTCCGGGTACAGCGTGATGTCGTGGCACTGGTTGGGGCCGCTGGGCGGACGGATCTCCGGCTGGCCGAACGTCGCCGCGACGATCTGGTCGAGCGATCCGCGGAGGGCCGCGCTGTCCGCGCCGGTGGGCGACCCGGTGCCGCCACGGGCCTTCACGATGCTGTCCAGCAACGGGATCACGAATCCGGACCCCAGGACGACTTCTCGCCCGCGCCGCATGGCGATGAACCCACCGACCCGGCGGGCCGAATCCAGCGCCGCCTGTTGCGCCGCGATGTCTTCCGGCGCTTCGTCATGACGCGGCGCCGGCGCCAGGTCCTGGAAGATCCGCGGGGAGCTCACGACGGCCGCTTGCTCGGGGTGCGCCAACGGCACCTTGATCACCTCGATCCGGAACAGCGCGGAGCTGGGGTCTTCCTCCGGGTACAGGCGCGAGCAGCCCGGCAGCTCGTTGGGCGAGCGCACGCCGGCCGAGCCGGAGATGTAGATGTAGACGTTCTCCGCATCCTGGGGATCCACCAGTACGCTGTGCGTATGGGAGCCGCGGCAGGTCTGCACGTTCCCGATGTACTTCGGGTCGGTGATGTCGGTGATGTCGAAGATGCGGATCCCGCGAATCCGGTGGTGGCTCACCGTGTCGCGCACGCCCTCGGTGCCGCAATCGAGCCGGGCGGACGGCGCCTCGGCGGACACGAACAACAGGTTCCGGTAGACGGAGACGTCGCTCTGCGAGGCCGGGCACAGGTAGCCCTTCACCAGCGTGGGCGCGGTGGGCCGGGAAATGTCCCAGACCTGGAAGCCGTTGTAGTTCCCCTGAAGCGCGTAGCTCCCGAGGAACGCGAGATCCGAGTTGGTCACGCCGGCGAACCCGGGCGGCGAGGGCACATTCGACAGGAGGCGCAGATTCCAGATGGCCTCACCGGCACCCGTCAATCCGGGCTTGAGACCGACGCGCGGGTCCGGCCTCGGTGGCATGGTGGACATGGCCGACGCCATGGCCGGCGACGGGTTGGCGGCCGGCGGCATCGCAGACTGGCTGGCGCACGCCCCGGCCAACAGGAGCAGCGGCACGAACAACGTGGAGGGGGTTCGCATCGTTACCTCAGTGGGAGGGTCACGAGCATCTGCTGCATCCGCTCGATCTCGGTCGTCTGGTCGGCGTAGATGTCCGAGGTGAACTTATACACCGCTTCATCCTGCCCCGCGCCGGGCGCGTTGAACACCTGCTCGACCATGGTCACGGCCCCCCGGTGGTGCTGAATCATGAACCGGAGGAAGAGCCGGTCGAACTCCCCGCCCCGGGCCTGGTCGAGTTGCGCCATTTGCTCATCGGTGAGCATGCCCGGCATCATCATCTCGTGCTCGGTGCCGTGCATCATCATCTTCACCGGCATGGGTTTGGCCTCGGGCACCGGCTGATTCCGGTCCTTGAGCCACGCCTGCATCAGCGTGATCTCGTCGGTCTGGGCGTTGATGATCCGCTCGCAGAGCCGGCGGATGGCGTCGCTGGCGTCATGCGTCGGCGCCCAGCCGGCCATGACGATGGCCTGGGCGTGGTGACTGATCATGCCGGTGATGAAGTGGACGTCAGCCTCGGTAAACGGGTAGCGACCGGGGTAGGCAGGCTCCTGGGCGGAGGGCCGGCCCGCGACCTGTCCGCGGGCCGGCGCGTGCAGGGCCGCGAGGCCTAGCCCCAAGAGCACGGCGGTGCGCGTCACCCGGGCTGCGGGGCGTACTGGGATCATTTGGTTCACCTCATCTCCGTGCGCAGCAGGCGTTCGGGGGCGTGGAGCGCCCCAGCCCAGCCGCAGTATGAAGGTAACCCGCGCTCTACGCATCGCTACCGCGTCCGGTTGCCTTCCAGGATCCCATCCACCCGGTCCACCACATCCTGCCAGTGCGCCCTCGCGACGCCGGCGGGCGCCGCGGTGGCCGCGGCCCGGGCCTGCGCCTGGATCGCCCGCAGCTCGCGCCGGGCCAGCGCCGGGAGATCGCTCCGTTGCACGTTGATGGGACCGACCAGCGGTGACGGAGGCGGACCCGGTGGACCTTGGGCACCGCCGCCCGGCCCCGCGGCGGCCGGCGGCGGCGGCCTGACGAGCGACTCCAACCGCTCCAGATAGACGCGCTGCAGCGCCCGCCGGTTCGCATCCAACCTGGCGGAGGTGTCCGCCGCCCCCGCGCCCCACACGGCGGTCCGCAACTCGCGCAGGTATTCATCCGCGGTGTACGGGTTCGCGGGCTCCGCCAGGCGCAGCAACCGCCGCCCATCCAGGAGCTGGGTCATCACGCCAGTCTGGCGCCCCAGCAACGAGGTAGCACCGGACGGTGGTCCCAGCTTGGCGAGAATGTCGTCCGGGGCGAGCCAGGCGGGCGTGCGGAAGACCTGCTCGCGCAGGAAGCGCAGTGCCGCGCGCTGCCGCGCGCGTGGGACGAACGTGTACACCGCGCCGTCTTCATCGGCCGTCTTGAAGTCCACGTTGACCCCGCCGATCAGCGTCACCACGTGGCCCATGTAGAGGCCCCACATGGAGAGGGCCTCGCCGTACAGCTCCTGGAGATCCTCGTAGTCCTCGCCGCTCTTGGTGGTCCAGGCAACCAGGTTGGGCACCACGCGCCGCAGATTGGCCACCGCGTATTGGCTGGCGCTCACCGGATCGCCACTGCCGACGTCCTCCGTCTGTGCCCGCGGATCGATGTTGGAGAGGAACTGGGGCACGTACCGGTAGCGCCACGGCCCCACGGGCGCCATCAACCAGCCATTGAGCGTCGCCTGCTCCTCTTCCGGCGTCGCGGCACCGGGCAGCACCCGGTAGCCCCACCTAATGATGAAGTCGTCGAACGGTCCCAGCTTGCGAATAAAATCGTTGGGTTCCAGGCCGTCCCCGGGCTGCGCCACGTAGTTCTGGCGGGCGTAGTCCATGATGGTGGCCGAAATGCCGTAGCGTTTGACGAAGGCCGCGTTCCGCAGCGAGTCCACCGGATACAGGCTGGAGGCGAACATGTTGTGCTGTAGCCCGATGGCGTGCCCGACCTCGTGGGTGATCACCTTGCGCAGGGTCTCACCGAGGAACGCTTCGTCCAGATCAAGCGTGCGGGCCGCCGGATTCGCCGCGCCGGTCTCCAGCACCAGGCGGTTGCGGTAGGACCGCAGGTGGTTGTGATACCAGGTGATGTCGCTCTCGATGATCTCGCCGGTGCGCGGATCCGACGTGCTCGGTCCCACCGCGTTCCGCACCAGGCTCGCCGCCCAGCGCACCACCGAGTAGCGGATGTCCTCGGGGTCCCACTCCGGATCCTCAGCGCGCGACGGCGGGTCCGCGGCGAGGATAGCGTCCTTGAAGCCGGCCGCCTCGAAGGGCTTCTGCCAATCTTCGATGCCCTGCCGCACGTATTTCCGCCATTGGGCCGGCGTCGCCGGATCGATGTAGTACACGATGGGCTTCACCGGCTCCACCAGCTCGCCCCGGGCGTACGCCGCGGGGTCCTTGGGCTCCAGCCGCCAGCGCCGGATGAACCGCTGGGTCGCCGCCTTGTACTCGTCCAACCCGTAGTTGATCCGCGACACCGTGAAGAAGCCGACGCGCTGGTCCGCGTAGCGGGGGCGCATGGGCTGCTGGGGGAGCAGCACCAGGGATTGCCGCATTTCCAGGGAAAGGGTCCCCGTGCGCGGTTCGGACGGAGGCTCCCCGGCGTCATAGGTCTGCGTGTGCCTCACCTCCACGTTGAGCGGGAACGCGCGGACGGCGCTGATGTAGCTCCGCGCCGGATCCAGCCTGCGGACCTGATAGGTCCGCCGCTGCGCCGGCGAGAGGCCGGAGATGCCCGGCGTGTCGCCCCCAAAGAAGTCGGTCACGTCCAGCACGTAGGTCGCGCTGTCCTTCCCGAACGCCTGGATGGGAAACGCGCCGATGATCGGCCCCACATTGTTGCTCGCCACCGAGAGCGCGATCGGCAGGGAATCATCCGCCACCGCGTTGAAGCTCACGCCGCGCAGCAGCATCGAGTGGTTGTGCCGCTCCCAGCGAACCACCTGCTCCTCCACCGACGTCCCGGCCGACGTAAACCCGCCGAAATTCGGGGGGACGCCGGCGATCCGGCTCACCAGCAGGAAATCCCGCCCGCGCAGCGAGTCGGGTACCTCGAAGAACCACCGATCATCCACGTGGTGGACGGTGATGCCGCCGGAATCCGTAACGGCCCGCGGAGGGATCACGTCCGCATACGGCCGGGGTGCGCGGCGCGCTTGCTGGCCGGAGGACTGCTGGCCCGCCGGAGGCGTGGGTGGCTGCTGGCCGGCGGCCGGCAAGGCGACGGACAAGAGACTCGATAGTACCACAACGGGACATCGCATACTCAGCTCCTTCGCTCAGTCATGGTGCGCCGACGGCCGCCTCGGCCGCCCGGGCCGCCTTCCGCCCCTCCTCCACGTCCACCAGGAACAGCAAAGCCCCGCCTGCCAC